>Ga0268298_10000026_pt1 | contig 179878 bp, 137 predicted proteins | sample WWTPWeurt_MetaG_FD_194462 | JGI IMG/M metagenome (GOLD analysis project Ga0268298, IMG submission 194462) | Activated sludge microbial communities from WWTP in Nijmegen, Gelderland, Netherland - WWTP Weurt | ecosystem: Engineered > WWTP > Aerobic digester > Activated sludge | place... | reverse complement strand
TGACCATTTCCAGACATTCGGCCACGCGTTTGTCCATTTCCCCGCGCGTCATCTTCGTATGCTCGATCAATCCCAGGCTGATATTCTCCGAAACTGACATTGAGTCAAACAGCGCAGCACTTTGAAACAGCACACCGAATTTCATTCGAATGCGATACGCGTCCATTCGCTTGGCATTTGAAATCCGTTCGCCATCTACCAGAATCTCACCCGCATCCGGATCGAGCAGGCCGACAAGGTGCTTCAGAAAAACCGACTTGCCGCACCCAGATTGACCGATAATCACCAACGACTGCTCTGTCGGAATCTCTAAGTCAACTCCGCGCAGCACCTCTTTGGTGCCAAAGCTCTTTCGTATTCCGCGTGAAACAATCATTAAAAGAGAATCATTGCAAGTACGAAGTCGAGAAACAGCACGCTGATTGAACTCCAGACGAATGCTTGAATCGTTGCAGAACCCACACCTTCAGCGCCGCCGGTCGTATTGAAGCCGACGTAACAGCCAATCATCGAACAACTCAGTCCGAAGAAAAGCGACTTCAACAGTCCGGCCATCACGTCGTAAACATAAAAGAAGTTCGGAATCAAGCTGAAGAACTGTTGCGTCGTCATCGTCAGAAAGAATGTGCACACGAACCATGCGCCGATAATTCCAACGAAATTGGCCTGCGCCACCAACACAGGCATCATCAGGGTCATCGCCGCAATGCGCGGGACGGCAAGATAGCGCGTACTCGAAATCGCCATGGACTCAAGAGCGTCAATCTGCTCAGTGACTTTCATCGTCCCGAGTTCCGCAGCGATCGAAGCTGCAACTCGCCCGGCAATAACCAACCCCGTCAGAACAGGCCCCATCTCCAGAACGATGGACTTGAACACACCTGGGCCAATCATTTCAAACGGCAAATATCCCTCAAGCTGGTACCGCAGTTGCCAACCGGTCACCATACCCGTGAACGCGCCCACAAGGATGACGAGCGGCAAACTATCCACGCCGAGTCGGACGCATTCCTTAATGAAACTCGATCCGCGGCTGAATACCGCACCCATTTCGCTAAATGTTCGCGCCATTAATATCCCGAACCGCCCGACTTCAGCGACGGATACAAGCAATTTGCGCCCGAACTCCTGTGCTGGCGACAAAGCGACATTCGCTGCGTCCACAACGAATTTCGTCATACCTTAGTACTCCGCTCCAAGTGAGAAGAAGTAGCGTGGCTTCGACGTGTCCACGCCATCCGTGGACCAAGCAACATCCCAACGCAACAGCAAGAAACCCAAGTTCGATCGCCAACCGAAGCCATAAGCTGTCTGCAGATCATGCAGGCGGCGTGTGCCGCTTTCATCCACTGACGTTAAGCGAAACGCCTCGTCAAACCACGCGGCACCAACGTCCGCGAATAACGCTCCGCGCACGTCCGCCAACGCCAACGGCAACGGCCAACCCATCTGCAAATAGCGCACGAGGGGAAAACGGAATTCCTGATTCGTCAAAAAGTACCGCGTGCCTGTGCCGCGCTTCTCAAAATAGTCTCCGCCCCGAAACGGTGTGACAAACGATGAGAAGTAAAAATCGTTGATCTCGTCCGTCGGAATTTCGTTGTTCTCGAACCGGCGGTTAATCCAATTCGACACACCGCCCATAAAGAACCGCTGTGGTTCCGGTCCGCCGCTGAATCCGCCCGTCATGCGTGAAGCCCACGAGTAATCGCGTCCCAATCTGAAATACTGCCGCACATCGGCCTTGGCTGTATAAAACTCCGAACTCCACAACTCTTTGCTCTCACGGTCGCTCTGCAAGTTAGGACTATAGCTTGCCGAAAGGCGGTAGCGCGTGCCATTCACCGGCCCCGTGCTGCCCCACACCACGGTATCATGCACATACCCCAGTTCGGGCAAGAGAATCCTGCGCCGTGCTGTCTTGCGGTAGTTATAATAACCTGCATTGTCCGGTGACCACTCTGCGCGGTCAATACCATAGCCACCGACAATCAGCTCCGTTCTCGTATATTTCGAGAACGGATAGCTCATGTCCAATTGAAATTGCAGCGTCTGATCGCGGACATTTCCCGCGTCAAGATAATAGACGTAACGATATAGGCCCGCGCCGTAGTTGATGCGGTTCGGCAAGTAATAATACTGTGCCGAGAAGTTTGAGTTATCCAGATTATTAAAATCGTAGTACAGATCCGTATTGAGCACGATCAACTGATTGCCTAACACATCGCTGAACAAAATCTGACCCGTGCCCTGTGCACCAAAAAATGAACTGTAAGCAGCCGTGGCATAAACATAGTCGGGTGTGAACTTCACGCGGTACCGCTTGCTGAAAAATCCGCCGCCTGCTTTCCGTGTATTCGTCGTGTCTGATACGGTATGTTCCGAGGCCTCTACCTGTTGCCCGATACCATCTGCAAAAACATATCGCGCAAACTCACGCGTGTTGTCACGAAATTCCATCGTCTCTGAACCGCTGGCTGCGGTTTCGCCCGAGGGTTCAGGCGCTTCCGGTGTGCCGTGCTGACGAAACGCGGTCTCGACAGGTACCTTTGCGGGCATCTGATCCGGTGATTTCAGCATGTAAACATCATAGCCACCCTCAAAAAACGACGTAAATACGAGCCGGTTTGCCCGCGCCGAATAGCTCGGTTGAAAACAGCCCGTCAGAGCATTCGTGATGGCCACGGTTTCGCGCGTCTCAAGGTCAACTCTGTAGAGGTTCGATACGCCGCTCGCGTCCGACACGTATATCAAATACCGCCCGTCCGGTGACAGCGTGGGATTTTTTTCGGAAAATTCTCCAGTAGTTAGCTGCTCACAGTTGTTTGCGCCTAAAGTGATGCGGTAGATGTCCATCGTGCGATAGTCAAAGTCCCACATATCGAATGAGGCGTCATAGCCCGACACCTTAAGCGAGTCCTTACGGTCCGAAGCGAAATAGATCATCTTCCCGTCGGCGCTCCACGCCGGATCGTCGTCGCTGAACATGTCGTCGGTAACCTGCACCAGCTTACCGGTTTCCGCCTCAAAATAGTAAATATCCGACTGGCCCGTTTTCAGGCCGACAAACGCAATCTTGGTCCCGTCCGGCGAGAACACAGGGTTGAAAATACCCTCCAGATTCGGACGCAGCCGCTTGACAATATCCCGCTTCTCAACGTCAAGAATATTGATGGCGTCGAGAGCGCCGGCCTTTGAGGCAAACACGATTGACTTTCCGTCAGGCGACCACGACATCCGGGCATCGAGCCACTTCAGCTGCTCGAAATCTCCGCTGCGTTCGCCGCGCAACAATCTGTGCGCCTTGCCGCTTTCAACTTCCTGAAGCCACACGTCGAAGTAATCCGCACGGTCGGATAGATACGCGATGCGCTGGCCGTCCGGCGATATTGCACCACCGTTATTGACATAGTTGTGGACTTCGCGATGATTCGTAATCCGCTCGGCAAAATCGTCCGGCGTCTCATAATTCACAACTCCCGGCCAGTAGATCTTTCGAAGCCAGCTTTGCCAAGCACGATTGAAATCCTCCATCTCAAGCCCCGTCGCGCTCTTGATGGAACGTGTGGCTTCCCGCGATGACTTCACCTTGTTGACCAACTCGCCGACTTTCTCTTTGCCGTAACGACGGTCAATGTAGTAAAACACCGACTGTCCGCCTTTATAAGCAAAGTAGCCGCCGAGATAGTCTATTGGCGGCAGGTAGCCGGTAATCGTCGCATCACGCATAAACATGTCCGCTTCCACATCCCAGCCGCCGCGTGATTCGTATTCGGCCAACCCTTCAGTGAACCACAACGGCACATCCGAAGTCGCCACGCCAATCAAAATACTTTGAAAACCAGTTCCATAAAATAGCCGCATATTCACAGCATGGGTCAACTCATGGTGAATCACATGCCGGAACGACTCGTAGTTGCCTGTATAAGGCAACACCACGCGGTTCTTGAGAAACTCCGTGAATCCGCCCAACGACTCTTCCTGAATCGAAAGCGAGACATTGGTCTGCTGGAAACGGTTATGCGACGCGTATATGATAAACTTGACGCGCCCTTCGAGAGTGTAGTCCCAACTCGACTCAATCAGCTTCAACGCCCGCTCGGCCGTCTCGGCGGTAAACTCCGCGATCCGCTCCTGGCCTTCGGCGTAGTAAACGTCAAAATGCTCCGACTGGATATAGCGCCAATCGAAGTCAACATACTGTACCTTGTTCTTTCCAAACCCCTGGGCAAGCGCGCTGACCAGCGGCACAAGCAGGGCAAGAAGCAAGAAGGTTTTTCGCGGCATTGAGCTTACTCCGGAATCAAGACGTTAGGACCCTGAACTGAGTACTAAGAAACGGGGCACAGAGTTTCCACTATTTCAAGAAAAAACGGCCCCGAAGCCTCTCAGCCGCGGGGCGCATCAACAGTCATTTCACGGCGACGGGCGGTTACGGGCCTATGACCTCGGCGACCATTTCCAGCAATTCCTCGCTCTTGATCGGCTTGGTCAGGTAGTTGTAGGCGCCTTCCTTGATGACCTGTACGGTATCTTCAATCTTTGGATACCCGGTCAAGATCACGATCACGGAACCAGGATCAACGGCCTTGATTTCTCGGAAAACGTCAATTCCGCTGCGGCCGCGCAGCTTTACGTCCAAAAACGTCAGCGCGGGCTGCTTCTCCATATGAAGCGAGACAGCTTCCTCGCCGGTTCCGGCTGTCAAGACAGAGTAGCCAGCCGCCTGCAGCAAGTCAGACATGACCTGCAAGATCATGGCGTCGTCGTCCACGACCAGCACGTACTCTGACCGAGGCTTCGTCTCCGAAGCCTTTTGTTTTTCAATGTTTAAGCGGATTTCGTCGAGATTCCGCTCATCATAAAGACGCCAGCCTCTCCAGTCGCGCCGGACTTTTGTAATCAGGCCTTCGCGCTCCCACTTGAACAAAGTGGACTTGGATATCTGAAGCGTCTCGCAGACATCCTTGGAGGAATAGAATTTACCGTTTGAACCGGTCATAGTACCCCACTATATTAGATATAGGTAATATAACCAAACCCGAGATGCTTGTCAAGGTCTAATGACCCCAAATTCCAAGCCCTTACGGGTTCTTCGCTTCGTTATCATCGCCCCGAAGACCTTCCTTGAATTCCCGGGCACCACGGCCCAAGCCCTTCATCAGCTCGGGAATTCGCTTTCCCCCGAACAGCAGAAGGACAATCACGCCAATTAGTAGTATCTCGACCCAACCAAAACGCATGTCATTTTCCCCTTCTCAGGGTTCCCTTGTTCGCAACTCCAGCTAATTAAGGAATTATTCCAGCCAAATTCAAGCGGCTACGGCAAAGCGGACTTGACTACATAAATCGCCTGTCCCAGCGTTCCAATGACCCCAGTGTCCACCCAAGAGGTGTCCGAAGTCGTTGCAATTGGCGTCACAAATGGCCCATGTGCGGTCGCGGCGCGGAACACCTGGTATGAGGGGGCGCCCGTCCTCGACCATCTGAGAACCGCATCCGTGCCGGAGGCCGCAATGACAAGAACAGGAGGCACGAGGGCGTATCCCTCGACCCGAAACATCCGTTTTCCGGCCGCCGTATTCAGATTTACACCATCCTCGGCCAGCCACTGCAAGTCACAGGCATCCCACAGATACGAGCGGCTGTCATCCCCACCGGAAAAATCAATTGCGAACGCCGTGAAACGCGCTCGCAATGCAACATAGAAATCGCCGTTCGCGACAAACGGATTAGACGTTTCCGTGTCGAAGACGTAATGGCCCCATGATGGCACCGGGCCCGCGCTGCCGTTCACTTGATTGGGCAAGACACCACGGACAAATTGTCCCAACGTATCGCCCGGCATTCCGCCAACACCGTTGTCTTCCAAGAGCATGATAGTGACAAACGTGTGTGTCGAATCCGGCTTCCGCGCGGAAATTGCTGCATTCAGTCCGCAGACCACGAACGGCGACGCCGGAGGTGTCACCTTCAAAGCCCATGTCATCCCACTATCGGCTGACCACTGAAAGCTCTCGGCGGTACCGTCGTCATAGCTAATAGCCGTCGGGCATACAGCCTGCACGACCAAGTCCAGGGTGTCCGTTTGCCCGGCCAGCCCACCCGCATCCACTGCGCGCAGATAATACTGGTAAAACTCAGAAAGCAACGACACTGTTGTAGAATAACGGTTCGTACCCACACTCGTCAGTGCAACACTGTCTTTAGTCACAAATCCGTTTGAAGTGTAGTACAGCTTCGGAGCATTGTAAGCCCCCGTGTCGGTAACTTTACAGAAGAATGTCACATTCCCGGGCACCGCATCGCAGACAGGATTGTGTGTGATCACCGGAGCAGTATTGGATGAACTTGATTTGATGCGGAATCGCCCCGAAGTATCACCTACTGTCGGCGCAGACGCCATCAAGACGCGTACCCGCGCGGAATCCGTTAGCGGCGCCGTGGATATCCAGCCAAAATATCCTGTATTGGGCGTGCTTGCCGAAAGAACTTCCCACGCGGGCGAGGAGGGCGAGCGGCTCAACTCGACGCGCACATTTCCACTTACATTGGTCGCCGTCCACTGGATATCCACGCTCGTGCCGACCGCAAACGAGTCGTCTGCGACTGGCGTAAAGATCGAGATATCTCGATCCGCAATCGCGAAGTCTGCATTTGATGCGTCACTCACTGTCGGAGCGCCGTCCAATGTAACTTTGATACGGGCCTGCGACGTTGACGGAGTTGTGGCAATCCACCAGTACTGACCATCATTCGCCGTTCCGCTTACCAAATTCGCATAGCTGCCGGAAAGTCCCGTGCGGCTCAGAGCAAGCGTCACTGTCCCCACGTAATTCGCCGTGCTCCAAGTCACACTCACGGAATCACCTTCACCGTAGTTCTGTCCGCCGTTTGGCGTCAGCAGCTGAACCGTAGCCGAAGCTGAAAGCTGCCGATACATGCTCATCGTAACAGGCAGGTGATCGGAACAGGTATGCAAAGCATCGGCAATGCTGTCGGGAACGGCGAAGTTCGTTCCGTTGTTAACAGATTGGCCGAAGTGCGCTCCGTCGTTGCCAAGTTCAGCATATGAGCCGGGTACGTATTGCCAGCTCGGGAACGTCTGAAACGCATAGGTCGGTAACAGGAAGTCGAAACGGTCGTCCAATCCTCCTGTTGCACCACCATCGCCAATGTCTGTAAGGCGCGGTGATTGCGTGTGAATATCCGCAAAAGAGGATGTATTGTGCCAATCGCCCGGGCGGCCTAACACATCGTATGTTCGCCCATCATTGTCCGCTTGGCTGCCGATGAACTGCTGATAGGCACCCTCTGTGCTTGTGTAGAGGTTCATGTCGCCGCCGATGATGTAGTGCCCCGGTCCCAGTGCGTTCAGGTGATCGCGCAAGAGCGACGCTTCGACTTCACGTTCGGCTTCAAATCCCTGACTGGCTTTCAAGTGAGTAGAGTAGATGCGAAAATCCAGCGAATCCGCTGTGACTCCAGCAGGACGAAGCACATACCCGTTGATGTCACGCAACGCGGTGCTCACGACAACCTGCGAGAGGAAAGTCACTCTCGATGATTTGTAGTACAGAGCATTGTCCGTGTCCGGGCCATCCTGAAAGGCCGCGTTGGAATAGAGCCCCGGTGTGCTGAAATTCAACACCTGATTCAGGAACTGACTGACACCCGCGCTGGATTGCATCTCTTGCACAATGAGCACATCCGGATTGAGCGCCGCGAGTATCTTGCGGAACTCCGGATTGCGGACGGCTGAGTTTGAACCCGGATAGTTCAACAGATTGTACGTAGCAACACGCAATGTATCGTAGCTCTGGCCAAAGGCCAATGTGCCCCCAAGCACCACCAACATCACACACAGTCGAAAACACGCCTTCATTCTCATCCTCGTTACGGGTCACAACCATTCAACAAAACCGGAATTCAAGCTCATAATTTAACTCCGTTCTGCGCCCAAAGCAAGTCCGATTGCTAACCTGATAAAATACTTGACCTTTAGAGCACAAATGGGTATATTCTCTGTTGCCATCTTGATTTTCAACCTTAGAAAAAACACAGCTTAAACGCGGCCAGCGCCAAGGAACACCATGTCGCCGTCCCTCAGTCACCTCCTTGCCAACCAGGAAGAAAATGAAATGACCGGCTCGTATCGCTTCGAGTACATCCGAATCGAACAGGGAAGCCGGCCTATTCCGTGGAGCGAACCCGCACAGTGGGTGCCCCTCATTGACGTCTATGGCACTGAGCAAGCAGTCGTGCTCGAGATTCTTCTGGCCGGCATCTGCCCGGAAGATACACAGATTGACTTGAACCATGATCACATTCGCATCAGCGGCGCACGACGGGACATTGATGTCAGCGGTCGCGGCGAATTTTATCATGTGGAAATTCCGCGCGGCCACTTTCACCGCGTAATCGCATTGCCCAAAGGAACCGATGTGAACAAAGCCAATGTAGATTTTGAACTCGGAGTGCTGAAAATTGTCGTGCCGTGGAGCGGGCAGCCGTGGGCTTCCGCCTGCCGCACTGTGCGCTTTCCCGAGGAGTGGTCATGAGCAGCACTGAAACCGCCGCCACGCCGCCGTCGGCAGGCGCAACTTCTGACGGCCAGATTCGCATTCCCGAATCCTGTCCCGCGTTGCTGCTTAACGATGTTTTGATCTTCCCGAACTCCATCGTGCCGCTCGCGATTTCAACGCCTTCCATGATCACCATGATCAACGACGCGCTATCGTCACATCGTGTCGTCGCCTGTTTCACCCGTTCCGAGAGTCCGCGCAGCGATAAACCGGAAGATCAATTTTATTCTGTCGGGACTGCTGCGCACATCATGAAGATGTTCCGTATGCCCGACGAGTCTATCCGCGTGCTGATTCAAGGCATGGTGCGCGTCAAACGGCTCGAAATACTCAAGACTGATCCGTATCTGCAGGTCAAAATCGTTCCGCTGCCAATCTCGCGCGAAAGTACCGTGCGGATCGCGGGATTGACTCGCACTGTAATCAGCGATTTCACGAAATACGCAGATGAGCACTCGCTGCCGGACGAAGTGAAGATCGCCGTTCATAACATCGCCGATCCCGGCGCATTGGCAGACATAGTCGCCTCGAATCTGAATCTGCCGCTCGATGAAAAACAGGAAATCCTCGAGGAAAACGATCTCGAACCGCGCCTGACACGAGTGGCGACGCACCTTGCGCGCGAGTTGGAGTTGCTCAAGGTCGGAAGCGAAATCCGCGGCATCGTCGAAAAAGAACTCGAGTCAAATCAAAAAGAGTATTACCTGCGTGAACAGCTCAAGGCGATTCGCCGCGAACTGGGCGAGGATGCGGACACCAGCGCCGAGATTCAGGAATTTGAGAAGAAGATAGCTGAGGCCGGATTGAGTCCGCAGGCGGCGGATGTCGCCAAAAAGGAACTCGACCGCATGCGGGTGATGAACATCTCTTCGGCCGAGTACTCCGTTTCTCGAACTTACCTTGAGTGGCTGGTAAGTCTGCCGTGGACAAAGGCCTCCGTTGATGAACTGAATCTGGTGCAGGCGCAAAAGGAACTCGATGAAGATCACTATGGTCTTGCAGAAGTCAAGACACGTATTCTCGAATTCCTGGCAGTGCGCAAGCTGAAGCAGAATAACCGCGGCCCTATCCTTTGTTTTGCCGGACCTCCCGGAGTGGGGAAGACCTCGCTGGGCCGTTCCATCGCGCGATCAATGAACCGTGAGTTTGTGCGCATGAGCCTCGGAGGTGTGCGCGACGAGGCCGAAATCCGTGGGCACAGACGCACCTATGTCGGCGCGCTGCCGGGCCGCATTATACAGTCGCTGCGCCGTGTTGCTGTCAAAAATCCCGTCATTATGCTTGACGAGATTGACAAGCTTGGCATGGACTTCCGAGGTGATCCGTCGTCGGCATTGCTTGAAGTGCTCGATCCCGCACAGAACAACTCGTTCGCGGATCACTATCTCGATGTTGAGTTCGACCTATCGTCCGTATTCTTCATCACGACCGCCAACGACGTCGGTCTAATCCCCGGCCCTCTGCGCGACCGCATGGAGATCATCGAAATCCCCAGTTACATCACCGACGAAAAAGTTCAGATTGGCCTTCGCTATTTGCTGCCGCGGCAAATCGAAGAGTCTGGGTTGAAGGCCTCACATCTCAAAATCACCGACGACGGCATGCGTGCTGTCATTCGAGGTTACACCCGCGAAGCAGGTGTGCGGCGGCTGGAACAGCGCATTGGCTCTGTCTGCCGAAAGATCGCGCGCGATGTGGCCGAAGGCAAACGTCGCAATGTGGTGCTGACCGCGAAAACGGCGTCCACATATCTTGGGCCTGCGCCTTTCGCCGAGGATGACCTACCTAAATCACCGCAGATTGGTGTTGCATTAGGTCTTGCCTGGACTCCAGTCGGGGGAGAGATTCTCACGATCGAATCCACGACGATGCCCGGCACGGGAAAATTGCAAGTCACCGGACAGTTGGGAGACGTGATGAAAGAGTCCGCGCAGATTGCACTTTCCTTCATGCGTGCGCATTCGAAAGACCTGCACATCGAGGCGGATATGTTCACACAGAACGACCTCCACCTGCACATTCCCGAAGGTGCGCAACCGAAAGAGGGGCCGAGCGCAGGTATTGCTCTCGCTTCGTCACTTGCGTCGCTGCTGTCGCATGTACCGGTGCGCAATGATCTTTGTATGACGGGCGAAATCACTTTGACCGGACAGGTGTTGCCTGTCGGCGGCATCCGCGAGAAAATCGTCGCTGCGGCACGTCGCGGTATCACGACCATTGTAATGCCAAAGGCAAACGAAAAAGACCTCTTCTATGTGCCAGAGCATATCAAGTCGCGGTTGAAATTTCATTTCGTGAACGACCTTGAGCAGGCGCTCAAATTGACCTTAGGCAAAGCTCCCGAGCGCAAGGCCCGTGCGCGTGCGTAATCTCCTGCATTGGAAGCCGGTTCGCGAGTGGCCGATCTGGTCGTTCGCTTTCCCCGCCCATTGTACTTTCTGTTCGAAACAACTCGCCGATTCCGATGTGCTTTTCTGCGACAAATGCTGGGCGGAGTTGCCGCGCGCTCAGAAAATTCCGGGCGAGCGTCTCCCCAAGCATGTGGATTGGCTGCACGCAGGTTTCTCTTTTCGGGAGGGCGGTATCACGCGCGAAATCGTCCACGCGCTGAAGTTCGACGGCCACACGGCTGTCGCGGTGCGCATGTCCCGCATGCTCGCTGGTACTATTCCATCCGGTTTCCTGCAAAGTGGCGATGTCTGGGTGCCCGTGCCCCTGCACTGGATGAGACAGGGCGACCGTTCGTTCAACCAGAGTGAACTGCTCTGCCGCGAGATGATCGAGTTGTGTGGTGGAAAAGTTGTTAAGCTGCTCAAACGTGTGCGCAACACTCCCTCACAAAGCGGTCAGGGAGTCAAGCTCCGTGCGGCAAATGTTAAAGACGCTTTTCGCTTCACCGGACGCGAAGTGCCGGAGAGCGTCATCTTGGTGGACGACGTCGTGACCACTGGAGCAACTGTATCAGAATGTGCGCGCATTCTTAAAGCACAGGGCGTCAAGACCGTGCGCGTATTGAGCTTCTCACATGCTGAATAGTATCCTATCCAAAAGCGAGGCAAACTTGAATCGAATCAGCGGACTGCTCGTGCTTCTCCTCGTGTCGTGGGTGAGCGCAGAAGTCGTACCCGGCGAGATATTCGTAAAACTGCGCACCGCACCGGAATACTCAGCATTGGATGGTCAATTCACCACGGCATCGCCTGCGGTCAATCAATTGCTGACGCAGGCCAGCGCCACCAGCGCCCCGTTTGCCCGGTTTGCCGAATTAGCCGATCCCCTCGCGAACATTCTGCAAGTCAATGTTGCGCCCACTGATGATATTATTGATTTGGTCCGCCGTCTCGAACTCGACGGCCAAGTCGAATGGGTTGGATTCAACAACCGCTACCGCACGATCGAGCATCTCGATGACCCTGTCGAACCGAACGACTCGCTCACCCATGAAGCGTGGTGGTTGCGGCAAATCTCCGCAGATTTGGCTTGGGAAATCACCGACGGCGATTCCAGTATCATCATCGGCATTATTGACACCGGTGTAGATTACCTGCACCGTGACCTTGCGGGCAATATCTGGCACAATCGCGATGAAATCGAGCAGAACGGCATTGATGACGATCAAAACGGTTTCGTGGATGACATCGTCGGTTGGGACTTCGTTGATGCGCCCAGTTTACCTGCTTTTGGCGACTTCTTGCAACGCGACAATGACCCTATGGACGAATTAGGGCACGGCACCTATGTTGCCGGTTGCGCATCCGCAGCGTCAGATAATGCAACATGTTTTCCGTCCGTCGGCTTTAATTGCCGCATCATGCCGCTTCGTGCCGGCAATGCCAATGGCGTCCTCGAAGAAGACGACATCGCCGCGGCATTGCTGTACGGAACCGCTAACGGCGCGGCTGTCATCAACATGAGCTTCGGCGATGTCGTTTCGTCGCCGCTGCTGCGCGAAGTTGTCCAAATCGTGCATGCGGCAGGCGTAGTGCTCGTCGCTTCGGCGGGTAATGCCAATAACGACGGCATTCACTATCCTTCCGGCTATTCTGAAGTTATTTCCGTTGGCGCAACCGACAGTCTTGATCGCCGAGCGAGTTTCTCCAATCGCGGGCCCAGCGTGGATCTGATGGCGCCCGGCGTAAACATTGGTTCCACCATGATGGATGATTCCTGCGGTTACTGGGTGTTTCCCTCGGGCACAAGTTACGCTGCGCCGATGGTTGCGGGTGTCGCAGGGTTGATCTTATCGGTTAATCCATCGCTTTCACCTGACGATGTTGCAGACATCTTGCGGTCGAGCGCCGATGATCTGCGTCCGGACGGTTGGGACTCGCAAACTTCCAATGGCCGCCTTAATGCGCGCCGCGCAGTGGAAAACGCTGCCTTCGGCGCGGAAGCCGAAGCGCGCATTCTTTCTCCTGGAGTTGATAGCGGTGTGCGCGGTAGATTCGCTGTCATCGGCGACGCCAAGGGCACTTCGTTTGTTGAATATATACTCGACTTCGGCCTCGGTGAGAACCCCACTTCGTGGATAGCCGTCGCGACGGGTGCGCAGCGCATTCAGAATGATACGCTGGGTCTGATTGAAGCACCTTCGGCTGACACGGTAATGGTGATTCGCCTGACCGTGCGTGGAACAACCGGCAGTCAGTCCGTGAATATGTCTCACGTCTATGTGCAAAACGGTGCGCCCGTCATTGACAGTTTAAGAACCCGGCTCGTGCTCGACGGCCCAGGCTATGGCGTGCAAGTTCTCGCATGGAGCGATCAATTCGCCCGTGCAACGCTGTTGATGACCAACGCCGCCGGAGACTCCATACGCGAAGACTTCGGCTACGTCTCCGACGAGCATGTTGCCGTCATCTCGCAGAGCCGCTATCCCGGCGAGTGGCAAGCCGTGCTGCAAATCACAAATCTCGTCGGCGAATTTACGCGCAGTGAACCGTTTGCCTACTCCTCGGTGCAGTCCAGTGTCGTACCCTATCTCTACAACCGCTACGAAACGACTGTGCCGCACGGCCTGATTGGCAATTTCGTGAGCGACTACGATTGCGACGGTCTTGAAGAAATCTGGTCGCTGGCTGTGGATCAGAACAACATTGTGGACACGCTCGAACCTTACGAATGGAACGGCGAGGACTTTGTTGAGACCGAGAACACCTACGGCCCGCACATTCCGCAGGCCTATGGTGATGCGGACAACGATGGCCTGTTCGACATGGCAGCCCGCCGCTTCGGCGAAACACGCATCTGGGAGCAAACAACTGCCTGCGGTGTCTTGAACAACATCGTGTTCGACAGTACAATTGATTCTGCGGACTTCTTAATTAGCCGCTACGTCCGAGTGGACAGTACGACGGGACGGTCTGACCTGCTGGCGCGCGTTGCGACAAGTGCAGGATCGCGATTTGCCTTGTTCTCTGTGAGCGCTAACTTTGATGTTGAGCTACGCACGATACTACCTAACGAAACTGCCGGACTAAATCAGTACGGTACCCCAACGACAGCAGTGGGTGATTTTGACCAAGATGGGCGCTTAGACATTGTCTTTGGCGATTACGATGGCGACGTGATCTGGTGCGAATGGGATGGGGAATCGGCTACGCAAGTGTGGAGCACACGCCTCCGGCAAAACGATGCGACTGCTTGGATGACCATCCGAGACTTTGATGGAGATGGCGCGTCCGAACTCTTCGCTGGTTGCCGCTCCAATGCGGGGTATAGTTCTGAGAGCCAGCGACTCTTGCAAGCATGGGACTATGTGTTGTTTGATTGCACTGGCAACAATACTTTGACTGCGATTGACAGCGTCAGTGTGCTCGGCAACGAGAATGTTTCGTTCAATCCTGCTACAGTTACATCCGCCGACATGAATCTTGACGGACGCGATGAGATTTTCGTCTCTGCATTTCCGGACTTGTATTCGTTCGAGCGCGTGAACAGCAAATTGGTCGCGGTGTGGCACGATTTCCCCTCGAAGGCCGGTGCAATCGCTGTTGCGGACCTAAACAACAACGGCGTGCCAGAACTCATTGCGTCCACCGGCGGTGCCCATGCCCGCTTCGAGAATGCGCGCGCCGCAACCGATGCGCCGTTTCCACCTGTTTTGTCTGGAAGGCCGCTGGATGATCATACAATTGACCTGAATTGGACCCGAGTGGACGGTGCAGTGCACTACGAACTCTATCGGGCGCCGCACAACGGCACGTTCGAGTTTGTCACTGCACAGACGGACACGCATTTCGTCTGGAACGATGCGCCAACCGATGTGGCCTTCCGCTTCGCCGTAGTAACTTATGACACATCATTTGAATCCGATGCAAGTGCATTCTCAAATATTCTGACTCTAATTGCCAACCCGCCGCCATTCCCGATGGATACAGCGGCGTTATTCACAGCACGAGCGGTCGTCATCACCTTTAGTGAAGCAATGAGCAACTCCGTGTTCGTGCAAGGCAATTGGCGACTTGGGGACGGTACAATGCCAGCCGTGATTACGGAAGGTAGTGGTGGCCGCGATATCTACGTGATCTTCGATGCGCCTTTCGCACCCGGCGAGTACACCTTAACATCGCGAAATTTGAGCGATGCGCAAGGTACTCCGCTGCCGCCAGAGCATAGCATGTTCGAGTTCACGGCTATCCCGCCGGCCGAGGATGATGCCTATATCGTTGCCCACCGCTTGCTGGATACACCGGTTGGTCACCGTGTCGAAATCGAGTTCTCAGAGCCAATGGCGATAGACGCCATGTCGCCCCACAATTACACGATAATTGATTCACGTGTGGATGGGGGCGAATACGAAGCACTCAATGTTGATGCTGCAAACGTTGATCGCACGAAGATTAAAGTTGAATTGGACCGCCGCTATCCGGCAGGTGCCGTCGGCGTCGAAGTGCGTCTGCAAATTGCCGCGATGCCAACGGCAAGCGGACGCATGCTTGAAGAAACTAATCTTCTGCTTAGCGAAGCCGCCAAATCGCTCGACGACGTGTACGTCTATCCCAATCCGTTCAAAGGTGTCGGTGCCGCAGGAACCGACGGTGTCTATTTCGCCGCACTGCCTTCACGCGCCACAATTCGAATCTTCGCGCTGAACGGAGTTCTGCTCCGAAAAATCGAACACAACGGTGAAACTGGTCATGAACCATGGGACTTGCGCACGCAAGAAGGCGATCAAGTCGCATCCGGTGTGTACCTCTTTTCGATTGAATCGGACGGCGATGAGGTCATGGGCAAACTGGCCGTCGTCCGATGAAACAAGTCAGTGTTGGCCTAACAGGAAGTATCGGCGGTGGAAAAACAACTGCCAGCGAAGCCCTGCGAAAGTTAGGTGCAGATGTCGCGTCCGGTGACGATTTCGGCCGCGAGGCGATAAACGACACCGTCATCCGCGCGGCAATCGTCACGCATTTGGGGGGCGAAGTTGTTGACGCGGATGGTTCACTCAACCGCCGCGCAATAGCCGCGCGAGTATTTGCCGACGCGAGTCTGAGCAAGTGGCTGACAAATCTGACATTTCCCGCAATACATGAGCGGTGGCACCGCTTCAAATCTTTGAGCAACAGATCCGTCGTGGTGTTTGACGCTGCGCTGATCTTCGAGTGGAAGATTGAACGTGAATTTGATGTGCTTCTTTGCGTTACTTCTTCGCGAGAGATTGCCCGCCATCGCACTGCCGGGCGATTCAGCTCAGAAGATTTCGACCGCCGCTGGAGCGTACAGACTGAAATCCGCACCAAGATGGCCGGCTCGCAATTCGTCATCGAGAATAACGGTTCGGTGAGTGAACTACATGCAGAAATTCAACGAATTTGGAAAAATCACATACAACCCCTGGTAAGATGACACGATTGACACGCCTACTGTGTTTCCTGCTTGTGCCGCTTGCGGCCCTGGCGCAGGAGTTCGCGCTCTCGCAGTATCTGAACATCCAGAACGCCGGCTCGCCTACGTTTCGCGCCGACGGCTTAGAACTCGCGTACGTCACCAATATCAGCGGCCAGCCGCAGGTTTGGCGCGCATATGATCGTCTCGGGCCGATCACGCAAGTGACTTTCGAAGCCGATGGAGTGGATGGCGCGTGGTGGTCGCCCGTCAATCCGCAACACATGATCATCGCGGCATCGCGTGGCGGCAATGAGCGCACCAAACTCTATCTGCTCAGCCCGAATCAGTCGCCTCTGATCCCGTTGACGCCCATTGATGATGAGGCGATTTACCGGTTCGGCAGTTGGTCCAGCGACGGCAACATCATTTGCTACACGAGCAACGCGCGCAACGGCGTGGACTTTGACGTGTTTGAGCATCATTTGAACGAACCGCAGCCGCGATTGATCTACGATGGCGGAGGCAGTCTCAGCGCGGTTCGGTTCTCCCGCGACAACCGCTATATCGTCATCACGCGAGACCACTCCAATGTGAATTCCGACCTATTACTGTATGACCGCTCCGCTAACACCACGACGCTTTTGACTGAACATGTTGGCGACGAGTACTATTCTGCTCCGCATTTTGATGCGACGGGCATGAAGATCATCACGCTTACAAACCGCGGAACCGAGCATATTGGAGTTGCTGAATACAATATTGCGACGAAACTTTGGACATGGCTTGAAGCACCGGACGCAGACGTTGATCTGTTGACCGTCGCGCCGGACGGATCGGGCTACGCTTTTTCCGTGAACGATCGCGGGATGTCGCGTTTCAATTTCAAGAGTCTGGCGCGCGGAACGTCCGTCGGTGCGTACCGCTTTCCTGACGGTATCATACGCGACATGAACTTTTCACCGGACGGTACGCGTATCGCGTTGACATTCGGTTCTGCCACTCGCCCCTTCGATGTGTGGACCTACGAGCCGCGCACAGACAAACTAAGCCAACTTACTTCTACTGCCACGGGTGGCGTGCCGCAGCAGACGTTTGTGGCACCTGAGATCGTCGAAATCGAATCATTTGACAAGCTGAAAGTTCCTGCGTTCTTCTACAAGCCCGCAGATGTCGAAGGTAAATTGCCCGTGATCATTGCGATTCACGGCGGCCCGGAATCTCAGGCGCGTCCCGACCTCTCAGGACTCTTTCAGTATTGGCTGAGCAAAGGCTACGCGATTCTCGAACCCAACGTGCGCGGTTCATCAGGCTTCGGCCGCACCTACTTGACGCTCGACAACGTGCACAAGCGCATGGACTCCGTGAAAGATATTGAGTATGCCGCCAAGTGGCTTTCGAAGCGCAAGGACGTTGATGCGAAAAAGCTCGTGCTGTTCGGCGGCAGCTACGGTGGATTCATGGTGTTGGCCGGGCTGACTACTTATCCCGAGCTTTTCGCTGCGGGTATTGACGTCGTCGGCATTTCGAATTTCGTGTCGTTCCTTGAAAACACCGGCAAGTACCGCAAGGCGCTGCGCGAGGCCGAGTACGGTTCGCTCGAAACCGACCGCGCATTTCTCGAGGAGGTCTCGCCGCTCAATCACGTGGACAAGATCAAAGCGCCGCTGTTTGTCATCCAAGGCGCTAACGATCCGCGCGTCCCACAGTCCGAGGCTGATCAGATCGTGGAGGCCGTCCGCGCTAAGGGAGGCATCGTCGAGTATCTCTTGTTTGAAGACGAAGGCCACGGCTTGCGCAAGATTGAAAACAAGATTGAGGCCTACAGCAAGGTCATCGAGTTTCTGAACTCGCACGTCGCCGAAAAATGAAAAGAGCGGCTTGCGCCGCTCCTCTGGAAGTTTCGGATGAACTTGTTTGATTACTGCATTTGCTCCACGCGCACTGCAAGCTTCGGCTCATACTTGATCTTCAGCGTCTTGCACTGCGGCAGAATCTCTTCCGTCGTGTAGCAAGTGTGCTCGCCGAGGCGCCACGTCACGTCATACGCGCCCATCGGAATCTCGCGGCGAATGGTTTGCCCGGCGAGAACATCAAAGCTCGTTGTGCCATTGAAACAGCACGTCGCCGTGCGCGTTCCGGTGTTCGTCATCTCGACGAATCCAGTGTGATTGACTTCACAAACCGGAACTGGAGGCTCAATGTCGTTGACCGGATCCGCGGTCGTGGCCGCATTCGACAGCGCGGCGACATCAGTGGATTCAGAGTCTGATAGGGGGGACGTGCTCATGTCGTGCGAACAGCCGACAAGCCAGAGCAGCATCAGCGAAAGTGCGAGAAGCTTCATGGGGAGTCTCCTTTTCGTCACGATCTTGCACGAGATCGCAACAGGTTGCATAGCGGACTATAACAACGCGGGACACCCGACGCGCGATTCGTCCGTATCTTCGCGCGTCCTACAATAATAGAACGGAACAGGTCTGGTTTTGTTGCAGGGAAAATAACATTGAACAAATGTGTAAGTGCTTTGTGAGGAATTTGTTCCGCAAGCCTGTGGGGCGAATGCCGAGGACACAATCGGTGGCGCTTCCCCGTGCTTGGCGTAGGGTCAACCAAGGCGCCACACGAGGCAACCTATGGTTGCCTGCCGCCCTCGTGTTCCTCTTGCTCTTCGTCCCGTGGCACATCGCGTTGCCCTTCGACGGTGCCACGGAGCGTGATCCACTCGATCATTTTGGCGGGCCGGACGGTTTTGGATACATTTTCGTAGACAATCAAGGTGAGGATACGGCGAGTTTCAACTGGATTGAACTTCGCGGAGACCCTGAAGCGGTTTGGTTGGACTTCGGTTTCAGCCATGGCGACGGCATTGTCGTGGACATTCCGATTGGATTTCAATTCCCGTTTTATGGGTACTCATTTGACTTGCTTACTGTGGGAGTCGAAGGAACTTTCCAGTTTCTCACGACCACCCGGCGGGGTGGCTGGAGTTGTCCGCCGATGAATGCGATCAACTGTCCCGCGATATTCCCATTTCGCGCAGAACTTGACGTGGACTATGGCGGAAATGGAATCGGTAACGACATCACGGTCGGCTACAAGAGGTTTGAGGACTACATCGTCATTGAGTATGATTCGATTGGCCGTTGCTGCGATGAAAGTTCGTCTTACAAGTTCGAGGCAATTCTGTACCGGTCTGGCCGCATCAAGTTCCAATACGATAGGCTGACCGAGCCAGTCCTCCCTACCATTGCCATCCAAGCAGATCCAAACGGCCCGGCCCTGATGTATGGGTGCGGTGCACTCGGGATTCACCCGGTCGAATCTCTGGCGATTTGGATTTCCCTGCGAAACAGCCACCCAGATCGTGTCACAGATCTCGCTGGAACAGCAGACGGTACCTTCGTGTCGCTCGAATGGAATGATCCAGTCCAAGACACGAATGGAAACCCGCTCGTCCCAGACAGCGTGTACATCTATCGCGGGCTGCTTGAAGAAGACTCGATTATTGGCCGCATAGCATCCGGTGTTCAAACATTTTCTGTGGCCAATCAGCCTGTAGGATACCATGCCTACTACGTTCGCGCGAAGTTCGAACAGAGGCTCGGTACACCGGAAGTCGTATGGGTCTTCAACGGCGTCCCCAATTTCTTCACGGACTTCGAAGACGATAACACTGGAATCTCAGCAGACTTCCCTTGGGTACGCGGCGCGATCACAAATCCGGAGGGGCCAGCAGCATACAGCGGCGAGAGCGTGATCGGAATTGGAATGGAATCGCGCTACGACTTAGGCACTTGCGCCAATCTAACTCTCGATTCCGGTCTCAGGGTGACGAGCAATATCGCCAAATTGGAATTCTGGGCTTGGTGGAACATGGGATTGTTGGATTTCCAACACGACGGTCTGATCGTTAGCGCAAGTACCGATGACGGCGTGACGTGGGAGCTGCTCAATCCTGCCGGAGGCTACACAGACTTTGTAATACCCGAAAACCTCTGCCTGAACGGACAAATGGCGTGGGGTGGTTTCAGTCATGGCTGGCGGCATATTGTTATTGACGTCGGTCACCTTTTCAATACAACACCGATCTTTCGCATAACCTTCGGATCTTATGGAATAGATGAGCAGTACGGCGTTGGTGTGTTTATTGACGACCTCTCATTGTGGGGCTTCGGGCCGTCACCTGATGGAAAGCCTGAACGCGTGCAAGACCTTACAGCGAGCGGGAACGGCTCGGACGGGCTGACGTTGTCGTGGTTAGACCCGACCCACGATACAAACGGAAACCAAATCTCTATAGACAGCGTGCGAATATACCGAAATCTGGCTGTACCGGATTCTCAAGTCGGCAGCGTTAGCGCTGGGACACAGGTTTTCACTATCCACGGCCAGCAGCAAGGTTACAAAGAGTACTTCGCAAGGGCAATTTTCGATCAGAACACTGGCCTGCCCAACTCGGCGTGGTCAGTTGTGGGAAGACCGAGTTACTACGATGGGTTCGAAGAAAGTAATGGTGGATGGTCGGCAGAGTCAGACTGGGAGTGGGGCGTACCAACAAATCCATCCGGCCCGCACGCGCATTCGGGCAACAAGGTTTGGGCAGTCGGCTTAAATGAAGTCTATGATGCAAGCGCGTGCGGCGACTTGGTTCTTGAACCAGCCGGACGGATCATAAGTCCGAACGCGAGACTCGAACTGTGGTTCTGGCGGTCCTGCGAGGTCTTCGGTGACGGCTGCAATGTGTCAATCAGCTTGGACGGTGGGCAAGTGTGGCAACGCATTGCTCCGATCGGCGATTACAACGGCATCGTGTTTGGCGGCGGTTGCACTCCCGGGCAATCAGTTTGGCAGGGCACGGATGGAGCGCCCTGGCAGCATGCTGTCTTTGAATTAGGCCAATTTGTCGGCGAGAGCCCGGTGCTTCGCCTGAGATTCGGAGCCGACGGATTTGGAGACTCCTACAGCGGCTTCTTCTTGGATGATGTCATGCTCTGGGGGATCGCGCCCGAGCAAGGTGTTGTAGGGCAAGTTGTGGATGGCAGTAACGGCAATGTGCCGTTGCCAGGGGTGTGGGTGAATGCAGAAGTGGATTCAGTGCAAACGGACGGCGCAGGCTATTACGTGTTGCCACTCCCTCCCGGCACATACGACCTTCGCTTCACGAGCCCCCACTATTGCGATAGTGTCGTTACGGGACTGGTTGTGGGCGAAGGAACAATTGACACGGTAAACGCCGCATTACTCAGACCAAGACTTGATGTAGACACTTCATCCATCAGTTTCTTCATTGTGTCCGAGTCTCAGGCCAGCAGTGATCTTGTTATGTTCAACAGCGGCGATTGCCCGCTGCAAATCGAGATATCGGACAACGCTGACTGGCTTTCCGTTTCACCAATAGAAGGTGTCGTCCCCGAGGGCGATGAGATGATTGTTACAATCACAGTTAGCAGTCACAATATTACAGGGGGTGAGTACAATGCTCTGCTTTCGATTCTTACGAACTCGCTGGATAGCTTTGTCAACATCCCCGTGGTTCTCGACATAGCGAGTGCAATGCCGGGCGAACGCGAAATCCCTGACGCATTTGTCCTCGATCAGGTGTATCCAAGCCCTTTCAACTCGACAGTCACGATTCGTTTCGGTTTGCCGACCGGCTCTGAAGCGAACATCACAATCTATGACATACTCGGCAGAAAAGTCGAGACGCTTGCAAATCAAGTCTTCCCGCCGGGTTGGCACGAGCTAAAGTGGAATGCTGCACTTCGGCCAACAGGTGTGTATTTTGTTCGGCTTCTCGCAGAGGGCGTTGCGGTCAGTACGAAACTACTGCTCTTGCGATGAAGCACGCTTCACCAGGAATTAACCTGATACGATGCTGCACACAACAATACCACGCGCTCTTTGGCCAATGTATTTGCTCTTGTTCACAATTGTCCATGCACAAACGATGACGGTCGTACCTTCCGTGGATCTCGATCGCTATATGGGAACGTGGTACGAAATCGCGCGGCTGCCGAACCGCTTTCAGAAACAGTGCGCGGGCGAGGTATCCGCCACATATTCATTGCTGGCTGACGGCACGGTGAAAGTTGTCAACCGCTGCCGCAAGGAAAATGGCGAATTCGCCGAGGCCGAAGGCCAGGCCAAGCGCGCGGACAAAGACCAACCGAACACCAAATTGAAAGTCCGCTTCGCTCCGGCGTTCCTCTCGTTCCTGCCGTTCGTCTGGGGCGACTACTGGATCATCTACTTGACACCCGACTACACCTGCGCCGTCATCGGCGAGCCATCCCGCGAATACCTGTGGGTCTTGTCGCGCACCCCCACAATGGCGCCCAACGCTCTGCAAGCCGCACTCGCAAGCGCCAAACAGCAGGGCTACTATCTCGCGGATTTGGTAATGACAAGGCAGGAATAGGAAGAATGTTCATCAAGAAAGCGGCACCCGCCCCGGGTGCCCCATCCCCTCCCCTTGACATTCTCCCCAAAACCCTTAACTTTCATAGTCTTGCGGATGTAACTCAATGGTAGAGTGTCAGCTTCCCAAGCTGGAGGTTGCGGGTTCGAGTCCCGTCATCCGCTCCAAATAAAACAGGCACTTAGTGTGCCTGTTCGTGTTTTCTATGAACTGTCCTCTTTGCTCATCCACCCGCCTTGCGCCCGTTGCTTTGCCCGAACGGCGCGACGGTCAGCGCTGTGCCGACTGCGACCTCGTCAGTCTGGCTGCTGCACATTGGCTCACGCCTGAGCTCGAGCACGAACGCTACCTCATGCACCGCAATTCGCGCGATGACCAAGATTACGTGACCTTCCTTGAGCGCCTGACTACGCCGCTCGAATCTCATTTAGCTCCACCCGCAAAAATCCTCGATTTCGGCAGCGGCCCTACTCCGGTGTTAGCTGAACTCCTGCACGAACGCGGCTATGAGGTCACGATGTATGATACGTTCTTCGCGAATGATAAATTTGCTTTGCAAGCGCAATACGACGCCGTCGTCTGCTGCGAAACCGCCGAGCACTTTCGCGACCCTGCAATAGAGTGGGGGAGAATGATGAATTGCCTTCGCTCAGGCGGCCTGCTGGCAGTGATGACTTTGCTTCACGATGACATGGATTTGAAAAACTGGTGGTACGCCCGCGATCCCACGCACGTCTGCTTCTATTCGTCGCGCACCATGACCTGGCTGGCACCGCGTTTCGCATGCGACATCGTTCAGCAAGACCGCCGCGTCACGCTTCTGCGCAAAAAGTAAAACGGGACCCTCACGAGTCCCGTTTTCACTTTCATCACCACGCATCCTAAATCGCGCGCGTCATCTTGTAAAGCCAAGTCTTCGCCGGACCGCGCAGCTTCGAACCGAGCACCTTGCGCACCCGCGCATGGTAGTCGTTCAGATACTTGCGCTCGCCCGCCGTCAACAGCGCCACCTCAATCAACCGCAAATCAATCGGGCACATCGTCAGGTTCTCAAACTTCAAGAAGCCCGGACGATCCTTATCTTCGGCGACATACAAAAGATTCTCGATGCGAATCCCATATTCGCCGTCCTTATAGTAGCCCGGTTCATTCGAGAGCACCATGCCCGGCTGCAAGACTTCATTCGGGAAGCGAATCGCAATCGAAGCCGGTCCTTCGTGCACACATAGATAGTGACCGATGCCATGGCCGGTGCCATGGCCGTAATTCAATCCGGCCATCCACAGCGCGCGGCGCGCCAGAGTGTCGAGTTGCACGGCCCGCGTCCCCTTGGGAAAAGGCGTCGTCACAATCGCAATATGACCTTTCAGCACGCGCGTAAAGCGATCCTTCTGCTCGCGCGATGGACTTCCACATGGCACCACGCGCGTAATATCGGTTGTGCCATCGGGATATTGGCCCCCCGAATCCACGACCATCAAGCCGCGTGCCTTCACCTGCTTGCTCGTCGCCTGCACCGCGCGGTAATGCACCACAGCGCCGTTGCCCGCATAGCCAATAATCGGCGAGAAGCTCGGCCCGCGATACAGCGAGCTGGCCGTCCGTGCGCGTTCAAGCTCGACTTCCAGCGAGAGTTCGCTCATCGGGATCTTACCGATATTTCCATCCACCCACGACAAGAACTTCACCATCGCCACACCGTCACGCACATGCGCCGCCGCCATGCCCTTAATCTGATGCGCGGTCTTCATCGCCTTCATTAGTGTAATCGGCGAACGCTCCGTAATCAACTGCGCCTTGCCGACCAACGAGAACATCCACTGCGTCGCTGTCGCATCGTGCATCCAAACCTTACCCCGCGATTTCGCCAGCCCCTTGAGCGCGTCACCAAATGCATCGTAACGATGCAAAGTCACATGCTTGCCCAAATGCTTGCGCACCGCCGGAGTGATTTTGCGAATATCCACATACAGATGCGCGCTCGACTCGCGAATAATCGCGTAACCGATAAACACCGGATTGTACTCGACATCATTCCCGCGCAGATTGAACAGCCACGCCAGCGCATCCAGTTCATTCAAGACATGCGCCACCGCGCCGTGCTGCTTCATCTCTGCGCGCACGCGCTTTAGTTTGCTCTGAACATTCTCGCCGGAGAACTTCAGCTCATGGACTTCCAGCGGTGTTGCCGGAGCCGCCGGACGGTTCGGCCAAACCGCGTCCACAAAATCCCGCGCAATCAGCACAAGCTGGAAGCCTGCCGCGGCCAATTCCGCCTTCAGCGCATCACAGCGCTGCTTCGAGAGTAGCTGCGGATTGATTCCCAACTTCCCGCCCTTGGGCAACTGAGTTTGCAGCCATTCGATCAGCGATGGTGTGCCCGGCACTCCGACCTTTTGCAATCGAATTCCTGAGCCGGCGAGTTCGCGCTCGGCTTGCAGAAAATAGCGAGAGTCGGTCCATAATGCCGCATTCTTCATACTGATGCAAACCTCACCCGCCGAGCCGCTGAATCCGCTGATGTACGCGCGGCGCTGCCAGCAGGTCGGGATGTACTCGCTGTTGTGCGGGTCGGAGCTGGGTACTAAGTACGCATGAACTCCGGCCTGTACTAAGTGCGCTCTTAGAGCGCGTAATTTCTGTGCTGTTTTCACGAAAGCACCTCCTTACTTTCAAGGTACATGGAAAGTCCTTAAATATCAAGCGCTCGATTTTGAACGTATGTGTAGAGTTCCAACCTCTGTGCCATGAAATGGCGTGAGCTTTGCGCCAGTACGTTGAGTTTGCAGTTTTGCACAACTTTCGTTACACTATTACTTCTCCCAAACTATCAGCGAAATTAGATTTACATGAAGATCAGCGTTTTCGGATTGGGTTACGTCGGCTGCGTTTCTGCCGCCTGCTTGTGCGAGTCAGGGCACGAGGTGTGGGGCATTGACGTGGATGAATCCAAAGTCAATTTTCTTCTTGAGGGCAAGAGTCCGATTATTGAAAAGCAGTTGCCGGAACTCATCGCCAAGTACCGCGCCGCCGGAAAACTCAACGCCACCACTTCCGTCGAGGATGCCGTCCGTGCCACCGACCTGTCGCTCGTCTGTGTCGGTACCCCATCTCTGCCGTCTGGCGCACTGAACACTGAGTATGCTCGCCGGGTCTGCGAGCAAATCGGTGCGGCCATCAAAACTCTTGACCGCAACCACACAGTCATCATTCGCAGCACCCTGCTCCCCGGCACGACCCGCCGCGAACTGCTGCCGCGCCTCGAGAAATTCTCCGGCAAGTCCGAAGGAAACGGCTTCTATATCGCCTACAATCCCGAGTTCTTGCGTGAAGGTTCAGCCGTTGCCGATTTCTTCGGGCCGCCAAAGACCGTCATCGGGTCTGAGCGCGAAATCGCTGCTCAGCAGGTCGCCGAATTGTACAAGGGCCTGCCCGGTGACTTTCACTACTGCAAAATCGAAGAAGCCGAATTAGTCAAGTACGCTGACAACGCCTTCCATGCTGTCAAGGTCGTTTTCGGCAATGAAATCGGCGCGATCGCCAAGTCCGTCGGTGTGGACAGCCACCGCGTGATGGAGATATTCTGTACCGACACGAAGCTCAATCTGTCGCCCTACTACCTCAAGCCCGGATTCGCTTTCGGCGGTTCGTGCTTACCCAAGGATGTGCGTGCCCTCTCCGCGTGTGCCCGCCAAAACAATCTTGAGACTCCTTTGCTATACTCGTTAATGGAATCAAACGAAGAGTCCGTGAAACGAGCGGTTAAGGCTGTGCAAGCATTTGGTAAGAAACGCATCGGTGTTCTGGGGCTGGCCTTCAAGGCGGGCACGGACGACATGCGCGAAAGCCCCGTCGTTGAGCTGGTTGAGACTCTGTTGGGCAAAGGCTACGACATCAAGATTTACGACCGCAACGTCTCGCTGGCACGTTTGATGGGCGCCAACAAAGCGTTCATTGAACACGCCATTCCGCATCTTGCCGAATTGCTATGCGATAAGCCGGAAGACATCGGCACCCATGCCGAAGTCGTACTCGTGACTTACAAAGACGCCGAATTCGATGCACTGCTCGGGAAACTCTCGCGTCAGCAAATCGTCTATGATCTTGCCCGCGTCAACGCCCCCGACCGGATTCACGCGGAGTATCATGGCGTCTGCTGGTAAGGTCCTCGTCTTAGTAGAGAACCTCTCCGTTCCGTTTGACCGTAGGGTCTGGCAGGAATCGGTGGCGCTTGCCCGCGCCGGCTATCAGGTGAGCGTCATCTGCCCGCGCATGGTGGACAAGAAGCCCTTTGAGATGCTCGAGGGCGTCGCCATCTACCGCTACCCGATGCCCTACACGGCCAACCGCGCCATCGGTTATGCGCTCGAGTATTCGTGGGCGATGCTGTTTACCTTTTTGTATGCTTGCTATGTTTTCGTCCGGCGCGGGTTTAAGGTCGTTCATGGCTGTAACCCACCGGACTTGTTTTTTGCCGTCGTCCTGCCCTTCAAGCTTTTCGGCGTCAAATACATTTTCGACCAGCATGATCTGAGTCCCGAGACCTATCAATCCAAATTCCCGGGCCGAGAGGACTTACTGCTGAAGATCTTGCGCAAGCTCGAATGGTGGACCTATCGCTCGGCGAAAGCCGTGATTTCTACGAACGAGTCCTACCGCAAGATTGCCATTGAGCGCGGCAAGCTCAGACCCGAGCAAACGTTCGTGGTGCGTAGTGCGCCCGACCTGAAGAAGTTCAGTCCTTTGCCGCCTAACCCAGAGTGGAAACGCGGCAAGCGCTTTATGTGCGCGTACCTTGGAACGATGGGAGCGCAGGATGGACTGGATTATCTTCTGCGAGCCGCCAAAATCATCACGCATGATTGGGCTCGGACGGACATACACTTCCTGCTCATGGGTGGTGGTGAAAACCTGACCGTACTGAAGGACCTTGCCAAAGAACTAAAGCTGGACGATGTCGTCGAGTTCACAGGTCGTGTTTCCAACGAGCAAGTCCGCGAAGTCCTTTCCACCGCTGATGTCTGCCTGGCACCTGACCCCATCAACCCCCTGAACACCCATTGCACCATGAACAAGATTCTCGAGTACATGGCAATGGGCCGCCCTATCGTCTCGTACAAGCTCACGGAGTCGTATTTTTCTGCCCGCGAGGCGGCCGTTTACGCGAAGGACAACGACATCGAGGACTTCGCGCGCCAGACGCTCGAACTGCTGGAAGACCGTGCTCGCCGCGAACAAATGGGGAGCTTCGGCCAGAAACGCCTCCATGATGAATTGTCATGGGAGCACAGTACCGTCCAGCTCCTTCGCACCTACGATTTCGCCTTCGACCGTGCCTAAAGAAAACGGCCGTGCCCGGTGAGCACGGCCGCACTCTCTGTCCGAGAGCAGTTTCTGCTCAACTTTGTTTCGGCTTGAAAGCGATGTTCGCCAGCAACGTTAGCAACGCACCCGCGACGATCGAAAATGCGGCCGCCCAAGCCACCGGACTTGCATTCACGCTGACTCCGGCTTGAGAGACTATCCCCCCGGAACGAGGCGCCTTTGACAAGACCACGAACCACCCGCGCCCCTGATCGGATTTCAGAACGTAGTGATAGCCCTTGTCGTCGCTGTGCAAAAGCCCTTCGCCGGCCTCAAGTGACGTTAGCCTGACCGCCGCTTCCCGTGGAATCCCGATATCGCCGGCGGCCTCACCCGCGTTCTCACGTATCTTGATCTCCACATTCAGTGCCTTTTCCCACTCCGTCGGCACGCTCGCCTTCCCGCTGGCCGGAATCCGAGACAAGCAAAAGCGATCCACCAGCCGCGCATCGCTCGCAAACTGCTGCTCGTCCGGTGGCGTGCTCGCCAAGCCGCCGAGCCGCATGAACGGCCATAAGGCCAACAAAAAGAGGATCAGAGTCGAGGCCAGCCAAAATTTCAACCAGGGTTTCATTGTAGTCCGTGAATGTGACAATTGGATTGAAGATACGCAACCAGCACCAATTTTCAAAGGCTTGCGTGGTTCAACTCAACCGAATTTGTGCAGTTGAACCACAATTCATCTGGAATTGTCCTCTAAATTCAAATAAAATCAATATGATAAATAACAGGCAGCGTTCTTGCAACATCGTGACGCAATTGCACAACACGTCGTTTCCCGATTGCGGAAACTTACCCACACGACCGCGCGTAATACAACTAACGCTAACCTCGTGGGGGGCGACGATAAATGAGTCCGGTTACTTCACGAGAGGGACCGGACTCGACAATTTGGGCCGTTCCTTGTGGGGTGTGAGATGGCCCTAATCTTGCCCTATAAGGATCTGACACCTCAGATTGACCCCACGGCGTGGTTGTCTCCAACCGCCGTCGTGACCGGGGACGTCGTCATCGGCCCGGAATGCTCCGTTTGGTTTGGCACCGTTATTCGAGGTGATGTCAACTGGGTGCGCATCGGGTCGCAGGTGAATCTGCAAGACGGAGCTATCTGTCACGTCACGATCAACCGCGCACCGCTTACGATTGAGGATGCCGTTTCTGTCGGCCACGGAGCTATCGTTCACGGCTGCACGCTGAAACGTGGTTGTTTGATTGGCATCGGCGCCCGAGTCCTTGACTTAGCCGTCGTCGGTGAAGAATCGCTCATTGCGGCTGGTTCTGTGGTGCTGGAAAACACGATTGTGCCACCCGGCGAACTGTGGGCGGGCATCCCTGCTAAGAAGAAGCGCGACTTGTCACCAGATGAACGTCAAGGTCTCTTGAGCACAGCCGCGCGTTACGTCCAATATCGCTTACACTATCAGGGTCACGACGCGCCAATCCGCGCAGAATGGCTCCCGAAATCGGAAAGATAACATGCTCACATCCACGCGTCCGCGCGCCGCAAACATACAGGGAACCATGGAAACGGGAACAGTCAAATGGTTTTCGCAGAAGAAGGGCTTTGGCTTCATCGAGTCTTCCTCCGGTCAAGAGGTCTTTGTGCACTATTCTTCAATCACGGGCCGAGGCTACCGCGTGCTCGAACCGGGCGATAAGGTGCAATACGAGGCCGTCCCCGGCCCCAAAGGAGACCAGGCCTTCCACGTTGTCGTTTTGTCCTGATTCCTACTTGAAGGGGAATCACTTGAAGAGGCTTTTCGCAGTGGCGAAGGCCTTTTTTGTTTTTGTCCACCGGGCGCGGCCTTTGCTCTGCTTAGTTACTGATGTGAAATAGGACCTTTGAGGTTGAAACGATGAAACGATGTGTTGCAACTCTGCTGCTCATGTTGACGTTTTGCGCTGTTTGGACCACTACGGCTATCGCCGCTGCGCGCCAACAGAATGCCGTCATGTGGGAACGGGTCAGTCGCAGTGAATGGCGCGTGACCTGCATTCTTCCGCCGCTGCGCGTTGATAGCGTCGCTCTGGCTGGCGAACAGTGGTGCGATGTCCGCTCCGTCGGTATTCCGAACCTGAGCACTCCCGGCGAGCCTGCGCTGCCGTTCTTCTCAATCTGGATTCCCGCAACAATTGAACTGGAAAACCTCGCGCTCGAACCTACGGCCTCGCGTGAAATCCCTTGCGCGCCACCGCTTCCCGCTCCCCAACCGCTTGACCGTTCGTTGGATTCTGACTTAATCTATTTACCTTCAGAGAGTGCCTATCTCCGCTCCGCACCAATGCCCGGCGAACCGATGCAAGTCGCGCAACATGGAAAGATCGGCCTTGCCAATATCACACTCTTGACTCTTCACCCCGTGCGCTATTGGTCCGCACATGCATCGCTGCTCATTCAAGATACGCTCATCGTGCGTGTTCAACTGCCGCAAGGCGCAAGCCTCGACGACAATACGCAGTTTTCGCGCTTCGAGCAGACGGTGATCTCGCAGCTCGCGCCTATTTCGCTGCCCGACCCGCCCCCGTTGGAACTCGCCGAGCCGCGCATGTGGATCGTCACCGAACCCGAGTTCGACGAGACTCTTTCAGAGTGGCGCAATTTCAAGTCAATGTGCGGAATCCCCTCTGAGATTATTCACTATTCAAGTGTCGCTACGAGCCCAGCATCGCTGCGTGATTACTTGCAAGGCCGCCGTGAACAGGCGACCACGCCGCCGGAATTCCTCTTCATTGTTGGCGATTTCAACATCGTCCCGGCGTTCTTCGGAGTTAGCGCCAGCCTGACGGACCATCCCTACTCCTGTCTAAGCGGTTCTGACTACTTACCAGATTTATCCGTGGGCCGACTGCCTGTCCAATCGAACAATGAACTCTCCGACTGGATCGAACGCGCGCTAAACTACGAGCGTGAATCGCTCGTCCCCGGCACGAATGCGACCGTATTCTCAAGCGCTGTCGCGCTCGATCCGCAGCATGGCGAAGAGGTGCATACGCTATTCGACAATGCCGGACTGAGCGCAACCGCACTCCAACAGCCGCAAAGCGGAGCGTTACCGCTTTTAGTGAATTCACTCAATGCCGATCCATTGTGGACTTTCTACATTGGTCACGGCACTGTGGATCGTTGGTCATCTGTGGCTCCGCACCTGACGACCGCGAACATGTCAGGAATTCAAAATGCACGTGCCGGAGTGGTCGTGGCTGTGGCCTGTGCAACAGCAGACTTCGATGAGGCCGAGCCGTCGTTTGGCGAATCATGGAACATCCATCAAATGCAGGGCGCGCTCTGTTACATCGGCGCAACTGAAAGCACCGCCTTTTTCTACAGTGATACGATAGGACTTGCGGCACTCACTGCCGCTTTCAATCAGGAGTTCGACTTTGTCGGTCAGGCGCTCGACTACGGTAAATTGCGTTGTGCTGAATCATTCCCGCAGCCGCCCGGCGGCCTCACCGAAGAGACGATGCAGCAATTCGTCCTGTTAGGCGATCCATCTCTGCGCTCTTTCACCGCCGCGCCTCGCACGGCCACAGTCGAAATCCCGTCAACGGTACCCGTGGGTACAACGCATGTTCCGGTTACTGTAACACAGAGCGGATCACCAGTCGCCAACTCGGTCGTCACACTGTCCCGAAATTCTGCTGCCGTGAGTCAAGTCCGCACAAATTCCGACGGATTTGCGCTGGTTCCGCTTCCCGACTCCGCTCCGCTGCAATGGACGGTTACAATTACCGGACGAAATCTCACGTACTCAGAGCACGCGGTTGATGTCGTGCCCGCGAACGGTGCACTGTTGCGCGTGGCCGCCCTTGAATTTGAGGATAGCAACGGTGATCATGACGGACTGACGGATCGCGGTGAGTCCGGCACGATCAGAGTACTGCTTCGCAATCAAGGCACGGCGGCGTTTCCCAGCGGTGCGTTGCGCATTGAATCCGGATCGCAAGAATTTGCGTTGCTTTCAATGCAGTTCGCTGTTCCAATGATATTGCCGCAATCTGAAGAGTGGGCCGAGTTGAGTCCCGGCTTTGCGGTTTCTGATAGCGCGGCAGATGGTACAATCGTCCCGCTGCAATTCTGGAGTGGGGAAGAGGAAGCCGAGGTTTTCGTTGGCACACAGTCAGTGAGACTGAATGCGCCGTCCATTGATCTGCTGTCGCAAAGCATGTCAGAGTTGGAGGGCGACGGCGATGGTTTCCCCGAGGCCGGCGAACACCTCGCGCTCGACTTGGTTATCGTCAATCGTGGTTCCGAACCGCTGCGTGCGCCGCAAGCAGATTGCTCGCCTGATCATGAGTACCTGCATATTGACTCGACACGCTGGATCGGAAACGATCTCGGCCCGGAGATTCAAACAACCATTCGCTACACTTTCCGCAGCGACAGTTCCACGCCGCGTGGATATCCGTTCGAGTTCAATGTCGCGTTGAGCGGAGTCAATCAGCTTCCCCTCAGCTTCTGGGGTAGTCACCATATTGACCGTATTCCGGCGCTGCTCTACGTCTTGGATTCCAACCCGCAGCAGGTGGACGGTCTCGAAGCGGCACTCACCGTCCTCAATGTCGAGTTTGAGCGCACGAGCATACTTCCCACGGATTTGAGCATCTATGCATCCATCTGGATATTCTGCGGTGTGCACCCCAATCAAGAACCGCTCGGCGCAGAACAAGCGCAGCGCATCGCCGAATATCTCGATGACGGCGGAGCGTGTTACTGGGAAGGAGGCGACGTCTGGGCCTTCGACTATCCCAACAACCTGCATCCCTATTTCGGCATTGACGGACTGGCCGACGGAGTAGGAGATGCCGGACCCATTCAAGGCGTGCGCGGAAGATTCACCGAAGGCATGGACTTCGCTTACGGGGGAGAAAACAGTTTCATTGACCGCATCACGGCTACGGGTTCGGCCGAGAATATTCTTGCCAATGCCCGCGCAAATTCCCCGTACGCGGTCTGCGTCGCCAACTCCGGAGCCACGTATCGCACCATTGGCTCATCCGTCGAGATTGGTTCGTTCATTGACGGTGAGGTTCCTTCACGACGTGTGGAGCTAATCGCGGCGTTCCTCGATTGGTTTGGGATTCCCGTGCAGCACGACGTGACTCCGCCCGTCATCACGCATGTGCCCACAGGGAATTGGCATCACGCATCGCGGCCCATTCCGCTAATGTGTGACGTGCAGGATGAAAGTCAACTCGATATCGTGGCTTGCGACTTCCGCGTGAACGAGGGTGCGCAGCAATCAGTCAGTCTTGTGCAAGATGGTACGGGCTTTTCATGCCTTCTGCCCACGCAACCTTATGGAACGACGATTCGCTACCGGCTGCGCGCAACGGACAGATCAACGCCGCAAAACACATCGGTCACGGACGAATATACCATCATAGTCGAGTGGTATGCAGACCGAGTCGTTGAATTACTTCCACCGACGGAATCGCTGACAAAACTGCGCAAGCGCGGAGCAAGTGGAACGTTATCCCTGACCCGTAACGGCACGGAAAATCCCGGCGTGGTGTTGCTCGCGGCCAAAACCGCTGAGGCCAGCGCGTTTGTCACGGAGGTCTTGGACCTCTCCTCCCACGCCGCGCCGCAACTTTCGTTTTGCTCTGATCTCGCAGGACGCAATCCCAAAGAGCCCGTCCTCGCCCGGGTGTGGGCCAGTACCGACGGAGGTGCTACCTTCCCGCATCTACTCTGGCGCGCCGGTTCTACCAATGACAATCTCTCCGGCAAAATAGGTTTACAAACACCGGAGTTGGCTGGCCAAGAAAATGTCGTCATCAAATTCGCTTACTATGCCGACCAATACTGGGAAATCACAAATCCGCAAATTACGGACGGCGAGCAATCGTCGCAAATTGTACAGAATCTTGTCGTAAGACCCGGTGAGTCTATCCGTTTACATTGGAAGCCCGCGAGTCAGACCAACGTCTCATACCGAGTCCTGGCCGCCTGTGACCTCCTTGATGAATTCAAACCAATTGCCGTGGTGCAGGACACTTTTTTCGAAGACCGCGACTGGAGCAACTATGCACAGCGCTTCTACCGCGTTGAAATGCTGCCGCAGTCTTCACCGCAACGCACCTGTGAGATGCACACAACGCGCAGCTTCGACCGATTGAAGTATTCGATGCTCCGTCGCACGCCATAGAACCTTCCTGAACCTGTCAACATTAGAAGGCCCATTTTCGGGCCTTCTGTGCTTAGGTCACACAGCGCGTTCTTGCATGTTCGCGCAGATAGTCGTATTTTTACGTACAGGTAGAAACTCGAAACGACTTCCTATGCCGCTGATTTTCCTTATCTTAATCTGCTCCACCTGCTTCGCACAAGGCCGCGACCACTTCGGCGTGGAATGGCAGGGAGACATCGGGCGGCATGAACTCTGTCGTCATGCGCGGCCCTCGGCGCTCGATGATACCCTGCACCAGTACAACACCATCAAGATTTGGTGCGATCTGGATATCAGTTTCGCGCCGCAACGCATAGATGGGTACGTCCGCTATCTCATCGCCTTAGACGAGTCCGATCTTCCGCGCATTGATCTGCGCTTTACGGATAATTACACGATTGATTCGGTCACCAGTACCACGCACTCAGTGGATTCCGTTACGCAGCGCGGCAACGACTCACTGCAACTCTACTTCAACCCGCCTTTGTCACTCGGTGACACGCTCGATTTCACCATCTACTATGGCGGCGTGCCCATTGAAATTGACAACTGGGGAGGCATGCGCTTCCAAGCATCCGCTGGGTGGAGACCGGAGATCTGTTTCAGTATGGGCGATGGACTCAATTTGCCGACACCGCCCGCCAACTACAACTGGCTGCCCAGCTATGATGATCCCAACGATAAGACTGTATGGGAATGCTGGCTGACTATGCCGCTTAACCGTGTCGGCGTTAGTGCCGGTATCCGATTGCCTGAGACGATTAATCCGGACAGCACGAAAACGTGGCACTACCGACTCGACCAGCCCGTTTCCACCTACTTGCTGTTCGTATCCGCGTCGGATTATCAAATCATGACGCAGCGCGAAAGCAATCCGGTCATTGAGAATTTCGTCTATCCGCAAAGATGGGAGCAGGCGCAAGTTCACTTTGAAACTGTGCCAGCTTGCCTCGATAGCTTTGCCGCCAATTTCGGCCCTTATGTCTTCGACCGCTTCGGCTACAATATGACCCGAATTGGCGACATGGAACATGCCACCAGCGTCTCCCACTACGATGGAGCAGTCGTCGCCAACCGCAGTTGGGATTGGATACTGTATCATGAACTATCGCATCACTGGTGGGGCGACTGGGTAACCTGCGGCGACTGGCGCGACCTCTGGCTCAATGAAGGCTTTGGCACATACTGCGAAGCGCTTGGCATGGAATGGACACGCGGTGAGCAGGATTTCCGCAACTATATGCGCACCGACATTCAACCTGCAGCCCGCGCGGCAGGTAATCAATCCACCATCTACGATCCCGACTACTATTGGGGTGCCATCGTCTATGAAAAGGGTGCCTGCGTCCTGCACATGCTGCGCGGCATCATGGGCGACTCGCTCTTCTTCGCGGCGCTGCGAGATTACGGACAGCAGTTCGCGTTCTCTACGGCCACAACCGTCGAATTTCAAACAGTCTTTGAATCCCAATACGACTCAACTCTGCAGTGGTTCTTCGACGAATGGGTGTTCGAAGGCACGGGGTATCCGCAGTATGAAGTCACTGTTGAATTTCTTGACGTTTCAGCTCTGCACGTAGTTCAAATGCAGACGGGAACGGTGTTCGAGATGCCAGTGGCCGTCGAGTATTGGACTGGTGGGTCGCTTGTAGGTGCAGATACATTATGGATAGGTGACAACTATTCGGGAAGTTACACTGTCCCTTTTGATTCAGTGTCCTTTGACCCGCAGGGCTGGCTACTGAAAAGCGTCAACTATCACACTATTGTTAATGCTGACGATCATCCCTCTGCTCCTCTGAACTTCGCTGTCACTTCCGCCTACCCCAATCCCTTCAACCCGACACTGTCCATTGACTTCACGTCCCCCCGCGCACAACGCGTCGCCGTGAAAGCCTACAATATCACCGGACGACTTGTGTTCGACCAAGCAATCGAAGCCGTGCCCGGCGAGAATAATTGGCAATGGAACGCGGCCAGTCAAGCATCCGGCATCTACTGGATTGAACTGGCCACGCCGCACGAAACACAAACGGTCAAAGCCGTTCTCCTTAAATAGCCCTAATTCCGGGACGGCGAGACCGTCCCTTTACTTTTAATCGCTGGAGACACATTTTGAGTAAGTACGTTTACACCTTTGGCAACGGAAGCGCCGAAGGCCGCGCCGACATGAAGGACCTGCTGGGCGGGAAGGGCGCGAATCTCGCCGAAATGAACCATCTCGGTCTGCCGGTTCCTCCCGGCTTCACCATCTCGACCGGGATCTGCACCTATTACTACGCGAATGACCGCAAGTATCCGTCGGAACTCAAGAAGCAGGTCGCCGACGGCATCGCCTATATCGAGAAACTCACCGGAGCGAAATTCGGCGACAGCCAAAATCCGTTACTCGTTTCCGTGCGCTCAGGTGCGCGCGCTTCGATGCCGGGTATGATGGATACGATTCTCAATTTGGGTCTCAATGATACGACCGTCAAGGGCCTGATTGCGCGTTCGGGCGACGAACGCTTCGCGTACGACTCGTACCGACGCTTCGTCGCCATGTACGGCGATGTTGTGCTCGATCTCAAGCCCGTCAACAAAGAAGACCACGACCCGTTTGAAGTCCTGCTCGAGGCCAAGAAAATGAAAGCCGGCGTGAAGTACGATTCCGAACTCTCCGCCGCGCAATTGAAAGAACTTGTCGCTGAGTTCAAGGCCATCATCAAAGAGCGCAAGGGCATCAACTTCCCCGATGATCCGCAAGAACAGCTCTGGGGCGCTGTCGGTGCCGTGTTCAATTCGTGGATGAATGAACGTGCTATCGTCTATCGCCGTCTGAACAAGATTCCCGAAAGTTGGGGCACTGCGGTCAACGTGCAGGCCATGGTCTTCGGCAATCTCGGTAACGATTGCGCTACCGGCGTCGCCTTCACGCGCGACCCCGCCACGGGTGAAAAAGTCTTCTACGGCGAGTTCCTCGTGAATGCCCAAGGCGAAGACGTCGTCGCTGGCACGCGCACGCCGCAGCAAGTCGCAGTAAAAGCCTCCAAGACATGGGCGCAGAGCCACGAAATCAGTGAAGCCGACCGCGCCGGAAAGTACCCGTCGCTCGAAGAAGCGATGCCCGACGCCTACAAGCAGCTTCTGCAAATCTCCGACACCCTCGAGCGTCATTACAAGGACATGAATGACATCGAGTTTACGATTCAGGACAAAAAGCTGTGGATGCTGCAGTGCCGCGTCGGCAAGCGCACCGGTATGGCCGCGGTCAAGATCGCCGTCGAAATGGTGGATGAGAAGTTGATCACTCCCGAAGATGCCGTGTTGCGTGTGGATCCCAATGCCCTCAACCAATTGCTGCGTCCGATCTTCGACGCCGAAAAAATCAAATCCGAAACACCCATCGCCCGCGGTTTGAACGCAGGCCCCGGCGCTGCGTCGGGTCGCGTCGTGTTCCATGCCAGCGACGCCGAAGCATGGGCCGCCAAAGGCGAAAAGGTCATTCTCGCGCGTATCGAAACCAGCCCCGAAGACATTCGCGGTATGGATGCCGCACAAGGCATTCTTACGCAGCGCGGTGGTATGACTTCGCACGCGGCGCTCGTAGCGCGTCAAATGGGAAAAGTCTGTGTCGCCGGCTGCGAAGCGATTCACATTGACTATACCAAGGGCGAATTCGTTGCGGGTAAAGCGACCGTCAAGGAAGGCGATTGGATTTCGTTGAATGGTTCCACGGGTGAAGTCTATAAGGGCAACATCCCAACCAAGCCGTCCGAAGTCATTCAAGTGCTGCTCGAAAAGACGCTTGATCCGAAGAATGCTCCGACTTATCAACTCTACGCCAAGCTCATGGGCTGGGCCGACGAGATTCGCCGCATGAAAGTACGTACCAATGCCGATCAGCCCGATCAGTGCCGCAATGCTCTCGCATTTGGCGCCGAAGGAATCGGCTTGACGCGCACCGAGCACATGTTCTTCGAAGGCGACCGCATTGACGCCGTACGCGAAATGATTCTGGCCAACGATCTCGAAGGCCGCAAGAAAGCGCTTCTGAAGCTCGAGCCCTACCAGCGCGAAGACTTTGTCGGAATCTTCCGCGTGATGAACGGCCTTCCCGTAACGATTCGCCTGCTCGATCCGCCACTTCATGAGTTCCTCCCGCAAACGAAAGAAGCGGTCGAAGACCTCGCCAAGAAGATTGGCGTCAAGCCCGAGAGCATCACGGCTAAGGTGCACGACCTGCACGAAATGAACCCGATGCTCGGACACCGCGGCTGCCGTCTCGGTGTTGTGTATCCGGAAATCACCGAAATGCAGGCCCGCGCGATCTTCACCGCCGCCGCCATCGTCAAGAAGGAAGGCATTGACGTCCATCCGGAAGTCATGGTGCCGCTGGTGATGATGCCGGGCGAACTGAAGTCGCAAGGCGATTTGATTCGCAAAGTTGCTGATGAAGTTTTCAAGGCTGCCGGTGTGTCGGTCAATTTCCTCGTCGGGACGATGATCGAATTGCCGCGTGCCGCTCTCTGCGCCGACCAAATCGCGCAGCAGGCCGAGTTCTTCAGCTTCGGTACCAACGATCTCACGCAAACCTGCATGGGTCTGTCCCGTGACGATTCGGGCCGCTTCTTGCCGCACTACGTCGCATCGAACCTGCTGCCCGCCGATCCGTTTGAAGCAATTGATCAAAACGGCGTCGGTCAGTTGGTCGAGATGGGCACCACGCGTGGCCGTCAGACGAAGCCGAATCTCAAAGTCGGTATCTGCGGTGAGCATGGCGGCGAACCGTCGTCCGTCATCTTCTTCGACAAAGCCGGTCTGGATTACGTCTCGTGCAGTCCGTTCCGTGTGCCCATCGCGAGGCTCGCGGCTGCGCAGGCAACCATCATGCACAGGAGCAAATGAGCGAGTCGTTTCTGACAGACGACTACTGGACACTTTCGGGGCCCGGCACTGCGCATACGCGGGTGCTGGGCTCCCGCTTTTCGGCATTGGCGCTCCACATTTCCAATGACGCCGATCTCGAAAGCAAGCTGGCCGAATTGAAGAAATCGCAATACGACGCGACGCATCACTGCTGGGCTTTGTCAAAGCGGAGCGATGGCGAATTTGTAGAACGTGTTAACGACGACGGTGAGCCAAAAGGCACAGCCGGTGTTCCGATTCTGCACGAAATTCACCGCGCTGGCGTCGAAAATACTGCCGTCATCGTCGCCCGTTGGTTTGGCGGGACAAAACTCGGGACTGGTGGATTGGTACGTGCCTACGGCGAATGCGCAGCGCTGGCCCTGCAAGCTGCAACCCGCGTGCAACGCAAGACCGGCACCACCGTGTCAGTGCTCGCGCCCTATGACTTGCAATCTGTGGTCTATCAACTCGCCGCGCACTCGTTCGCGCCGGTGGAACTGCAAGACGTAAATGGCCAAGCACGCCTGATCATCAAACTTCGGCGCAATCAAGTCGAGCCGTTCCGGCTGGCCCTGCGCGATCGCTCGGGTGGAAAACTCACAGCGCAAGATGAGGGCGAATGGACATCTTAGCCTTTGCCCTCATCGCGCTGCTGTTGAGCGCCTACTATTCTGCCATGGAAATCGCATACACGACGTTTGATGCGATTATCATCGGTAGTTGGAAGAAGGCCGGGAAGTTTGGCACAAAGTTCGCCGAGTTCTTGTCCGCCGTACCCGAACGCTATCTATTCACGGTACTCGTCGGCAACAATGTGGTCATGCCGCTCTATTCGTCGTTGTTGGTGATCTGGGCGGATGCGCACGGTGTTGACGACTTGTGGATCGTGGTCGTTTCGCCGCTGGTGGTCTTGCTCGTTGGCGAAGTGATTCCCAAAACCATCGGATTGGCCTTTGCAAATCCGTTAGTACGGTTTTTATCACTGCCGCTCTATGTGTTCTACTGGATCTTCTGGCCGGCGCGTGCGCTAATTGCCCCACTTGAGAAAATCCTGCGCCGCGGAATGCCAAAGTCGGATCATGCGCACGCCTACGATGTCTTGTTTCGCCGCGAACTGGACACTGTACTGTCTCAAGCAAGCGCTGAAGGCACAGTCACCGAAAAAGAGTCCGAAATTCTTGACCGATATTTGCACGCCCGTGAAGTTCGTGCCCGCGACGTCATGACGCCCCGGCCTACCCTGACCGCTATTTCCGTGGATGCGCCAATCTCTGAACTAATCGAGACCGTTCAAGAAACACGCCACGGCTTGCTGCCTGTCTATAAAGAGAGTCTCGACAATATCGTGGGCTTCGTGTACTCTCGCGATCTGCTCGAGCCGCGCGACTCTATCGCATCCATCATGCGGCCCGCACACTTCGTTCCCGAATCGAAGTTGCTCGTCGAACTGCTTGAACAGTTTAAGTCCCAGCGAATTCCTGCGGCAATCGTTGTGGATGAGCATGGTGGGGTGGACGGCATCGTAACACTCAAAGACATCTTCCGCGAGTTGGTCGGGCCACTTCGTGAGGCCGCTGAGGACCCACACGCCGGTGCCATTAAGCGCCTGTCTGAAGGGACATTTCTTGTTTCAGCCCTCGCTGACCTCTCCGATATTGCCGAGGCCACTGGCTGGCGTCCTCCTGACGGCGACTACGCTACGCTATCTGGCCTGCTTGCCGATCAGCTTGGACATATCGGAAAACCCGGCGAAGAGATTGACCTTGAAGGAGTTATCGTCCGTATAGTGGGGGCATCCGCCCGCCGCGTCGAAAGCTGCCTGCTGAAACTCCCCAAAGAGGAAGACTGACCCTCCTACGATGCTCGCTTGACATTCCGGCCCAGAACCCATATATTCAAGGCCTTATTGCGGGGTGGAGCAGCCTGGTAGCTCGTTGGGCTCATAACCCAAAGGTCGTTGGTTCGAATCCAACCCCCGCTACAACAACAACTTGTCCTCGTGGCATCGCGCCGCGAGGACTTTTTGTTTTTGTTTTTTTGTGACTTGCGACGAGAAGTCGCTAAACCTACAATCTCCTTACAAGGGAGAACCATGTTTCATTGATTTCTACAAATGGAATGATCCGGACGAGTGGGCAAATCCGACACGGTTATTGCTATTCTAGACAAATTGACTCAAATTACGGACAGAGTCGTCGGTCTTATGGAGTTACTTGTCCAAAATGGAGAAAAGGATGAAAAAAGTACTGGTCGGATTGATCTGTTTGCTCACGGCCGTCAGCGCATTCGCACAAATCGAGGCAGGTGGAACGCCTCGCGGATTGTCCGCTTCCGCGTCCTATTTGCCTGACGCACCCGTCGTGCTGATGCCCGCAGTGGACAACGCTGCACAATTGGCAATGGATGAAGGCTTAGCGAAGCACGAACAAAACCGCTTCGCCGAACAATTGCCAGTGAACTTGAACCTCAACAACAGCGGCACATGGACGAACCTCCCCGATGGCGGTCGAGTATGGCGTTTGCGCCTTACGTCGCCCGGCGCATACTCGATGGCGCTGTTGTTCGACGAATGGAATTTGACCAAAGGTGCCGAGTTGTTCGTTTACAACGACAACAATGATGATGTCCTCGGCGCACTGACCAGCTTCAATAACTGGGTGGATGGAACCAACGTCATTCGCCACATCAAGGGCGATGGTATTACCGTTGAACTCTACGAACCTGCCAACGCTGTTGGTACTTCGGTGCTGTCCATTTCAACGGTTTGCCACGCCTACCGTAACGTTTTCGGCTACGCGAATCCGGATCCTCTGAACAACTTCGGCGATTCCGGCGCCTGCAACAACAATGTGCTTTGCCCCGAAGCTTCCGCCTGGCAGGACGAAAAGCGCGGTGTGACCATGATCACCTCCGGTGGCTCGCGCATCTGCTCGGGCTCGATGATTCGCGCTAATGTCGCTACCAATTGGCCGGCCTACTACCTGACCGCCAATCACTGTGGCTTCAGCGGTTCGTGGGTTTTTGTCTTCAACTACGAAAGTCCGCAATGCTCGCCGAACGCCGATGGTTCTACGGCACAAACTGTCGCCAATGCCACCTTGCGCGCAAACAATGCCGCCTCGGATTTTGAATTGGTCGAGTTGTCCTCGTTTCCGCCCGCCGCCTACAACGCTTATTATAACGGCTGGAACCGTGTTGACGCGCCGTCCACAAGCTCTGTTTGTATTCACCATCCGAGCGGTGACGTCAAGAAATGGACGATTGATAACAATGCTCCCGTCAACGGCTCTTGGTCGGGCACGCCCGCCAATTCCCACTGGCGTATTCTCGCTTGGGATGATGGAACCACCGAGCCCGGCTCTTCGGGATCGCCCTTGTTTGATCAGAACAGCCGCATCACCGGACAGCTTCACGGCGGCACAGCCAGTTGCGGCAACAACATTGACGACTACTTCGGCAAGTTTAGTCTCTCTTGGATCGGCGGCGGAACGAATTCCACGCGCCTTTCCAACTGGCTTGATCCTAACAACACCGGTGCCAACACCGTAGATGGAAGCTATCCGATCACCGTGGCTAATGACAACTGCCCGGGATTGTTCGTCACCCTGCCTTTCAGCGGAACAGGCAATACGACCGCAGCGACTCCCAGCGGAAGCGGCTGTGACTATGTCAATTCACCAGATGTGTGGTACTACTTCTTCACGAATTCGACATGCGCCACGCAAGTTACTGTCAGCTTATGCAATTCCAGCTTCGACACCTATTTGGAAGTTCGCAAAGGCGGAAATTGCCCTGGTGATGTGTTGGTTGACTGCACAGACGATGACTGTGGCACAGGGGGCCTGCGCAGCAGCTCGACGTTTGCTTCGACCGGACAGGAAGTGTACTATGTCCGCATCTTCGGTTGGAGTAACTCTGTAGGCGCCTACCAGCTTGATATCACCGAAACACCCACGGATCCTGTCCCGGCAAACGACAATTGCTCGAATTCGACTGTCGTTACTGCCCTGCCGTACTCCACTACTGGTTCAACCTGTACAGCTTCGAATGACTTCTCGTTCTGCGCAATGGGACAATCTAACGATGTTGTTTACACTGTCATCGTGGACGACTGCCAGCCCATCACGGCTTCTACGTGCGACCTCAACACCAACTTCGACACCAGATTGACCGTGCGTACCGGCGGAGCTTGCCCCGGTATCACCGAAATTGGCTGTAGCGACGACTTCTGCAGTTTGGCGAGCCAAGTAACCTGGAACGCAACGGCCGGTGTGCCCTACTACGTTGTCGTAGGCGGTTTTGATGTCAGCAAAGGAAGATTTGCCCTGAATATCACGGGCGGAGCACATATCGGGACACCGGCAAACGACAATTGTGCTGGCTCGATTCCCGTCAATACTCTCCCATTCTCGCATTCCGGAAATACAGCCTGTGCTTCCGCGGACTATGACTACGCCGGCTGCGGTTTTGCCAATAGCCGCGACGTGCTCTACACGCTTAATGTCCCGACATGTCAAACCGTGCAGGTGTCGCTTTGTCCGACGAACCCGTCCTACGACACGCGCCTTCAAGTGATGGCTGGCGGCGCCTGTCCCGGCAATACTCTCATCGCCTGCAATGATGACAATCTCTGCAGCGGTTCACTTTCATTGCAAAGCACAGTGTCCTTTGGCGCGCTCGCAAATACCAACTACTACATCCTCGTGCGAGGTTTCGCTGCCGGAGATTACGGCCCATTCGATCTCAATATCACGAGCCTCGGCGGATACGTGTCCCCCAACGACGTTTGCCCCGGCACTGCGGTAAATTCTCTGCCGTACACCGGATTCGGCAATACGACATGTTCGCAAGACAACTACCCCAACGGCGACTGCTACTTCTTCGAAAGCTCGCCCGAGGACGTCTACAATTTGACGCTCGCTGCGACGCAAGGTGTGAGCATTACGCTCTGCGGTTCCGGATACGACACGGGACTCAAAGTGCGCAGAGGCGGCGCATGCCCCGGTGACTTCATGGTCGTCTGTGACGACGATGCAGGGTGCAGCGGAATAGGAACACTCCTTAGCACCGTCGAATTTACAGCCCAGGCAGGTACGACCTACTACATTCAGGTAAGTGGCTACAATTTGGCAACGGGTCCGTACACCATCCTCATGGAGCAGAAGGTGCTAAATCCCGTCGACTCGCTGGTCATCAAAGAAGATGCCGGTATGATTCGGTTGACTTGGGACGACAACGGCGCTCTCTACTGGTCCATCTTCCGTTCAACGGATCAAAACACGCTCTTTGACCCTGCGAACCTCATTGACTTCGCTTACTCGAATTCCTGGGCGGATCAATCACCCCTCGGCACTCAATACTACTATGCCGTCTCCTACATTCCGGACTATATGGCTCCTGCCTTGATGGCCGCGGGAATTGGAACACGACCTGCGCAGGAAGTAATGGCGGAGGTGATGGCAAACTTGAAGTACACGGCAGGCCCAATTGAAAGCGTTGACTTCTATGCTGGCGAAATTCCCGCCTGCATCGAACTTGCGCCCGCCGACAAGACTGCATCGTCTGTCATTCAATCCGGAGGCGTTCACATCTTCGGCCCGGGTGTTTCGGTTGAAAACCCGGTTCCCAACAAAAACTACTCAGCTCGGTAAACCTACAGTAGCCAAACAAAGCAAGCGGGCTCAGGAATTCCTGAGCCCGCTTCTTTTAGGGCAATCTTCGTATTGAGCAACTACGGAGTCGCGGACGAAACCACGATGTAGAAGTTCTGCGGCGTCGTGCCGACGACGCCCGTATGCGTAAAGCTCAAACCGCTCGTCGAGCCAACCAAAGTGTTGTACGGACCGCCGGTTGAAGTCGAAGAGTACACCTTGTAATACGGCGCGCCCGTCGAAGTCCAACGAATAATCACATCCAGCCCGCTCGGGTAAATCGTGATGATCGGCGCTTGGAAGTTAAAGCCACTCACTCGAATCATACGATCACCGTTGCGCGCGTTGGTTTCACCCGAACTCTCGGCATACCAAACTGCGTCGCAGGCATCATAGTAATACGAGTTGCCGTTCGGTGCGCTCGTGTCTAATCCCAAGGCCACCGGGCAGTCACGCGGTTCGGTGTTCTCGATGCTGACATAAAACGGCCCACTGATCGAAACATTATCGAACTTCACATTCGTCCATGCCGGACCGCCTGGCAAACCACCAATGCCGTTGATGGTACCTGTCGTGTCGCGCACAACAACCGTCCCAGGCGTGCCGCTCGGGCCGTTCGCCAAATAAACCGTCACAACGACAGGTGCCTTGTACTCGGTCGGTCGTGTTGGGCTAACGGCATATTGCGCCGCACACAAGCTGTAGGGATAAGTGCCGGGATCGAATCGCACGGCCCATTCAAAATCAGGACCATCCACCCAGTTGTAGGTTTCAGCCGTGCCATCATCAAATTGCAGCCATGGCACGCAAATGTCACCTACCTGGAAGCGCAGTTGACCGACATCCGGAACACGATCCGAGAGATTCTGCGGATCCACACTGCGCACATAGTACTCGTAATTTCCAGCCACGAGGCCCGGTGCAGTCGCAGAAAACTCACTCGGATTGCCTGTCGGAGAGAACGCAGCCGAATCAAAGTTCGAATTGCCAACCAAACGGTAGTATGCGCGGAAAGTATTGGAAAGCGGGGTATCGTCGGCCAACAACGAGATGAATGTCGCGGCACCCGGCGCTTGGTCATTCTTCTGCTTGTGGGATATCACCGGTTCCGTGCCAATCGTGAAGTTTGCATTCGACTCGTCGGCCGCCGCCGAATAGGCAACACCACTCACCTTCACGCGGGCACTCGCTGTAACGGGTCCGGTCACTGTCCATGCGAGCACGTCCGCCGCAGAGGCCGAGAGAAGCTCCCACGTACCGCCCGGATAGCTGCGGTTCAATTCCACCCGCGCTGCACCCAAGCCAGTGGATGCCCACGAAATCTCCATCAAAGAACCCGGCGACCAAATCTCGCCGCCGTTCGGCGATGTTACGGTTACGGACGGCACCGTCAGCGTGAAGTTTGCATTCGACGTGTCACCCACAGTCGGGCTGATGACACTGATGATGCGAATGCGGTTGGCTGTGCCGGCAGTGCCCGACGGTGCCCAAGCTTGTACGCCGTCGTTGGCCGTGCCCATGAAGAGATTCTCCCAGGCGCCACCCGGATAATTGCGGTTCAACTGAATGTTGACATTGCCCGCCACTGCCGCGCTCGACCACAGAATGTTGTAGCTCTGACCGAGATAGTAGTTCTCGCCGCCATTCGGTGCCGCGACGGTAACTGAAGGATTCAACTGACCGTTGCTGTCCGTCGTGAACATGATGGAACGGTTTGCAGCGATGGTCGCCGCGCCCGGACCATAGGAGTTCCAGAAGTAGTAGTCCAAACCAATCGAGTGATCCTGGTTCTGGATACCAACCGAGGCGTAGTCGTTGTCATTCGTCGTCGAATTCGCGGTCAACGCCACCGTGTTATATTGCACTTTGATCTTGCCGTCACCGGTCGAACTGGGATAGAACGAGGGATCATAGAGAATGATCTCGAAGAACTCCTGGTTATTGTCCCACAACTGACGGGCGCGCCACTCAATCACGTAGTAGTGCTCCGTCGTGTTATGATAGACATAAACGTTTTCAGTCGCACCTGAGACCTTCAGATCGTCCCAATAGGCCGCGACTTGGTTGGGCGGCCCTATCGGGGTGCCCATGCGGTAATTGCGGAAGTCGTCAATCGTCGGATAATTACCGAATGCAATCCAACCATTAGAACAAATTGTGATCGAGTCAAACGTCTGACCGTAAAACATGAAGTCGAACGGAAGGAGGCGCACCTGCGTGTCATCGTCGTCTTCCGCGACGTCGCTCATGGCAAGGCTGGTTCCCGGTCCACCTTGCGACGGCGCAATTTCAATCCAAGAATAAACCGACGGAGCGTTAGCAGGCTGGTTTTCCGTATTGTCATAGGCATAGTAGCCGTATCCGTCCGGGCCGGACGGACTCGTGGAAGTAAACGTGCCGATCGTCAGGTTGAAATTAGTGCTGTCGCGGAAGCCGTTATCGTCAAACACCACCAGCTGCATTGGAATCACGTGGCCGTTGAACATTGCGCTGCTGATATCAATCGAGAACGTGTTCGTGCTGCTATTTCCGGTTGAACCGTTCGTGATGTTCCCAAAAATACCAACTGAATCAGAAACGGCCAGCCGCGGATCGAGCGAGCGCAGGATGCCGTCAGCACCCACCAGCGGACGCGCGCCGGAATTGGTGATCGTCGGAGTAAACGTGCCGGTTTCGCTCGGATTCAAATTGCCGCCCGGGCCGCCGAATGTGAAAGACGTGAACGCTACGTCGGCCGCTGCCGGTGTCAAATCAACGCGAACTTGGAAAGCACCCTGGTCTGATGTCAGGTTCAAGTACAACGTGACGGGTTCGTTGTTGAAAACAGACGTCACGGCAATCCTATAAGGCGCCGCAGGATTGGCATTGCCTCCCGCCGCGATATTCGCATATGTCTGCGCGCCGCTGACAATCGAAACACCGGCAGAAGCGCTCGTAAGCGTTCCCGTGATTCCAGTCACCGTCGTAGATGTCCCGGTGTTCGTAACATTTATCGTCAGATCAATCGTTTCGCCGGGATTCAAAATATCGTCGTTGTTTCCAATCGTGCCACTGACGCCGTCGTCATCAATGCTGATCGTATTGAAAGCAAGATTTGCCGCCGCATTTGCCACGGTTATGTCCGCCAACAACGGCAACTGTGTATCCTTCGTAATCGTCATTTGCATCGTGCCTGTCGTCGGCGTAGCCACCGGCAGGTTCACGACGCCGTTGGCGTCCGTGTAGCCGCGGGCGAACGTCTCCGTGCCTTTCAGCAAACATACCAACGCACCCGGCACAACCGCGAGCGAGGGATTTGTTACAGTCACCTGCACGTTGTTTGTGCCGCGGTTAATCGTGGTGGGATACGAAGCAATCGTCTGCGCAACTTGCTTCGTCCAAATCTTCGTACCCGGATCGCCCATCAAATTCGACCAATTACAGAAATCAGTAACCGATGTCGGGTGGAAGCTCTGGTAGTTCTTGTAGAGTTCAAGCTTGCCAGCGATGTTGATGAGGCCCATCTCATGAATGTCGAGCGCGTAAATTCCATACATCGCGCCGGCATCAACAATGTTGTTATACGGCACGTGCGTGCCCGTTCCCTGCAAACCCACGCAACCAATGGCGCCGCGCGGCGACGACGGCGTTTGCGTTGGCGGTATCAACCACTCTTCAGAAAGCGTCTGCCCGCCACTCTGGAACGTGCCAGTTCCGCAGGTCATCGCATACACAAACGGTACAACCCCGCCTAACGTTGCAGTGCCGCCTACTGCGGGTGCACTGGCCAGCGCCGAAGGATCCATTTCGCCGATCCAGGACATACGGTGGTTGAACACGCCGACCAATGAGTTCAGAATACTGTTCACCTGCGTCGAGCTGATTCCGCCGGTGAGTACTTCTACAGCAGGAACATCCTGGCCGTTCTGCAGCATGATCTGCCGCGTGTATTCTTTTGTCGAAGGATTCGACTGAATAAACTGCGTATGAGCCGTACAATGCGCCGTGATCATCCAATGGCCGTTCGCAATGTAGGGATTTGATTCGTAGTTGATGGCCTTGGTGACGAGGGCCTGCAGCGTCGCTTGCGATTCTGACGGCAGTCGGCCCACCGCGATATCAGGCACCGGGTCAGGGTTCGGGCCGCCGGAGGGCGTGACGACACCCAGGATGTTGTCGAACTGAGTTCCGTCCGTCGGCGTAGAGAAGGTCGCGCTCGCGCCCGGATCGCCAAACATGCAAACATATTCCAACGCGCCATTTGTCGCGATATACTGCGAGGAAATATAGCTGCGAATCGCGCCAGCGGTGGAACCGGCTGTCGCTGTTGTCACATAAGACGCATCGAGGCCTTTGCGGCGGTGCCAATCCACGAGCCGCTGCGCTTCAGTCGTGTTCGTTGCGTTGTTCGGGCAGATAATCAGGTACTTGCCCGGCAATTCAGGCAGAGCGTCCAATGCGCTGCCTTCAAAATTCTCAAATCGCTCGTAGAGCTTTTTGAACGATGGCGAAATAAACTCGGGATTGACCACGATCTCATTCTCGCCGATACCGCCTGTATTCTCGACCATCACTTCTACGTTGTCATAAACGCGCAGTTCCCGGCGCACCGGGTTATACTGCACGGGCGACATCGCCAGGACCACAAAACGCACGTCACGCAACGTTGCCGGTGTCGTAATCGTCGCGATGTCCTGAGGATACCAAGCATCTTCCGTATAGATTTCGGTATTCAACGCGAAGCCCAAATCATCGAGCGTCCGTTGCAGCTCTTCGCCTTCATACGGCTGCTTCGGCGCGACGTCAATATTCTCAATCGTCGTATAAGACGATGTTGTCACGGTTGCCGCAACGTTGCCTGTCGGCGCGACCATAATGAGACGTGTTGCCCACGGAATATTCGGTTCACCCTGCTTGGTTGTCGAGCCTTCGCCAGGAATCTTGACTGACGTATAACTCTGGCCACCCAGAATCACAGCTTCGTATTGCACCGCAGGGTCGTAGAAACGCACCTGCACAGAAGACGGAGACGGGTCAATTACATCAAACGGAATCGGAGACACGTCTTGTGGACCGGACAACTCCCAGAAATTTGCGGGAGTCGCAGGCAGGAGGGAGGTGTTCTGCCCGGAGCCGGACGTGGCCGCCCAACCCGTTACACATGCAAGAACAGCAAACGCACTGATGAAAATCGCTCGGCGAATTGCGTAACTCACTGACATCGGATCACTCTTTTCGTTGTAAATACACAGGTTCTCATAACCCATAAGATAATCAAAAACCCCCGCCGATGCAATGCAAGTCCAAACGGCATGTAAACTAATTTTCGCACCTAAACTTCCAAAAAACAGACATACCCGCAGTCAAATACGGACGCCGCGCTCCAAGAGAGACTTCGGCCTCAAGAAGATGCCGCCCAGACCGTGCGCGTTGCAAGACGGCAACCTAAAGAAAACGGGCCGACAGAATTTTCTGCCGACCCGCTGAACTTCACCAAGTCCTCTAAGTCCTAAACACTATTGACCGTTCCAACCCACCACGTAGTAGAACTTCTGCGCCGACAGCGGCTGGCCCGTCAGTGTCACAGAGTTGGTCAGGACTTCCGCCTCTAACGTCAGAAATGGCTGATCGGATGTACCGCTGCTATAGACACGGTAACCGAAGTTGTTGTCATCCACCCAACGCAGTGTAACGTCTGTACCAGAAACAAAGACCGTAAGACCTGACGGAACCGTTGGCGCAGGTACCGTGGCCACCCCATATATCAGCACATTGTCCACATACCAGCCTTCACGATTCGTGCCCGCGTCAGATCCAAACCGCCACCTCAACTGTACGTTGCTCCCCGCATAAGCAGACAAGTTAAATTGCTCTTGTGTCCATGTGCTGATTGTGCCTGCATAGCAGGGTTGGCCTGGCACCGGCCCCGAGTACGGATTGGCACCACCAGCCGAATAGCGCGTGGTCTTGGGATATCCTTCGGTCGGGAACAAGGTACTATACGCCCCGCCGTTTACCGAGATTTCTACCCAACCGCCATCGTAAGCAGAGTCAGGGTTCGCAGTCGAGAGCTCCGAGTCAATAATATGCCAGAAGTCCAGAACGGCACTGCTCGGCAGATTGCTGATGAGCGGGGAAATCAAACGCGCGTCGAGAAGATTCGCATAATTGCCCGTGCCGGGGTCACCGCACTTGTACGCGCTGGGGGCACTCAGTGCTTGCTCCGTGCTGACATGCCATTGCTCACTCCAGCCTGCGCCTGCTTCTTCAGTCCAGCCCGGCGCTCCGCCGTCAAATGATTCAGACAAAACGGTCACTACCGAACCAATCGTGAAATCACTGAGGCTGACGTCGTTGCTGTCCGGCGTCGTGACCGAAGTCAAACGCACACGGCAGGTTTGTGATGTCGCATTCGTGACAACCCAATCAAACTGTCCATCATTGGGCGTATTCGCTGCGAGTGTCGTCCATGGCCCCGACAATCCAGAGTATGACAATTCGATATTCACGTTGCCGGCTACCGAGGCCGGTGTCCACAGCACACTCACCGTCGAATCCCGCAGCCACAATTCACCACCATTCGGAGTGATCAGCGAGAAAACCGGATCAATCGCACCCGAATCATCCGTTGTGTACATAATCGCGCGGCCATCTGCCAACGTTGTCGAACCCGGCGTGTACGCGTTCCAATAGCAGATTTCCAGCCCTGACGTATGATTCAAATTCTGAATGCCCACCGTTGCAAAATCGTTGTCAAACGACGCGGAATTGGCATTCGGATTCACATCCTGGTATTGTACCAAAATCTTTCCGTCGCCTGTCGGGCTCGGATACACTGCCGGGTCATACAGAATTATCTGGAACGTCTGCATCGCCGTGCCGGCCCACAAACAGCGCGTGTTCCACTGAATGATGTACCGCCCATTGCCCGCATCATCTTTCACATAAACACCGCCATTGGTCACACCGGCGACAATCAAATCATCCCAATATGCCGCCACCTGACTCGGCGGACCCAAAGGTGAACCCATGCGGAAGTTGCGGTAGTCAATCTGAGTCGTGGTTCCAAACGCAATCCAGCCGTTGGAACAAATCGTAATCGTGTCGTAACTCACTCCGTAGAACTGGAAGCTGAACGGCAAGGCGCGCGTCGTCACGTCATCTTGATCCTCGCCACCGTCCGTGAAGCCCAGCGACTGGCCACTGCCGCCCAGTCCCGGCGCAATCTCAACCCACTGATACAACGGACTCGCTCCGGCCGGTTGCGTGTCGGTGTTTTCATAGGCAATATAGCCGTATGCATCAGGTCCTGTCGGGCTTGTCGCAGCCGCGACACCCACCGCTTGCAAATAGGTCATCGAGTCCCGCACGCCGCTGGCATCCGTTGCCACGAGTTGCATCGAAGCCTGTGCACCCGCAGGCGCTGATAAGGCCGCGCTGATCGCAAACGGATTTGCACCGTTAGACGCCGTGCCACCCGGATTGATCGAAACATAAGTCCCAAGAGAGTCTGTAACGGTCACAAAAGGTGACAACGATCGCAAGATCGCCGATGGCGTGTTCAATGTCCGTGTTCCGTCGTTCTGAATGGTCACTGTGTAGTTCCCTGCGTCACCCGGGTCCAGACGGTTATTCCCATCTGGGAATGCACTGGTTGAATACGCCACGCTGGCCGCTTCAGGTGTCAAATCAATACGAATCGTCTGCGCACCGGCGGACGAGGTCAGATTCAAATACAGCGTCACAGGTTCGGCATTGAACACCGCCCCGATGGTGATGCGGTATGGCGAATTCGGTCCTGCCGTAGCACCCACCGCGAGATTCGGATAGCTTTGAACGCCGTTAATGACATTGACACCGGCAGAAGCACTCGTCAGCGTTCCTGAGATACCGGTAACCGTGGAAGATGTGCCTGTGTTCTGCAAAACTATGCTAAGGTCAATCGTCTCGCCGGGACTCAGGATGTCGTTGTTGTCACCGACCGTGCCGCCCGTATTGTCATCGTCAATCGCAATGCTGCTGAATGACAAAGTTGCCGCCGCATCCACAACCGAGATTGTACCAATATGTGCTTTCAAGTCTTTGCCGCTGACAACAATATCCATTGTGCCAACGGTTGGCGTGCTCACCGCAAGATTTATCTGACCGTTGACGTTGGTATAGCCGCGCGCGAACGTTTCTGTCCCCTTTGTCAAACCAACCAGCGCACCCGCGACCGGACTGCCGCCGGAAGTAACGCTCACGTTGATATTATTCGTGCCGCGCGTCACCGAGGCCGGATGAACCACGGAAAGCGTACGCGGTATGGCCAAATAAACCGGCACGCCGGGATCGCCTTGCAGAGCGCACCACGCCGAGAAATTCGTAACATCGGTATTGTTACTGCCGCCTGCAACACCCCAATAGTTCCTGTACAATTCAAGCTTTGCCCCGATGACAGCCATGCCTGTTTCACGAGCATCCTGCACAAAAATCGTCTGCATGCCGCCGCCGTCGAGTATGTTGTTGTATCTTGAGTGCGTTCCCGCTCCCGACATACCCACACAGCCTATTGAGTGGTTACCGCGCACAAATTCTTCCGTCAATGCCGCACCGCCGGAAAATGTACCCGTCGCGCACGTCACAACCCAAACATACGGCCACTGCTCTCCAACGTTCACACCGGCGAGCTGGCCGGAATTGAATTCGCCGATCCATGACATGCGGTCATTGAATACGCACACACCCGCATTAAGCCGCGCTTCCAGTGTCGGAGCGCTCATGCCGCCTTCAAAGACATCAAAATCCACCGTCGGAATACCGTGCTGAAGCATAATCTGCCGCATATACTGCTTCGTCGCAGGGTTGGAAGGTACCTGACTCGTATGCGTCGCGCACCACGCACGCTCGAACCAATCCGTCTCCGTCATAAAGGGATCAGACTCATAATTGATGATATTGTTGATCATCTGCAGCAGGTTGCCCGTGCCCGTGGCGGGGATTCGGCCTACGCTAATGTCCGGCACCGGATCAGGATTAATGTTGCCTATCGTCGCATAGGTATTGTCCAGTGATGTTCCTGTTGCAAGTGCTAACGGAGCCGCGGCATCCGGATCACCGACGAGCGTAACCGCTTCAAGAGCGCCGTTCGTGCTCGTGAACTGATTCTGAATGTAAGTGCGAATGCTCGTCGCCGAAGTTCCAGTCTGTGTGGTCGTGGCAATGTATGCGTCAATACCGCGCTTGCGCCGCCAGTTCACCAGCGACGTCACGTGCGCCACAACGGTCGCATTCGGGTCGCAAATATACAGGTGCTTGCCTGGCACTTCCGGCAACGCGTCCAATCTGCTGCCCTCAAAATTAGGTATCGTCCGATACAACGCCTTGAAACTTGGCGAGACAAATTCCGGCGTGTGCAAAATCTCGTTCGCACCCGTGCCGCCGGTATTCTCAAGCGCAAAATCAACCTGTGAATAGGTGCGCACTTCGCGCGTCACTGGATTGACCTGCACAGGATTGATGGATACCAGCACAAACCGCACGTCACGGAATGTCGCAGGCTCCGATACCTCAACAACATTCTGCGGATACCATCCATTCTGCTCGTAGTATTCAGGAAGCAAAGAAACGTTTTCATCCAGCGCATTTACGCCTTCTGCTAACGGCACGTGTGGTGCAGGAAGATGCGGCAGCATGGAAGTCGTAAACTCCAAATTACCCACTTCGAGCGAGTAGTTTCCTGTATTGTCAATCATGACCATGCGCACAATGCGCGGCGTCTCAGGTGCCCCGGGAATCTCATTCAGAGCTTCACCTTGAAGCTGAATCCAGCTATAGGTTGCGCCGTCCAATTCGCTGGCCTCAATAACCACTTGAGGAACAGCCACACTCATTTGAATGTCCTGCAAGTCATGGCTCAAAGGCGTGAATTGTGCCGATTCCACAACGCTCGGGCCTGCCCAGCGGCTGGGAACCGACGGCAAGACGCTGCCAAAGAGACCACTGCCGGATTGAGAGGCTGCAAGAACAAGGCTTCCTGCCAGAAGTGCGCACAGCACACACACATGTCTAAGACGAATCATCAGAGATACTCCAGGTTTCAAGACTTTACGACGGAAAAATCATGTTTCCCCCGTCGAGGGTGAATCTCATAAATATAACAAATAACCGCCGCGTGCGCAAGCAATTCGGGGAACTGTGAAAATCACTTCGCATGTCCCTAAACGCAAGTGTCCGTTCAAGTTGTTGCAATAAATGTCATAGCATTTCAACTCATAAAGGTTGGGTCAAGTCCATTTCCAAGCGCCTGCTGTGCTCCAGCCACCAACAGGAACCAGATTTGCACTGGTGCTTGCAGTTGCAGAACATCACGGCAAAGCGACCACTCAGAATGGACAAACTGACAGGAAAGTCATACGACACGGCAATTGCTTCCGATGCGGGCGAGGATTCCTTGCCCACAGCAGGAGTCAGCGACGCCGATCTCACCCGCGAACAACTTCAAGCGGAACTCGAAGTCCTCCGTGACCGAATGGCCGAGTTGGAAGACCTCGAAATTCAGCGCATTTCTGAAGAACATGAGCGGTTCGAATCGCTCAATGTGCTGGACGAATATGCGCAACAGCTTGAAGTCAGCCGCGACAAGCTCGCGCGCCTGCTGCGGGCCGGAGTGGCCATCGAAGAGGCCCGCGACTTTCACTCAATCTTGCAGACAGTTGCCGACGCCGTCGGTGCTGCCGGCTGGGCCTCCGCAGTCGTTTATCTGTTTGACAATTATGATATCCTCGATGCCGCCTATTTCGGTGTCTGCGACGAAGATATTGTTGACCTGACTAAGAACCGTCGTTCGCCTGCCGAGCGCTCGCGCATGTTCTCGCAGCCGTTCGATGAATTCAAAGTCAGCCGCTCGTATTTCATCCAGGCCGAACGCCTGCCCGAAGCCCTCGGACCGCAAGTCGTCGTTCCGGGCCGTCGCGAAACAAGGCCCGGCGATGACTGGAATCCGCTCGACTTGCTTTACGTGCCAATGTACTCCAGCACAGGACAGGTGCTCGGAAACATCAATTGCGATGATCCGCTGAACGGCAAGCGGCCCAACGCTGAAGTCATCCAATACCTCGAAATCTTCGCCGACCTCGCTGCTCGAAAAATCGAGACCGTTCGCCTGCTGAATCGTCAGGCGCAAATCGAGTCACAGCTGCGCGAAAGCGAAAAGAAATACCGCACAATTTTCGACCGGTCGGCCGACAGCTTCCTGCTGATGGACGATCTATTCCGTGAGTGCAACGATGCCACTCTAAGAATTTTCGGCTGCGAATACGATGACATCGTCGGACACTCGCCCGTTGAATTTTCACCCAAATACCAGCCCGACGGCCAGCGCTCCGACAAGCTCGCCGCCGAGTACATTTCGCGCGCCAAGCAGGGCCATCCGCAAAACTTCGAGTGGATTCACCTCCGCAAAGACGGAGTGGAGCTGAATTGTGAAGTATCGCTCGCCGCGATAGAGGTGAGCGGCCGCAATATGATTATGGCTGTTGTCCGCGACTTGAGCGAGAAGAAGCGGATGGCGCGCGACAAAGAAACGTCAGCCATCGCGTCACAACTGTTCCTGTCGGCACGATCCCTGGATTTGGTGTTCTCGCAACTGCCCAAAATCCTTGTATCACGGTTCTCCTTTGAAATCGCGGCCATTGAACTCTACGATGTTTCGTCTGACGAACTCGTCCTAATGGGCGAGGAGAATACTGGACTGTCCTTAGGTACGCGTTTTCCCGCCAACATGTGCGTATCCGGCACGGTCATGCGCACAGGCGATCCGGTGGTAGATCCCTATGCTGCCCGCCGTCCCGACTACGCTCACGCAGAACTGCGGCGCATCGGTCTCCAACGAATTCTTTGTGTTCCCCTGCGCGCGCGCGATCAAATCATCGGCACCCTCTGGCTCGGTGACACTCGTCAAGCGATTTCCGCCGAACGTGCCATGGTTGAGATGAATCAGGCTCTCGTGCCGCTAAGTGTCGTCGCCAACTATCTGGCACACGCGATTGACCGCCAGCACGCCGAAGACGAGTTGACTGATCTCAAGCTCTTTTTTGAAAATCTTCTGGACAACATCCCGGCGCAGATCTCCGTTTATGATACGGACGGAAATTACCGCTACGCCAATATTGCCTGTGCTGGTAATGAAAAGACGCGTGTTTGGGCGATCGGCCACAGCGACCACGACATGCATTCGCGCAATGGCTTGCCGGTTGACATTGCACGGCAAAGAAGCAGCGCCATCGTCGAGGCCGTTGAAAAAGGCGAACGCGTAACTTTTGAAGAGCGCCTACGCGATGAGCAAGACCGCGAACACTACTACCTGAAAGTCGTCAGCCCCGTGCGCAGCGTCACGGGGGAGATTGACCATGTCATCAGCTACGGATTTGATATCACCGACACCAAGCTCTGGGAGCAGGAGCAGCGGCTGATCAGCCAGCTGCCCACAGACAACCCGTTCCCCGTGCTGACTTGCGGTGCCGACGCACGGATTCAATACATGAATGCCGCCGCCGATCAGCTCGCAGAACGCCTTGGCACCAAAGACCCGCTGGCCTTGCTGCCGCCGGATCATCCTACAATCGTTGAAATGCTCGCCGTCGGATGCGACAGCCGCGCCGAACGCTCGGTTGTCATTCGCGGGAGCATGCTCAATTGGATTTACTGCAAACGGCCCGGCGGATCATTCCAGATTTACGGCGTCGAATTGCTCGACTATCCGCATGCCAAGCCGCAGTCCCAAATTCCAAATCAGATAACGTCCGCGCTACTCTCCGGCTATTCCAGCCCAGTTTGGTTGATTGACATCGCTGGAAATGAAATCGAAACAGGCGGTGCTGCGACCGAACTGCTCGCGAGCCTGGGCTGCGAGAGCCTCCGCAAGATCTGCGACGTGGGAACGTGGCAGAATATTCTGAGCGTTCGCGGCTCGTCCCTTGAGGTCAACTCCTTTGAAGCGCAATACCAGTCGCGCGCCTGGAAATGGCACGTCACGCAAATCACCGAGCAACTGAAGCTCGTTGAACTCGAAGATATCTCTGAGTTCCGCGACTTGCAGGAAAAGCTCCGCCACGCCCAAAAAATGGAAGCACTCGGCAGGCTGGCCGGTGGGATTGCCCATGACTTTAACAACTTGTTGACGGCAATCATCGGAAACCTCGAACTGCTCGAACGCACCAACTCCGCTCCGAGTTCGGCGCGCGATTGTGCCCGTGAAGCGGGACGTGCCGCCGAGCAAGCCGCCTTGCTCGTGAAACAGCTGCTAAATTACAGCCGCAAGTCTCCGGATGATATCCGCACCGTGGATCCCAACGACGTTTGCTCGACCGTTGTGAAAATGCTCAGACGCACCATTGACCGACGTGTGGCGTTGGTCGAGAGCTTTGAGCCGGACGTATGGCCAATCGCTGCCGATCCCAATCAAATCGAGCAAATCCTGATGAATCTCGGTGTGAATGCCGCCGATGCCGTTGCCGATAAGATTGAGCAGGAGGGAGGGCTGCACTTCGCACCGCAAATCTCAATTTCGGTCCGCAATGCACCCGCCACGACTGTCACCGACTCCGCAGGACGAAGCAATGTTGTGGACTGCGTTGCAATTTCGGTCGGCGACAACGGCGGCGGAATCCCCGCGCAAATCCAAAAGCGAATTTTCGACGCCTACTTCACGACCAAAACCGCCAACCGTGGTACCGGACTGGGGCTCTCTATCGTGCAAGACATCGTGCGCTCCTTGTCAGGCTTCATTGAACTGAAAACCGATCAGGGCAAAGGCTCAACATTTACCTTCTACCTGCCGAAGTCAGAGAACGCACCGGTAGTCCGGAATCCGCACGCCCCCAAGCTGAACATTCGCGGCGGAACCGAGACCATCCTGTTGGTGGACGATGAACCAGTAATTCTCGACATCGGTCAAGAAGTTCTGACGCAAGCGGGTTACACCGTTCTGCTTGCCCGCGACGGCCGGGAATCCGTCCAAATCTTCGAACAAAACATGAATGCCATTGATCTTGTTATCATGGACATTTCCCTCCCCGTAATGAGCGGAGACGATGCCGTTGCGCTGATGCTCGATATGCGCGACGATTTGCCAATCATTCTCTCAAGTGGCTTACCCGATGCGGCCTCCGAACGCCGCAAAATTCTCCTTGGCTCAGTCGCCTTCATCCAGAAGCCTTACCGCCCAACCGAGCTTCTCGGCTCGATCCGGGAGGTGCTGGATCATGCCAAAGAGCAAAACTGAGAAAACTGAGCATTTCTAAGTCCATATAAAACAACTGACACTCAGATTCTCGCAAGGAGGCGACCCGTTTCGCCTCCTTGACTTTTTTCTCACAGATTGATATTGTTAGGGTTCCTGCGGCCAGCCGATGGCCAACAGGATATGGTGGTTGTAGCTCAGCTGGTTAGAGCATTGGATTGTGGTTCCAAGGGTCGGGGGTTCGAGTCCCCTCAGCCACCCCATCGCGATGGCCGACCGCCATTGCAACAGAACTCAAGCGGCCCCATCGTCTAATGGTTAGGACTCGAGATTTTCATTCTCGCAATGGGAGTTCGATCCTCCCTGGGGTCACCAACACAAAGCCCTCGTCATTGACGAGGGCTTTGCGCGTAAAACAAATTTGCGGCTATTTCGTCTAAAGTTTATGAGCAGGGTCATCGCGACGACGCACGGTGCCGCCGACGACCAACGCTGCGCTTACCAATGTCAGGTTCTTGATGATATACTGCCCTTCCAACGTCAAACCCCACGGAACGTGTGTGAAACACACATCCGGCAGCAAAAACAACGGCAGCATTGTCCCGGGCATCTGCAACAATAAGAGGAAGATGGATACTCGTACTAATGGGCGCCACAACATGCAAACGCCAATCAGAACTTCCCACCAGCCAAGGATCGGGATAAAAATGTCCGGCGGAAACCAGTAAACCGTGCGCCGCACCAAATCGGCTGCCGGACTTACGTCAAGCGGCTTGAGCAGTCCAAACCAGATAAACACAATAGCAAGTGAGTAGCGCAGCAAGAGCATTCCCCACTTGTCCATCCAGGCGGCGATGCGCTGATCCCAATGCTCGAATAGTTCACGCATCTGCATTCTACCTTTGCCGCGCCATGCGCGGATTCGCGGTTGACATCTTCAAGGCCTGCGCCCGCGCTAAGGCATCGCGATAGCCGCGGTCTGATTCTACCTGATAGCTAAGGCTGACAAAAAAGCCCGCCAATGGCCAGAAGATGAAATTCATCGTGTCGGATTGCCACGCCGACTGGTAAAACAGCCACGCGACATACAGAAAGACCATGCCTTCCAACATGCGTCCATAGACACGAAAGTCCGTCTGATCTGACTCGCGCAGTACCCAGCCCCGGCGGTAGATGAAAAAGAGCACTGCCAGCATGATCGCCGCGCCAACATAGCCGTATTCGGTCAACATCCACGGAATCGTTGGCGCACTCGATGTCAAACCATAACCAGAATAATAGGCCGCGGTCTTGGTGGTAGCATGTGAGACATACGACATTGTAATCGAGCCGGGACCGTTGCCGAATACGATTGTCCGCAGGTTGTCCGTGGCCAGTACGATCGCGCTAACAAACCGGTAAGACCGTTCGTAATTTCCCTCTTGCGGACGCTCAAGCTCCGTATGGAAAACTTCGTTCAACCTGGTCACATAGGTCAACGGATTGCGGCCTTCGCGCCAGAACCCGGTTTCCACAATGATGTAGTCCACGGCGACGATCATTACCACGCCGACAAGGCTGAGAGCAATTGCCAACGCTGGACGTTTGAAAAACTCGGCCCGTGACATAAATGCCAGGAAGACCGGAAGCAAGAGAAAAAAGAACTTGGCTTCGCCGAGCACCGGTGCCACGAGCATCCAGAACATGCCGACCAAATAGATAGGTCGAATACGTTTCTCTTCCAGCATCCGGGCAATCATGTAACAGTACAATGTCATCATGAATAGCGCGATGCCCGGAGTCTGGCTGCGACCGAAAGTGCCGTTCAGTTCGTCTTCAGAAACCCAATTCGTGAACTGCCACTGCCAGAGAATCACCGGCGTCTGAATCAGGCCAATCAGGAACAGAAAACGGATGAACTTCGAAGTTACCTTTTGATCCGGATGAAGTCCCGCCGCAGCCAGGAACAACAGCAGATAGCGGAAACTCACGCGCAGGCCGAGCAGGGTGGTTGTAGCCCCCCCACCATTTACAAGCGCGGAGAGAATCGCGAAGATCATCGCGACCAATATCGCCTTCTCGACCGTCGTGACCTTGTGCTTGGCCGTGAAAAAGGTCAGGCCGTAGCGCAGCGCAAACAGTAACACAAAGATGTCCACCAGCCATGTCGCTTCGCGCGGCACGAGCTGCCAATACTCGGCCAGCCAGTCCACGGAATAGACAAGCACCCCCAAGGAATAAAGGGCGGCCCGGGGTGCAGCGAAAAAGCCTATGGCCAGAGGGACGCCAAAGGCCGCCAAGTAAAGGAACCGGTTCTCCGCGTCGGTGCCGTCAAAAAATGCAAAAACGATCGCAGTGTAGAGGACTGCAATCACCCCGCCGACGCCGACCATGAGAATTCTGTCCAGATTCAAAAACTAACCCTTTTGAAAATACTACAGATAAGCCGGCAAATCGTATGCCGAACCGGCTTCGCGCAAGCTGGCGCGATTGTCCCGCGATTTCTGTAAATTAAGAAGTTTCACGTGGAATACCAACTGCCCGAGGCCATTTGCCAGGGGCAAGGAGCGAATAAATGAACTCAAATAAGGCCTGTTGCTGGATTCTGACGATCCTTGTGGGAGGCTTCGTCCTCACGATGCTCCTCATTGGCTTCGGAATCTCACGGGCGCTTTCCGGCGGCGTGGCCGCGAAATTCGAGTCATCAGCCGCCGTAAAGCCGGATTCCTGGCTGGTGATGAATCTGTCCGAAGGCGTCGCGGACTACAACGCTGAACCAGACCTCGGCCTCTTGGGAGGCGGACACGGCTCGTCCTTGAACGATATTCTCCGGGCCGTCGAGATGGCCAAAGAGGACAAGGATATTAAGGGCATAATCCTGAGGCCGCAAGGTGTTACGGGAATGGCCTCCTTGCGGGAAATCCGTCAAGCCTTGCTCGATTTCAAGAATACGGACAAGCCAATCTACGCCCATCTCGATATTGCCTCGGACCGCGACTACTATCTGTCCAGTGTTGCCGACAGCATCTTCCTGATGCCCGGCAGACTCTCGGGAATCAACTTTGGCGGCATGGCGTTCAGTAATACTTACGTCAAGAATACGTTCGAGAAGCTCGGGATCAAGTTCAATGTCTTCCACGCTGGCCGCTACAAGGGCGCCTACGAAGACCTCGCAAAGGACAGCATGTCGGCCGACCTGCGCGCAAGCATTGTTACGCTCTATGAGGACATCTACCAAACTTATGTCCGCGAAACTGCTGATTCACGCAAAGGCCTGACCTTCGCCGCGCTGGACAACGAAATCCGCAACGGTGACCAGTTCTTTGTCAGCGCGGCAAGCTGTATTGACCGTGGTTACGTGGACGCTTTGCAGGACTGGCCAGTGCTGCGCAAACGATTGCAAGGCGATGCCGAAGAGTTTCAGGGGATTTCACCGAGAAAGTACGTCGCGGCGAAAAGGCGGCCTGAACTTCCCGCAACGGACAACGAAATCGCTGTGATGTTTGCTGAAGGCGAAATCAACTTTGGATCTGAAGGATCGCTGGGCGACGACGGTATCACAGCCAAGGCACTCGGTAAGCAGTTCGAAGAGTTGGCCGAGGACGACAACGTCAAAGCGGTGGTGCTGCGGGTCAACTCGCCCGGTGGCTCTGCGCTGGCATCCAAACAGATTCTGGAAGCAGCCCGCAGACTCCAAGCGGAAAAGCCACTGGTTGTCTCAATGGGCGGCGTAGCCGCATCGGGCGGGTACTATATTTCGCTTGCCGCCGATAAGATCGTCGCGCAACCCAACACAGTCACGGGTTCCATTGGGGTAGTCACGGTGATTCCCAGCGCCGAAGCATTGTATCAGAAGATCGGTGCGCGCGAAGAAACCATCTCAATCGGCCGCTGGGCGAACTTCTTCCGCATTGACAAAAACATGAACCCCGAACAGGAACAGGTGATCCTGAGTTTGATGGACACCGTTTATTCAGAGTTTCGCGATGATGTCACTGCCGGACGTGGCTTGAACAGCCTGGCACTCGACACCGTTGCCGAAGGACGTGTTTGGACAGGTTATCAGGCGCTGGCTCGCGGACTGGTGGACACGCTCGGTGGCATTGAAGATGCCATCAAAATCGCCGCCCAGCGTGCTTCCCTGGGTGACTCAGAATACAGAGTTGCCTATTACCCCGAACAGGAAGATGTCTTTACGTTCTTCGTGCGGCAGTTCAGCGCCCGCGTGAAAGTGTTCGACCAGGCTGGCGAGGCGCTCACGGCGCTGCGAGATCCGGAAGCCATCAAGGCCTATTTGCAAAACTACTTCGACCGTCTCGAGTTCGTTAAAGCCATGTTGCCTGCCGCGCTCGAGCAATAGCGCGCTTGAATTTCTCTCCAAAAAGAAACCCCGCCACAAAGCGGGGTTTCTTGCGATTCTGTATCAACAACAATTAGTTGTCGCACGGCGAGCAGCCGAAGAACATTTCGTACGGGCCGGACGTGCCGTCTTCACCCGTCACCTCAAAGATGTAAGTCCCCGGCGCCAAATTGATCGTCAAACGACTGTCCGTTCCGCGAGGATCCGCACCGGAGCCGTTAAAGTCATAGTTCACTGCCAACGGTGCTTCACACGTCACTGGCCAAACACGCAACAGCGAGTTCAAACCGCCTTCAAAACCCGTGCGACCCGGCGAATCATCCGCCCAAACGCTAACGGTCACCGTGCGCGAACATTCGCTGATGACCAGCGAATAAACATCCAAGTCGCCATTCTGGCCAATCTCACCACAGAAGCCTTGTCCGCAATGCGCAGTCGTCTGATACTCCGAGCAACCTTCCGGGAATTCCATCTCTTCGTGCTGCGAATAATCGTCAGGACACTCCGGTTCAATCACCGGCGGAACACAGGCGTTGCCGTGGCTTTGCACGATAACATTGTAATGCCCGAATGCTGCGACCGACGCGCCGTCAAGGCAGACATAATAGGTGCCCGCTTCAAAGCAACGGGAAATTCCGGCCTGTAACGTCGTGGACACCCCGCAAATCTGCGGCGCATTGTCATTCGACGCATACGCGACAGAACCGGCCTGGCCACAGCACGCGCCCGTGAAAATACACAGGTAGCTGTCAAACGCCGAGCCGCACGTCGTGATCGTGATGCTGTCACGAGTCGGTACTTCCAATACAAAGAAGAGGTCCTTACCAAACCGGCAATTCGGGAAGCTGCAATTGTTCGCCGCAGTGTTCGTCTGGCCCGTTGTGCCAAAAACGTACGGAGCCGCCGGATTCGGCGTCGTCACCGTACCGCCGGGGCAAAGGTCGGTCAACTGGTCAAGCGGATTAGGGTGCTCACGGTCATTGTACTGATCCGGGTTGAGCAGACGATCCAGCTCAAAATACCGCGTGTAGAGCGCCTCCGGCACCTCCACATTCGTAGCCTTCAAGTCCTCAATATTCTGGAACAAGCGCCAGAGTTCTTCTCGCTCAGGGCTTTGCAGTGATTGGTTATTCTGTGCCAGGCCGGTGGCGGCAAGGCAAAGGCAGCTGACCAGAATGATAAAGAAGTTCTTCATCTCATTGTCCTATTTCGTTACCACACAATTCGGAAAAGATTGCCCACAAGTGCCAACAATAACAACTTCAAGCCCTTCTTTGGGAACTTAAACATCCAAAAAACAGTATTGTAATTGGCTGTCCGGCACGGAGCAGGGCGATTTCGCCCTATAGCAAACCAGTTCGCAAAGGACGCGCCAATAGGCAACCTTATACAAAAGAGAGGCATGAGTGCTTGACTCCTCCTCCCCAAACCACTATCTTCTGAAATTCAAGCACATTGGCCGCGCGTCTGGCCAGAACCTAAGTTCCGTCAAGCCTTTGCAAAATACGGACTTCTTGAACCGGAAGTCAAGTTACTCCCGCGATTTTCAGTCCGCTTTCTCCGGCGCTTGACGCCTTCAAAAGCATACTTAGTACAGTCCACGGTCAACCAAACAGGTGTCAAATGCTACGCAAGCTCTTAATCCTCGGTGTACTTCCAGCGTTTCTGACCCTTTGGGCAGCAGATCGGGCGTTTGCAGTGCCGTTCGGGCTCTACTCAGAGTCTGAGTTCTCTCCGGATTTCGAACTTATCTCGCAGGACGACGCGCACATCACTTTCGCCCTGCACATGACTCGCTTGCAGTCGGAGGGGACTATTGACCTCTTTCAGCGCCAGCCCGGCACATGGGGCGAAATGAATGCGACTGGCCGCTTGATCCCGCGTTTCACTTTCTATTTGTCCGTTCCTGCGACTGGCAACCCGACTTTGGTGGTGGACGAGTGGGCATCGTTGACCCGCAATGCTACGGCACGAAATATTCCTGAGAATCCAGCCAACTTACCTAATATTGAGATTGGGACAATTGGCATTTTCGGCGGAGTACGCCTGCTTCCCGTTACCGTCAGGCCGATTGACTACACCAATAATCAGATAACCTGTGAGGTGCTGCAAGATGCCACAATCACGATCAATTTCGACCAGAATTCTGGCACCAATCCGTTGACGACCATTCGCGCGGCATTTTCCGAGCCAGCGCGAAAAGTCATGCAGGCAGTTGTGATGAATTGGCAGCAGATTCCCAATATCCTGACCACCGAGCCGTCGCACATGTTGATTGTCGTGCCGTCTGCCTTTGTCGGTGGATTGGAAGACTACTTCAACTGGAAGCGTCAGGCCGGCATCCAACTGACCATTGTTCTTGAAAGTGAAGTCCACGACGGTGACGGAACGGCCTTGCGCAACCGGATCATTTCCGAGTTGTCCACTGCTGTACCGCGCATAGACTATGTTGAGTTGATCGGTGACGAAACGCAGATTCCGGTCCACTATCAACACACAGACGATCCGGTCAGTCGCTTCAGTGACGCAACCTATCCCGGCCAATTCACGAACGAAGGTTACTTCACTGAGCTCGAAGGAACCGACAAGTACCCCGATGTATTTCTTGGCCGTTGGCCGGTCAACACGCTGAACGAAGTGCTTAATGTTGCGTCGCGCACGGTGAATCATGAGTTGAATACGTTCAGCCAGGATTCACTGAGATTTGAAAAGTGCGTCGCATCAGCCGACAACTCGGTGGCATCGCAACAGCAGACGATTGCGCAGGCCCGGCTGATGATGTTGGGCTCAGGATTTGAAAGCGTGGACACCGTTTATGCGTCCCACGGCGGAAATGCCGAGCAGATGATTCAGTATGTCAATGACGGACGCGCCTTTGTCAACCACCGCGGCTCCGGCTGGAATCAAGGTTGGGCGGGCATTCAGTTCTACGTCAACCGAGTCAACGATGTCGCAGATGCCGGTCGCCTCCCGATAGTAACTGGCATTGGCTGCGGTGTCGGCAAATTCGACGCGCCCGACAATCAGTGCTTCGGTGAACTTTGGATGACCGTCGGTACGACCACGGCACCGCGAGGGGCGGCCGGGTTTATTGGACCGTGCTGGAATACGCACACTGTGTATAATGATGTGCTGGATACCTGCCTGTACAAGGCAATTCTCGATTACAACATCAACCATCTGGCCGCCGCGCTCGTAACGGCCAAGATGTTTGCTTACGGCACATTCACGGATTTCGTGGACGAAGGACCCGTGCAGGAAGTCGCTGGGGTGATGATGCGCCAGTATCTCGTCTTAAGCGATCCGAGCTTGATGCTCTTCACCGATACGCCCGAGCGCCTGCCGGTTTCCATGCCGCAGGCTATTCCTTCAGGAGCGTACAATCTGCCGGTCACGATTGCTGGCGGCTTCAATTCTGATACGGACAGCATCGTTGTGTCCTTTTGGTCAGCAGCCGGGCAGTCTTTTACGAGTTTGATTCCCGCCCAGCAGGGTGAGTGGTTCGTCCCCGTGAATTTTGATTTCGGCGCGGATGTCATTGCTACGGTCTATGGACACAACTTTCTGACGCGGCAGTGGACAATCACCGTGGCGCCGAACGGGCCGTATCTGGTGCATGAAGGCATCGCGTTTTCAGATGCACAAGGCAATGGTGACGGCAGAATTCAGCCCGGCGAGGCGATTCTGTTAACCGACACGATCTTGAATATCGGTAATGCGACCGCCATGTCCGCGGCCGGTGCGCTGTCCACACCCGCCGAGAATGTCAACATCACGCAGGATGTGGCGTTCTATGGCGATGTCGCGCCCGCCGCAATCGCGTCCAATTCCCCGGCCTATGAACTTGTCGTGAGCCCTGAGTTTCGCGGCAACAACTTCGCTCTCGAGATTACCTACGGTGCGGAAGGCATGTCGTCGCGATCGGACGAAACGTTCTTAACGTTGTACTCACCGGATATTGTGCGCGAAGGTTTGACAATTGACGATGGTGAAAACGGACGTCTCGATCGTAACGAAGTGGCCGGTCTCGTATTCTTGCTGCGCAATACTGGAAATGACACGTTGCAGCCGGGTACGCTCACTCTGTCCACAGATAGCCCTTACTTGCTGATAACTGATGGGACAGCCGAAGTTCCCCTGATGCCGCCCGCCAGTATATACATCGTGCCCGCGACCGCGTTTCAAGTCGGAGCCGCCTGGAATACGCCGACGGAAACATCTGTGGAACTGCTTGCGACTTTGAATTCTGCAATGGAGACGTACGCGTTTGAACGGACGTTGAGTATTACACTTGATCTTGCGCAAGTCGCGCCCACGGAGCCGATGGCCGGTTCTGATGGCCTGTACTATCTGTTTGATGACACCGATACGGACTACGAACAGGTCGCCGTGTATGATTGGTTGGAAATCTCGCCTGCGGCGAGCGGCCAGGGAACACTGTTGCCGTTCATGACGAGCCATCAGACGATAACCGTGGATGTGCCGTTCTCTTACTCGTACTTCGGGCAAGACTTCACGACGCTGTCCATCTCAACCGATGGTTGGGTCGTTCCCGGTACAACGCAATCGGTCAGCTATGTCAATACACCTTTGCCGTGGCAGCAAGATTTTATCAACGGTATGATTGGTGTGTTGTGGCAAGACTTGTGGTATTACTTCGGTGATGACGGCGAAATCAGCTACTACTACGATGCCGCAGGTGATCGGTTTGTCGTGGAATGGTACCAGATTAGTGATTGGGCGTCGGGTACACACGATTGCACGTTCCAGCTTCAACTGTTGAATCCCGCGACGTATCAGACGCCGAGCGGAGACGCCGAGTGGCTGTTTATGTACAATACGCTGGATATGCACCCCAGTGCCGCGGGCGGAGCGACCATCGGCTACGAGAACATCAGCGAGACCCTGGGCGCGACGTACTATCACAACTCAGTCTACCCCCCGACGTCCGCAACGCTGCAAAATGGCCGGGCAATACGATTGACCACCGCGCCGCCCGTGCTGCTCGATGCGCCCGAAAGTCCGTTTGAGTTGCCGACAGATTTCGCCTTGCGCCAGAACTATCCCAATCCGTTCAACCCGGAAACGACGATAGAGTTCAGCCTGCCCGCCTATGAGCAAGTCAAGCTTGAGGTGTTCGACGTGTTGGGCCGAAACGTGGCGACCTTGGTGGATGCGCCGCTTCAGGCCGGAGTGCACACGGTGCAATGGATGGCCCGCGATCATTCGGGCGTGAGCGTTCCGAGCGGACTTTATTTTTACCGGCTCTCGTCGCCGGATTTCGTTCAGACCAAGCGCATGCTTCTGTTGCGCTGACCGTTTAAGCAATCTTTTGACTTAACATAGGACCGTACCAGCAATGGCAAAGAAGTGGACCCCTTCGGAAGAGAAGTACCTGTTAGAAAACTACGGTAAAGTGCCGATGGCCGAACTCGCCGACCGCTTCGGTGTGACGCGGAAGGCTATCAGCGCGAAGCTCGACAAGCTGCGCCAGACTCACGGCATTGATCCGGTCGGGGCGCGTGAACGCGCGTCGGCACGGCAACGTCGTCAAGCGCAACTGAACGAGAAAGTCCCGCAGACCGGCGGTGCGATTCCGCGCAAGATTCCGCCCGTGGGTGTCATCGTGCATCCCCAGATTGAGAACTTGCCCGCGTTGGAGCCTGCCGGTTACGCATCCACCGCGAATGTCGTCAAAACGGCGCAGGGTTGGCAGCCGCTAATGGTCAGCAAGAAAAAGATCACGCGCTAACCGATTTCCCCTATGACGGAGCATCCGCTCTGGAAATTCCTCGATGAACACGCAGAGCAGGAGCAGTTGCTTCTGCTCTGCGCACTCTCTGTCCTGTGGCTGAAGCCGCAGGATCCATTGGCGCGCGAACTGGTGGTGCTTTACCGTGAGCGCAATTTCTCTATTGAAGCGCTACGCGAAGCCGCGCTTCAATTGTTCCTGCTGGCCGGATTCCAATCATCGCTGGAAGCGGCGTTCATGATTCATGGGGTCTACGGCAACGGGCTGCCCGCCCATGCCGACGAACTCATTGACCTGCCGCCCATGGCAACTTTTGAGCGCGGTTGGGCGTTGCAGGCCGAAGTCTATCGCGGCAATGTCGAAAAGTTACGGACAAACCTCGAGGGCATCAGCCCCGAACTCTCGCGTTGGACGGTCTGGATCGGCTACGGCTTGGTGATGTCTCGCCCGGGAATTCCCGGTCAATGGCGCGAGCTGTTGGAAGTGTCGGTGCTTTCCGTCATGGGTTTCCCCCGACAGTTGTTTTCTCATCTGAAGGGTGCCTTAAACCTCGGTGCCACGGCTACGGAAGTCGAGTTATCTCTGAGAGTTGCTGAACTGGTCACCTCGCCTGTACTGCTCCGGCCTGCTTGGCAGATGTGGCGCCGGATTGACAAATAGAGCCTGACAAATTGGCAGAGAACTGTGGCAGATGTCATTAGGCATCTGCCTTTTTGTATTTGTAAATATTAATCTTAACCAATTGGTATGCACCTTGCCATACTCAAGTTGAAGTTTTTCCAGAATTTTCATTCAAACCAAGGATAGAACCATGTCGAAAATCATCGGAATTGACCTCGGTACCACCAACTCCTGCGTCTCCGTCATCGAAGGCGGCGAGCCGGTGGTGATCCCGAACAGCGAAGGGGCACGCACCACGCCCTCGATTGTCGCATTCTCGAAAACCGGCGAGCGGCTCGTCGGCGCGGCGGCCAAGCGTCAGGCTGTCACCAATCCCAAGAAGACCATCTACTCGATTAAGCGCTTCATGGGTCGTCGTCGCGATGAGGTCGAGCATGAAATGAAGCTCGTGCCCTACGAACTCGTGGGCGGCACCGGATTGGCGCGCGTCAAAGTCGAAGACAAGGAATACACGCCCGCCGAAATCTCGGCCATGATCCTGCAGAAGATGAAGCAGACAGCCGAAGATTATCTGGGCGAGAAGGTGCATAAGGCGGTCATCACCGTGCCTGCGTACTTCAACGACGCGCAGCGTCAGGCGACCAAAGATGCCGGCGAAGTGGCGGGTTTGGAAGTCGTGCGCATCATCAATGAGCCGACCGCTGCCGCATTGGCGTACGGTCTTGACAAAGAGCACAAGGACGAGAAAATCGCCGTCTATGACTTGGGCGGTGGTACGTTCGATATCTCGATTCTCGAACTCGGCGACGGCGTCTTTGAAGTGAAGTCCACCAACGGCGACACGCATTTGGGCGGCGACGACTGGGATCAGCGCTTGATTGACTTCCTGGCCGACGAGTTCAAGAAGCAGGAAGGCATTGACCTGCGCAAGGACCCGATGGCCTTGCAGCGCTTGAAAGAAGCCGCTGAAAAGGCCAAGATTGAACTCTCGGGTTCCTCGCAAACGCAAGTGAATCTACCGTTCATCACCGCGACCGCCGACGGCCCAAAGCACTTGGATATCGTGGTGACGCGCGCGAAATTTCAGGAACTTACCGAAGACCTCGTGCAGCGCTCGATTAATCCCGTGCGCAAGGCGCTGGCCGATGCAGGCATGCGGCCCTCGGATATTGACGAAGTGATTCTCGTCGGCGGTTCGACGCGCATGCCGCGCATCATCGAAGTCGTCAAAGAATTCTTCGGCAAGGAGCCGCATCGCGGTGTGAATCCCGATGAAGTCGTGGCCGTGGGCGCCGCGATCCAGGGCGGTATTCTGGCCGGCGACGTGAAGGACGTGCTGCTGCTCGACGTGACGCCGTTGTCGCTTGGTATCGAGACGATGGGTGGCGTGATGACCAAGCTCATCGAGTCCAATACCACGATTCCCACGCGCAAAACGGAAGTCTTCTCGACGGCCAGCGATTCACAGCCGTCGGTAGAGATTCACGTCCTGCAGGGCGAGCGCCCGATGGCTATGTACAACAAGACGATTGGCCGCTTCACGTTGGACGGGATTCCACCCGCGCCGCGCGGCATTCCCCAGATTGAAGTGACGTTCGACATTGACGCCAACGGCATTCTGTCGGTGCACGCCAAGGACAAGGCGACCAACAAGGAGCAGTCCATCAAAATCACGCACTCGAGCGGTCTGTCGAAGGAAGAGATCGAGCGCATGAAGAGCGATGCCAAGTCGCATGCCGACGAGGACAAGAAGCGCCGCGAGGAGGTGGACATTCGCAATGCCGCCGACGCGCTGGTGTTCCAGACCGAACGGCAGATGAAGGAACTCGAGGCCAAGCTTGGCGCGGACAACAAATCCAAGCTCGAAGCGGCCGTCGGTCGTGTAAAGGAAGCGCTCAAGGGTTCGAGCATCAACGAAGTCAAGAGCGCAACCGAAGACCTGTCAAGCGTCTGGCAGCAGATCGCGCCGTCGCTCTATCAGGACGCACAGCAAGGCCAGCCCACCGGCGCGCCCGAAGAGTCCACCACCACCGAAGAGCCGCGCACCGAAAGCGCGGATTATGAAGTCGTGGATGATAAGAAGAAGTAAACAACATCCCCTTGCGGGCCGAAAGGCCCGCAAGGGTTGGATGTAGCGCCCGCGTTCGCGGGCAAAATCCCCCAAGCGACGTGACAACTTATGTCTTTTCCAAAACGATTTCACAAACCAACGCGCTTAGAGGAATTTGACTACAAATCGGTTCGCACATATTTCGTTACAATTGTTACACGAAACAGGATATGCGTGCTTGGTACAGTTGATGCGGGGACTTGCAAATTTTCTGAGATAGGTGAAATCTGCCAACGATGGTGGAATTGGCTTCCAGAACAGTATGATTATGTCGAACTGGGTGAGTTTGTAATCATGCCGAATCACCTTCACGGGATCATTCGGTTAAGCTCAAAAAATGTATTAGACGAAACCGTCCAGCTGCCTCTTGGGCGAATAATCTCAGCATTCAAAGCGAAATCAACCGTCGAGATAAACAAATTCCAAAATACACCCGGAACTAAGTTCTGGCAAGATGACTTTCATGATCGAATCATTCGCAACGAAGAAGAGCGAAACAGAATTGCTGAATATGTTCGACTGAATCCAATCCGTTGGGCTGAAGATTCAGAGAATCCGAATTCCTAAATGTAGCGCCAGCTTGCTGGGCAAAAACCCCCAAGACAGCCGACGAGTCCAAAGTGTGTCAAGGTGTCCCGGGGTATTTTGCTCGTGAACGCTACACAAGGCGCATGCGCAGAGGTTTGAATGTAACGCCCAGCTTGCTGGGCAAAAACCCCGAAGACAGCCGACAAGTCCAAAATATGTCAAGGTGTCCCGGGGTATTTTGCCCGCGGGCGCTACACAAGGCGCATGCCCACAGGTTTGGATGTAGCGCCCAGCTTGCTGGGCAATAACCCCCAAGACAGGCTACAAGTCCAAAGTGTGTCAAAGTGTCCCGGGGTATTTTGCCCGCGAACGCGGGCGCTACACAATGCGAAACGGCGCACTAACTTCTTTGCACCCCATTTCACAACCCCAAAACCCAACATCACTAAACATAAATACTCCCGTTCCGCCAATTGTTAGGATTGAACGCAAAAACAGCAGCTTGGGGGACACCACATGAACATAGATCAATGGACCATTAAGGCGCAGGAAGCGCTGCAAGCGGCGCAGGCGATTGCGCGGGATCAGAGTCATCAGGCTCTTGCGCCGCTGCATCTGCTCGGCGGAATGCTGCGCGACAGCGAAGGGATTGCCGCCGAAATTCTGGGTAAGCTCGGCAAGAATGCCGACGACGTGCGCCGCTTGGTGGATGTCGAAATTGCCAAGATTCCGCGCGTCACAGGTTCCGTGGGCTCCACGTATCTTTCGCCCGAGACGTCGCAGCTGTTCGAGCGCGCGCTGAAAGAAATGAGCGACCTCGGCGACGAGTTCCTGTCCGTCGAGCATCTGCTGCTCGCGCTCACGTCCGGTGATGAAGAGGCCGCGAAATTCCTGAAGGAGTCGCGCATTTCGCATGCGGACGTATTGAAGGCGATGAAAGACCTGCGCGGCGGTCAGCATGTCAAGGATCAAACTCCCGAAGACAAATACCGCGCGCTGGACAAGTACGGCCGCGACTTGACGGAGCTTGCGCGCCGTGGCAAACTCGATCCGGTCATCGGCCGCGACGAAGAGATCCGCCGGGTGCTGCAAGTGCTCACGCGCCGCACGAAAAACAATCCCGTGCTGATCGGCGAACCCGGAGTGGGGAAGACCGCCATCGCCGAAGGCCTCGCGCAACGCATCGTCGCCGGAGACGTGCCCGAGAACCTCAAGAACAAGCGCGTCGTCACGCTCGATTTGGGCAGCCTTGTGGCCGGAGCGAAGTTTCGCGGTGAATTCGAAGAGCGGCTGAAAGCCGTGCTCAAGGAAGTCACGAGCGCGGAAGGCGCGATCATCCTGTTCATCGACGAAATGCACCAGTTGGTCGGCGCAGGCAAAACCGATGGCGCGATGGACGCATCGAATCTGCTCAAGCCCGCGCTCGCGCGCGGTGAGCTGCACTGTGTCGGCGCGACCACGATTGACGAATACCGCAAACACATCGAGAAAGATGCCGCGCTCGAACGCCGCTTCCAACCGATTGTCGTGAGCGAGCCTTCGGTCGAGGACATGATCTCGATTTTGCGCGGATTGAAAGAGAAATACGAAGTGCACCACGGCGTGCGCATCACCGATGCTGCACTGATTGCCGCCGCGCAGTTGGCCGACCGCTACATCACCGACCGCTTCATGCCCGATAAGGCCATTGACCTGATTGACGAAGCGGCTTCGAAACTGCGTCTGGAAATTGACTCGATGCCCGACGAAATTGATGCGCTCGTGCGCAAAATCCGCCAGCTCGAAATCGAGAAGGTCGCCGTAGCGCGCGAGAAAGATGCGGCTTCGAAGGAGCGCTTAGAGGTCATCGAGGACGAGTTGGGCAGTCTGAAGGCCGAAGAGAAGACCCTGCGGCTGCAATGGGAGCAGGAGAAGAAGGTCATTCAAAATATCCGCTCGATCAAAGAGCAGATCGAGGCCGCCAAACTCGACGAGCAAAAGGCCGAGCGCATGGGCGATTTGGGCAAAGTGTCCGAAATCCGCTATGGTGTGCTGCGCGAACTCGAGCGCAAACTCGAGCGCGCGCAAAGCGACATGAATCAATTGCAGTCCGGGCACTCGCTTTTGAAAGAAGAAGTGACTGAAGACGATATCGCCGAAGTCGTGTCGAAGTGGACCGGCATCCCCGTGTCGCGCATGCTCGAAGGTGAACGCGAGAAACTGTTGCATATCGAGGAACGCCTTCACGAGCGTGTCGTCGGGCAAGAAGTCGCCGTGAACGCAGTTGCCGCCGCGATTCGCCGGGGCCGTTCGGGACTCTCCGAAGAGACCAAGCCGATCGGCAGCTTCCTGTTCCTCGGGCCGACCGGAGTGGGGAAGACCGAACTCGCGCGAGCGCTAAGCGAGCAACTCTTCAACGATGAGCACGCAATGATCCGCATTGACATGTCCGAGTATCAAGAGCGCCACACGGTCTCGCGTTTGATCGGCGCGCCGCCGGGCTACGTCGGGCATGAAGAAGGCGGACAGCTCACGGAGGCCGTGCGCCGCCGTCCGTACAGCGTGCTGTTGCTGGACGAGATTGAGAAGGCGCATCCCGATGTGTGGAACATCTTGTTGCAAGTGCTCGACGACGGCCGCTTGACGGATTCCAAAGGCCGCACGGTGGATTTCAAGAACACCATCGTGATCATGACGTCGAATATTGGCTCTGATCTCATCAGCGCGCGCGCCGAGTCACTCGAAAGCGAGCAAGGCTACAACGAAGTGCGCAAAGACGTGCTCGAACTGCTCAAACGCTCGGTGCGGCCGGAGTTCTTGAACCGCATTGACGAGATTCTGGTGTTTGGACCGCTCACAAGGGACGATTTGGGCAGGATCGTTGACCTGCAAATCGAGCTGTCACGGAAACGACTGGCGAAGCAGAAAATCGGTCTGGAAATGACCCCCGAAGCCCGAAACCTGATTCTGGCCAACGGCTTCGACCCGGTATTTGGCGCCCGCCACATGAAACGAGCCATCCAGACCCTTTTGCTAAATCCATTGGCCGAGGAAATCCTGTCTGGGAGGGTCAGTCCGGGCAGTCAAGTAGAGGCATCAACGGCCCACGGTGAACTGTCGTTCAAGGTCATCAAACCTGATGAACAGCCCGAAGCCGTTTGAGTTAGAAAGAAGTCAGGCTGGGCCGAAAATCGTTGATTTCCGGCCCTTTTTTTTGTATATTAGTCGCTTAGCTGGATAATTATCTGCAATTTGCAAAGGCAGCCGACCTCCAGCACCAATCAACTATAGCAATAACCTTATGGATCGTAAAATCAGAGTGTTAGTGGCCAAGCCGGGTCTCGACGGCCACGACCGCGGCGCCAAAGTGATGGCGGCCGCTCTCCGCGATGCCGGCATGGAGGTCATCTATACTGGCCTCCGCCAAACCCCCGAAATGATCGTCAATGCGGCTGTGCAAGAAGATGTGGACGTGGTCGCCTTGTCCATCTTGTCCGGAGCGCACATGACGTTTTTCCCCGCCGTGTTGAAGCTGATGCAGGAAAAGGGCATTGGCGATGTTTTGCTAACCGGAGGCGGGATTATTCCCAAGTCTGACATGGAAACGCTTGAGGCGCAAGGCGTCGGCAAGCTGTTCGGGCCGGGTACGCCGACAACGGAACCCATTGAATACATCCGCAGCTGGGTCGGCCAGCACCGCGCCGCTTAAATCTGTTCATTCACAACTTCAACCCATAGCGCATGTCCGGTCATAGTAAATGGGCGACAATCCGTCGCAAGAAAGAGAAGATAGACGCCGCTCGCGGCAAGGTCTTTACCAAGCTCATTCGTGAAATTCAGATCGCCGCGCGCATGGGCGGAGGTGATCCGAATTCCAATCCGCGGTTACGTACGGCGATTGATGCCGCGAAAGCTGCGAATATGCCCGCTGCGAATCTCGACCGCGCCGTGAAGAAGGGCGCAGGCGAACTCGACGGGCAAGTCATGGAAGAAGTCGTGTATGAAGGGTACGGGCCGTCGGGTGTGGCGATTCTGATCGAGTGCGCTACAGACAACCGCAACCGCACGGTCGGTGAGATTCGCGCCGTCTTTAACAAGCGGGGCGGAAGCATGGCTGAAGCCGGCTCTGTGTCATGGATGTTCGAGCGACTGGGCTATTTGTCTTTGGACTTGTCGCAAGGCGATGAGGACGAGATGATGGAAGCCGCACTGGATGCCGGAGCGAATGACGTGAAAGGCGATGGCGACGTATGGGAAGTCTTCTGTGCCACTTCGGATTTGTACATCGTGAAGGGTGGCCTCGAAGCCAAAGGCAAGAAAGTGGACTCGGCTGAGCTTTCGTTCATTGCCAAGACCACGACGCGGATTGAAGATGCGGGCGCGGCGAAAACCGTACTCGGTTTGATTGAAGCGTTGGAAGAACTCGATGACGTGCAGAACGTCTTTTCGAATTACGACATGGACGACGAACTCATTGAGAGCATCGCTTAGTCATGGCCGAAGTCGAGACTATTCTCGGCATTGACCCCGGATTGACATGTACCGGCTGGGGCGTGATACGCAAGACAGGAACGAAACTGATCTACGTTAGCAGCGGCAAGCTGCGGACGAAACCTGTGCAACCGATGGCTGAACGATTGGGCTATCTGTTTGACGAGATTGCCGGCATCTGCCGCACATATGACGTTACACGTGGCGCAGTCGAAGCCGGCTATGTTGGCACTGGTGCGATGTCGGCGCTGAAACTCGGACAAGCACGAGCCTGTGCAGTGCTCGCGATTCAGCAGACTACTGGCGCAGTTCAGGATATTCCGCCCCGGGAAGTGAAGATGGCTGTGACCGGAAGCGGCGCCAGTTCGAAACAGCAAGTCAGTTACATGGTCGGACAGATGCTCGGTTTGGAGTTTGACCGCGGTGAAGAAGACATTTCCGATGCGCTGGCGATTGCCATTGCGGCATCAGCCGTCCGCGCTAATCGGTTGCTGGTGGTACGATGATTGATTTTGTGCGCGGAAAACTTGCCGCTAAGTCTCCGGCGGAAGCAATTGTGGAAGTCGGCGGAGTGGGATTCGCGCTGCGCATTGCTTTGACAACATTTGATCAGCTTCCCGTGCCCGGTGCTGAAGTTCAACTGTGGACACGGCTGCATGTGCGCGAAGAGCAGTTTGAACTGTATGGCTTCGCGACGAGAGAAGAACGCTGGACGTTTGAAGAGTTGATTTCAGTCAACGGAGTCGGTCCAAAGCTTGCGTTGACGCTGTTGTCCGGAATGCCGGCGGCTTTGATTCGTGAGGCGATAGCGACGGGCGACGCCGGAAGACTCAAGACTATTCGCGGCATCGGCGCGAAAATCGCCGACCGCATTGTGCTCGAACTGAGCAAGAAGTTCGCAGGTGGTTCGCCGGAGTTACCGCAGACTCTGAGCAACGGCGGTTCAATTACTGCGCAGGCGCGGCAGGCGCTTCTGGCGCTGGGCTTGACGCCCGCAGAAGTTGAAAAGAGCTTGGACGCAGCGCGCAGCAACAGCATCGAGTCGGCGGAAGATATTATCAAATTCGCACTGCGTAAGGGCTAAATGCCGCGACTGATCGAACCCGTTTTGCAGGAAGAAGAGCAGCTTGTCGAACTGGGCCTGCGGCCCACGACATTTGCTGAGTTCGTCGGACAGCAGCGCGTTAAGGAACAGCTTGGCATCTTCCTGCAAGCGGCGCGCGAGCGTGGTGAAGCGCTTGATCATGTTCTGTTATACGGCCCGCCGGGGCTGGGCAAAACCACGCTTGCGCATCTGATTGCGCGCGAGATGGGCACGCAAATTCGGGTGACTACGGGCCCGGTGCTGGAACGCCCGGCGGATTTGGCGGGGCTCTTGACCAATTTGCAGCACGGCGATGTGTTGTTCATTGATGAGATTCACCGTGTCAACTCGACAGTTGAAGAGTATCTCTACCCGGCGCTGGAAGATTTTCGGCTGGATATTCTGATTGACAAGGGACCCGCAGCCCGCACGCTGCAGCTCAATTTGAACAAGTTCACGCTGGTCGGCGCGACGACGCGCGCGGGTTTGCTGACTTCGCCGCTGCGGTCGCGGTTCGGTGTGACGCTTCGGCTTGACTACTACGCGGCAGAAGAGTTGGTGCAAATCCTTGCACGGACGGCCTCCATCATCGGTGTCCCATGCACGCCCGACGGGTTGCGGGAAATTGCTTCGCGTTCACGCGGAACGCCGCGCGTGGCTAACCGCCTGTTGAGGCGAGTTCGTGATGTGGCGCAAGTTCGCGGTGCCGAGCGGGTGACGCCTGAATTGGCCAACGAAGCGCTGCGACTGCTGGAGATAGATGATTTCGGATTGGATGATCTGGACAAGCGCTTGATGCTTGCACTCTTGGAGAAATTCCGTGGTGGGCCGGTCGGATTGGGAACTCTGGCCGTCACCGTGGGCGAGGACGAAGGCACGCTGGAAGAGCTGTGCGAGCCTTACCTCATCCGCGAAGGATTTCTGGAGCGCACGGCGCGCGGACGGCAGGCGACCCTACGTGCGTTTGAGCACTTCGGCATACGCAACACCCGATCCGCGGATCAGACGCGACTATTGTAATTTTTTGACACCTGCATCATACTGCACTGCTGCATTAGCACAAAGGACCACACTACATGCCCGTTACATCCGCTGTCTATGAACCCCGTGGAGTGCAAACCATCCCACGGCTCTCGGACTTCAAGTACAACCTGCCCGACAAACTGATTGCGCAGACTCCGTTGGACAAGCGCGACCAGTCTCGTATGCTGGTTGTTGACCGGGAGACTAAGGAGATTCGCGATGAGATGTTCTCGGACATCGTGAACTATCTCAACAAAGGCGATGTTGTCGTGGTGAACTCCACGCGCGTTTTTCCCGCCCGCTTGTTCGGCTACAAAGAAAAGACCGAGGCTGAGATTGAGGTATTCTTGCTGCGCAAGTTGACCGAGGAGCTTTGGGAAGTGCTGGTGAAGCCTGCGCGCAAAGTGCGTACGGGCAACAACATCATCATTGGCGATGAAATCGTTTGCGAAGTGATTGACAACACGACCAGCGGTGGTCGCGTTGTGCGCTTCCACTATGAAGGCGATTTCGCTTCATTGGTCGAAAAGTACGGCAAACCGCCGTTGCCACCGTATATTCGCCGCGAGCCTACGCCGGATGACAAAGAGCGCTATCAAACGATATTCGCCGAAGAATCCGGCGCTGTCGCTGCTCCGACTGCGGGTCTGCATTTTACCAAAGATACGGTCGCCAAACTAAAGAAAAAGGGTGTCGAGTTCACCTCGATTCTGCTGCATGTTGGCTTGGGAACGTTCAGACCCGTCCAGGTTGAAGATCTGTCCCGCCACCGCATGGATTCGGAATACTACGATGTGAATCAGGCGACGGTGGACAAGGTGAACGGTGCGATTGAACGCGGCAACCGGATTATCGGAATCGGAACCTCGGTTACGCGTACGCTTGAAACAGTCGCGAATTTCAGCGGCGGTATCAAGCCGCAGAGCGGATGGACAGACAAGTTCATCTATCCGCCTTACCACTTCAAAGTTGTGGATCGTCTGTTGACGAACTTCCACCTTCCGGGATCAACATTGCTTATGCTGGTATCGGCGTTCAGTGACCGCGAGTTTATCATGAAGGCGTATCGTCATGCTGTCAAAGAGAAGTACCGCTTCTACAGCTATGGCGACTGCATGCTGATCATTTGACCTACGCGCTGCTGATTCCGGCCGCAGGCCGGGGCGAGCGATTCGGGGGCGAGCGGCCCAAAGCGCTTGCGCTGCTGGCGGGAAAGCCTTTGATTGAGCACGTTTTTCGTGCGTTTTCCGGTGACGAGCGGTTGCTGGAAATCGTTGTTGCCGCATCGCAGGAGATCGAATCAGAAATTCAAGCCGCCGCTGTGCGATCCGGTCTTGGTGACAAATTGACATTGGTAGTCGGCGGTACCACGCGGCAAGATTCAGTAGGTAACGCGTTGGCGGCCGCGACATCAAAGGCCGATCACATTCTTGTTCATGACGCGGCCCGCCCACTGGTTTCGCGCGTGGTCGTGAACCGAGTGCTGGTCGCGTTGGAGCATTCGACCGCCGCTGTGCCGGGGCTCGCGGCCACGGACACGATCAAGCGTGCGGATGCGTATGGAAATGTCATTGAAACCTTACCGCGCTTGGAACTGTTTCAAGTGCAGACTCCGCAAGGGATTCGCGCACAGGAATTTCGTAAGGCGCACATGTTAGCGCAGCGGGACCGACTGCAATCTACTGACGACGTTGCGCTAATCGAACACTTCAAGCTCGGTACCGTGCGTCTGGTCGAAGGGGATCCCGCAAATTTCAAAATCACACATCCGCACGAATTGACGCGCGCAGAGTCCTTTCTTCGTACTCCGTTTGTGAGATAGTCGTATTTCCTGCATGGGTTGGCGGTAATTCCCGCGAGCCCGTTTTTCTTCTCTAAGTACCTCCCATGTCCACACCCTTCCGCGTCGGAGTCGGCGTTGATGCTCACCGCTTCATTGCCGGCCGTCAGCTCGTTTTGGGCGGCATTGAAATCCCGTATCATCTCGGTCTCGAGGCGCATTCGGATGGAGACGTGCTCTGTCACGCGATACTTGACGCGCTCCTCGGAGCGGCCAATATCGGCGACAAGGGCAAGCTTTTTCCGCCGAGTGATCCCAAATTCAAGGATGCACGCTCAACGGACTTGCTGCATGAGGCCATGCGAGCCGTTAACCGCCGTGGGTATGACGTGATGAACATTGACGTCAGCGTGATGTGTGAAGAGCCGAAAATCGGACCGTACCGCGAAGAGATGCGCGATGCGATTGCGACGGCATTAGCTGTGGATATGGAACGAGTGTCTATCAAAGGCACAACATTGGAAGGCATGGGATTCACGGGACGTAAAGAAGGAATCGCCGCCGTCGCGACGGTGTTGTTATATCAAGAGCAATGATGAAAGAAGTCCGCACACGCTACGCTCCCAGTCCGACCGGCTATTTGCATGTCGGAGGTTTGCGGACGGCGCTATATAACTACCTGTTCGCGCGTGCCAACAATGGGACGCTGTTGCTGCGCGTTGAGGATACAGATCGCACGCGGCTGGTGGAAGGTGCTGTCGAGAATTTTCTGGACGTGTTCGATTGGCTCGGAATTCACTTCGACGAAAGCCCGAAGGTGGGTGGGCCTTGTGGCCCGTATGTGCAGTCGGAGCGCCTTGATCTCTATACGGAGGCAACCCAGCAGTTGGCACAGGCGGGTCATGCGTATGTGTGTTTTTGCACTTCGGAGCGATTGGAGCAGGTGCGTGCCGATCAGCAAGCAAGGAGCTTGCCGCCGATGTACGACCGCCACTGCCGGAACTTGGCACAAGATGAAGTTCAACGTCGCATCGCCTCGGGTGAGCCGCATGTCTGGCGCATGGCTGTGCCTGACAATGAGAAGGTGGATATTCACGACTTGATTCGCGGGGATGTGAGCTTTGAGACCTCGACCATTGATGATCAGGTGCTGATGAAGAGCGACGGCTTTCCTACCTATCATTTGGCGAATGTCGTGGATGATCACGCAATGCGCATCAGCCATGTGATTCGCGGAGAAGAGTGGTTGCCTTCGACGCCAAAGCATGTTTTGCTCTACCGCTTTTTCGGTTGGGAGCCGCCGCAGTTCGCGCACTTGCCGCTGTTGCTGAATCCAGACCGCTCGAAAATGTCCAAGCGTTCGGGTGACGTGGCGGTTGAGGCTTACCGCGACAAAGGGATATTGCCGGAAGCGCTGCTCAATTTCGTGGCGCTACTGGGCTGGCATCCACAGGATGAGCGCGAATTCTTCACGTTGGAAGAACTCGTGCGCGAGTTCACTTTGGAGCGTGTGAACAAAGCAGGCGCGGTGTTCGATCAGGCGAAATTGCGCTGGATGAACACAGAATATCTGGCCAAGCTCAGCGACGATGCGATGTGGGATGGTGTGTCGCCACTACTGCCGGATTCACTCTCCGAGCAAGATGTTGCGCGCGTACGCTATGCCGTCCAAAGTTTGCGGCCCGGAGCGGAGTCGTTTGCTGATTTGGCTGGAAAAGTTGTTGAAGCCTATTCTGATGCAGAAGCATTGCAAGTCGCATGGGATGAGGCGGCGCTGAATTTCGTTGGTGGTGTGGCGGACGCGTTGTCCGCACTTCCGGCGGGCGAGTGGAATGACTTTGAGAAGCTAATGCTCGAATTCAAGGCTGCAGCAAATGCGCAGGGGCAGAAGTTCGGTTTGAAGGGCAAAGGAATTTGGATGACGCTGCGCCTGGCGCTTACCGGACGGGAACACGGGCCGGAGCTGGGTAAACTTGTCGGCATGTGGGGACGTGAAGCGACCTTGAATCGGCTTCATAGCGCTGTCGCGCGGCAATTGTCTGCGGAGACTGGCGCATGAGAGTGTTGGTCTTGTGCGGTGGAGCTTCATCAGAACGCAATGTATCGTATGCTTCAGGCGACGCGGTGACCAGTTGGGTTGCCGCGCTCGGGCACGAAGTCTGGAAATATGATCCCGAGCAGCCGGGCGAACTATTTGGTCCCGAGCATAAGCTGAGCAGCGGAGTGATTGGCGTGGACGCGCCAGCGTTGGCAACTGATTCAGGCTTCAGTCCGCGCGTCGTACAAGGGATCCTGAATGTGCTGGAGCGGCAACGCATTGATGTTGTGTTTCCGATTCTGCACGGCGGCTATGGCGAAGACGGAACGCTGCAAAGTCTTCTGGAGTGGGTTGGCATGCCGTTTACCGGCAGCGGGGCGCGCAGTTGCGCCGTGGCGATGCACAAACCGACTGCGAAAGTTCTTTTCAATGCGGCCTGCGTGCCAGTGCCGCGTGGGTTTGCAGCGAATGTTGATGAGATGAACGCTGAAACCAAACTCGTGGACCGCATTGAGCGCGAAATCGGCTATCCTGCTGTGATCAAACCGCAGAGCGGAGGTTCCACGGTCGGTCTGACGATTGCTCACAACGCCGATGAAGCGCGAGTAGGATTGAGTCTCGTGCGTGAGCAGCGGGATGCAGCCCTGTGCGAACAGTATTTTTCGGGCCGGGAGATTGCCGCGACGGTCATTGATGGCGCGGCCTTCCCGCTCGTAGAAATCAAACCCAAAGCGGGATTTTACGACTACACGAACAAATACACGGCGGGCCGCACGGAATACGTGTGTCCGGCCGAATTGGATGCGGAGGTCGCCGCAGCAATTCAAGCCGCGGCTGTCAACGCCTTTCGTGCTGTGGATGCGCGCGGTTTTGCGCGCGTGGATTTTCTGGTGCGCGACAGCGATTTCGTTTGTCTCGAATTGAATTCGTTGCCGGGAATGACCGCGACCTCGCTTGTGCCCAAGGCTGCACGAGCGTATGGCTGGACTCCTGAATCCATGATTGCCCGGATTCTCGAAATCGCGTTTCAACCAGAGGGGGCATTGCGCTCTTGATCTGGTCCGCGAATCGGTAGGCAAGGCCGCCCGCATGTCAAAATTCACAGACGACGAGCGGTTCATGCGCATGGCGCTGGCCGAAGCCGCCAAAGGTGCAGGCTTCGTCAGCCCAAATCCATTGGTCGGAGCGGTTGCGGTCAAGAAGGGCCGGGTACTGGCCAAGGCATATCACAAGAAATTTGGCGCTGCGCATGCTGAGACGGCCCTGCTGAAAAAGCTCTCGCCGGAAGACGCGCGCGGAGCTACGATCTATGTTAATCTTGAGCCGTGCTGCCACGTCGGAAAGACGCCGCCGTGCAGTACGGCTCTGATAGAAGCAGGTGTGGCCAAGGTCGTTGTGGCGATGCAGGATCCCAATCCGATTGTGAATGGCCAAGGGCTCGCGCAATTGCGCCGAGCAGGTATCGAGACTGAAGTCGGTGTTGGTGCGCAAGACGCGCGGCGGTTGAATGCGCCGTTCATCACATACATTACCCAGCGCCGTCCGTGGCTGCTGTTGAAAGTCGCGCAAAGTTTAGATGGCCGTATCGCGCTCGCAAATGGCAAGTCGCGGTGGATCACCGGTGAAGCGTCGCGCCGAGAAGTGCACCGTTTGAGATCTGTTTACGATGCCGTGATGATTGGCGTGCAGACAGTGCTCGACGATGATCCGGAGTTGAATGTGCGGCACGTGCGGGGACGCGATCCGATTCGTCTCATTGCTGATTCCAAACTGCGGATTCCTGAATCAGCGCGGGTATTGGGTCATCGTGATGCATCTAAGACTTGGATTCTGACAACACAAGACATTGACCGAGCAAAGTTAGCGCGGCTGAAGAATCGCGGTGTGCGTGTCATCACTTGTCAAGCATCACCGGATGGCAGAGTGGATTTTCGCAGCGCCATGCCGCTCTTGGCAGAGTTTGAGGTGAGTTCGATACTCGTCGAAGGCGGCGGGACGATTCACGCCGCACTACTCGGTTTCGGATTATGTGATGAATTGATTGTTGCCATTGCGCCCATGCTGATCGGCTCAGACGGCCGGGCCAGCGTCGGCGAATTGGCGTTAACGGAGCTTAACGGCGCACCGGCGTTTCGACCGTACCGCCGTGAGATCTTTGAACAAGATTACTGGTTGTATTTGGAGCCCCATGTTCACGGGAATAGTTGAGACTGTTGGAGTGGTTGCAGAGATTCGCGATGGCGCGGACTTTCGCACGATTCGGATTACCGGTCCCGAGTGGCTGAATGAACTGCCGCTCGGTTCAAGTTTAGCGATTAATGGCTGCTGCACGACTTCCGTGGCCACGGACGGACGCGGTTTTACGTGTGACTTGATGCGTATTACCTTGGAAAAGACGTCGCTCGGTGCCTTAACAATCGGAAGCGAAGTAAACCTCGAGCGGCCGCTGAAGTTTGGCGCGGAGTTGGGGGGACATCTCATGCAAGGGCACGTGGACGGCTTGGGAGTAGTGAAGAGCATTGCGCAGGATGGCGACAACCGGATTTATGAATTCGAGTTGCCGGACGCGATGATGCGATATGTAATCCATACCGGTTCAATCGCCGTGGACGGCGTTTCGCTCACGGCGGCGGACGTCAAAGTGCGGTCGGTCGTAATTGGAATCATTCCGCACACTTTTCAGCGGACAGTGTTTCACAACTACCGCGCCGGTGACCGGGTGAACATAGAAGTAGATATGGTCGGAAAGTATATCGAAAAGCTCATGCCAGAGAAATTACGGCTTACCATGACGGAGGTATCATGAGCGAATCGAAACACCGCTTAAGCTTGCTCGATCCGCTGGAAGATGGATTGCGCGATCTCGCAGCAGGGAAGATGGTCATCGTTGTGGATGACGAGAACAGGGAAAACGAGGGTGATCTCGTTTGCGCTGCGGAATGCGCCACGCCGGAAATCGTCAACTTCATGGCCAGCCATGGCCGGGGGATGATTTGCGCCTGCCTTACACCGGAACGCTGTAGTGAGTTGCGCCTGCGTCCGCAGGTCGCGGAGAATACCGCGAGGCTTGGTACGGCATTTACTGAGACTGTTGATTACTTGCACGGCACAACGACGGGCATCTCGGCGTTTGACCGTGCGCGTACAATAGCTGCTTTGGTTAGTCCTAACACCAGACCCGAAGACCTTGGCCGACCCGGACACATTCATCCTCTGCGTGCGCATCCGCACGGTGTGCTGGGCAGACCGGGTCAAACCGAAGCGACTGTGGACTTGGCGCGTTTGACGGGACATTACCCAGCGGGTGTCTTGTGCGAAATCATGGGCGATGATGGCAGGATGCTGCACGGCGATGGTTTGCGCGTTTATGCGAACAAGCATGGTCTGAAAATCATCTCGGTTGAACAGATTGCAGTTCACCGCGCGTTGACAGAGACATTTGTCGAAGAGCGCGTGCGTGTGCCGTTCCCGACCAAATTCGGCAAGTTCACATTAGTACACTTCGTGGATACGGCCAAGAACGAAGATCATCTTGCGCTGGTCAAAGAGCCGCTCGATGCAAGCAAACCTGTGCTGGTGCGTGCGCATTCGGAGTGTTTGACCGGTGACGTATTTGGCAGTGGGCGTTGCGATTGCGGTTCGCAGCTTGAGTCGGCCATGCGGAGAATTGAAGCCGAAGGCTCGGGAGTTCTGGTCTATTTGCGCCAGGAAGGGCGAGGCATTGGCCTCGCGGCAAAGCTGCAAGCTTACAAACTGCAAGACAACGGATTTGACACGGTAGATGCCAATCTAAAACTTGGATTTAAGGCAGACCAGCGCGGTTATGCCGCGTGCGCGCAGATTCTGCGAAGTTTGGGGGTTGAGAGCGTGCGACTGATGACCAACAATCCGAATAAGGTCGCCGAACTGCGGAAATTCGGCGTGGAAGTCGCCGAGCGTGTGCCCGCAACAAGCGAACCGACACAAGCGAATCGAAAATATTTGACGGCGAAGCGCGACAAGTTAGGACACCTGATCGAACTGAAATAGGAGGGACTCGTTGGCGCACTGGAGAACGCTAACGTGGTTCGTGCTGATGCTCGTACTCGCGGCCTGCCGCGAAAAGGGAGACAGTTGCGAAGATTGCGGCCAACTTTCACGTCCGCTGCTTGTTGTGGCAAGCGCGGTGGGCGGAGAGTTGGCCTTTTTTAATCCCGTTTCCGGAGAGTACGTCGGTGGCGGCGATCTCTCAGGCTGGGCTGCCGCATGCGACTTAACGCAGGTTGGTGAGCGTCTGGTTGTCACCGACAATGTCGCCGGGGCGATGTCCATCTACAGTATGCCCGAAGTGGAACGGCTGGAGCAATTGAGTATTGGTGGGACGCCGATTGATTTGCGGGTATCGGCAAACTCTGCGCTGGCACACCTGATCACGCACAACGGGCGCTATTTCCGGATTTCACTCGCGACGTTAATTGCCGACACGAATATGACCGGGATTGACGCGAGGCGGTTGAGATTGCGGCCACCAGCGGATCTTCAAACATGGATCACTTGCCGAGGCGACAGCACGCTGCGGGTCGTGCAGGCGCAGGGATTTGAAGAGGTGCGGAGTATTGATTTACCCGCACACTGTACGGATTTGGAGTTTGCGCCGGATGGAAGCCGGGTTTATGCTGCGCTGCCGGGTTTGGATGTAATGTGGGTAATAGACAGTGAAACCGGCGTGGCCATTGACACGTTGCCGCTGCCGGGAGTCTCGATTGACCTGGCGATTTCGCACGACGGCCGATTTCTCATGGCAGTTGATTCATCACTGGGGAATAGCCGGATATTTGATTTGGTGAATGACACCGTCGCGCAATTGCGCTGCGGCACGAATGCGATACGCCCGCGATATTCCAATTCGACGCAGTCGTTCTTTGTGATCTGTCCCTTTCAGGCCTACGTGTTGCGTGTGGATCCGTATCAAGACCCTCCGCGAGTGGTGGATACGTTATCGGTCGCGGCGATACCGCAGTGCATGGCGCTGCTTGAGTAGTTATGCGAATTGTATTGCAGCGTGTGGCGCGAGCGAAAGTAACAGTGGACAATCGAGTCGTCGGCGAGATAGGTCGAGGTTTGCTCATTCTATTGGGAGTCGCGCAAGGGGATACGGCGGCTGAGATCGAGTGGGGGGCAAACAAGATTGCTGAACTGCGCATTTTCAGCGATGCCGATGGGAAGTTCAATCTGAGCCTGGAAGATGTTGGCGGTTCAGTGTTAGTTGTGAGTCAGTTCACCTTATTGGGTGATGCGCAGAAAGGACGAAGGCCGAGCTTCATTCAGGCCGCGCCGCCCGAGATTGCGGAGCCGCTCTACGAGCACTTTACGACCGCCTTGCGGAATCGCGGCATCACCGTGGCGACGGGGCAGTTTGGGGCGATGATGGACGTGGAGTTGGTGAATGACGGGCCGGTGACACTGGTTCTCGACCGCGAGGCGGGGAAGCCGTCTTAGAAAGTTTGCTCAGGCACTTGACATATGAACGGATGTTTTGTATATTTGTTCAACCTCAAGTGCAAGGAACAATCATGTCAGAGAAACTTACTGAAAAACAACAGCGTGCGCTCTCCTTTATTCAGGGCGAGATTTCGGAGCGGGGCCGTCCGCCGACGTTGCGTGAAATTGGTGGTCATATCGGAGTCTCTTCGACCAACGGCGTCCGCTATGTCCTGGACGCGCTGGTGCGCAAAGGGTTCCTTGAACGCAGTCCTATGCTGTCGCGGGGGATTGAGCTGACGGACCGTTCGGCGGTGAGTTCGGGCCGATCCGGGGTCCGGGAGGTGCCGATCTTGGGCCGGATTGCGGCAGGTATTCCGATTACGGCGACTGAGAATCATGAGGGCCGCGTCTCGGTGGATCGGTCAATTGCGCCCACGGATGACACGTTTGCACTGCGCGTGCGAGGTGAGTCCATGATTGAGGCGGGGATTCGCGAGGGCGACGTGATTTTTGCGCGGCCTCAGCGGACTGCCGATTCAGGGGATATTGTTGTGGCCATGATTGGCGACGAGGCGACGGTCAAGTTCTACAAGCCGGTCGGCGCGCGCATTCTCTTGGAACCGGCCAACAGCAGGTTCAAGCCAATAGTTGTAGATCCGGGCACGCCGGGATTTCAGATTCTCGGCAAAGTGGTTGGCTTGATGCGCAAATTCTGAGGCAAGCGCGTGAAGTGATTTTTACAAAACAGGCGCTTGTGCGCCTGTTTTGTGTTTGGGGGGGCAACGCCTTTCGACAAATATAGAAGCCGATCAAAAGAGGCATAGCCACATGGCCGAGATGATTCCAGATACAATCGTTGATAGCTCGCATGCGTCCAAGGCGGAGAAAGACGTCTTCATGTTCTTGCGCGATGCGCTTGTCCCGGACGAGGAGTTTCGCGTGTGGTACGAACCGAGGCTTGGCCGCAAGACCCCAGATTTTGTCATTTACTCGAAGTCGTTTGGGCTGCTAGTTCTGGAGGTCAAGGGATATTTCGCGGACAAGCTGATAAACGTCACGCCGAAAAAGTTCACTGTCCGGAAAGACGGTCGCGAGGAATCGGAAGATAGCCCGCTCGCGCAAGCAGAAAAGGCTTACGGGGACTTGATGGATCGCATAAAAACACGACAAGAACTCTGCCACAGTGAAGGCCCACACAAAGGGAAACCCCTGATTCCGGTAGGATATTGCGCCGCATTTCCTAATATTCGGCAAAGCGCAGCTGATCTGCGCGGATTGACGAAAGTAGTCACGCCTACTCAATGCCTTTTCGAAGAGGATTTTGTCGGCGATCCTAATGACCGCAGCGTTCAACGCCGAATCATGTCAAAGCTTCGGCCGATCTTCGCAGAGCGTGTGCAGTTTCGTTTCCAAGGACTGGATATCAGACAAGAAAAGGCGCTACGCACAGCGCTGTCGCCTGAAGTGCAGCTCTGTTCGACGCGATCTTCTGATATCGCAGCACTCGATTTGGCACAGGAGCGCATCGCAAAGAGCATCGGCGAAGGACATCGAATAGTGAAAGGTGTCGTCGGAAGCGGCAAGTCAATCGTCGTGGCGGCCCGCGCGAAATTCCTCGCGCGCTGTCACCCTCAATGGCGTGTTCTGGTTTTGTGCTACAATGTACCTGTAACCGCTCCCTTGAGAGAAATGGCTCACGCAGGCTTGGACGCAGAGGCGACGAGGCGCATTGATGTCCTGCACTATGCTGGTCTCGTCAAGAAGGTGGCCGGACAGGGCATCGGTCGGGCTGACGAATCCTTCGAAGATTGGGAATCGCGTCTGGCGCGACTGCTAGAAGAGAAGGTATCTTCTGGCAACTTCTCACCTTACGACGCAATTCTGATTGACGAAGGGCAAGACTTCGACGAAGATATGGTCAGAGCCGTTGTCAAGCTTCTCAATCCAAAGACAAATTCGCTCCTATTTTGTTATGACCCTGCACAAAATGTATTCGGACGCAAGCCTTCGTCTTGGAAACAGCTTGGCATAATCGTGCAGGGTAAGCGGCCAACTTATTTGACGCAGTGCTACCGCAGCACGTCAGAAATTGTATCGCTTGCCTCTCGGTTTATGGGGTTTGAATCGACAGTCAGTGACGATTTTGAAGCACCTTTGTTTCCAGAAGCCTCTGACCGACACGGGAAGTTGCCTCGATTATCACGTTTATCTGACGAACAAGCCACAATCCAATTTGTGCTTCGCGGCATAAACTACTATGTTAACGAGGCTGGGTACAGTTGGAACGATATTGGAGTGATTTATGCAAAGCCGGGGCAGGATTTTGCACTAAAGTTCCAGCGAAGTTTCGTCGCGCACTTCGGCGTTGAAGCTACAGACAAATTCTACTGGATTAATCAAGATAAGAGGGAATATGACAGCCAAAACGCCGCAGTTAAGCTCTGCCGAATCGAGTCGTGCAAAGGCCTTGAGTTTCGGATAGTATTTCTTGTAGGCATTGACTGTTTGCCACGCGAAGGTCGAAGTAAAGATGCTGAGAAGAAGCTTGTGTATGTTGGCTTAACGCGTGCACAGGATGAGCTACATATTGTTGCGGAACGGGATAGTTTGTATTTGCAGCAACTACAGTAGCATGCTTGTCTCCCGAATATAGTAAATGGCGAGCCATAACCGTGCCATTTCTGCGCGAATAAGCAGGATATTGGCGTGCAGTCGCTCTGTTCTCTTGAGAATCTGCGTCTGTTGATTCGTCCAACAAGATGCTCGGCAAGTATGATTTCGTTGGGTTTTTGCCCTCGAGGTGCTTGTGAAGCGCAGGGCGCGACGGCTGAGCGACCCTTTTCTCGTGGCGAGAGGCCCCCGCCGGGCGGAGGCACGGGCGGGAAAGTGGCCAATTGAAACAAGAAATCCGGCTCGAAGAGCCGGATTCTGCTTAAGATAGCTTCTGGACGAGGCTTGACAAACCGGGGCGGTTTGTCTATATTCCTATGGAGTCTCGGGGGCGGCGAAGATTCGGTCGTAGGCCTCCTTGTGGGCCGGGTCCATCTTGCGCAGGGCCTCAATTCCGTTTTGGTAGTCACAGTTCTTCAGCGCCGTCGCCAACGCCGCGTGCTCGCTTTCCAAAATCTGCGCGCGCTTGTCTGGCAGCAGCCCATCCAACTTCAGAAGCGCGTAGTGCAAATAGGCCTTCGTGTCTTCCGCCTGCCCAACCTCGTCGTAATACAATCCCGTGTGATAGAAGAACTCGAACTCGCGATAGGTCTTGTTCGATTCGTCCATCATACTCCGCAACAGAATATCCCGCTTGTCCCACCCTTCGTAGTAGATCGAGGACGCCGCCTGAAGCTGAATCTGCCGCGCCCGGTCGAAGTAGCGATTCCCGCCTAATTTTTCATACTTGTCTTCTTCATTGCCGATCAGTATCCAGAGGTAGAATTCGATCACACTGAAAAATGGATCGAAGCTCCCCTGACCAGGCTGATAGGGCGAACGAATGCCGAACTCGTAACGCTTGTCCTCGTAGCGGTAATCGTCTTTGTTCGTGACGATGATATTGGCCTTGTACTTGTCTTCAGCGGGATTCGGCGTGTAGTCGGTGACATAGATGCTCACCTGCACCGGCAAGTCATAGGCGCCGTCGTCGCGATTCCACGGGTGGCGTTGTTCGGCAATATAGCGTTGCAGCGTCGAGTCAATCCCGCGCAGTTTGACCTGAGCTTCTTCAGGAAGCGCGCGCAAGTCCACGCTGACTTCCGGATGAAGCAGCTGTGCCGAGGCCAGGCCCGTAAGGGCGACCAGCAGAAGAATTAAGCCTGAAGCGATGTGTCTCATAGCAGCCACAGTATAAGGATGAAACCGGGGATTGTCAAGGCGGCCTGTTGTGCCGTTTTGCTCTGTGCGGTGTGGGCGCAGGGGGCGTTCGAGCGACCGGCTGTTGACCCTGTTACCGGGGGATTGGCCGGAGCGGGGCTGGCTCTGGGCCGCCTTCACGGACTGGCTACCGGGCATTCCGAAGCAATTGTCGCCGGTTTGCGCTGGGAACAGCCTTACGGGATACCCGAGTTGGCTGGCCGAACGCTATTGGTGGGGTTTCCGGTGTCCAAGTACCGAGGTCTGGCTTCGGTCCAGGATCGCGGGGATGAGGCCTATCGGGAGCAGTCGGTGGCGCTGCACTGCGAGCGCGCGATTCAGCCCGGTCTTGACGGCAGTATAGGTCTCAGCTGGCACCGGTTGACAATTGACGGACTGCCGACGGGAAATGCCGTGGAGTTGGATCTGCAAGCCCGCAAGCAGGTGGGCGATGATGTTCGATTCGCGATGGCGTGGCGCAATCCGTTGCGCGCACGTTTGTCGAATTATGAGGACAGACTGCCGGAATCGTTGACGCTTGGTGCGGCGTTCTCGCCGGATAGAGCAACAACGCTTGTGCTCGATGTCGAGCAAGAGGCGGGCTGGCCGATTGACGTGCGCGGCGGTATCGAAATGCAGGTGCTGAAGTCGCTCTTGGTGCGGGCCGGGACGAGATTCGATCCGGTTGAGTATGGCGCGGGCTTCACGGTGCGCCAAAGCAAGCTGCGCTTTCACTATGCGCTGAACTGGCATCGTGACCTTGGAGCAACGCACGCGCTGGGACTCGATCTGCAATGGCGCTGATCCTTTGTCTGATGTTTTCCGCAATGTGCTTGGCTGCGGAAACCGATGACGGCAAGGAAGACCTGTTGACCAGCAGCGACGGAGAAGTCGAGGATTCGCTTCTGATACTTGGACGGGATACCGAGGGTTCCCCGGGTGAATATAGTCGAATTCGGTTTTCAACCGCGTTCGCCTACCGTAATGTCGCGAACGAAGAAATAGACGCGAATCGGCTCTGGTCGAGAACTCGATTGACTTCCAATACCAACTCGTCGCGTCTGGAGCTGTTAGGTGTACGAAGAGTGTCGGATCCTCGGACGTTTGACGAAGTGCATGTGACATTCTCAGGGAGATTGCCTGACCAGAAAGTGTCGTATGCGCTCGGTACGTTTCAACTTGACTGGGGATTGGGACTGTTGAGCAGCGCAGCGTTTGGAGCTGCGCGAGAACTTGCGTATTACCGCTCGACGTCGGTGCGCGACGGGCGTGGGATTGTGGCACGACCGACGGCACGCGAAGCAACGTGGTGGCGCGGCGCGGCGGTGGAGTATCAACACCATAATTTGCATGCGGCGGCGCTGGCGAGTCAACGAGAGTGGAATGCGACACTGAATGGCGAAACGGCGACACTAAGTGGTGTCTTGCAGGGGGCCGAAGTCGGCGAACTTGACAAACGTGACCGCCTGAATGAACAGACTGTGGCAGGATTCCTCAGCTACGATTCTAAGCGCGTGTCTGCTGGTGCCATGGCTTGCCTGAGTGATTTTGACTACGCCGTCGCCGGTGTCGGGCGAAACTTGCGCGGATGGTCTGCGTTCGCAACCGGGCAGCAACTTGGCGCCGAACTTAAAGCAGAATTTGCCCGCTCGGGCAACCGATCAGCGGGTATGGCGGTGGCGTCACGGGGAACAGATCGCTGGCGTGGAGCGTTTTACGGCATGTATGCGGAGACGGACTACTTTGCTCCGCGCAGCCAGGAGGCCTTCGCATTCGGCGAGCCGGTTCAGGCGGGAGTAACCAACGGGTTGCGAGGCGCGGTTATGCTAGGAGAGCATGAGCTTGCCGTGGATATACGGGCAGTAGCGCGGCCGCGACAAGACGAAACTGATCGTCACGCTCGAGAGCTGGTTGCGGGGTGGAGCGGGCCTTTGCGCGATAGCTTGAGTGCAACTCTGCGCGGACAGATCAAGAAGACCGATGAGGGGATAACTTCTGAGCGAGCGCTTAACTACCGCTGCGATGTTCAATGGAACGGTGGCGCAAGCTGGTCAGCGCGATTGGACAGCCGTTCGACTAGATTCAGTGATGAATCTGTGAGCCGCCGTGGTCATTACCTGCATGTGCAAGCTGCGGAACGACATGGTAGGTTTCGGCCCGGAGCGAGAGTTTCCGTTTACTCGCTGAGCGAGCTTGCCGCACCGTTTGCAGTCTATGAGCCAACGATTGCGGGAGCGTATCCGCTGGAAACTCTTAGCGGGGACGGCCGCCGCGTGTCAGTTTGGATGACCGTCGTTGCGGGTGACTGGAGAATGCAGGCTAAGACGGCGCTTGACACGAAATCCGCGAGAGATCCAGATCGGGAGTTTGCTTTGGCTCTGAGCTACCAGCCATGAAGCTTGGTGTTCTGATCCTCAACTGGAACGGCTTGCAGGACACGCGCGAATGTCTGGCGTCACTCTTGCCTGCGCAGGAGTGGGTGACGGTCTATGTAATTGACAATGGCTCGACGGACGGGAGCGTCGCGGCGCTCCGGCAAGAATTTGGCGATCGGATCCGGATCGTTGAAACCGGCAGCAATTTGCTCTTCGCAGGCGGAAATAACTTTGGCGTCCGCGTGGCGCTCGAGGAAAATTGTGAAGCTGTGTTGCTGCTGAATAATGACACGCTTGTGGAGCAGACTACTCTGCCCGAGCTGCTCGCAGCGGCAAATCGTCATGTCGGCGCGTTGCTGTGTCCGAAAATACTATACGTGCATGCGCGTGAGACGCTGTGGTATGCGGGCGGTATTTGGCGCAATGGCCGCGTTGCGCATCGCGGCATTCGTGAGCGCGATACCGGGCAATATGACCGTGAAGCGATAACAGACTGGGGCACCGGCTGCGCGCTCTGGATTCCGCGTGAAGTGATTGAGCGGATTGGAGTGCTTGACGACGACTTCAAGCTATACAGCGAAGACGTAGAATACTGTTTACGTGCGCAGAAAGCCGGAATTCCTACAGTGTACGTTCCGCGTTCGCGCGTATGGCACAAAGTCTCGGCTGCGTTGGGTGGACACGGTACTTGGAAAAAGCAGAAACGCAAGTTCAACAGCCTGAGTTTGCTGTTGCACAAGTTCGAGGCAAGTTTCGGATTGCGTGTGATGGCATATTGGCATTTCTTTGTTGGTGATCCGGTGCGGGCGTTGTGGAACAAGTTGCGCATGAGAACGTAAATGTCACGGCGATTCATCAAGGTTGCAATCTGGATGATTACATTGCTGGCGGCAGCCTATCAGCTGTCGGCGGCGACAGCTTTGCCGTTGACGGACTTGACGGGATTGACGCTCGCAAAATTGCCAGTAATGCAGCGCGGTGACGTACGTATCGTACCACTCGCTCCGATTTCGAATTGGGGTGGGTTCGAAACGAGCATGGATCGCGGCCGTTATATGGTGCAGTCGCTGAAGTGCCTTACAATCATCGAGCCGCGCAACAATTTTGTAGAGGTTAACGGTACTTTCGTTCAGATGGCCAGCGCCGCAGAACTGTGGGATGGTTCGCTGTGGCTTCCCTTGGTCAATCTTGACGAGTTGTTTCCGACGACGATCGAACTTGGTGATTCCGCCGATACCGTCAGGATGTTGGGAATTCTCGATTCCGCAAGCGGAGTAGTCAGGCCTATGACCGATTTGGCGCAATCCGCCGATTGGAGATTCGGAAAGGTCATCCTTGATCCGGGCCATGGCGGGAAAGACCCCGGTGGTCACGGATTGGTGGCGCTGTTGGAGAAAGACTTGGTGTTGGACATCGCGCGGCGGGCGGAATCGGCGCTTCAGAAGGAAGGCATTGAGGTCGTAATGACGCGGCGCGATGACAGCTTTCTAACGCTGGCGCAGCGCACGCGACTGGCAAACGCCGAAGCGGGAGATTTATTTCTGTCCATTCACTGCAACAGCAATGACGATCCGCGTGTCGCCGGTGCCGAGTGCTATATTCTCCAGTCCGCGCGGTCGGACTGGGCGGAGAAGGTCGCCAAGGACGAGAACAAATCAGTCACGTTCGAGCGTGATGGAGAGCAGGCTAAGTACGAAGACATGAGCGAGGATAACTTCATTCTAATGACGATGGCTACAAGCCAATACCTGCTCGACAGTGAACGCTGGGCAGGAGTGCTGTTAGATGAAGTCAAGAATCGCACAGGTATTCAGGGTAGAGCGGTGGATCAGGCGGGGTTCTATGTGCTCATGGGTGCCGCGATGCCGGCTGTGCTGTTCGAGTGCGGATATTTGAGCAATCCGGACGACGCGAGATTGCTGGGTTCCGAGCGTGGCCGACAGCTTATTGGTGAGGCGATTGCCGCATCGGTCCTCAAAATGAAATTCGAGATGGAGGCTGCGGCGCGATGATGGATCGGCCAATCGTGGTGTTTGATTCGGGGTTGGGCGGACTGACCGTGGTGGCAGCGCTGCACAGGCTAATGCCGCACGAACACTTCATCTTCATGGCCGACCGCGCGCGAGTACCGTATGCGTCGCTCAGTCCGGCCTTGATTACACGCTACGCTTGCGAGTGCGCAGACTTTTTGACTTCACATTCTCCTAAAGCAGGTGTGATTGCCTGTAACACGGTGTCTGCAGTCGCGTTGCGTGATGTCGAGCGAGTCTTGAACGTTCCTGTGATCAACGTTTTGCATCCGACCGCAGCGGCCGCCGCACGAGCGACTCGGAGCAAGAAGATTGGTGTTTTGGCGACTTCGGCAACCGTGAAGCGCAACACTTACGAGTTGGTATTGCATGAACTCCTGCCTGGTGTCGAAGTTACTTCGCAGGGCTGTCCGCTGCTCGTCCCGCTCGTCGAAGAAGGGTGGACCGATGGGGATATTCCACGTGCAATCGTGGAACACTACCTGGACTCAGTTCAAAGTGCGGGGGTGGATACCGTCGTGCTCGGGTGCACACATTACGAATATTTCCGTGAGCATATTCGGCATGCAATGGGCGCAAATGTTACATTGATTGACACTCCGGCCGCAACTGCTATGGAGTTGCGCCATCGATTGGCGGAACTTGATTGCGAGGCCACCAGTGGCCGGGGAAGCGTCAAAGTATTCAGCACGGACGTAACGGATGCCCTTCACCGCGTCCTTGAGACTCTGTTTCCACGCGAATCTGACATTTCAATTCAAGCCGTCTCAGTTGAGCGTTTGAGCAAAGCCGCAATTCTCCCCGACTAACCTCCCTCCGGCTTTGACACAGTGTTTGCTATGTTCTTTGCCGGATCACACCCCACCGAAAGTTCAACCCGCCGCAACCTCTCCAAGCTATGGATATTTCTACACTTCAGGCCATGACCGTGCCGGACTTGATTACCTTGGGCCGCCAGCTCGAGGTGCAAGAAACATCCGGTCTGCCCAAGCACGAACTTATTTTCAAGATTCTTGCGCGCCAGTCGCAGATGGATGAAGTCCTGACTGCGGGCGGTGTACTCGAGATTCTTCCGGACGGATATGGCTTTCTTCGCAGTGCACAGGCTTCTTATTTGCCAAGCCCGGACGACGTGTATGTGTCACCGTCGCAAATCAAACGTTTTGGATTGCGCACGGGCCATCTTGTCAATGGCCAGGTGCGGCCTCCGAAAGAGGGCGAGCGGTTCTTTGCATTGTTGAAAGTTCATGATGTCAACGGTGCCAATCCCGATGTCGCCAAAGAGATTGTTCACTTTGATGACTTGACTCCGATCTATCCGGACAAGAAGTTCAAGCTCGAACTCGACAGCAAGGACCTAACCCTGCGGGTTATGGATGTTTTTGCACCGGTCGGTATGGGACAGCGCGGCCTGATCGTTGCGCCACCGCGCACGGGCAAGACGATTATATTGCAGAAGATCGCGAATGCGATTACGACGAATCATCCGGATATCGAACTGCTCGTGTTGCTGATTGACGAACGCCCAGAAGAAGTGACGGACATGGAGCGCTCCGTGCGTGGTGAGGTCATCTCCTCGACGTTTGACGAGAAAGCCGAGCGGCACGTGCAGGTTGCGGCCATGGTGCTCGAACGCGCCAAGCGCATGGTGGAGATGCGCAAGAATGTCGTGATTTTGCTGGACTCGATAACGCGACTTGCTCGAGCGCACAACGCCGTGATGCCGCACTCGGGCCGAGTGCTCTCCGGTGGTATTGACGCCAGCGCGCTGTACGAGCCAAAGCGATTCTTCGGTGCCGCAAGAAACATCGAAGAGGGCGGCAGCTTAACCATTCTCGCAACTGCCCTGATCGAGAACGGATCGCGCGCCGACGAAGTGATTTTCGAGGAATTTAAAGGCACGGGCAATCTCGAGCTCGTGCTCGACCGCCGGTTGGCGGAATTCCGTGTGTTCCCGGCGATTGACGTTTTGCGTTCGGGCACGCGCCGTGAAGAACTGCTGCTCGGTCAGGCGATTCTGCAAAAAATGTACGCGCTGCGCAGTGTGCTCGACCACAATAATCCGGGCGAGACGATGAAGTTCCTGCTCGACAAGATGCGCGACACGCGCAACAACGCCGAGTTCTTCGAAATGATGACGAAGTCCTGACGCATGACATTGCCGTTTATGGGCGACATTCATCTCGACGCGTGGACGGCTGTTGGTGTGATTGGACAAGTCCTGTTCTTCATGCGATTCATCGTGCAATGGTGGGCTACAGAGAAAGCCCGCCGCACAGTGATTCCGACCTCGTTCTGGTATTTCTCGATTGCCGGGGCGCTGATACTGTTGTTCTATTCGTTCGTTCGAAAGGACCCGGTGTTCATTGCGGGGTACTTTCTGGCTATGTTTATCTACCTGCGTAATCTGCGTTTTGCCTTGAAGCCGGATACGCACGCCTCCACGGCGGATTGAAACCGCCTCTCCTCTGATCGAAAACCTCACAACTTACTCTTGCTGAAACAAAAAACTCTTCCAGTCCTTATCTGGCTGCTGGTGCTGTTCGCGGGCGGCTGCGCCCAGCGCGAAAGCGACGTCGGCGACGCGGCGATTCCGGTCATTCCGGGTGGCACCGAAGGACGCACAGAAATCTACGCGACACGATCCGCCGAGTGGGACACTGATTTTTCCACGGGACGCGGGCAGTATTTGCAGATTGGACAAGCTGCGGGCTATACCGCGGTGTCGGCACTTAGGTTTGAACCATCGTCCATTTTACCGGACAGCTACGCGATTGACACTGCCCGTATTCGCTTCCGTGTGGACCGCGTCTTTCCGAACCCCGAAGAAGCACCGGACCTGCGAATGTTAATCCGCAAAATCACGGAGCCATGGGATGAGGACTCGCTTGTCGAGGGGGTGTTACCGAATCGTGCGAGCTATCCTGTCATTGATACACTGTTGCTTCCGACCGACGCCTCGACGGACACGGCCAATATCCCGACGGCATATTGGATGGTGCCGGATTCTGTTCTGAACCAGTGGATCACCGATGACTCAACCAACTACGGCATTTTGCTTGAACCAGAGAATAGCGGAATGATCGTCGGCGTGCAAAGTGCCGAGGGCGCGACTAACTACGCAGTTCAGTTGGAGCTTCTGGGCACGCAGTTTCCAGAGTCGCTGGACTACGCAGCGACGGACTGGGGCGATACCCTGTTCGCGATGGATGATGCGTATCAGGCTGTGGATTCAAGTGTGGCCATTCCCGGAAGATTGCGCGTTGCTCAAGGCGCCTATCGCCGCGCGTTGATGTATTTCCCGCTGGACGGTGTAGCAGCAAATCCGCTCAGAACAGTTGTGCGAGCGTGGTTGCATGTCTTTGTGGACCCGCAGGCGGCTAACTCGTTGACTTACACCGGTTCGAATTTCGTCTATAAGGACGGCACGCTACAGGACACGTTGTGGTTTGCCGATCCGGACAGCGCAAAACTTGACTTGATCGCCTCGAGTTCGACGGTTTTTGAGGCAGACAATATCGAATTGGCGTTTGAAGTGACGAACAGTTTGGCCGGCATGGTCGGTCAGCCGTGGAGCAACAGCGGCTTCGCGATTGAAGCGACGCAGGAAAGCGACGTGCTTTCGCGGCAGTATTTTTATGCACATGATTCGGAAGTGGATTCACTGAGGCCGCGCCTTGAGATTTGGTGGGTGGAACCATGATGCGCCTTCTAATTTTGCTTGCGCTTGCGCAAGGCGCGCTGGCCGGCGGATCGGTGTTTGGTCCGCAGCCTTCAGGTGATCCGCTGGTTACAGGTGGTGTGCGCTCCGTCGGGTTAGGCGGTGCAGGGCTTGCGTTGTGGGACAGTCTGGGCATGCACTCGGATAATGCTGCTGCGGCCGCAAATCTTACGGGCACATGTTTGCGGGCTGGTTTGTTCACTGCTCTATACTCGGTTGACGACGGCATCAATACGGACACCGATAGCGAGTTCGGCTGGCAAGCATTCCGCCTGTATCTTAACGTTCATCCGCGCTACAAGATGGGGATCGGGATTGACCCGATTTCACATACAGATTTTCGCTCATTCGGGAATGACAGCCTGTCCTTCGAGACGGATAGCGGCACGGTGTATGAGAATTTCGAAAGCCGAAAAGTGTGGCTGGGCAGCGAAACGGATATTCGCTGGGATCATGCGGTGAGTCTCTCAAGACGATTCGCGCTCGGAGCGAGCATTGCCTTCCGTTCGAGCTACCTTGAAGCCAATCACACGCTCGATTTCCCGACGTCGGGTTCGAGCGGCGGTGCGCGGGATGCAATTTTTCACGATGTCCAACGATTCAGGGGCTTCTGGGGAGGTTTGTCGTTCCTTGCCAAGCCAACTGATAAGCTTACTTTTGGTGGTTTCTGGCAATCAGAAGCTAATGGTGACTGGGATTTCGAGCGCGCTGTCAACCACGGCGGCACGAGTCAAATCTCGGAGCCAAGCGGTAAGAGGCCCGGTGGCTTTGGAGCAGGAATCAGCTATCGTTGGCACAGATCGTGGACTGCCTATCTGGATACGCGTTCGCAGACGTGGGCAGTGGAACATTACGGTCCGTTATATGAGAATACCCTGTTGGAGAAGAAGAGCGCAACGTCCGTCTCGTTCGGAGTGGAAAAGTTGGGCGGTACGCGCAATACGGACGAGGGCTTTGACCGTTGGGATTATCGAGGCGGCTTTGCCTATCGTCAGCAGCCGTGGCAGACGTTCGATGAAGCAGGCAAAACTGGTGATGTGAATGAACTTGCGCTGACGCTTGGATTGTCCATTCCACTCGCGCAACAAGCTGGCAAACTGCACATTGCTTTGGAAGCCGGGCAGCGCAGTGCGGCGGATGCTGATGTCACAGAGACTTTCTCTCGATTCTATTTGCAGCTCGATATGCATGAGCGCTGGTTCAAGCGCGAACGCCGGACGCTGCGGGACTAATATTTTATGAAGACACATCTGCAAAACACACTACCGCAAAGCGATCCGCAAGTTGCGGCGATCATAGATCGAGAGCGGACGCGACAGAACGAAGGGTTGGAACTCATCGCGTCGGAGAATTTCGTCTCGCCCGCCGTCATGGAGGCGATGGGCAACGTGATGACCAACAAATATGCCGAAGGGTTACCGGGTAAACGCTACTACGGCGGCTGCCATGTGGTTGATGAAGTTGAAACGCTCGCCATCGACCGTGCGAAAGAACTGTTTGGCGCCAAGTGGGCCAATGTGCAGCCGCATTCCGGCGCGCAGGCGAATATGGCTGTCTACATGACATTCCTGAAGCCGGGCGACCGCATTCTGGGAATGAACCTTGCTCACGGTGGTCACTTGACGCACGGCTCGCCCGTGAATTTCTCGGGCCGCTGGTTTGAAGTCGTCAGCTACGGCGTTACTCAGGATACGAATCTGATTGATATGGATGATGTCGCGGCCAAAGCACGCGAGTTCAAACCCAAGTTGATCATGACCGGCTCGTCGGCATATCCGCGCAAGTGGGAACTGGCGAAGTTCCGCGAGATTGCGGATGAGATTGGAGCGTATCTGATTTGCGACATGTCGCATTTCGCAGGATTGGTAGCTGGTAAGGTTCACCCGGACGTGTTGCCGTTTGCGCATGCTGTCACCTCAACGACTCACAAGACTTTACGGGGTCCACGTGGTGGTGTGATATTGTCGCGCGAAGAGGGTGGAGAGCTACTCTTGTCCGGCATGCCGAAGCCCAAAACGTATTGGGATGCGCTGGATTCGTGGGTGTTTCCTGGAGTGCAGGGCGGCCCGCTCATGCATGTCATCGCGGCGAAGGCTGTTGCCTTTGGTGAAGCGCTGACGCCGGGCTTTCGAGAATATGCAGAAAACGTTGCTAACAACGCGAAAATTCTGGCCGAGGAATTTATGTCTCGCGGATACAAAGTTGTTTCCGGCGGTACCGATACGCATCTCGTGTTGATTGACTTGTCGCCGATGGGCAAGACTGGCAAAGCGGCAGAGAAGGCGCTGGAAGCTTCAGATATTACGGTCAACAAGAATATGGTACCGTATGATCCGCAGAAGCCGATGGTCACGTCTGGCGTGCGCATCGGTTCACCGGCCATTACCTCGCGCGGCATGGGTGCTGCTGAAATGAAGCGGATCGTGGCGCTGATGGATCAGGTGATTCAGAATCTCGACAGCACCGAAGTACATGAGCGTGTGAAGGCTGAAGTCCATGAATTGACGCGCGGATTTCCGCTCTATCCCAAGCCGTTGCGTTACGCAATTTAGGAGACAGTATTGCGTTGCCCGTTTTGCGGGAACCAGGATGACCGCGTGATTGACTCTCGGCCCGCCAAAGAGGGCCGCGCGATTCGCCGCCGCCGCGAATGCGGTCAATGCGGCCATCGCTTCACGACCTACGAAGCCATTGAAGATCATCTCGTGCAGGTGATCAAAAAGAACGGAGCCCGCGAGCCTTTCGACCGCGAAAAGGTGTATCGCGGGCTTTCGATTGCTTGTATCAAACGACCTGTTACCGCCGAACGCATCGGCGATATGGCAGACGCAATTGAAGCCAAGGTACTCTCGGTCGCGAGCCGGGAGGTCACGGCTCAGGAGATCGGGCACTGGATTCTCGATGAGTTGCGTTTGGTCGATGAGGTGGCCTACGTGCGCTTTGCGAGCGTATACAAGAGATATGCTTCTGTGGATGAGTTCCTTGCGGAACTGCGCTCGCTTCAACCCAAGCCGAATGAACCCGGGCGGGAAGCGTGATATTCGCAAGCTTGGCGGCTGCGATATATGGATGGGCGGCGACAGCGTATCACCGTCGTTGGGACAGACGCGGCGGAACGAAAGTTGGCGTGCCTGTCATTTCTGTCGGGAATATCACGGTCGGAGGAAATGGCAAGACGCCGTTTGTGATTGAACTTGTGCGGCAGTTGGAACAGCATTTTGGCGACTTGTGCGAGCCTAACCGAATAGCAGTCCTCAGCAGGGGGTATGGTCGAAAGTCGAGTGCAATGACCATCGTTGAATCAGGAAGATCGTGGCAAGAGTGCGGTGATGAGCCACTGCTTATCAAACGCGCCTGCCCGAATGCCTTGGTCATTTCGTATGCAAAGCGCGTGGTGTCCGCGCGCCAAGCAATTGATAAGTTCGGCGCAAGGCTCATCCTATTAGATGATGGATTTCAGCATCGCCAACTCGCTCGGGACTTCGATTTGGTCTTGTTGGATTCGGAAGAACCCTTTGGCAACGGAAAGCTGCTTCCCGCCGGGACGCTCCGGGAACGCCCGGATGCGTTGGTTCGGGCTACCCATTTGTTTCAAGTTGGCGAATCTTCCAATGGTCGAATGGCCGTCGAGCGATTTGGCAAACAGCTTGGGCAAGTAGCTATTGTTCCTCCTATTTTGCCTGGATTGGAAGGTAAGCCGCTCGGGTTACTGACCGGAGTGGCTCGGCCTGAAAGAGTTAGGAGTTCCTTAGAAAAAGCCGGTATTAGAGTCGTGTTTCACCGCGCATTCCGCGATCATCACGGATTCTTGCCTGCTGAGTTGGATTCTGTGCATCGAGCCGCTGAGAGGGCCGGAGCCGTCGCAGTCTTGACGACGTCCAAGGACAGAGCGCGCATCTCCTCATGGGACGGGGGTTTACCTCTCGTCGAAATCCCCCACACCCTCCGCATTACCGGTCTGGAAAGCCTCTTCACACAGTTAGAGCGGCTGAGGGCCGACCGTCTTCAGTAACGAAAGAAATACCATACCCTTAGCGTTCAAGCGCCTTGCGAAATGCTTCACAAAAGCGTTGACTTTTGTGCAGGATATGGCTATATTCAGCAATCTGTAGATGTTATAGAGTTCCCGCGAAGAACTTACCGTTCATGGGCTTGGAGACTATTCTGTTTTTGATACTGGCGATCGGAGCCGTCCTGACGGCGCTGCTCGTCGTCACGTCTCCGTCCCCGATTGGATCGGCCCTATACCTCGTGGGCACAATGTTCTGCCTCGCGGGCCTGTACGTCCTTTTGTCTGCGCCATTCTTGGCCGCTATCCAAGTTATCGTCTATGCAGGAGCCATTATTGTGCTCCTGCTTTTTGTTATTATGCTCCTCAACCTGCGGCGGATAGAGGAGACGATATCGAAGGGCTGGCGCATTGCCGGTCTCGTGGTGGCGGGCTTGACACTCTTTGCCTTGTTTATGGCTATTGTGCGCGGAAGTTCTGTATTGCCCGGTATGCCGTCGTTGCCCGAAGGCTTTGGCAAGGTTGCCGAGTTGGGTAAGATTCTGTTTACGAAATACCTCTACGCTTTTGAAGCGACTTCCGTTCTGCTTCTGGCTGCGATGATTGGAGCCGTTGCCCTCGTGCGCAAAGAGAGTGGGGAAGGAGGTAAGGATGCAAATTGAACTTGCTCACTACCTGCTGCTTGCCGCTGTCTTGTTTGGAATCGGGGCGATGGGCGTTCTCACCCGCAAGAACCTTATTATTGTCCTGATGTCGGTTGAGCTGATGCTCAACTCAGTGAATCTGAGCTTCATTGCTTTGGCCCGGCATGCCGCTGACCAAGAGGCACAGGTCATCGTTTTCTTTGTATTGTGCGTGGCTGCGGCAGAGGTCGCGGTCGGCTTGGCGATTCTAATATCGGTGTGGCGTAAGCGCGGCACTATGAACATTGACGCCCTCTCGGCGCTTAAAGGCTGATGCTCGAACTTCTGTATTTGATCCCGCTGTTCCCGTTGTTGGGTGTTCTGCTCAACACGTTCGTTTTGCGCGGTCAGGCGGAGAAGGTTGTTGGCTGGACAGCGGCCTTGATGATCGGCGCCAGCTTCGCTGTTGCAGTTGGCGGATTCTTCCAACTGTTGGGCATGCCTGCCGACGCACGGCATTTCGAATTGGATTTGTTCCGCTGGATAGTGGTTGGGAACTTTGCCGCACAAGCGGGATTCTTGGCAGATCCGCTCTCCATGATCATGATGCTGATCGTTACCGGAGTCTCGTTCCTTATCCATATCTACTCCATCGGCTACATGCACGGCGACGAAGGGTTCAGGAAATTCTTTATCTACCTGAACCTGTTCGTGTTCTTCATGTTGCTGCTGGTGATGGGGAACAACTATCTGGTGATGTTCGTCGGCTGGGAAGGCGTGGGATTGTGTTCGTATCTGTTGATCGGCTTCTGGTACACGGATGAATTGAAAGCATCCGCCGGCAAGAAGGCGTTCATCATGAACCGCATCGGCGACTTCGGATTCCTGCTGGCGATTTTCCTGATATGGACGACTTTTGGGACCATCAACTTCCGCGAAATCGAGCCGATGGCGCAGGCCTACTCGGTCGGAACGGGAGTTATTACGGCGATCTGCCTTTTGCTCTTCACGGGCGCGACGGGCAAGTCGGCACAGTTGCCGCTCTATACGTGGTTACCGGACGCGATGGCTGGCCCGACTCCGGTGTCAGCGTTGATCCACGCCGCGACGATGGTCACGGCGGGTGTCTATATGATTGCCCGGTCGAATTTCCTGTTCTCGCTGTCGCCCGTCGCCATGGAAGTTGTGGCGTGGGTCGGAGGACTGACCGCGCTGTTTGCCGCGACGATTGGTTTGGTGCAAACCGATATCAAGAAGGTGCTTGCGTACTCGACGGTCAGCCAACTTGGGTTCATGTTCCTGGCTTGCGGCGTTGGGGCCTATACGGCCGCGGTTTTTCATTTGATGACGCACGCGTTTTTCAAAGGATTGCTGTTCCTTGGTTCGGGCTCAGTGATTCACGGTATGTCCGATGAGCAGGACATTCGCATGATGGGTGGCCTGAAGAGCAAGATGCCGAGGACCTACTGGACGTTCTTGATCGGCACGCTGGCGATTGCAGGTATTCCTGGATTGGCCGGGTTCTTCTCTAAGGATGAGATTTTGTGGAAGACGTTTGAGTCGCACCATTACCCACTCTGGGCAATTGGCGCGACGGCGGCCTTCTGCACTGCCTTCTATATGTTCAGGTTGCTCTACCTGACATTCTTCGGCAAGTTCCGGGGCACCAAGGCGCAAGAGCATCATCTGCACGAGTCACCATCTCTGATGACGGTGCCGCTGATGATTCTGGCCGTGCTTTCGATTGTCGGCGGCTACGTCGGCGTGCCGCACGCGCTGGGTGGGCACAATTTCTTCCACGACTGGCTGTCGTCTGTCATCCATACGACGGGAGAGCACGGCGGAACTTCGCACGGTGTGCCGACGGCCGAATATGTATTAATGGTTGTTTCTGTCGCAGTGGCAGTGATTGGAATTTTGCTGGCGCGCAGCTGGTATCTGGGCAAGTCCTCCACGGTGGAGTCGCTGGGCAAGTCGGGGATGCGGAACCTGCTCTATAATAAGTACTGGGTTGACCAGATATATGACGGCGTGTTCTCCAAGCCGTTCGTGAAGGCTTCCGAGCTTTTTGCCCAATATGTTGATCAGGGCACGGTGGATGGCGCGGTCAATGGAGTTGGCTCCACGGTGTCCGGTTTTGGCGGCATCGTCCGCCGGATTCAAACGGGTGTCACACAGAACTACGCTGTGATGATGGGCGCGGGAACGGTGTTCTTGCTGGGAATTTTAATCTGGTCGGTGCTGGGGTAATCTAATGTTACTTTCCCTGCTCATCGCCATCCCAGCCATTGCCGCAGTGCTGACACTGCTGCTCCCGCGGACTGCGCCCGGATTGATTCGCTGGTTTTCTCTGGGTGCTTCGCTTCTGACCTTTGCCGTATCGCTTGTGATGCTGGCCAATTTCCAGGTGGGCGAAGGCAGCTTCCAGATGGTAGAGAAGATGCAGTGGATTCCTTCCATTGGTGCCGAGTGGCATCTCGGAGTGGACGGCATCAGCCTCTTCCTGATAGTCCTGACGACGCTCCTGACGGTGCTGTGCATACTTAGCAGTTGGCACAGTATTAACGAGCGCGTGCAAGAATATCATTTCTTCTTCCTGCTTCTTGAAACGGGTATGATCGGCGTCTTTGCGGCGCTCGATCTGTTCGTGTTCTATGTCATGTGGGAAGTCATGCTTGTGCCAATGTTCTTCTTGATTGGCGTCTGGGGTGGGCAACGCAGGCTGTACGCGACCATCAAGTTCTTCCTGTTCACGATGGCCGGATCGGTGCTGATGTTGGCCGGAGTGTTGTATGTCTATTTCCACACGCTCGACCCGGAAACCGGAAAGAACACGTTTAACTTACTGCTGGCGACTGAACAGTCCAAGTATGCGCTGGACGTTCAGCGCTGGCTGTTCATGGCGTTTGGTTTGGCCTTTGCCATCAAGGTGCCGCTGTTCCCGCTGCATACATGGTTGCCGGATGCGCACACGGAAGCACCGACTGCCGGTTCGGTGATTCTGGCGGGTGTGTTGTTAAAAATGGGTACCTACGGCTTCCTGAGATTCTGTTTGCCCATGTTCCCACAGGCGACTCTCGAGTTCGTGCCGTGGATCAGTTGGCTGTCGCTGATCGGTATTACCTACGGCGCGATGGTCGCGATGGTGCAGAAGGATATGAAGAAGCTTGTGGCCTATTCGTCTGTAGCGCACCTCGGATTTGTCATGCTTGGCACGTTCGCTTTGAATCAGCAGGGCTTGACCGGATCACTCCTTCAGCAGATCAACCACGGCATTTCAACTGGCGCGTTGTTTATGTTGGTGGGCGTGGTCTATGAGCGCCGCCATACGCGCATGATTGCCGACTACGGCGGCATTGCCAAAGTGATGCCTGTCTTTGCCGTGCTGTTCCTGATTGTCGCACTATCGTCCATTGGCTTGCCGACGACCAATGGTTTCGTAGGTGAGTTCCTGATTCTGCTTGGCACCTTTGCGTCCAATACGCTCTATGGTGTCATCGCGACCAGCGGCGTGATTCTCGCCGCTGTCTATCTGCTCTGGATGTACCAACGAGTATTCTATGGCAAGATTGTCCACGAAGAGAATCAGAAGCTTAAAGACATCACGCTGGCCGAGGCGTTGCCGATCCTCGTATTGGTCGTGTTGGCAATTTGGATCGGTGTCTATCCCGAACCGCTCCTGGTGCGCATGGAGCCGTCGTTGCAATTGGTGCTCGATAAGTTCCAGCAAGGTGACATGTCACAACTGATGGGAGTACTGCCATGATGAGCATGGCCGACTTCGCTGGCGTTTTGCCTGAATTGGTTGTGGTGATCACGGCTTTGCTGGCGATCCTGGTGGACATTGCCGCCAAGGAGCGCAACGCTTCTGCATCGCGCAATGTTACGATCCTTGGATTGGCCGTCGCAGGAGCGCTGGCGTTCGTCTCGCCGTCCGATTCGCCAATGCTGATGGCTGGTCAGTTGTTCAATGACGGTCTGACCATGTGGTTCCGAGCATTGTTTGCGTTTGTCGGGATGGTTATCGCGGCCTACTCGCCGCTCTATTTGACGTTCCGAAATATTCGTCTCGGCGAGTACTACTCGCTCCTGACAATGAGCGTGTTTGGTATGATGGTGATGGCGTCGGCCGCCAGCCTACTGGTCTTTTTTGTGGGTTTGGAGACGATGTCAATCTGCCTTTACGTACTGGTCGGATTGCGCAGAAGCGATGCGTCGTCCATTGAAGGCAGCATGAAGTACCTGGTGCTCGGTGCCTTTTCATCGGCTTTCTTGCTATATGGAATGGCGTTGATCTACGGTGGCGTCGGTTCGCTCGACTATGCGGTCATTGCGCAAACGCTCCGCGAAAGCTCTGGCATCGGCCCCATGACGATCAGTGGCATCGCGCTGCTGCTGGTTGGATTCGCGTTCAAGATTTCGGCTGTACCGTTCCATTTCTGGTCGCCAGATGTGTATGAGGGTGCGCCCACGCCGATAACGGCTTTCATGTCCACAGGTGCAAAGGCGGCGGCCTTTGTCGGCTTGATTCGCGTTTTCGGTCAGGCTTTGTCCGCATCCTCTGAGCATTGGGTTATGGCGCTGACGATCCTGTCGGCAATAACCATGACGGTCGGCAATGTTGTGGCGTTGCGGCAGTCGAGCGTCAAGCGCATGCTGGCTTATTCCTCGATTGCCCATGCGGGTTACATGCTGCTGGCCATCGTGGCCGGCACGCGCGAGGCCTATGCGGCGGCGAGCTTCTATTTGGTCGGTTATGCATTGATGAACCTCGGCGCGTTTGGTGTTCTGATCCTATTGAACCAGCGCGGCAAGGGTGACTATTCATTCGACGCGTTGCGCGGCATGGGAACGATTCATCCGCTGCTTGGTTTGACCATGGCAGTGTTCATGCTATCGTTGATCGGTATTCCGCCGACAGCCGGCTTCTTCGGTAAGTTGTATGTTTTCTCGGAGGCGATCAAACAGGGGCATTTGACGCTCGCGATTATCGGCTTGTTGAACAGCGCGGTTGGTGCTTATTATTATTTGCGTGTCATCTCGACGATGTACATGGCAAAGGCCGAAGGCGACGTCACGGTGCCGCAGCCGATTTGCTACAAAATTGCCCTCGTCCTGTCGTCACTGCTAATTGTGATGCTGGGGATGTTCCCAGATCAACTGGTGACCGCAATGTTGAAAGCGATACCTTAATAGCAGGAAGACCTGAAATGTGAAAAGCCCTTGCAGTGTTGCAAGGGCTTTTCTGTTATCATATTCCGCAAATCCGTTATGCGGTTACTGCGGCATATTCGTTAATGAACTCTCCTATCAACCCGTAGGCTCGGCGCAACGTCTCTTCTTGCGGCAAGAACACGATGCGGAGGTGCTTCGTTCCCGGCCTCTGGCCAAAGCCCGAGCCGTGCACGGTGACAACGCCGGTGGCCTTGATGAGTTCCTGCACAAAACGCTCATCGGGGCCTTCAATGTTCAATCGTGGGAAGGCATAAAACGCACCACGCGGCGCAACGCAGGACATTCCCGGAATCGCGTTGAGCATCTCGACAGAAATGTCCCGGCGGCGGGAGAGCTTTTGCTTTATGACCGTCAGATGCGATTGGTCGCCGTCGAGAGCCGGCGCAATCGCGAATTGCTCGGGATGGTTGGCAGAGAGGCGTGCGCGCAAGAGCTTGTTGATGGCCTCTACATAGTCTTTGACCGACTCGCGTTTGCCACTGACGATGCCCCAGCCAATGCGGAACCCGGGAGCCACGTACGCCTTCGACATTCCGTTGAATGTGACCATTGGATGATCGGGATCGAGCGAGGCAATCGAGACGTGCTCGCCGCCGTCCAGAATCAGCTTGTCGTAAATCTCGTCGGCGAAGATTACCAAATTGTGCTTGCGCGCCAATTCGAGTATCCCTTCAAGCGTCTTGCGGTCGCAAACAGAGCCAGTGGGATTGTTCGGATTGATCAAAACGATCGCGCGGGTTTTGGCGTTGATCTTGGAGGCAATATCCTCCAAATCAGGCTGCCATCCGTTGGCCTCGTCAAGGTAATACGGGACTTCCTGCGCTTCGAGCTTGGCCAACAAGGCCGTATAAAGCGGGTAGCCAGGAGTTGGGGTCAGGACATTCTCGCCTGCATTCACCAGAGCGGACATGCAGACATCTATCGCTTCGCTGGCGCCCGTCGTGACGAAGATATCCTGTATGTTCAGGATACCGTTCCGTTCGGCGTCGCGGCGAATCGCAGCTACCGCAGACGGAATGCCCGTGGAGGGAGCATAGCCGTTGTGGTTATCGCGCATGGCCTTGGTTGTGGCCTCGATGATGTGGTCAGGCGTCGCAAAATCGAATAGATTGGGATCGCCAATATTCAGGTACAACATTTGGCGGCCCGTGGCAGCAACTTGCTGCGCCAAGACCACCACGTCGCGCACGGCATACGTGACATTTTCAGTGCGTCGCGCGGGTTTGATCATGCGGAATTCCTTTGTTCGATCACTATATATCTTTGGGGTGCCACTTATGCGCGAAATAGGCATAAACAGCAACGCCTACCGCCGAGAACAATCCCATGGCGGCGAATTGATACCAGAGTTCGTAGGGATGGTAGGTGTCCCATAGCACCTGAGTTACGTGGCGTGCATCCAGACCGGAAACGACACCCAGAAACTCCGTTGCTTTGGTGCGGGCAATGCCTTCACCCTGCACAAAAGCGTCAGCGACAGCCTGTGTTGCACGGCTTACGTCAAGTCCAGCAGATTGCGCTTTGCCGACAATATCGGATTGTGACATGCCGCTTGTGATGCCGAACTTGCTCTCGAGATAGCGCAAGGATAAGTTGGCCTTATCACCCATCTGATCATACACGAGGCCGCCGCGCAATGAACCATAGCTCCATCCAATCGCCAGTGGAATATTCGCGTAGCCCATGTAAAGTGCTTTTTGGCCTTCGGGCGCAATGACTCCGAGATAGTCGTTCATCTTGGGGCTTGCGAGCATTTCACCAACACTGAACAGCATGATGCCCAAGATGCAAAGATAGCCGGACATCGTGAATCCAGCGGCCACGAGGCCTACCGAGGCGATAATGATTCCAGACAATATCGCGGTCAGGCGGCGCATGCGCGCGACCATGTAGGAAACAAAAATTACGCAGAGAACAATCAAGCCGGAATTGGCATTGATCATCCACTCCTGAGTAATCATGGTGCCGCGCGGTGTGACGTCGGTCATCCACGACGGCAGACTCAAGGCGCTGACAATCGCCGAGCTGTCCACCCAGTCCACAATGAAGTTCGGCAGCATGTCAAAAAGCTGCATGAACATCAGCCAGAAGCCGGACATCAGCCAGATAAATGCTCCTACTCGAGTCGTGCGCAGGATAAGTGCGCTTAACGAGACGAACACCACACCCAAACGCACATTGTCAGCAAGAGGCAAAAGATAGACCGCGATGACAAGCGCCGACGCTACAGGGATGAGCCACCACGGTCGAGCCATGTTGACACAGGTGGTCTTGAAAATTGTCCACGGCGTGCCCGTCTGATCGCCGCCAGCCGGAACTTCCTTGTAGGTGAACAGCATTAGGAAGTTCAAACAGACGATGGCCGCACAGCCATAAAACACCGCTGGCCAAGAGATACCGTAAAAAAAGTGTGCGAGCGGTGGCCCCAGAAAACCGCCGACGTTTACCACCATATAGAATGTGCCCCAGCCGACCGAAGACGTTTCTTTGCGGATGGATTGCACGAGCGTTCCCTGAATGCCGGGCTTGAAGATCGCCGTGCCGAATGCCAACACTGCGCAACCAAACATGAAGGGATAGAACTCGCGCTGCGTGGCCATCAGCAGATATCCGATGGCCTTCAGTGCGATACTCCAGGCAATCGTGCGTTTGTAACCGTAACGGTCGGCAAACCCGCCGGAAAACATGGGTACCAGTGACTGCACCAGTGCCCAGACAAAGAAAATCTCGCCCTTCTGAATCTGCGTGAAGTGTAGGCCGTGAACCTCGTCAGCTTGGGCAATATAAATGGGGATGACCGTGCGCACTCCGTAGTAGGCGAGGCGCTCGATCATCTCCATGATGTTTAGCATCCAGAAAGGACGCTCGAATTCCTTGAGCTGGCCGATGAGGTTGTTGGAGGGTGTCTTGCTCACATGTCTTGGGGTTTAGGATTTGCGGAAACCTGAGGCGATGGACGCAACGATATCCTGCGCAACAAGCAGCAGATTATTCGGCGAGTTTTGGCTTGGGGCTTTTCAGAAAAACAGCGCCAAGCGGAGGAACAGAAATCGTTAGAGAAAAGGGGCGGCCATGAGACCCGTGATCCCGGGTTGGAACTGCCCCCATGTTGCCGACGCCCGATCCCCAGTAGCTCTCAGAGTCGCTATTGAGAACTTCCAACCACGTTCCGGGAATCTCAACGCCGATCTTGTAGTCATAACGCGGAACCGGCGTGAAATTCAGCGCCACGAGAATCTGGCAATCGCTTTCATCGCCGCGACGCAGGAATGTCAGGACAGACTGATCGCTGTCACTGCAATCCAGCCACTCGAAACCACGCGACTGAAAATCGAACTTGTGCAAGGCCGGTTCGTTCACCATCAATCGGTTCAAATCGCGGACCCAGCGCTGCACGCCGACGTGCGACGCGAAATCAAGCAAATTCCAATCGAGCGTGCCATCGTGGTTCCACTCGCGCCATTGACCAATTTCGCCGCCCATGAACAAAAGTTTCTTGCCCGGCATCCCCCACATATAGGCGTAAAGCGTGCGCAAATTGGCAAACTTCTGCCACATGTCACCGCTCATCCGGCCCAAGAGCGAACCCTTCCCATGCACGACTTCGTCATGCGAAAGCGGCAAGACGAAATTCTCCGTCCAAGCATAGAGCATGCGGAACGTGAGCAGGTGGTGGTGGTATTTCCGGTAGATGGGGTCGAGCTTCATGTACTCAAGAGTATCATGCATCCATCCCATGTCCCACTTCATACGGAAGCCCAAGCCGCCGATATACGGTGGCCGCGAAACCATGGCCCAAGACGTGCTCTCTTCAGCTATCGGCACGGTGTCCGGGAAAGCAGTCAGCACTTCGTGATTCAATCGCTTCAAGAACTCGATGGCTTCAATATTCTCTTTGCCGCCGTAGGTGTTGGGAATCCACTCGCCGGCCTGCCGAGAATAGTCGAGATAGAGCATTGAGGCCACGCCGTCCACGCGCAAACCGTCGGCGTGAAACACGTCAAGCCAGTAGAACGCCGAGCTGATCAGAAAGCTCCGAACTTCATCGCGGCCGTAATTAAATATAAAACTGCCCCAATCCGGATGGAAGCCCTGGCGACGGTCGGCATGTTCATAGACGTATGTGCCGTCAAAGTAGCCGAGCGCGAATTCGTCCGTGGCGAAGTGGGAAGGAACCCAGTCGAGAATGACGCCAATCCCATGCTGATGCAACTGATCAATCAGGTACATTAAGTCTTGCGGAGATCCGTAACGTGCGGAGGGAGCAAAATACGAGCTGACCTGATAGCCCCACGATCCGTAATACGGATGCTCCATGACTGGCATGAACTCGACGTGGGTAAAGCTGTTTTCGGTCAGGTACTTCACCAACCGCGGCGCGAGTTCACGGTAATGCAAAGAGCGGAAGTTGTCGTGGGCGATGCGATCCCAACTGCCGAGGTGCAATTCATAGATGCTCATCGGTGCGCCGTCGTGATTGCGCTTAGCGCGAGTGGACATCCATTCAGCGTCGTGCCAATCGTAGCGGTTATCGTGGACAACCGAGGCCGTTTTGGGCGGCATCTCGGTGCGGAACGCGAACGGGTCGGCCTTGTCCACTTCATAGCGCGAGGCGCGAGACCGAATGTGGTACTTATAGTTGTCGCCGGGTTTCACGCCGGTGACAAAGCCCTCCCAGATACCACTTTGCTCAACTTGGGCGAGCGGATGCGCATTGATGTCCCAACTATTGAAATCACCGGTGACCGACACTTCGCGTGCATCGGGCGCCCAAACGCCAAAGGCGACACCGGCTTGGCCATCGCGAGTTTCGACGTGCGCACCCAAGCGGCGGTAGAGCCTGAAGTGACTGCCCTCGTTAAAAAGGTAGCGATCCTCAGGCGTGAATCGTGAAGATTCAGGCGACTTTTCTGGCAAAGTTATCATGCTTTAATATAGAGGGAATCGCGCGGAATCACAAGCATCAGCGGACTGCGCGTGCAGCCCAATAGCTAAAGGCGCAGAGGCTGATCCCGCCCAGAACGGAAAGAAGAACATAGGTGGTGGCAATGAGGAAGCGGCGCGATTCGAGCAAGATAGCTGTTTCGGCAGCGAAAGCGGAGAATGTCGTAAATCCGCCCAGAAACCCGGTCACCAATAGCAATCGGAGGTCTGTCAAGCGTACCCGGTCGAGTAGTCCTGACCCCAATAGGAGGCCAATCGCGGCGCAACCCAGCAAATTGACCCAAAGCGTCCCCCAAGGGAAGTGTGTGTCTGTCCGTGTTGAAACGGCGAGGCTCAGAAGGTATCGGCAGACAGTTCCCAGACCTCCGGCCGCAAACAGGTAAACATATCGCATTTTACTTCACCAAAACGAAAAAAGCCGCCCGATTCTGGGCGGCTTAGCCTCGCTCCGGAGGAGGGATTCGAACCCCCGACCTAGTGGTTAACAGCCACCCGCTCTACCGCTGAGCTACTCCGGAAAGAAGCACGAATCTAATGATTTTCCTGATACTTGTCAAGATGCTCCTTTGTCCGTCGCAGAGAAACAACGCGGTGGCCTTGATAGTTTTGCTTACGTGCCCTATATTGAGAGACTTAACTCGAAATAGGAGGAAAGATGGGACGCAACAAGACAATCATGAAGATGGTTCACCGCGCGAAAATGCGTAAGGCTAAAGCCAAGGCCATCGTAGCGCGCAAAGCCGCCGCTTCAAAGTAGAAGAAGAATGGGACAGACGATTTTCGGAAGAATGATCGCAGGCGAAATTCCTGTGGATAAACTTCTGGAAACTGATGACTTAATTGCCATTCGGGACATTAACCCGATGGCGCCTACGCATGTCCTGATCATTCCCAAGAAGGCGATTTCCGAGCTGGCGATGTCTAACTCGGAAGACGATGTTCTTCTGGGAAAGCTGCTGGCCGCTGCACGTCAGCTGGCCCGCGAGCTTGATTTGGAGGCTGGCGGCTATCGCGTTGTCATCAATAATGGAGAGGCAGCCGGACAGTCGGTTGCTCAACTCCACGTACATCTCCTCGGAGGCCGCGAATTCCGCTGGCCCCCTGGCTGATTAAGTGAATAGGAAAACAAGAGGTTTCATTAATGCGCCGTGTTTTGATTCCGCTGGCTGTCCTGGGACTGCTGTTCGCTGTTGTTTCTGTCGTGGGCTGTAAGTCCGGTCCGACCGAGCAGGAGCTTTTTGAAAAGGCCACAAAAGCGCAGGAGCAAAGTGATTTTGCGACCGCGATTAAGTCCTATGAAGAGCTTGCCCAAAAGTACCCCAAGTCCTCTTATGCGCCTAAGTGCCAGTTTATGACGGGCTATCTTTACGCCAACCATCTGAAGGATGTCGATAAGGCTAAGGCCGCCTATCAGGGCTTCATCAAGAATTTCCCTGAGGATAACCTGGTTAAGGACGCACAGTGGGAGCTGGATCACCTCGGCAAAGATGTCAACGATATTGATGAGCTGAACAAGCTGATCGGATCGGCCGACACCACCGCCAAGGCGCAGCACTGACTCGAAATAGTTTGATTTTGCCGCCACTTAGATCCCCATCTGGGGGTCTAATTTTTTGTGGGGATACCGGGAACCTGTGGCCAAGTCGCGGTGTTTACGTTCATAGTTAGCAGATAGTGAATCAAAACTAACGAAAGCAGAAACTTGCATGGATGCGGATCTCCGCGAATTGACTTTACGTATCGAGCGTGAAGCTGAATTGGCCGATCGCATATTGGTCGAGGCCGGGAAGATCGTAGTCGGGCAGAAGTACATGCTCGAACGATTGCTCATCGGTCTGTTCAGCAACGGGCATGTGCTGCTCGAAGGTGTTCCCGGACTGGCCAAGACGCTGACCATCAAGACTCTTGCGGCCACAGTGTCAGCGCAGTTCCAGCGGATTCAATTCACGCCGGACCTCTTGCCGGCGGACCTTGTTGGAACCCTCGTCTATAATCAAAAAGACGGTGCGTTCACGACCAAGAAGGGGCCGGTGTTCGCCAACTTCATTCTGGCGGACGAAATCAACCGCGCTCCGGCGAAGGTGCAGTCGGCGTTGCTTGAGTCCATGCAAGAGCAGCAGGTAACGATAGGCGATACGACCTATCCGCTGCCGCAGCCGTTCCTTGTGTTGGCGACGCAGAACCCGATTGAGCAGGAGGGAACCTATCCGTTGCCGGAAGCGCAGGTGGACCGCTTCATGTTGAAAGTGACAGTGGACTATCCGAAGCGAGAAGAAGAGGCGCGCATCATGCGCACGTTCTCGCGCACTGAACAACCCAAGGTGGGGCCTGTGGCGACCACGGAAGAGCTGCTGCGCATCCGCGGATTGGTCGAATCCATCTATGTTGATCCAAAGATTGAGGACTATGTACTCGATCTTGTATTTGCGAGCCGACGTCCGGATCAGCACAAATTGCCGGAACTGAAGCCACTGATACAATATGGCGCTTCCCCCCGCGCGTCAATTTTCCTGCTTAAGGCCGCGCGCGCTCACGCGTTTCTGCGGCACCGGGGTTATGTCGTGCCCGAAGATATTCGCGCTATTGGTTTGGACGTCCTGCGGCACCGCATCGGCTTGACGTATGAGGCTGAAGCCGAAGAGATGACGAGCGACATGATTGTCGAGAAGATCTTCGGCGCAGTCGAAGTTCCATAAGCCGTGCTTGACACTCGCGAAATCGTCCGCAAGGTTCGCCAGATCGAGATCAAGACTCGTGGTCTGGTGAATGAAGTTATGTCTGGTGAGTACCATGCAGTATTCAAGGGCCGGGGCATGAATTTCTCCGAGGTGCGGGAGTACCAGATCGGCGACGATGTGCGCACGATTGATTGGAACGTCTCCGCTCGCACGGGTCGGCCACATGTCAAGCTCTTTGAAGAAGAGCGAGAGCTGGTCGTGATGCTGCTTTGCGACGTTTCAAGCTCCTCGATGTTTGGCTCAGGCCGCGCCTTGAAAATGGAGATTGCCGCAGAATTGGCCGCAGTACTGGCATTCTCGGCGATCAAGAATAACGACAAGGTCGGGCTATTACTATTCACTGACCATGTTGAGAAATTCGTCGCGCCGCGCAAAGGTCGATCGCATATTCTGCGTATCTTGCGTGAGCTGATCACCTTTGAACCTAAGCGCAGCGGCACGAATGTGGCTGCGGCGTTGGAGTACATGCTTCACGTCGTAAAAAAGCGTGCCATCGTATTTTTGCTGTCGGACTTGATTGACGAAAAGTACGACCGCCCGCTCCGAGTCTGCGCGCGCAAGCATGACATGCTGGCGCTGCATCTAATGGACCCGCGTGAGTATCTGTGGCCTGATGCGGGACTCGTGAAACTGCATGATGCCGAATCTGGCAAGCAGTTGTGGATTGACACTTCGTCCAACGACGGCCGACGCGCGTTGCTCGTGCAGCACAAGCGGTGGCAAGATTCGGTGAAACAGACAATGCTGCGCTCGGGCGCTGACTACTTGCCAGTTGACGTTACTGAAGATTATGTGCGTAGTTTGATCGCGATGTTTAAGCGCCGGGAGCTGCGGCGGTAGTATGCGCTCGCTGGTCTATTGTCTCGTTTTGGCGCTTGCCGTGGTTGTGACAGCGCAGGAGGTTCGCGTGGGCGAACCGCTTAACTACCGCGTGACACTGCCGCAGGCAGACAGCATTCTGATTGCAGATCCGCCGGGGATTCCGGTGCGGTCGCTGCCTGTCACTCAAAACGCTATGCTGAAAGGCGGCGAGTTTGAGTTTCGTGTCGCCGTTTATGATACTGGGCGTTTCACGATTCCGACAATTCCGGTTCTCGTGTTTCGAGGTGGACAAGTTAGCGATACGGTTTGGACCGCCGAGCGCGAGGTTTTTGTGACCTCAACGCTGGCTGATTCGGTGACGACGCCGAGGCCGCTTAAGCCGTATGAAGAGCACCCTCTTCGATTGGCCGATGTTCTTCGAGAGTATTGGCCGTGGGCGCTCTGTGCGTTGATTCTGGCGGCGTTGGTCTATGCATACATCCGCTATCGCAGAAGACCGCATGAGCTGTTGGCTGAAGCAGCGCCGCCGCCCGTACCTGCGGCAGAGCTTGCTGTTCGTGAACTGATTGCTTTGCGTGACAAAAAGTATCCCGAGCGCGGCATGATGAAAGAGCACTTCAGCGAGTTCTCGGAAGTGCTGCGGCGATACCTTGAAGGGCGCTTTGCATTTCCGGCGCTTGAGATGACGACCTACGAACTTGCAAAAGAGTTTCGCACTTCAGAGTTGCCCGCAATTTTCACTGATGAACTATTGCCGCTATTGAAAACCGCGGACATGGTAAAGTTCGCAAAAGAGATTCCTACGCTCGATGCTGCCGCCAAGCTAATTGAGGCAGGCTTTGAAATTGTCGAACAGACGAGACCGCGCCCGGACGAGAAACTCGTGGAGCAAGCACAATGAGTTTCGCGCATCCTGAGTTCTTTCTGCTGTTTCTGCTGTTGCCGGTGTTGGCGTTTGTTCATTTCTTCCGCGAACACAAGCGACTCGTGGATTTTCGTTTCCCGACGCTGGCGCACGTAAGTGCGCTGGGTAAGACGCCGCGCGTCAAGCTTCGGCATTTGCCGTTCTTCCTGCGGTTGGCCGGATTGTCGCTTCTTATCATTGCGCTAGCACGACCGCAGAGCTTTGACAGCGAAAGCAAGCGCTCGATAGAAGGCATTGACATTGTGCTCTGCATTGACATCTCGACATCCATGGATGCGGAGGATTTGAAACCTGACCGTCTCGAAGCGGCGAAGAAAGTGGCCGCAGATTTCGTCGAGAAGCGCGAGCACGACCGCATAGGGATTGTCCCCTTCGCGGCGCAGAGTTTCACACAGGTGCCGCTGACTACCGATCACAAGGTTGTTTTGAGTCTGCTGTCACAGGTGCAAATGCGCATGGTGGAAGACGGCACCGCAATCGGCATGGCGCTGGCCACTTCCGCCAATCGTTTGCGCGAGTCCGAGGCAAAGTCAAAGGTCATCATTTTGTTGACGGACGGCCAGAATAACCGTGGTGAGATTGATCCGCTCACTGCCGCACAAGCGGCACAAGCGCTGGGCATCCGCATCTATGCCATAGGTGTTGGTACGCGTGGCACGGCCCCCTATCCTGTGGAAACGGTGTTTGGAAAACGCTATCAGAATGTGCCCGTCAATATTGACGAAGACATGCTCAAGGAGATTGCGTCCTCGACCGGTGGGCGCTACTACCGCGCTACCGACGAGGCCTCATTGGCACATATCTACGACGAAATTGACCGATTAGAACGAACAAAGATTCAAGTCGAAGAGTATAAAGAGACCGCCGAGTTGTATGGCCCGTGGCTGACGACGGCGATGTTGTGTCTGGGGCTGGAAGCGCTACTCGCGCTGACATGGTTTAGGAAACTGCCGTGATCCGGTTCGAAATTCCCGAGTTACTCTGGCTCTTGGCGCTGTTGCCGTTCTTCTTCGGAGCGTGGTGGTGGTTGGGACGCCGCGCACAAGTCATTGCAAATCGTATCGTGCCCAAACCGTTGATGCCTCGTGTGGCATACGGGCAGAGCAGTGGTCGCAAGTGGTGGCGGACAGGTTTGTGGTTCGCGGCCATCGCGTTGCTTATCGTCGCCATGGCGAGACCGCAGGTTGGCACTCGCATGGAAGAGGTCAAACGCGAAGGCGTGGATGTCTTGATTGCCGTGGATATTTCTAACAGCATGTTGAGCGAAGACTACGCGCCGTCGCGGTTGGAAAGCGCAAAGTTCTCGATTCAGCGGCTTGTCAATGGATTGAAAGGTGACCGTGTCGGCCTAATCGCATTTGCCGGAACAGCGATTTACCATTGTCCGCTGACGACAGATTACGGCGCAGTGAAATTGCTCAATCGAGTGATGTCGCCCGGAATCGTGCCGGAACAGGGCACCGCGTTGGCAGACGCAATTGACAAAGCAAAGCAAGCGTTTACTGAGCAGGAAGACTCCAAGAGCAAGGTGCTGGTCATTATCACCGATGGCGAGGATCATGAAGAAGCATCTCTTGATGCTGCCCGTGAGGCCCATGACGCAGGAATCACAATTTTCACGATTGGCATGGGAACTCCCGGCGGAGCGCCTATACCGATCGTGGACGCGGCCGGACGCACTGCGGGATATAAGAAAGACGAAAACGGGCAGATTATCGTGTCCCGCTTGAATGAAGAGCTGTTGACTTCTTTGGCCGAAGCAGGGGGCGGCAGCTATGCGCGTGCGACGCCCGGTGGTAAAGAACTTGAGCTGATTTGGAATGACATCAATCAAATGGAGAAGACTGAATTCGGCACCATGCAGTTCACCGGTTTTGAAGACCGTTACGCCTATTTCGCGTTTCCGGCGCTGCTGCTCTTGCTGATTGAGTTCTTGATTGGCGAACGAACTGGACAGTTCGCCGGATTCGAGTTACGCTGGGGGAGGGGCCGCTCGTGAGATTTTTCGTTCTTCTACTGTTAACTACGTGTGCATCGGCTGCGTTGCCGTCGCGCGAAGTTTCGCAGGGCAACAAGGCCGCAGAGTCCGGACAGTTTGACCAGGCGCAATACCATTATGTGAAGGCACTCGAAAACCACGCCGACACTTCGACGGTGATGTACAATCTTGGTAACGTCCTTTACAGTGCCGGCGAATACGAGCGCGCGAAGCAGCTCTATGGCGCATCGCTTGACAGCACGCGCAGCAATGAGCAATTGGCGCGGTCATTTTACAATATGGGCAACGCTGGCATGCAGGCGCAGAAGTATGACGAAGCGATTGCTTCTTATATTGAAGCCCTTAGGCGTGACCCGGAGGACGGCGATGCCCGTGAGAATCTTGAGTTAGCTTTGCGAATGAAGAAGCAGTCAGAGCAACAGCAACAACAGCAGCAGCAACAGCAGCAGGATAAGCAGGACCGGAAGCAAGACCAGAAGCAAGACCAGCAAGAAAATCAAGACCAGCAACAGCAGAACGAGCAACAGCAAGAACAACAACAGAACCAAGACCAGCAGCAGCAACAACAGCAGCAAGATCAGAAGCAACAACAACGCCAGCAACAGGCGCAGCCGCAGCAGATGAGCAAGGAAGAGGCCGAGCAGCTTTTGAACGCGCTGTTGCAGAATGAGCAGAATACGATTGAGCAAGTGCGCAAAGTGAAAGCGGAAAAGCGCAAGAAAAGGTCAAAGGACTGGTGATGGCGCGACTGCTCTTACTTATGCTTTTTGCGACCACTTCCTGCTTGGCGCAGATTCAGTTCACGGCGACAGCGAACCGAACTTCCGCGCCGGTAGGAGAGGTGATCGAGATCACCGTTGCTGTGGATGGTGCCGCGACCGGAGTGCCGTCGCCGCAGCTTGGACAGCTGGTCAATTTGGAGTTAGTCGGCGGCCCTTCAACGAGCACGCAGACCAGTATCGTCAATGGACGTGTTTCATCGCAGAAGAGCTACACCTATTATTTCAAGGGAAGAACTGAAGGACCGGCGTCGTTTGGCGAGATGAAGATCGCAGTCAAAGGCGCCGTTTACACGTCCAGGCCGATACAACTGACTATTCTGCCTGCTGGGCAACGTGCCAAAGGCGGAGACAAGGAAGATGTCTTCATCGAGATCATTCCTGACAAGCGCAAGGCTTTTGTTGGCGAGCAGATCGTTCTGACTTACAAATTGTATTTCTCGACGACGATTTACGCCCCGGAATTCAAGGAGATGCCCAAGTCTACGGGTTTCTGGACGGAAGAATTTGAAATGCCGTCTCAGCTCGTGCCGCGAGATGAAGTTGTTGGAGGCCAAAGTTACAAGTCAGTAATCATTCGCAAAGTCGCGTTGTTTGCGACGACGGCGGGCGAACTGACCGTTGAGCCGCTCACAGCGGTTGTACAGGTCGAACGGAGAACGAATCCACGGGGGCGAGCCAATGACCCGTTCAACGATCCTTTTTTCAATTTCGGACGCAGACGTGAACAGGTTGAAGTAACTTGCAGACCGTTGAAATTGAATATAGATCCGCTGCCCGATGCTGGACGCCCGCAGGGCGAAGTTGCTGTCGGAAACTATTCGATTGCCGCAAAACTTGACAAACCTCAAGCAGCAACCAGTGACGCCGTGACATTGACTGTGGTCACGCGCGGCGCAGGTAACATCAAGATGCTGCCGCAGCCGAAAATTTCTATTCCGCCGGATTTTGAAGTCTTTGATCCGAAAGTGACCGATCAGGTGAAGCGCGGTCCGGATAAGATTACCGGCTCAAAGTCACTCGAATTTGTGCTGATTCCTCGAGCCGCAGGCGAACAAGTGATTCCCGCGATCGAATTGACATATTTCGATCCGGCATCGGGAGATTACAAGACTGCCAGCACGCAGCCGCTGAGCTTGTCTGTCAGCAAGGGAGCAGGCGGACGTGATGCGTCGCTGCCGTACGCGAGCAAACGTGAAGTGCAATCAGTAGGGCAGGACATCTCTTATGTCAAGAATTCGCTTGGCGAGCTTGTTCCTTTGGGGCGGCTACCGCATCAATCGTTCTCATTTTGGACTGGGCTTGCGACCCCTTGGCTGGGGCTTGCGGGAGTAATGTTCATTTTGCGCCGACAAGAACAAGCAGGCCGCACACAGTCGGGACGGCGGCGCAAAGTTTTGCGTGACGTACGGGCGCATTTGGCTGACGCGGAAAAGGCGAGCCAACAGGACAAGCCTGAAAGCGTTACGAGAACCCTTGAGTTGGTGGTGCGACTGATCGCAACGGAATGGACTGGCGTGTCGTCTCCAACCGCAACGGCCGAAGAGTGGCAGGAAGCATGGAAGGACAAAGGGCTTCCTGATGACACTTGGACGTTGCTTGTCAATGCGCTAACACTTAGCGAACGTTCGAGATTTGCCGGCGGCGCGCTTACGAAAAGCGAGTTGAATGAGGCAATTGCCCAATTGCAGAGTGCTGTTCGCTCTTTGGAAGGCGGTGCGGCATGATTCGATTCTTGCTTGGTCTGTTGCTTGGCGTCTCTATTGTAAGCGCGAATCCAGCGTTTGAGCAAGGGTTGGCCGCTTATAACCGAGGCGACTGGAGCGAGGCAATTTCACTGTGGGAGTCACTTGCTTTGCAAGGCGAGACCAGCCCGGCGCTTGAACTTAATCTTGGCAATGCCTATTTTCGCAGCGAACGGATAGAGAAGGCGTTACTGCACTACGAGCGCGCTCTGAAGCTAAGTCCGAATGACGAAGATGCCCAGAAGAACTTGATATTAGCCAATCGCGCGATAGTTGATCAGATCGCGGCGGTGCCGAAGCCCGGGATTTTGCGTGGGCTTGAGTCGTTTCGCGACATGGCAGCGCCCGGGACACTGGAGACTTTGCTACTATTAGCCAATGGGCTCCTCGCGGCGCTGGTCGGTTTCATGTATTTTTCCAGCGGCCGCTTGCGCGATGCTTTGCGCCGAGGGGCCATTCTGGTGACGGTATTTGGAGTTTTGACGCTGTTATGGTACGGTTGGAGGTCGGCGGCTCTGGCGCGGGAGTTTGCGATTGTGATGCCCGAAAAATCCGATGTCTTGTCCAGTCCGAACGATGGGGCGACACAACTCTTTTCGTTACATTCGGGCACGAAGGTCGCCGCAGGAGAAACTTTGGCAGGGTGGACTGAGATCACGCTGTCTGATGGACGTAAAGGGTGGATTCCAGCCGATGCGATTGAGCGCATATAGTCTCGCGCTTGCGTTACTCTTTACGCAACTGTTCGGCTGTATGGCTGTAGGCGGCAAGCGCCATTCATTTGCACTGACCGAACAAGACTCTTTGCGTTCGGCCAGGCCGATTGACCCGTGGTCTTTGGGGCCTGACGTATTCGCGCAGGCGGAGGTGCGGCAGATTCCGACTGATTCGACTTCCGAACAGCCCACGAATTCAATCGAACAGAGTATTCTAATCTCCGATACGGCAGCAGTACTTGCTGCCGTTTCCGCACAATCCGTTCTGCCGCGCGACGAGCAAGTTGTGCCGCTCGAACTTGAAGAGCCGCAGTTCACCGTACAGCTTGGCACTTTTCTTGATCGTGCCCGTGCGCAAGAGTTTTATGACCGCGCCGTCCCGGAAATGGGGATGCAAGGTGAGATTCAATCCGACTGGCCGTTCTTTCGTTTGCGCTTTGGAAAGTTCATATCCCGCGAATCGGCTGATTCACTGCAAATGGCTGCCATGAAACACGGCTTCTATGATGCACGTGTCGTCAAGTTGAAGCTTCAGCCTTGAATCTGAAGCCTGCAAAATAGCTTGACAATCCCTCGGATATTCCGTATTTTCTTACATTTCCCGCCAAATGGGGGCAGATGACCCCGCGCCCGCTGGTCTCCATCATCATCCTGAATTACAATGGGTTGAAGTTCCTGCCGCGGTGCTTGGCAAGCTTGGCGGGGACGGAGTACACTCCGACCGAACTCATTGTGGCCGACAATGGCTCTACGGATGGTAGCCTTGAGTACCTCCGCCGAGAATTTCCCCAGGTCAGGATAGTTGATTTTGGTCAGAATTGGGGCTACAGTGGCGCGTACAACCGCGCTGTCCCCGAGTCTAATGGTAAGTACGTTGTTCTATTGAACTTCGATGTCGAAGTCGAGCCAGACTGGCTTTCTTCGGCAATCTCGATACTTGAATCAGATTCGGGCATCGCAGCAGCACAGCCCAAGCTGAAGCAATACCAAAATCATCAGAATTTTGAGTATTCCGGCGGTTCCGGCGGCTATTTGGATGCCTACGGTTTTCCTTTTGTGCGTGGTCGGCTGTTCGACACGATTGAAGAAGATCGCGGCCAGTATGATGACTCCCGAGAGATCTTTTGGGCGACCGGCGCGGCGCTCGTAATTCGTAAAGATGCTTATCTGGCGAGCGGGGGGCTTGACGAAGATTTCTTCATGCACATGGAAGAGCTTGATCTTTGTTGGCGACTGTGGTTGACCGGGCACAAGATAGTGGTCGCGCCGCCTGGTACGGTTTATCATTGGGCAGGTGCGGCGCTGTCAGCTGACCGCATCCGCAAAATGTACCTCAACCATCGCAACAGTCTGGCGATGCTGATCAAGAACTACGGTCTAAGCAGGCTATTGCGCCGATTGCCAGTGCGTATTCTGCTCGATTGGATTGCTGTGTGTGCTTCGCCATTGAATGGTGAGGCAAAACGCTCTCTCGCTATCTTATGGGCGCATGCCCACGTCTTGCTTTCTTTGCCAAAACTGCTGGTCAAACGCACTCGCGTTCAGCGCATGAGAAAAGTCAGCGATGACGCTTTGGATCATGTTATTCTCCCGCTCAGTATTGTTCACCGTTACTACGTTCGTAAGCAAACGGTTTTCAGCCAAATCTTAGGATCCCGTGAAGTTTAGTACAAAGTGGTGGTTCGCCGCCGCAGCTTTCGCCGCCTCGCTGATTGTCTATGCGGCCACGATGGCCGATTCCGTGTCGTTCTGGGACTGCGGGGAATTCGCTGCCTGCTCGTACACGCTCTCCGTGCCGCATCCGCCGGGATCGCCGTTGTTTTTGTTAATCGGTCGCGTGTTCTCAATGGTTCCGATTTCGTCGGATATCGCTGTTCGGGTCACTTGGATGTCGGTTCTGACGAGTGCGTTTGCAATATTGCTGGCATTCCTGATCATTGTCCGCCTGATTCGCATCTTCCGGGGACCTGAAGAAAACGAGTTGGCCGAATGGATGGTCTATGGGGCCGCGTTGGTTGGCTCTTTGACATTAGCATTTTCTTATTCGATGTGGTTCAATGCCGTCGAGTCAGAAGTCTATGCGATGAGTCAATTCCTCACGCATTTGGTTGTCTGGCTAATTCTGGTTTGGCGCGAAAAAGCCGACGAGCCGGGAAACGAACGGTGGTTATTGTTGATCGCGTTTGTGATCGGCTTGGCCACAGGTGTTCACTTGTTGATGATTCTGGCCATTCCGGCGATTGCATTGGTGATCTACTTCCGCCGGCGTGAGTACAGCACGATGAGCTTTGTCGGGCTGGTCTTGGCAACGGGGTTAGTATTTGGAGTGGTATATAAAGGTGTTGTGACGTGGTTGCCGTCGTTGGCCAAGCTGACCGGCAGTTTGTACACGCCCTTCATAGTGGTTCTGGTCTTGGGAGGCGTATTCTGGTGGGCCGTCAAGAATCGCCATGGGATTATTGGCACGGCAACCGCTGGCTTGCTGCTCGTAATTATTGGCTATTCCAGTTACACGATGATCTATATCCGCTCGGGACTGAATCCGCCAATTGACGAGAACGACCCAGAGACTCCGACCGCCTTGCTGAGCTACTTGAATCGTGAACAGTATGGCGACCGTGCGGTTTTCCCGCGCGTGTGGAAAGGGAACCCGGCCTATTCAAGCGAGTGGGACTTCTTCTGGGACTACCAAGTCAACAAGATGTTCAACCGCTACCTGCTCTGGCAGTTTGTGGGCCGTGAAGGCGCACCGCAGCAAGAGTTTCAGGACGCAGCGGTCGCGCCGAACTACTCGATCTTGTCAGTCCTCGGGGGTGAGCCCTCTGGCATTGTTCGCTGGCTGGCGATATTGACTTGCCTGCCGCTACTGTTGGGCTTTTACGGGTTTTTCCATCAATACAGCAAAGACAAGCCCGGTTGGTTGGTCGTGGCCGCGATCTTTTTCTGCACGGGTTATGCCATCATCCTGTATCTAAACCAGGATGATCCGCAGCCCCGTGAACGAGACTATTCGTATGTAGGCGCGTTCTTTGCCTTTGCATTGTGGATAGGATTTGGTGCCTATGCCGTATTGGATTGGGCGGCAAAGAAGATGCAAGGCGCCAAAGGTGCCGTGATTGGAGTTTTGGCGGCCTTATTGCTTCTTAGTCCGGGCATCATGCTGGCGCGCAACTATTCGATGAACGACCGGTCGGGCAACAATGTTGCGTGGGATTACAGCTACAACATGCTGATGTCATGCGCGCCGGGCGGCATCCTATTCACAAACGGTGACAACGATACCTTCCCTGTCTGGTACTTGCAAGAAGTCGAGGGGGTGCGCAAGGATGTTCGATTGGTGAATCTCAGCTTGTTGAACACAGGCTGGTACATCAAGCAGTTGCGCGACCGCGAACCGAAGGTGGCGATTTCGTTTAACGACACCTACATTGACCGCTACATAGACGGTCAAGATGCGCAGGCATTGCTTTCGCGTTATTGGCCCGCGGAAAAGCACAAAACGGAAGTCAACACCCGCGAAGGTAAGATGTCGTGGGAGGTGCCGGGTGCAATGTATGTGCCATACAAGCAAGGCGAATCACGTGAGCCGAATTTCCTGCGTGTTCAGGATCAAATGATCCTCGATATTCTGAAGACGAACAGCGACCAGACGAAGACACCAAAGCCGCGCGACATCTATTTTGCCGTGACCGTAGCCAATTCGAACATGGTGGGCCTGCGTGACAATTTGCTCATGGAAGGCCTAGTCTTCCGCGTGACTCCGCAAGGACGCCGTGGTATTGACGCTGAGAAGATCAAAACCCACCTGTTAGAAACGTTTAAGGGCCACTTCCGGGGCATTGACGATCCAGGCGTGCATTTCGATGATAACGTTTCAAAACTTCTTCAGAACTACCGCTCGGCATTCTTGCAACTTGCTTACTACTACCGTTCGCAGCCAGACCCCGCAGGTTTCTCAGGACAAACGTATAGCTCGCTCGATGACCAGCTTGCGAATTTTGATAAGCTGAGCAACCGCGACAAGGGGCTTGCGCTGATGAAGTACATGGATCGCCTGATTCCAGAAACCGTGCGGCCAATCTCCAACGTTGAACTCTCATTGCAAATTGGCCGGATGTTCGCTGATTTCGGAGATAACGAGGAGTTACGCAAGCGTTTGGACTGGGCCGCGCAGCGCGATAATCTGTCGTTTGACGCCAAAATGCGGGTTGCAGGTGCCTATGCGGGCACTCTGAAGGATCCGGCCAAAGCTGCGGAGTTCGCCAAGTCCGCTTTAGGCGACGCGCCGACCGCTGATCAACTGAGTTCGGCGGCGACGACGATGTACGGATCCGAAGCGTATGCTATGGCAGCCGAGTACTTCGAGAAGGCCTTGCAGATGGACGCGCGCAACGGTCAGGCTGTAGGCGGCCTGCTGCAGACATACGAGCGGATGGGCGACAGTCAGAAGGCCATCACCTTACTCGAAAATTGGCTCCTTACCACGCCAAATGACGTGAATGCTAGACGCAAGCTGGAAGATTTGAGGCGCCGCGTCGGCACTCTTGATAGCGCAACTGCTCCCAACTCTGTTTCAAACTAAATAACTCTAAACAACCTTTTTCTGCAATTCGGAGGCATCGCATGAACCGACTAATTGGACTTCTTTGCATTGCAACTTTGTTGACACTGTCGGTCACCACGTCCAGCTTCGCGTATGAAAGCCCGCGGAAGTATGGCATTCAACTTGGCGGCGGTTTCGGCATCTATGACATGGGCGACATTGATCTGGGTACCGATTACCTTCTGGGCCTGCGCACCGGCAACAAGGCGACGACTGCTGACGGCGGCCCGATGGGCAACTTGGCGGTAATTTACCGCCCAACGCGCCACCAGCTTTGGGAGGTTGGTTTCAATCCGCTGTTTGACGTTGAAAACCTCGTGGAGAATTCGCGCGGCGACTCGTCCGGACAGATTCTCATGCACGCCAATGAGTTCTATGCAAAGGCGATGATCGTGACGTATCCAGCGGAGCGTTTGAATCTCAATTTTGGTCTTGGTGTCGGCTACTACAACACCGAACTTCAAATTCAGGATGATTTCACGCGCCGTTTCTATTATGATGCCGTAGGCCGTGGATGGGGCCTTTTGGGCTCATTGGGCCTGGAACTTGGTATTTCCGAGCGCACAGGTCTGTATCTTGGCGGTGGCGGCCGGTTCGTGAATACCACGAACTTCAGCTATGAATCTGCGCCTGGTGTCCGTTCAGCAGTATCTGTTCTGGGCGGAAGCCGTCCCTTCGAAGTGAATCTCACCGGTGGTTACGGTCAGATCGGTTTGCGCTTCTACTTCGACAAAGTAACGAAGCCGATTGATTTCGCGCGCTAATTCACTCGTTTTTTCGACATGAAACTGACCATCCTGGCCAATCGGCAGGGTGGTCTTTTTCCTAAATACACCTACGACTGTTAGAAAATGGCCGCAGAAATCTTGATTTTGCTTGGTTCAGAGAGTGACAAGGATCAGTTTGATGATACGGCCAAGTACGCCGAGTATTTTGGCGTAACTTGGGCACTCGAAATCATTTCCGCGCATCGCAATCCCGAGAAGCTTGTTGCACGACTAAGGCAGGCCGAGGATTCGGGGACTGAAGTCATCATTGCGTGTGCGGGAATGGCCGCACATCTGGCCGGGGCGTGCGCAGCTCACTCCGTGTTGCCTGTCATCGGGGTTCCAGGTGCTGGTTCGACTCTCGGCGGTTTGGACGCGCTGCTTTCGACCGTGCAAATGCCTGCTGGTGTACCGGTTGCGACGGTTGCAATTGGAAAAGCCGGTGCGCGAAATGCTATCATCTTGGCAGCTCAAATACTGGCCAACAAACGTCCTGAAGTCAGAACGAGATTGCGCGAGTTCAAAGCGGCTGGAGCGCGTCTGTGAAAGCCCTCGTCGTTATTCCGACTTATAACGAGAAAGAGGGCATCGAGGCGATCATTCGCGCGGTGCTTGATCAGAAACTTGGCGTGGATATTCTGATCGTTGACGACAGCTCGCCGGATGGCACGTCTGATATTGTCCGAAGCCTGCAAACGAGCGCACCCAATCTGCATTTGTTACAAAGATCCGGCAAGCTCGGCCTGGGCACCGCTTATGTCGCGGGTTTCAAGTTCGCGATTGACAACGGATATGATGCCGTGTTTGAAATGGATGCGGACTTCTCGCACGATCCAATGGTGCTTCCGCAGTTTCTGGAGAAGATCAGAGACCACGATTTTGTTTTGGGTTCGCGCTACATCAACGGCATCTCTGTTGTGAATTGGCCGCTGTCGCGCTTAATGCTAAGCTATTTTGCATCGTATTATACACGTATCATCACGGGTATGCCGATTAAGGACCCGACAGGTGGTTTTAAGTGTTTTCGCACGTCCGTACTGAAGCAGATTGATCTGGACAAAGTCAAGTCAAATGGCTACAGCTTTCAGATTGAGATGAATTTCAAGGCTTGGAAGAAGAAGTTTAAGTACATTGAAATCCCAATCATCTTCGTGGATCGCCGCGCCGGGCATTCCAAAATGTCCAAAGCGATTATCCGCGAAGCCGTTTGGATGGTGTGGAAGCTGCGGTTCAAGTCGCTCTTTGGCCAGTTGTAGATGAGCATGCGCCGCTGTGTCACGGCGGTTGTAGTGACTTTCAACTCCGCAGAGACGATTCAGCGTTGTCTGACTTCGCTAAGCGTCAACAGTGCGGGTTGGGTGGATAGGATTGTCGTTGTTGACAATGCTTCATCCGATACAACCTGTGATGTTGTCCGCCAGACATTCCCTGAAGTGAAGCTGTTTGCAAATCAGGACAATGAGGGTTTCGGAGCAGGCTGCAATCGCGGCGCGGCGGAAGCGAAATCGGAATTCGTCTTGTTTTTGAATCCGGATGCAGCTCTGGATGTCGGCGCGCTGGGCGAACTGGTTGGATTTCTCGATGCGCGCGATGCTGCGGCCTGTTGCGGACCATTCATTCGGGACGAAGAGGGAACTCCTGATCCTGCCGCACGTCGAGGATTCCCGACGCCGTGGAATGCAGTGGGACGTTTGTTCTTCATGGAGCGGCTGTTTCCCGCAAGCCGTTTTATCTCGGGCTACACTTTACCCTGGCTTGGATTCGAGCGTGAGGTGAAGGTGGACTGCATAGTTGGAGCTTGCATGCTTGTGCGAAGTGGAGCATTTCGACAGGTTGGAGAATTTGATCTCGACTATTTCCTCTTTGGCGAGGACATAGATCTTTGCAAGCGACTGAAAGACGCTGGGCATGAAACGTGGTATGTGCCAAGTGCCGGGCTGCTTCACACGGGCGGCCATAGCATGAGATCAGCAACGCGCATGGCACGGCACGAATTCTATCGGGCTATGCGGATTTATATGGATAAACACTGGCGTAATCTGCCGGCGTTGCCGTTCTATGCGGCGAGGTTCGGCATTCACATTCGCGAGTTGATTGACCGGATGGTACTACCATTTAGGTCAAACTAACGACGTAACCAACGAGGAGGCTAAGAATGAGCACCTCTACTGTACACGACAAGTCACGCGGAGCAACGACGTCAGCAAACGGCAATGCGCCACATGGAAAGCCTGGGTTCGCTTCCGGTTTTGTCCTCGACTTCGAAAAGCCAATTGTCGAACTGGAGCACAAGATCGCGGAGATGCGCTCTTTGGCCGTAAGCTCGGGAATGGATAACTTGTCGGTCGAAATAGACCGCATGCAGAAGAAGGCTTCGCGCATGCGCGAAGAGGTATTCTCCAAGCTGACGCGTTGGCAGAAAGTCCAATTGGCTCGACATCCGCGAAGGCCATATACGCTCGACTACATCGACAGAATTTGCTCTAATTTTATTGAGCTGCATGGCGACCGCTGTTTTGCTGACGACAGAGCGCTCGTTTCAGGTATTGGCGATATTGACGGGCAAAGTGTTATGATCATGGGCCATCAGAAAGGGCGCGGCACAAAAGAGAACATATACCGCAATTTCGGCATGGCGAATCCAGAGGGGTACCGTAAGGCGATTCGCCATCTGTCGCTGGCGCAGAAGTTTAAGCTGCCGGTCATCACGTTCATTGATACACCCGGCGCATATCCTGGACTCGGCGCCGAAGAACGTGGGCAAGCTGAAGCGATTGCGCGCAGCCTCTATGAAATGGCGCGACTGGAAATACCAATTCTCACTTTTGTTATCGGCGAAGGCGGATCAGGCGGCGCGTTGGCGATTTCTATTGCCGATAGAATATTCATGCTGGAGTATTCGATCTATTCAGTTATTTCGCCCGAAGGTTGTGCTTCAATTCTCTACCGAGACGCAGGACAAGCTCCACAAGCGGCTGAAGCTTTGAAGCTCACGGCGGACGATTTGCTCGAACTCAAGATCATTGACGGCATCATCCCGGAGCCTGCGGGGGGCGCGCATGAGAATTTCGACGAAATCGCATTACGCTTAAAGGAGAGAATTCAGGTTGCTTTGCCTGAACTGCTCGCCGAACAGCCGGCCAAACTGCTTGAGGCGCGGCACAGCAAGTACGAACGTATCGGCTATTTCCTAGAATCTTGAGTGATTTGCGCAAAGAGTCAGTCACGCGGCTGCGCGTACGGTACGCGGAAACAGACGCGATGGGGTGGGTGTATTACGGGCGCTACTACGATTATTTTGAAGTTGCGCGGTCGGAATTGATTCGGAACTTGTGGAAGTCGTACCGCCGGATCGAGGACGAAGACGGTTTGAAGTTGCCCGTCGTAGAATCGGGCTGCAAGTATTTTAGCGGCGCGCGCTATGAAGATGAACTGGATATCCACGCTAGCCTCACCTTGAATGGTGTTCGATTGTACTTTGACTACACGGTCGCGCGATCCGGTGAAAGTGATTTTCTGGCTACAGGCTTCACGGTGCATTGCTTCGTGGACGCGAAGGGCAAACCGACTCGGCCGCCGCAGTCATTTCTTGAGTTCATGCGCTCGTGAAACAGAGAATTCTCGTTACTGGCGCGACCGGATTTGTAGGGAGTCACGTCGCCGAGAGATTACTCGCTGAGGGAAACACTGTCCGGTTGCTCGTTCGGAATCCGCAACGGCTCAAGTGGTTTAACTCCGCTTTGTTTGAGATATCAAGTGCATCGTTAAGCGACGAGCGGGCCCTAAGGGATGCTTTGCGCGACGTAGATGCAGTTTTGCACTGCGCGGGAGTAACGAAGACTGCGCGACGCGAAGAGTTCTTTGAAGTCAACGAACACGCCACTCGAAGTCTGGCGCGAGCGAGTGAGGCTGCGGGTGTGCGGAGATTTGTTCATTGCTCGACGCTGGCCGTGTGTGGTCCGTCTAAGCGCGGGGGTATTATTCGCGAAGATGACGGCGAGCAACCGATTACTGACTACGGGCGCAGTAAGTTGGCCGGTGAGATTGCGGTTCGCGAAGAGTGCCGCAAAACTGAGTGGGTGATTCTGCGGCCTCCTGCCGTGATGGGGCCACGTGACGAGCAGTTTCTGCCGCTGTTCAAGATGATGTGGACGTGGCGTTTCTACAATGAAGTTGGTGTGAAACGACGCCTGTACAGCTTGATTGGAGTGCGTGATCTTGTTCGCGCACTATGCCTTGGTGTTTCGCAAAGAACGGGGCTTCCGGACACGTATTTCGTCGCGATGCCGGAGCCGGCAGAGTGGAGCGTGGTCGCTGAGTCCTTTGCACGCGCGGCAGACAAGAAGGCCATGCGCATCGTTCTTCCCGAGTTCGTCGCGCGGTGCGTTGGAGTATGTGGAAATTTGTCCATGCGATTGACGGGAAAGCCTGCACTCTTAGGGAGTGACAAAGTGCGGGAAATCCTGGCGGACGGCTGGGCCTGCTCGGCCGACAAGATTGCGGCCGCGTGGGGATTTCGCACGGAAGATGCGCTCGATGATGTGGTACGTCAAACTTTGGATTTCTATCGGCAGAATCGTTGGCTATAGCGCGGGGCGAGCGGAGTGGGAAAGAAGAATAAAAAGAAGAGTGTCAAAAAGCGTATCCCGCTACCGCTGAAACCTCCGAAAGCGGAGTTGCCCCCAAACGCGTACCGTCGCCGCGCAAAGCATCAGAAGGACTTGACGAAAGAAATCGAGCAACACGATGCAGCGGCTCGCGCAGGCGATTGACAGCGATGACATCTTGCGTGGCACCGTCATCTTTCGCGGCATACTCGAGGGCCGCTCGGCGCGATTTGATGATGATGCGTTTGAGCTAAGCGGTAAATTGGATGGCGCCTTGAAGCGCAGCGGTGTCAGCCGTTTGTATTCGCATCAAACGGACGCGATTCGCCGCGTGCGTGAAGGGGAAAACGTCGTTGTCGTGACGCCCACAGCCAGTGGCAAGTCGCTGACATATATCCTGCCGCTGTTGGATGCTATCGAGCGGGACGAGAAGGCCTGCTCACTCTTGCTCTTTCCACTCAAAGCGCTTGAACAGGATCAGGCACTGAAGCTGCGGCAATGGCAGGAGCAGCTCAAAGGAAGCACTGATTTCAGCTTGGCGATTTTCGACGGTGATACACCGTCCGCCGAGCGTCAGAAAATCAAGAAACGCCCGCCGAACATTCTGATTAGCAATCCTGATATGCTCCATCAGGGAATGCTGGCCTACCATCAAAGCTGGGAATCGTTCTTTCGGCGGCTGCGCTACATCGTCATTGACGAGTTGCATGCCTACCGCGGTGTTTTCGGTTCACATATTCTGCAAGTCTTCCGGCGATTGCGCCGACTCTTGCATGTGTATGACGTGAAGCCGCAGTTCATCTGTCTGTCCGCGACAATAGCGAACCCGGAAGAGTTCGCGCGCGAGTTGATTGGTTCGGAGGTCAAAGTGATCTCTGAATCAGGCGCGCCGTTGCCGGAACGCGAATTCCTGGTGATGAACGCACCGGAGTCATCAATGACCTCGGCCGTAACCCGGTCATTGATTCACGCAATTGATCTCGGTATGAAGACGATTGTCTTCACGAAGTCGCGCGTGGCCACCGAGATAATCTATCGCTCTTTGGGTGATATGCGGCCGGATTTGGTGCGCAAGGTAAGCTCATACCGCGCTGGATTTCTGCCACAAGAACGCCGTGAAATCGAACGCAAGCTCGCTTCCGGAGAATTGCATGGCGTCGTAAGCACCAGCGCTTTGGAATTAGGCATTGACATCGGCGGTCTTGATCTTTGCATTTTAGCGGGCTACCCGGGCAGCATGATGTCGCTGTGGCAGCGCGCTGGTCGCGTGGGAAGGCGTGGCGGTCCGAGCGGCGTGCTTTTGGTCGCGGGGACCGATCAGCTTGATCAGTTTTTCGCGCGAAACGTTGAGTCGCTGTTGGCGCGGCCAATTGAACGCGCGTTGGTCAATCGTGCCAACGACCATATCTTGCGACAGCATCTGCCAGCAGCGGCGGCAGAATTGCCGTTGATGCACGGTGATCCGTATATTGACGTTGTGCAACATGCTGAGGCGATAGCCGCACTAGAGCAAGAACGAGCACTATTGCGCAGCGCATCGGGAAAACAGTGGTTTCCCGGGAAGCCCCGACCGCATACGGCAGTTGATTTGCGAACAGTCGGTGGCACGTTCGAGATTGTAGATGACTCACGCGGCGAGAGCCATGTCATTGGTACGGTGTCGGGAAATTCGGCGTTTCGCGAGTGCCATGAAGGCGCAGTCTATCTGCACCGCGGTGAGCCGTATCGCGTCGAAGCACTCGACCTGAGGAAGAAGACGGCCCGCGTCCGGCCTTACAACGGCAACACCTACACGATGATTCGCACACAAAAGGAGACCGAAGTCCTTGATGTGCGGCAAACGCGAACAGTGAACTCGTTTGTGGCGCGTACGGGCTTGTTAAAGGTCACAGAGCATTTCGTTGCCTATGAACGGCGCAGGCTATATACTCAAGAATTGCTGTCAGTCGAGCAGCTGACGTTACCGCCGCAGAGTTTTCAGACCATCGGTTGCTGGATTGAATTGCCGCCTGAGTTGCAGACGCATCTTGTTGAACGCGAACTGCACTTCATGGGATCAATTCATGCAACTGAGCACGCGACAATTTCTTTGACGCCTTTGCTCGCACTGTGTGACCGCAATGATCTTGGCGGAATCAGCTTCACGCGCCATCCGCAATTGCCCAACGGTGCAGTGTTCTTTTATGACGGCTATCCGGGCGGCGTGGGCATTGCGGAGTGCATGTACAATGCCTTTGAGGACCTGCTGACGCGTACGAGAGATTTGATCGCCGATTGCCCATGTGAGGAAGGATGCCCATCGTGTGTGCAATCCCCGAAGTGCGGCTCTGGAAACCGTCCTTTGGACAAGCGGGGCGCGATTGAAGCCCTGACATTCTTGTTGAGCGATTTGGTGCCAGAGCCGACGCCGCAGGCGATTGAAGACGTGAAGTCGCCTCGGTTGGACGCTCAGGCATTGCCATACGAGCCGCGCGAGATTCCGTTGGATACGAGGCTCGTGGTTATGGACCTGGAGACGCAGTTGTCGGCGGCGGAAGTCGGTGGCTGGAATCAGGCGCGGTTGATGCGCGTAGCCGTAGCCTGTGTTTGGGATAGTGCGGATGATTCCATCTCGCTCTACGAAGAGGCAGACACAGACGCATTGATCGAACACTTGAAGCGCGCCGATGTTGTCTGCGGATTCAACATCCGTAGATTCGATCTCGAAGTCCTGCGCGGGTACACGTTTGAAAATTTGCAGGCCTTTCGGATTCTGGACTTACTGGAAGAGATCACCGAGTGCCGCGGGGGTCGATTGAAACTGGATACAATTGCGAAAGCCACACTCGGCGTGGGCAAGAGCGCCGACGGACTGCAATCGCTTGAGTGGTTTCGCGAGGGCAGGATGGACCTGATTCGGGAATACTGCCAGAAAGACGTGGAAGTGACGCGCGATGTATTGAAGTACATTTTGCGGAACGGATACGTTCTCTACGAAGATAAATCGGGAGCCCATGTAAAGCTCCCTCTGAACATAAACATTGAACCGCAAAAAGCGGTTCGACAAAGCTGAAATTATGAAGTCAATTCTGATTGCCAATCGCGGCGAAATCGCAGTACGCGTAGCTCGCACGTGCCGTGAGATGGGCATCAAGACTATCGCAGTCTATTCCGATGTAGATGCCGATAGTCTGCACGTGCGCGAAATGGACGAAGCATATCCGCTGGGCGGTTCCACGCCGGGCGAAAGCTACCTCGTTCAAGATAAAATCATCGAAATCGCAAAGCGCAGCGGCGCTGAAGCGATTCATCCCGGATACGGATTTCTATCGGAGAACGCGTCTTTTGCTGACCGCGTGGCGCGCGAAGGTTTGATTTGGGTTGGGCCCCCGGCTTCGGCCATCAACGCGATGGGTTCGAAGACTGAGGCGCGCGCACTGATGATCGCTGCGAAGGTACCGGTTGTACCGGGCACGAAAGGTGCCGTCTCTTCGGCTGATGAAGCGATAGAGTTTGCCCGTAAAGCAGGATTCCCCGTGCTTCTGAAGGCCGCGGCAGGCGGCGGTGGTAAGGGAATGCGTGTCGTGCGTAATGAGGCTGATCTGGCGGCAGCGCTGGCCGCCGCGCAGCGTGAAGCCAAGTCTGCCTTCGGTGATGATGCGGTTTATGTCGAGAAGTATCTCGAAGAACCTAAGCACATCGAGGTTCAGATATTCGCCGACAAACACGGTAATGCAATCTATCTGGGCGAACGCGAGTGTTCCATGCAGCGCCGCCATCAGAAGATCATCGAAGAGGCGCCATCATCAGCGGTCACACCAGAACTGCGCAAGCAGATGGGTGAGACTGCTGTCATGGCCGCGAAGGCATGCGGCTATGCCAATGCTGGTACGTGTGAGTTCCTGTTGGATAAGAACGGCGAGTTCTTCTTCCTTGAGATGAACACTCGTTTGCAGGTCGAGCATCCGGTCACAGAAATGGTGACAGGCCTGGACCTCGTAAGACTGCAAATTGAAGTTGCACGCGGAGAGAAGCTCAAACTGAAACAGGAAGATGTTCAGTTGCGCGGCCACGCCATCGAAGTGCGTGTCTATGCTGAAGACGTCATGGCGGGTTTCCTGCCTTCGACCGGTGTGTTGGAAGTGTGGCGCCCTGCCGCGGGCCCGGGACTGCGCGAAGACACCGGATTGTATGAAGGCGCGGAAATAAGCCGCTTCTATGATCCGATGATCTCAAAACTGGTCGCCTACGGTGAAAACAGGCATGCGGCAATTGAGCGCATGTGTCGCGCATTACGCGAGTACTACGTCGCTGGAGTCATGACGAATGTCGGGTTCTGCCACTTCGTGCTACAGCGCGATGAATTCCGCAGCGGGAAATTCGACACCGGTACCGTCGAACGGATTCTCTTGCCTGCTTACGGTGAGTACGTGCGAAGCGGGGAAGATATTCCCGATTGGCTCCCGGCAGCAATCGCCGTGGCTAACAAGATCTACCGCACAAAGCGCGAACAGTACATTCCGAACGGCCATGCCGCTTCAGGTTGGAAGACCGGCGGACGCACCAAATCACTCAAGAATCGCTGGTAAAATATGTTTGACCGTACAACCGTAAAAATAGGCGATGCCGAGTTTCTCGTGCAGCGCAATGATGACGAGATTCTCGTCAATGGCAAGAAAGTTGAAACTCCTGAAGTTTCGTTGATCAATAGATTCGTAACGGCCAAGTTGCCGAACCGCATCGAGCGGTTTTCCGTGAATCGAAATGGCGATGATTTGTGGCTGACCATACATGGGCGCGTATTGCCCTTGGTGATCGAAACCGACCGCGAGCGTTTGCTCAAGGTCGCTTCGCAGGCGGCAGAAGGCGAGGGCGGTGGTGCGACTATTCGCGCCGCGATGCCGGGTTTGGTCGTAAAAATTATCGCACAAGAAGGCCAAACTGTAAAACGCGGTGAGCCTGTGCTGATTCTTGAGGCCATGAAAATGGAGAATGAAGTTCGGGCACCGGCTGATGGCACGGTCAAGGAAATCCGGATCAAAGAGCGCGACTCCGTCGAAAAGGGCGCGCCACTGATTGTTCTGGGTTAGAGATCGGATGACAATATGGAACAACGAGAACGCTGGCGCAAGGCGCTGGATGCTCTGACGTCCAAACACGCCGAGCGCCGCAAGACTTTTGTCACGGATAGCGGATTCAACATAGATCCGCTTTATGAAATGAACGGTACGCCCGCGAGTGACATCGGTTATCCCGGGATGTTTCCGTTTACGAGGGGCGTTCAGCCCAACATGTACCGTGGTCGCTTCTGGACTATGCGGCAGTACGCCGGATTCGGAACGGCCGAGGAGTCCAATGCGCGGTACCGCTACTTACTGAGTCAAGGAACAACGGGACTTTCAGTCGCCTTTGACCTGCCGACGCAAATCGGCTACGACAGTGATTCGCCGGAGGCCGCAGGCGAGGTCGGGAAAGTAGGTGTCGCGGTGGACAGCATCGAAGATATGCAGGTGCTGTTCAGTGATATTCCGCTTGACAAGGTCAGCACATCCATGACGATTAATGCTACGGCTCCGGCGCTTATGGCGTTGTACATCGCCGTAGCACGTTCCCGCGGTATCGCAGAGTCGGACTTGGAAGGTACCGTGCAGAATGATATCCTAAAGGAATTCATCGCGCGCGGCACTTACATCTATCCCCCACAGCAATCGCTGCGGCTGGTGACCGATGTCATAGACTACTGCCGTGTGAATCTGCCGAAATGGAACACAATTTCCATCTCCGGCTATCACATCCGCGAAGCCGGTTCGACAGCCGTGCAGGAATTGGCCTTCACTTTTTCCAATGCGATGGCCTATGTCCGCGCGGCGCAGGCACGCGGCATGGATATTGACGCCTTTGCGCCGAGGTTGGCATTTTTCTGGGGCTGTCACAACAATTTCTTCGAAGAAATCGCCAAGTTCCGTGCTTCAAGGAGAATCTGGGCGAAGCTGATGCGCGACCGGTTAGGTGCCAAGAGCGACCGCTCGTGGATGTTGCGGTTCCACACGCAAACCGCCGGCTGCACACTCACCGCACAGCAACCGGACAACAACGCCGTGCGTGTGACGTTGCAAGCGTTGGCCGCGGTTTTGGGCGGAACCCAGAGCTTGCATACGAATGCACTGGATGAAGCGCTTGGATTACCAACGGAACGCACGGCACAAGTGGCACTGCGGACGCAGCAAATAATAGCCTATGAGTCTGGCGTGGCAGACACTGTCGATCCGATTGGCGGAAGCTTCTATGTCGAAGACCTAACCAACCGCATCGAGTCCGAAGTCTGGAAGGAAATTGACCACGTCGAGCAGCTGGGTGGTTCCGTGGCCGCGATTGAAAAACATTACTTCCAGGAGTCGATTGCCCGCGAGGCATATCGTTACCAGAAGGAAGTCGAAGAAATGGATCGCGTGATCGTCGGCGTGAACAAATTCCACATTGACGAGAAGGGTGAACCGCCAATTCTCCATGTGGATCCGTCACTGGAAGAGAAGCAGCGGGCGAAGCTGGCAAAATTGCGGCGGGATCGCGACAACGTAAAGGTTGACAACGTTCTCAGTCAACTTGCCGGGGCAGCTCGGGGCAGTGAAAACCTGATGCCCGTGATTATTTCTGCGGTTGAATGCAAAGCTACACTCGGTGAAATCTCCAATTGCCTGCGCGCCGCGTGGGGAGTTTATGTAGATACATGATCGTCTGGGACGAGAAACAGCTCCATTGGCATCTGAACACCCGCCGCTTTGGTCGGCAGGCGCGTTACTTTGACGTCCTCGACTCGAGTAACCGCTGGTTGCTTGAGCATATCGGCGAATTTACACTTTCTGGTGGAGCTGTTATCGCCGGACACCAAACCGCTGGCCGCGGTCGGCATTCGCGCAATTGGTCTGATTTGCCGGGCAGTTCATTGTTGTGCAGCGTGCTGCTGAAGGTGCCGGGAAAGCATTTGGCAAAGGGATTTTTGGCCATGCTTCCCGCCATTGCCTTGTGTCGCGCGATTCGCAGGCATGATGCGTCGGCAGAGGTTCGTTTGAAGTGGCCTAACGATGTCCTGTTGAATCACAAAAAGACTGCGGGAATCTTAGCCGAGTCCGCCGGATTAGATTTTGTCATCGTGGGAATTGGTGTGAATATCACAGCGGTTCCCGACGGCGATTTCATCTATCCCGCGACGTCTCTGAGTGAATCTTCACGCTGGAGGCCGACACGCGAGGTACTCCTTGCTGAGTTGCTCAACGAGTGGGAGCCGCTATTCGACCTGTTTCTTGAAGAACAATTCTCCGACCTGCGCGCAGCATGGGAAGAGTTCGGACCGGCCGCAGGCACGAAGTTGAGGCGCACGGAGTCCGGCGAGGAGATCACAGGCGAGTTCGTTGGCATCGGCACTCAAGGGCAGTTGCAACTCAAGCTGTCAACTGGCGAAATCCGTGAGCTATTCAGCGGAGACATTACCGACGCATGAACGTTTTTGTCGGCATTGACGTCGGGAACACTCATACCACGATCGGTTGGTGGGAGAACGAATGGCGCCACGAATGGCGGTTGAACTCCAAAGTTCAACGCACTCGCGATGAGTGGACGGTTATGCTCGAAGCAATGTTGCGGCGAGGTGGTTTTCCAAATCGCGGTATTTCTCTGGTGGGAATATCGTCCGTCGTTCCCGCGTTGACGAGTGACTTGACGCATGCGTGCGGCGAACTTGGGCTCACGACTAAGGTGATATCGTTTGCCGATGTCCGTAGTTTGCGTATCGGCTACGATCCGCCGAGCGCTGTCGGCCCCGACCGTCTCTGCGGAGTGGCGGCCGCGATTCACCAACTGGGCACGCCGGTGGTTGTTGCTGATTTGGGAACCGCCACTGTGATTGATGTTGTGGATAGTGAGCGAGTTTACCGCGGTGGCATCATAGCACCCGGTGTGGCGACGGCGGCGGAAAGTCTGCATCAGGCAACGGCATTGTTGCCGCGAGTGGACTTGAGGATTCCTGAAAACGTCATCGGCGCAAACACGGTCGAGGCAATCCAAAGCGGAATCCTCTATGGTGCTATTGCCCTGATTGACGGATTGGTCGTTAGAATCTTGACCGAGATCGGACCTGCCCCGGTCGTGGCAACAGGCGGGTTCGCTGACTTGTTGCGCGGCGCGAGCGAGACGATAACGCACGTGGACCAGCAACTCGTGCTCGAAGGCGCCCGGCTCCTGGCTACCGGCGAATGGTCGTGATCCGTTTTTGCCTTGTCCTGCTGGCGGTTGCATCGGCACAGGCAGCGGAAATTCGCCTGATCTATCCCCGGCTGGCGATGGGTCAGGATACGTTTCGCTACAATTCATCGCTCGATTCAACGTTTGTACTTGGCCAAGTTGTAGGTTTTGAACCTGGCATAGCCCTATCTTGTGCTGGCCAGGCAGTTACGCTTGGTGAGGATGGTGCGTTCTTGTCTTTTCTAAAGTTACCCTGGAGTGCTGCAACAAGTGGCTGGAACTTCACTCTAACTAAAGGAAGGGACGAGATTTCCGAACTGTTCTTTCCGTTTGCTGTGGCTGCGCCTGAGCCAGAGATTATCTGGGCGCCAGTTGCCGCCAGTACGCGTTTCGTCGTTAATCAGAGATCGGCGCACACCAGAACAGTTGTTGGCGGAAGCTATCAGCTATTCCCGGATGCCGGAACAGTACTGAGGGCTGATGCAGTTTCAGAAAAGTGGATTAGGTTTGAGTTGGGGGGAGGACGATCGGGAATCATTGAGAGGCGGTTCGTTGATTCCGTTGGTGTGGTTGAGTCCGGCCCGGCCAGGCTTCTAAACGGGCGTGTGACAGCAGACGATGGGACAACACTTGTTGAGTTTGTGGCAACGGAGCGGCTGCTGAGTGAAGTGATGATTGATCCGCACGGCAAAGAGATGCAAGTTCGGCTCTATGCAACAGAAGCAGCAACGGACCGAATCCGCTACAAGGGATCATCGCACGAATTCGTGCGAGATATCAGTTGGCGGCAAGAAGCCGGTGCGCTGGATCTGTTCGTAACGCTTGCACCAGAAGACGTAAGTGGATACCGAGTCGTTGCCAGTGACAGCACGTGGGGCATTGAGATATACTGTGCTGATTGGCGCGAATCTGGTTTGCGCGGCAAACGCATCGTGCTCGATCCCGGTCACGGTGGCGATTCCGACGGCGCGGTTGGGCCGCGGGGCACCAGGGAAAAGGATGTCATGTTGCGCTGGGCGAAGTTGCTCGGCGAAGCCTTGCGTTCTACGGGTGCTGAAGTTCTGCTGACGCGAACGGAGGATACGGCGATAGGTTTGCCGGAGCGCGTCGAGCGGGCGCGTGAGTTTGATGCGGATGTGTTCTTGAGTTTGCACGCGAACGCTCTGCCCGACGGTGAGAACCCATTCTTGCGAATGGGTTGCGGCACTTACTACTTTCAGCCGTTGAGCCGCAAATTGGCCGAGACTCTTCAAGAGTGCATTCTCGAACGCACTGGATTAGGAAATGACGGCGTATTTGACGCGAATTTCGCCGTGGTTAGGCCCACAGATTTTCCCGCGGTGCTCATCGAGGCCGCCTATATGATGCACCCGAAAGAAGAGCTGCTGTTGGGGGACGATGAGTTTCTGCGAAAACTGTCCCGCGGTGTTACTGAGGGGCTCGCCAAGTATTTCAGCAAGGTTCCCGCGAGGTAGAGATTGGAGAAACAGTATTTGTCCCGGGCCGGCATGGAAAAGCTGCAGGCCGAATTGAACGACTGGAAGTATGTCAAGCGGCCGCACATGGTGAAACAGTTGCAGGTCGCGCGCGAACACGGCGACCTGTCGGAGAATGCAGAGTACCACGCCGCCAAGGAAGAGTTGGCCCGTATTGACGCGAAGATTCATCAGCTTGAGGCCATGATGCACTCGGCGGTGATGATAGATTCAAGCAAGATTGTCGCCGATCAGGTGCGGCTCTTGACGCGCGTCAAAGTCAAGGACCCGAAGAAGAAATCTGAACGAGTTTTTACAATAGTTTCTCCTGCCGAAGCGAATCCAGCCGAGGGCCGCATTAGCCATTTGTCGCCTATTGGTCAAGGACTCATGGGAGCCAAGGTCGGAGAAAGCGTGGAAATCACAATTCCATCCGGTGTCGTGGAATGGACAATTCTGGAAATTACGCCGCTCGAGTGAACGGACGAAAGGAAGAGCCCATGGAAAGCACGGTCAAACGGTTGACCCGCTCAACGCGCGAACGCGTCTTTGCAGGCGTGTGCGGTGGTGCGGCAGCCTACTTTGGAATTGATCCTGCGCTGACGCGTATTCTGTTCGTGGCAATTACATTGATGACAGGCGTCGGCCCCGGCGTGCTGGCCTATCTCATCGCCTGGTTACTTGTTCCCGAAGGCGACGGACCGCGCGCCGCGACCGGAGGCGGCAACCGTCGGCTCATGGGCTTCATGCTGCTCGCGATTGCCTTGCTCGGGCTGGGTATCGCGACTTTTCTGAATGAAGATAAGGACAACTCGATAGCGTTTTTGGGTCCCATCGTTGTGCTCGTCCTGGCGGTTGCGCTGCTCGCGAAAAAGAGCGATGCCACCGCGAACCTCGATACTTACACCGTCGAAGGAGCGAATATGAGTGGATCATCGTCACAGCCGCGCCGTCTGATGCGAACCGCAAATGACAAGAAGATCGCCGGCATTTGCGGCGGCTTTGGCGCCTTTTTCAATGTGGATTCAACACTCGTAAGAGTCCTTTGGATTCTGGCCGTGCTGCTGGGCGGCACCGGACTCTTGCTTTACATCATACTCTGGATCGTCATGCCCCTCGATGTTGATCCGGATACGATGACTTCGCGCTCAACTTAAGGAACTTCATGCGCCCTGACGTTCGTAATTTCTGCATCATCGCTCATATTGACCACGGCAAGTCAACCCTTGCAGACCGGTTGCTCGAGTTGACACGCACACTTGATCAACGGCAGATGACGACGCAGGTGCTCGACAACATGGATCTCGAGAAAGAGCGCGGGATCACGATCAAAATGCACCCGATCACGATGCAATATACAGCCCGTGACGGAAAAGCTTACACTTTCAATCTGATTGACACTCCGGGCCACGTGGACTTCACGTATGAAGTGTCGCGCAGTTTGAAGGCCTGCGAAGGCGCGATTCTCGTCGTTGATGCGAGTCAGGGAATGGAGGCCCAGACGCTCTCGAATCTCTATCTGGCGCTCGACGCCAATCTTGAGATTCTTCCCGTGTTAAATAAAGTGGATTTGCCCGTCGCCCGGCCTGATGAAATCGCTCATCAGGTCGGCGAACTTTTGGGGGTTGATCCTGACTCCATATTGCGTGTGTCGGGAAAGACCGGCGTCGGTGTTGCAGAACTTCTTGAAGCGATTGTCGAGCGCATTCCTGCGCCGCGCGGCAAAATTGATGAACCGCCGCGCGCGCTCATTTTCGATTCGCAGTACGACACTTACCGAGGCGCAATCGCGCACGTCCGTGTGGTAGATGGCTCGATCCGCCCAGGACAGAAAATTCGGTTTGCGGCGACTGGCAAGGACTTTGATGTGCAAGAAGTCGGCATTCTCCGACTTGCGCAGATTCGCCGCGAGGAACTTATTGCGGGCGATGTGGGTTATGTGGTCAGCGGCTGCCGTGAAGTCCGGGATATTCGCGTCGGAGATACAATTCTTGATGCCACCAATCTCTCTGACGCTCCGCTGGAAGGGTACCGTGAAGTCAAACCGATGGTCTTCGCCGGTATCTATCCCGCCGACAATAGTGACTACGAATTGCTGCGGGACTCGTTGGGTAAGCTCAGCTTGAACGACAGCGCGTTGATCTATGAAGCGGAAACATCCGTTGCACTTGGATTTGGTTTCCGCGTCGGCTTCCTTGGGCTGCTGCACTTTGAAGTGATTCAAGAACGGCTCGAACGCGAGTACAACCTCGATCTCGTATGCACTGTTCCGTCCGTAGAGTACCGCGCAACCCTGACTGATCAATCTGTGATTCTGGTTGAGAATCCGGTCAACCTGCCGGGCGCAGGAGAACTGGAATTCATGGAAGAGCCTTTCGTGCGGTCTTCGATTATCACGCCGGAAGAGTACATTGGCCCGATCATGCAGTTGTGCATTGAAGCGCGGGGTACATACATCAACACTGAGTACCTCGACGCGACGCGCGTGAACCTGCATTACGAAATGCCACTGGCGGAAATCATCTTCGACTTCTATGACCGGCTCAAGAGCATCTCTCGCGGTTACGCCTCGTTCGACTATGAATTTCTCGGCTATCGCCAAAGTGAACTCACGAGACTTGACATTCTCGTAAATGCCGAAGTCGTTGACGCGCTGTCGGTCATCGTGCACAAAGACAAAGCCTATGATTGGGGCCGCCGTGTTTGCGACCGCCTCGTGGACTTGATTCCGCGGCAGATGTTTGAAGTCGCGATACAAGCGTCCGTCGGATCGCGCATCATTGCCCGCTCCACTGTGAGGGCGATGCGCAAAAACGTTTTGGCCAAGTGCTACGGCGGTGACGTTTCGCGCAAGCGCAAGCTGCTCGAGAAACAGAAGGCCGGAAAGAAGCGCATGAAGGCCGTCGGCAATGTCGAGATTCCGCAGGAGGCCTTCTTGGCAATCCTGAAAGCGGAGCAATAGAAATTCGTGCCAGCTTACCAATTGATGCAGTACAGGAAGGTGAATGACAGTCGTTAGCGCATCCGCGGAACAACCCGCAGTGCAAGTTAAGCGCAAAAGCACCGTTCGCGAATGGACGGAGTTCTTTGTCACGCTGGTAATTATGGTGTTCTTCATACGCGTGACGACCGTTGAAGCTTTTCGAATCCCGACTGGCTCGATGGAAAACACGCTTCTGGTCGGCGATTTTCTGCTGGTGAACAAGTTTATCTACGGTATTCGCACGCCGGAGTGGATCGGTATCCCATTCACCGAGATCGGTTTCGATATTCCTTGGACAAGGTTGCCTGCGCCTTCAAAAGTTGAGCCGGGCGATATTGTTGTTTTCAAGTTTTCCAAGGACATTTTCCGATTCCCCGAAGACCGTTCTGTCAATTACATCAAACGGTGCGTCGCCGTACCGGGGCAAACCTTGGAAATCAAGGATCGAGTCTTGTATGTTGACGGAGTGGTATTCCCAAATCCACCTGAATCTAAATTCACCGCACCGCAGATAATTCGGCCGGGGCTTGCCGAGCCGCGAATCTTCAGCCCACAGGGCCAGCCGTGGAATCATGATAACTATGGACCGGTGACGATTCCGCCCGGCCACTATTTCATGATGGGTGATAACCGCGACAATTCTCTTGACTCACGCTATTGGGGTTTTCTCAAGGAAGAGGATATTGTCGGCAAGGCGCTGATCATCTACTTCAGCTGGGATAAAAATCAAGGCCTGTCCAAGTTCTATAAGTCGATCAGGTTTGATCGTATTGCGAACTGGATAGAGTAGGAAGGCCAAATGCATGAAGAAGGGCCGACTCACACGAGTCGGCCCTTCTTCTATTGCTATTTGACTGCGTCACGAAGCTACTTTCAACCAATCCACAAAGAGGAAGTAGAATCGGTCAAACAGAAGTGCGATTCGAGTCATAACCGTATAGCCGTAACCCGCCCCAAAACCGATCATCAAGAGTGTTGTGCCCACGAGCGCCACATGTCTGTACCCGCCTTTGTGCTCAATAGAGAAGAAGAAATAAAACAGCACGCAAATCAGTCCAATTGTAAAAAGCGGATTATCGAATATCCCGAGAAAGTTCGTAACATTGGGGTTAGTTGAGAACTTCGTTACTGCGGTAGGTTCAAAAACAGGAATCAGGCTGGCATGGATTTGCAATGCCATGTCACCGGATGCAAACCCAGTCACGGCCAGACCGGCGTAGGTGCCGATAATAACGGACATGGGCCAACGTGACACCCAGCCAAGTGACTGTGTAAATCGAGTGAACAGAGAGAAGCCGAGCAGCAACGGGACGATCAACCAATAATCGGTACCTGAGGTGAGCGGTTGCCACAAATTAGGCAGGAATACGTTATAGAACTGCGTGCATACGACATATCCGGCGGCTATCCCGACAAAGAAATGCTCCGCAATTTTGTAAAGAGGATTGTCATTGTAGAGAAAACTCAATACCGCGATGGTTGCGAGGCCGGCAATGGAAAGCCAGAAGAACTCCATATTCGACTAACTCCTGCCTCGATTGCGCCGGGTCATGAAATACACAATGTTCCCGAATAATATGAAAGCAATGATGACAAAATGCCCCATCGTTTGGCCGTCCATTGCCGTGATCGCCAACCCAGGGACGTTGATTAGTGCTTCATATTCCGCCGCGCCGGTGATGCCTGTAAGCAATCCGCGGAGTTGGCCGCTCTGATAGTAGGCAGAGTACTCAGGCACGGATACCGCAGAGGCGCCACTAAGAAGGGGAATATCAAAACGCGAGGTCACGTATTGCACATACTCTTTCGTGCCGGGGTAGCCTGCGGACACGTTGATCAGCACGTCAAACTGGCCGTAGTTCTCTACGCCGTTCATGATCGGCAAGCTGTCAACGGTCGTTCCATAGAAATCAGATGGGAATGTCCGGCGCAGGGACTTGCCCATGGCGACCATCACGGCTTCTCGGCCCTCTTTCAAGCCTAAATAGGCGTAGTCAACACCATATAGCCTGCCGTACTTATCGCGGCAGACTTCGTTGACGTTTCCTTCTACCATCGCCGGTGCCGTGGACCAAAGGGTTATGACGACAACGCGTAGCTTCCGTTGCATCAGATGATCCAACACGGAAAGGCACATCGGGTTCAGTTCCGCTTTGGAACCCGGATCGTAGTCCATAGAGCAAAGCACAAGCGAGCCTTCAGGAAGACTTTCGATGTAGTCATAAAACGCGCGCACAGGAGGCGTAGTCTTAGGTGCCAGGCCTAACTTGAAGAAGAGCGGAAACGCAACGGCAATGGCCATGGCGAGGAACACCCAGCGGCGATCCATCTTCTCCATCTTTTGCAGCGTAGATTGGCCCATGTCAGTCCCGGCCCAAGTAGCTGCGTTCAATGCCAAGAATGACTTTCAGCCCTGTCGCGATAGCTCCCAATGCCGCTCCAATTAGAATACCCCGCTGAGCCACGGTATTCGGCACATTCATGATCCAATCTACAATGCCGGGAAGTTCGTCCCAGATCAAATGGCTAATTGGCACACGCCCAAGCATGACCACCAACGCTGTAATCGCCAGCACAGAGGCCTGCCATGTTCGAATTCTGAAGGCGCGAAATGCCGCAGATGCAATGAAGAAAGCTAACGATGCGTACATCGTAGAAGCCAACGGCGTATAGGTATAGGCAAATAGCCTGTCGTTTGCCCAAGAGCCTTCTTTGATACCGAATAGCAAACCGGGTATCACCATGAGAAAGAATGCTGCGACTAACACAAGTTTGTAGGGCCAGCCTGATCCGCGCCGATAAACCAACTCGCCGTTGATGCGCAGAATATTGGCGGAGCCAAGCACATATGAAAACGAGATCACAATGATGGCCCAGTTTTGCAGCCGGTTGGCAATGTCATTCACCACCGGATGCGGTATGAAAAACTGGACAATCATGAAGACGCCAAAAATCAGCGTGATCAGTATCGGAATTTCTCGTTTCAACGTTTACCTTGTCTCAAAACTAAATGAACTGAAACCAAGAGCGGAGGAACTTGACACCGATCAATTCGAGGAACATTCCAATGGCCAAACAGGCGATAATAAATCCCTTCATATAGTCCGTTGCCTTAAGCGTTCCCATCATTTCAAGGTCGCGTGTCACGAGGGCGCTGGTCGCAAAATACTCTTCGCCAATCAAAGTGTAATCGCAAGCAACAACGAAGAAAGGAAGCTGGTGCACATTAGCTGTTCCGGCAATTTGTATTGCGCCCGAGGTGAAGCCAACTTCGGAGAGAATGAGAGATTCAGCGAAGAAGGCACCCAAATAGAAATGCGCGGCGGTTTTTTCCCGCATCATGATACCAGTTGTGCCGCTGGTGAAGGCGAACTGTTCATCTGACAGGTAGCGAATGTTGTCCGGCACATACGCATCTGGCCGGCCCGCGTTCATGAATCCCTGCTTCACAGCCTCTTCCGCCACGGTTACCATGAAGGCCCTGTTCAGGGGTACGATGATTGGAATATCGTAGTTAGCCGCGCGCGTGGCCACAGAAGTCAGCAACTGAATAGATGCAATCGTCTGAATATTCTCAATATTCTGCGTACCCGGCACATAAAGTACAGGCTTGCCCAATTCGGTCGCACGGCCAATCGCTTCATCTATTGCGTCAATTCCGGCTATCTTGCGGAAATGGAGTGATGCACCTGCCTTGGCACGTTTGATCATGTACATCACGGCGGCGTAAAATAGCACGATCATCAAGAAAATATTCAACCTATCCCAGTTGAACCACGAAGCTTCAGCAACCGTTGGTCCTGTAACTGGTGACTCAGACAGACGAAGGCGCTTGACGAATTTCACGCCGACAGAGTCCGGCAAACTCGAGTCTGCAACAGCTAAGGTTGTCGAGTCCACGGCCACAACCTTTACAAAATAGGCGTCACCTGCTTCAATCTTCCACGATTCGCCCGAAGAAATGTGTGCCTCGTTTGTCCGGCCGTCAGTTTCTGCCATAAGTTGAAATGGGCCCGCGGCGGCTTTGGCAGCCAAGACCCGGTACCCCAAAATAGAAAAACCGACCTGCGAGGTCGGAGTCCATTTCACCAGTAGCCGATCACCCCCGTCATTGGCGACATCCTCGGCCACAACCGTCGCAGGCGCAGCGCCCTGTGCGATGATTGTAATGACGGAGTCGCTCTGTGCCCGCACACAGATGTGACAGCACAGAACGAGCAATAGGAGGCAAGAGGCCTTTTGAGGCATGCGCGCGATTCTGGGGATGCTTGAAGTGAACAGTGTAGTTGGATGCAACGACTATGAAACTCAAGTCGCCAGCATGACAACGCGAAATTAGTGAATTAGCGTTGGACTGTCAAGTAATTCCCAACAAAAACTAAATTTAGACCATTTCCTCCTGTATGACCGCGACGTAGTCCAATCTTGACGCATCATTAAGTCTGTGATTGTGCGATACTAAGGTTCGAATGCTCCGAGATCAGGTCGGCCCGATTCTCGAGCACGGGCGCGCTCAGATGGCGTAATGCCCGGCTTCCCAACCCCTGGTGTGTAATCTTCAAGCTCTACGATGAATGAGCCGAACGACACTTTGGAAGTCATGATCACCGGAATGCGGCGCTCATCGGCCGTGACCCAAACATAGACTCTGGCTTTACGCTCCTTCTGAAACAGCCCACCGCTTCGAAGTACAGGCTCGCAAACGAAACAGTCAAATTCGCCGGCTAACGACTGGAGAGTGTCGCGGGCGTGCACGATGACAAGGAGATCGTATGTCTTATTGACATCGTGAGTCTTGATGGCAATCGTGTCGCCAATAGCAAGATCAATGGTCCGCGTGCGATATCCCGCCGAGAGCACGTCTTGCACGCGCGGTTCGACTTTGATCGGGTTCTTCTTGACACCGTCATCCCACGAATGCACTGTGCTGTCCGTGAAATCATACTTGACCAGGCGGTCGTCATGGAAAAAGCCTTCTGACAGGCGCTTGTGGAACTTCAAACTGTAGATTGAGTCCGTGTCCACCCATGTCGTGATCGTGTCGCGCACCTTGAATACCCAGTCGAACCCTTTGGCAGAGCGCGCGCTCGATTGGATGCGCCACGCCCATTGGTCATTCACCATCACTGTGTCGAGCACATTCAGTTCCGCTTTGCCGGCAGGAACCGCGCTGAATGACACATGATACACAATGCGTTCGCCAATCGAAAAGGGGATAGGCAACGGCGGAATCCCGACGGAGTCTCTGCGCGCGGTTGACGAAGCAGTTGAGTCAGGTAGATCTACTGTATCTGCAAAGCCTGCTGTAACCGCAGTCAAAAGCAAGAGGACTGCGACCAAGCGGCCAATTGTGAAACCCATTCTAACCTTTCTTCCAAATCTTCATGATATCGTCACCACTGATGGCCCCTTCGCGGACGATCTCGGGCTGCTTCCCGCGTACATCTACTACCGTTGAGGCCCGACCCAAGAGAAGCTGCTTGGTACTTATGACGAGATCACAGGCGTCTGCTACCGCCTGTTCAACTTCGCTCCAAAGCTTAGGTGACGGCCTGCCGGGTAGGTTGGCGCTTGTGGCCCAAAGCGGGCGCTCCGAATGACACATAACCTCTATAATAAACTCATGATTCGGTATTCTGTATCCCAAGCTTTTGTTTTCACCACAAAATTCCTCGGGAATTGAAGGCGACACCTGCCAAATCACGGTCAACGGACCGGGCCAATAGGTCTCGCACAGGTGAACGAGCTTTTGACTCGGTACTTCGCCGCCAAACTGACTTAAGCGTATCATGCTGTCAATCAGAATCGCCGTCGGCTTGCTATTGCGTTCCGGTTTTACCTTCAGGAGACGATCGAGCACTTTCCGGCTAAACGCCGCCCCGCCGAGCCCATAGACGGTGTCGGTAGGGAAAAGCATCAGTTCTCCATCGTGCATCCCCTTGCACATCCGCTCAACGCAGTCGCTGTAGGTCGCTTCGCTCAACTCAAGATGTTCCATTACCAACTTCCCACAATCTTGTTCAGCAAATCTTCTACCAGTTTAGTCGTGGCCTCCTTAACAGCAGCATCTCGATTCGACAGATCGCCGCCATAAGGATAGATGGACCAGGCCGTGAAGTTGTTCGTCCATTTTGTTTCGCCGGTCGCGCGATCCACAAGTTCGATACGGCATGTCATCGAGAATCGGTATTCGTCCACGGTTATATCCTGAACCGTCGTGCCGCTTCGCGCTGTATAGGGTTCGTCACGCACTTCCATCAGCGCTCCGACCAACGTAGCATCCGCTTGATTTTCGGCCACAACCCGCAAAGTACCATCACGCTGAAATCCCCTAATCAGCTCGTCCGTCACAGTCTCCGACAGGCCAAACTCGGAAGACTCATTGCTGAAAGTCGGGATCGCGAGAGTCCGAATGTCCCCTGCAATCTGGCTCCGAAAGGTGTAGCAGCCGGACAACAAGACCAAGAGGCACAAAATAACTCTACTCAAGATTGTACTCCTTGAGTTTTCTGTACAACGTGCGTTCCCCGATACCCAAATCGTGCGCAGTTTTGCGGCGGTTGCCGTTGTTCTGACTAAGTATGCGCTGAATTTGATCACGCTCTAAATCACTTAGACGGCCTGAGGGCAGCGGCTCTTCAACGATTGACTGTGAACTGGCAATTGCGTTTTCCAATATACTCCGCAACTCCATTACTTCGCGTCGGACTTCCAACATGGTGGCCAACAGCAGTTCATTGCCAATGGGCGGCGTTTCGCGCAAAGCAGGCATCGGCAATAGTCCGCGCGGCGAACCAAGGTGCGGGCGGAAATGATCTCCATGGAGGACACTAATGCCACGATTCAACGTCAGCACCGATTCAACGGTGTTCTTCAACTCGCGCACATTGCCCGGCCAATACTGGTTCGAAAGCAACTCTAAGGCGTCACTTGTAAACCTCGGCGTTGCCAAACCATTTCGCGCGGCAAATTCGCGAGCAAATTGTACCGCCAACAATGGAATGTCGTCCGCCCGTTCCCGCAGTGGAGGAAGAGTGATTGTCACGGCTTTGAGCCTGAAATACAGATCGTGGCGGAAGTCACCACGCGCAACCGCATTGGCTAAATCCACATTCGTCGCGGCCAGCACGCGCACTTCCACCGGAACAGGTTTGCTCGACCCGACACGCATGACCTCACGTGATTCCAGTACCCGCAGGAGCTTTACCTGTGATTCCGCAGGCATTTCGCCGATCTCGTCCAATACCAGCGTACCACCTTGCGCCTGCTCGAAGTAGCCCGTCCGTTTTCGCTCGGCACCGGTGAAACTGCCACGCTCGTGACCAAATACTTCGCTCTCAAAAATCCCTTGCGGAATCGCTCCGCAGTTTACATATAACAGCGGCCCTTGCGCCCGCCTCGAATCTTCGTGAATCGCCCGCGCTACAAGCTCTTTGCCTGTGCCGCTTTCTCCTACGATCAGAACCGAAATATCTGTCGGGGCTGCTTGTAGAATCAAAGATTTCACTGCGCGCAGCGCCGCGCTTTCGCCAATCAACAGATCAATCGCTCGCATCACACCTCCGTTGCCGCAATGTCATTGCGCATGCGCAACCCTGGCACAAGCGCGCGTTGCGCGAGGTCATACGCGTTTTCGCGCGCGTCCGCAATTGTCTCGCCCAGCCCGACCGCATTTAGCACGCGGCCGCCACTTGAGACCCAGCGCCCGCTTTGCAATGACGTTCCTGCTGAGAAAAGAAGTTGATTCTCAAACAACGCCGGTTGAGTTAGCGGTGTACCTTTGCGATACGTATCCGGGTAGCCCTCAGCGCACATCACGACACAAACCGCATGCCGGATCGCTTCGCTTGAAAATTGGGTAGGATCCAAATTTCCCCGAGCACATTGCTGCATGGCCTCCAGAATATCATATTCCAAACAGGGCAGCATCACCTGCGTCTCAGGGTCACCGAAGCGGCAATTGAACTCGATCACTTGCGGTCCGTTTTCCGTGAGCATGATTCCGACGTACAGCAATCCGCGATACGGCGATCCGATCTTACTCATCGCCTGAAGCACCGGTCGCACAATTCGATCTTCGCATTCCCGAATTAACGCTGTGCTGACATGTTCCGTGGGGCAAAAAGTCCCCATGCCGCCGGTATTGCCGCCGAGGTCATCATCATAGGCGCGCTTGTAGTCTTGAGCCGGAGGCAGTGCCACAAAGCGCTCTCCGTCACAAAAGAAGTGCAGCGACGCCTCGCGGCCTGCGAGTTTCTCCTCAACAACGATACGCGATCCGGCAGTGCCAAGACTCTTATAGACCAGCAATGATCGGGCAATGGACAGTGATTCCTGATCCGAGCCACAGACGAAAGCGCCTTTCCCAGCAGCAAGTCCGTCAGCCTTTACGACCCTTCCGTGCCCTGTCGGCGCATTCTTGATGTAATCTTCGCATCGGGCGATATCGTCAAATACGGCAAACGCCGCGGTCGGCACACCTGCGTCGCGCATCAGCTCCTTAGCAAAGACCTTGGAAGTTTCAAGTCTTGCTGCAGCGGCCATAGGGCCAAAACACGGGATGCCGGTTTCGCTCAACTTGTCAACAAGGCCGTCTCCCAATGGCTGCTCCGGTCCAACGACTACAAATTCCGCCTTAATGCGCTCGATTGCAGAAATCAATGAGGTGACATCCATTTCCACGGGCACAAGAACTGCAAGTTCGCGCATGCCTGCGTTGCCCGGAAGTGCAAACAACTCACTGACACTCGGGCTCTGCCGCAGTTTCCACAATAAAGCGTGTTCCCGTCCACCGGCCCCAACTACTGCAACTCGCATTCTAAAACCTCCTCAAGAAAGCGAAATCGCCCGCGTCCTGACCATTCGGCAAAGCGATTTGCCACATGCCTGCCAGGCTGTCCCGTGTCACGTATGACCCGTCCAAACGAAAAGGAGAGTCCGCATTTGCAATGGGCGTCAAGCCTGAGACAAAGAAGCCGACTCCTTCCTGTGCACCGTCATTCACGTCACCGAGAATGTCGTACAACGTCATATGTGCCTCCAGATCACCATCAAAGAGGGATCCCTGCTGATCCACAAACAACTCAGCATCGCGCCAGTCGCCCAGCAATTGACTGAACATTCTCCCGTGCCACTCACCGCTGAGGTTCAAGCCGGCCGTTTCACGGTTCAATGTGTAAGTCGGCTGACCCGCGGGCTCCAAGATGTATATAGTTATTGCATAGCCTGTCACGACGCCGAGGCAGCGGTAAGTATTACCACGAGAATATTCAAACCTCACAGTATCTTCGCCTTCGGATACATCAGTCACCAAGACGTCGCTTAATGAGCCTCCATAGAGTATGCGCGATAGCCAGCCCCCGGTGTCCGGCTGCGCAATCTCCAACCATACGTTCTGCCCGGTCCCTCCTGGACGGCCCCATCCGACATAGCCACCGTCGGCCTGCGGCTCCGGCAAGACTGGCGGATCCACCGGTGTTTTCTTGCAGCCCACAAGAGCGAGCAGTGAAAGACAAATTACAACAAGGAACCTGTTCATCCGCGCACCTGCTCTTTCAAACGGACAATTTCGTCCCGCAATTCCGCGGCCTTTTCGTATTGTTGAGCTTTGGCCATACGCTTCATCTCTTTCTCCAAGCGGGCTATCAGGTCTTCAAGTTCAAAAGTCGAAAGAAACTCCGTCTGCGCGTCTTGCACGATTTCGCGGATCTTCGCATCCGCCACCGTGGTCGAAAGCAGCACGTCCTCAACCGATTTGATAATAGAAGCAGGTGTGATGCCGTTGGCCTCATTGTATGCGCGTTGCACTTCGCGGCGGCGAGTCGTCTCGTCAATCACACGCTGCATTGAGGGTGTTAACTTGTCGGCGTAGAAAATCACCCGACCGTTCACGTTTCGGGCTGCGCGGCCTGCGATCTGCAAGAGACTCCGTTCGCTACGCAAAAAGCCCTCTTTGTCCGCATCGAGAATCGCGACAAGCGACACTTCGGGAAGATCAAGTCCTTCGCGCAAGAGGTTGATGCCGACCAGAACGTCAAAGCGTTTCAAACGCAGATCGCGCAAGATTTCCACCCGTTCAAGTGATTCAATTTCACTGTGCAAATACTTGACTCGAAGCTGCATCTGCTCCAAATATTCCGCGAGATGCTCTGACATGCGTTTGGTCAAAGTCAGCACCAATGCGCGCTCGCCACGTTCAACAGTATTGCGAATTTCGCCGAGTAGATCATCAATTTGGCCCTTGGAGGGTCGCACATCAATTTCAGGATCAAGCAGCCCTGTAGGCCGAATGATTTGTTCTACCAGCACCCCGTGGCATTTCTCCAACTCGTAGTCCGCCGGTGTCGCGCTTACAAAAACACATTGCGAGATATTGTCCTCCCATTCCTGAAAGTACATGGGGCGGTTGTCGTAAGCGGAGGGCAGGCGAAACCCGAAATCCACGAGATTCACCTTTCGGGCCCGGTCACCTCGGTACATGCCGCCGACTTGCGGGACAGTCACGTGCGATTCGTCCACAATCAGCAGAAAATCCTTGGGGAAATAGTCGAACAGCGTGTCAGGCCGCTCGCCGGGCTTTCGTCCGGACATGTGCCGCGAATAGTTCTCAACACCATTGCAGAAGCCAACTTCACGCAGCATTTCCAAGTCGTAACGCGTGCGCTGTTCCAGCCGCTGGGCTTCCAGCAACTTGTTCATACCGCGCAATTCTTCAATGCGCTCCGCCAGCTCGGCCTGAATTGAGACCATCGCCCGTTTCAAGTTCGGCTCGGTGGTCACAAAGTGCTTGGCAGGATAGATCGCGAGTGCTTCGCGTTTGTCGAGAGCTTCACCCGTCAGGATCTTGAAATGCGTAATAGACTCGAGCGTATCACCGAAGAAATCGAAGCGGAAGGCCGTCTCTTCGTAGGCTGGGTGTATTTCCAGAACATCACCCCGCACCCGAAAAGTACCCCGGGGAAACTCGATGTCGTTGCGTGTGTAGTGCATCTCAACGAGCCGCGACAGAATATCCCGACGTTCATATTCCTTGCCGACTTCCAGCATCAGCAGCAGATCTTTGTAGTCTTTCGGCGATCCCAAACCGTAAATACAGGACACTGACGCGATAATAATAACATCGCGCCGCTCAAGCAGGGAGGAGGTAGCCCGCAGCCTGAGCCGGTCAATCTCCTCGTTGATCTGTGTGTCTTTTTCGATATACGTATCGGAACTCGGAATATATGCCTCCGGCTGATAGTAATCGTAGTAGGAGATGAAGTACTCGACTGCATTATTCGGGAAAAAAGTGCGAAATTCGCCGAAAAGCTGGGCTGCCAGTGTCTTGTTGTGGCTCATGATCAGCGTGGGGCGCTGTACTGCCGCTATAACATTCGCCATCGTGAATGTCTTGCCGGAGCCGGTGACCCCTAACAGCGTCTGGAACCTGTCCCCGCGCTCCAATCCCTCGACCAACTGCCGGATGGCCTCGGCCTGGTCACCGCGCGGCTTCATGTCCGTTGCTAACTCAAATCTTCTCATAGTCTGAAAATACAAGGTTTCTGCCAAAATTGCAAGCCATTTGGCAGAGATGGATATGTGTGTTAGTTATTAATTATCAATAAAATACATAATATTGTCTTGCACAAATGCACAGTCGGCTCCCCGCAGTCTTCCCTTGCACTTTTGCGCTGGCATTAGTATATTCTAAATTCTAAAAATCAACATGATGAAAAACTAAGGCCGTTCCATGCTTCAATCCATGCGCGAAAACATGCCCCTGGTCATGTGGACGCTCGTGCTCGCCTTCGTCGCCACGATCGTCTTCAGCTGGGGTATGGGTGGTTTCAAAGGGTCACAAGGGGGTCTCGATGGTGTCGTCGGAAAAGTCGGCAAAACCGAGATCATGTACGACCGCTACAACAAGCTCGTTCAAGATCGCCTTGCGCAGCAGCGCCAGGAAAAGCCTGATCAGGAAATCACCGATCAGACGATCAAGCAGGTGCGGCAGCAGGCATGGGATGACCTCGTCCGCGTTGAACTGATGAAGGGCTACCAGAAAAAGTGGGACATCATCACGACCGATGATGAAGTTGCATATGCAGTCAAGAATAACCCACCGGACTTCATTCGCACGAACGAAAACTTCATGACGAATGGCCAATTCGATCCGGCGCTTTATCAGGAATTCTTGCGTGACCCGCAGCAGACGCAAGTCTTGTTGGCTATCGAAAAGGACTACCGCGAGAGCATCGGTAACCAGAAGGTCATTGACCGCGTGATTCAGCCCGTCTTCGTGTCGCCGCAGGAAACTTGGGATGAGTTTGTGATCAACAATCGCAAGTTCAAGGCGGTTGTGGCCACGTTCGCGTTGACCAATTTCCCGGTGGACAGCGCCTCAATTCCGTTGGCAGACGTTGAGAAGTATTACCGCGAACATGAGCAAGAGTACAAGCTGAAAGACCGTCGCAAATTGTCCTTTGTGACAATCCCGCTGGCGATCAGCGCGGATGATTCGCTTCGAGTGACCGAAACGATAGAAGATATTCTGGCGGCGTTGCGCTCAGGTGAGAAATTCAACGACCTTGCGACTGAGTACTCCGAAGACCAAGGATCCGCTAAGAATGGCGGCGAACTCGGTTGGTTCCAACGCGGCCGTATGGTTAAGGAATTTGACTCAACGGCATTTGTCGCCGAAGTCGGACAGGTCGTCGGCCCGGTGATGAGCCGCTTCGGCGCGCACTTGATTCGAGTGGATGCCCGCGACCTCAATGGCACTCAAGATTCCGTTAAGGCCTCGCATATCTTGATCAAATACGGAATCGGCCCTGAAACGGAATCACGCGTGTCGCAGAAAGCCAAAGACTTCGCTGACGCGGCCGGTACCGATGGCTTTGATGCAGCTGCGAAGCAGTTCAATCTTACGGTCGAGACGACAAGCTTGTTCCCATATTCTGAAGCGGGCACAATTCCCTCGGTCGGCGCTTTGAAACCGGTGATGGACTTCGCTTTCAGTTCGACGGACGACAAGGTGAGCTTGCCATATAAGACCCGCGTCAAAGGGCAGGATGGATACACCGTCTTCAAAGTCGCGGATCGTGCCCCGGCCGGTTTGTCCCCGATGGCTGACGTTGAAGGCACCATTCGTGGCCAATTGATTCGTGAAAAGCAGAAGGAAATGGCCCTCCAAGCAGCGCAGCAATTCCGTAGCCGTTTGGGTTCGGCTGACCAGCTTGTTCCCGCAGCACAGGCGGAAAACCTCAAGATTGACACGACCGGACTTCATGGCGTTCGGGACTTCATTCGCGTGATCGGCCAGGATGAACAGATCGCCCGCCAATTGCTGTCGCTCGCGCCCGGTCAGTTGTCTCCAGGGCTGGCCAACACCCGCGGCGGCTATGTAGCGGCCGTACTCGAAATCACTGAGCCCGATTCCAATCAATTTGCCACGCAAAAGGCGCAGTTGATGCAGAACCTCGAGCGCACTAAGCAGAACCGTGTCTATTCCGACTGGCTCAAACTCGCTAAAGAAGAATTGACCGTCGTGGACAACCGCTATCTGTATTACACGGACTTTTAATCTCATCTCCCGCAAGGGAAGCACAGCTTGAGTTCAACAAGAAACGAGAGCCTTAGTCTGCTCGACATTCTGGCCTTCATGGTGCGTTGGCGGCGCGTTTGGATTCCCACTATGCTGATATGTGCAGTAGCGGTCGGAATCTTTTCCGTAGTTGCAAAACCCCTTTACCGTTCATCGGCTGTTGTGCGCGGCATTGATAACAAGTCCGGCGGCCTTGGCAGCTTGATTAGCTCAAAGCTTGCTGGACTCGGCAACTTGGCCGGATTCGCTCCCGCCCTTGGTGAGGTCCGTGGTGATTATTACCTTTTGCTGCTGCGTTCGCCAAGCATGAGTCAGAAGGTCATCGAGAAGTTTGATATCCGAAGCCTTTTCAAGATGCCGGATCAGCCGATTGAAGAAGTTATCGAAGCTTGGAAAGGCAAAATCTACTTCAAATATGAATCGAATACGAACACCGTTTTGATTCAAGTAGATCACCCAAGTCCTGAGACCGCCAAACAGATCGTCGAATTCTACGTCTCCGAATTGGATCGTAGAAACCGTGAACTTGAAGTTACCAAGGCGCGGCAAGAGCGCGAATTTACAGAACACCGGTTAGAAGATGCCCGCGCCACGCTTTACGCGCTGGAAGACAGCATGGCCCGTTTTCAGCGTGAAACCGGTATTCTGAATCTTGAAGAGCAAGCTAAGGCCACCGTACAAGCCGTGGCTGCTATTCAGGCGGAGCGGGTGATGGCGCAAGCTGAGTATGAGTTTAAGGCAAAGCTCTTCAGCGGAGACAATCCAGAATTGAATCTCGCCAGGCTGAAACTGGCTGGAATTGACTCGTCCATTTCGTCTCTGTCTGCGCCGAAGCCGGAGGGTGCCGAACGCGATTTTCTGCTGCGATTGGACGCCGCGACGGAAGACGGCAAGACTTACCTGCGCTTGTATCGAGATATTGAGATCAATTCGCTGCTGATGGCCCTTCTGGTTCAGCAACACGAAACTGCGCGGCTGGAAGAAGCTCGCAACACCCCGACAATGGCCATTGTCGAGCCGCCCAATATCGCGACGAAACGCTCGTGGCCGAAAAGAAGCTTGCTGACTGCGCTGGGCGCTGCCGCCGGCCTCTTCGTTGGACTGCTCGGTGCGGGTTTCTTGAGCTTACGTGAAGCGCTTAAATCTCCAGAACACCCGAATCACGCTTCACTTGCGAAGCTGAGCCGGAGCTGGAGTGGACGGTAGTAATGCTGCGTTAGCCCGCACTTCCTGGAAGTCGCGGGATTTGCTCATTGGCGCAGGTTTGTCCGTTGCCGCAGCGCTGCTCTTTTTTGCGTGGCTTTACTGGGGACGAACGACACAGGTGCTAATTGCTGTCGCGGCGGGTGTTGGTGGGCTTGCGATGATTCGCTACCCGGAAATTCTCGCTGGTGTCTTGGGATTCTCCGTTGTCTCATATATTGCCAGTTTCTTGCCCGGTTCAACTGCGGCGCTCTTGGGGTTTTGCGCCGTCGTGCTTTTGCTCAGAAGACTGATTGCCGGAGAATTCAATTGGCGGTTGGGCTGGTTCTTCGTTGTAGCCGCTGCATTTGGCCTGTGGTATGACGTTGCAATCATCTGGGCGGACTCCGCGTGTGACAACGAATGGATGGATGGCGTCAAGATTATTCTGTCCGCAGCAATCGTGGCGGAGTTGATCAGCAATCGGCAGAACTATTTGGCCTATTTCGTTGGCGGCGCGGCGGGGCTGGTTTTCGCTTCGATCATGGCAATTCGTTCGGCCTATACTTTCTTCACTGCAGGCGCCGCTGAAGAACTGTCGCAGCATGTGGCCTATGTTGGTTCAACTCGGTTCTTTGGCAATTGGTCGGATCCGAACATCATGAGTATGACGTTCGTCACTTTTCTTGGCGTTACCTTCTCAATGTGGCGAAGCAAGCTTGATTACCGGCTCCGCTGGCTGGCATTTGCGGCAACGGCGCTGGGTTTTGCGACGATTCTGCTTTCATTGTCACGCGGCGGCCTGATCAGTTGCGTGATTATCTTTCTTACAATGCTGGCCGTTGACCGCCGAAAATTACGTATGGTCACCGCAGTGGCCGCAGTTGTAATAATCGTCGTACTATTCTCGCCAACCGATATCTTTGGCCGGGTCGCTGGAATGCTCGAAGGTGACAAGTCGGCGGGCGAACGCGGTATGCTGATTATCAACGGCTGGAATGCGTTTTGGGAAAATCCCGTGTTTGGAAGCGGCCTGGGGTCCATCGCGCACACAGCACCATTTGCGCAAAACCTTGCATATCTGCCGCACAATTTCATTTCGCACAACACAGTCGTTGACTTGGCCGTCGATCTCGGTATTGTCGGGTTGCTACTTTTCGGCTTTGCGCTCTACCTCGCTTACAGGGGGCTCGACTGGAAAACGTGGAAGATTGATCATAGCAATCCCAACCATGTGATCAATGCGGGCTTGCGAGGCGGGTTGCTCGCATCGAGTTTCTCCATGTTGACAATTTCCAGTGCAGCGTACATCCCGTTCTGGATTTTCTTCACTATCTGCGCCTTGTTTAAGGTTACCAATTACCCGAAAGACTCCGCCGCGGCTCGAACGCCGCGTTGAATCAGGTACCATGCGTTTCCTGCGATTTGCTGGATTGTTGCTGGTACTTGATCTGCTGATTCTCGAGGCTGCATTCTTTGGCATCTATTGGTGGCGCTTTGAGACCGGCGCGTTCGTCAATCCCGTAGTTTTTGATTGGCCCGAACTACTCATACCAAGCCTGTTTGTGAGTGCATTCTGGGTGCTCCACTTGGCAGTGTTTGGGTTGTATAGGTTTGATCCGCTGGAGTCCCGTACCGTCGCTGTGCGGCGGGCAGCACAAGCCGCGCTTTATGGCTGTCTAATCATCTTCGTCGCCACGTTCGAGCCAGCAAACCCACTTCCAACGACAAGAGTCATCTTGCTGACCTACGGCGTTGGAGTTATGGCTGGAATAGCGGTATCAAGGTTGACGCTTCTGACTGTACTCAAGGAGCTGCGCATTCGCGGTTCCAGCAAGATCAAGACAGTCGTTATTGGGTCAGGCGAACGATTGCGTGCAGCCTTGGAGGAGTTGCACAGAAATCGCGATCTGGGTGCCGAGATAGTTGGAGTAATTGGCGGAATGCCGAACGACTCAAGTGTTGATTATCTTGGGGGATGGTCGCAAGTACGTTGCAGCTCGATCATGTCGTCATGCGAAATCGCTTATCTCGCTTTGGACGATAAGGACGAACGCCTGCTCAATCGCATTGTGCTCCTGCTCTCCGATGCGCCTGTCCGTCAGTTTATTCCCGCTGATCAGTATCAGTTGCTTGTTGGTTCGGTGAAACCGGTCGGGCGGCGTGGGCAGCCAGTCGTGGAAATCCGGTCGCAGTTGCTCACGCCGATAGAACGAGTACTGAAACGTATCTTTGACATTACTGCTGCCGTCATGTTGCTTGTAGTAACGGCGCCTCTATGGATATTGGCAATTTTGCTGACCGTTACAGACTCCGGCCTTCCGGTGTTTTTTTCTCAGACTCGCGCCGGACTGAATGGAAAGCCGTTCACCATGCTCAAGTTTCGCAGCATGGTGCAAGATGCCGAGCGACGTACCGGGCCGGTGTTGGCAACTCGTGGTGACGCGAGAATAACGAAAGTTGGCAGATTTCTGCGTGCCACGCGAATTGATGAATTGCCGCAATTACTAAATGTGCTGCTCGGCGATATGAGCATTGTCGGACCCCGGCCGGAGCGACCGGAGTTTGTCGCAGAATTTGCCCGCCGTTCGCCGCTGTTCTTAAGGAGGCTGAACGTGAAACCCGGTCTCACGGGCTGGGCGCAGGTGCATTTGCAGTACTTTGCCACAATTGTTACGCCTGAGAAGAAGTTGGAGATGGACCTCTACTACATCGAGAATATGTCGCTGCCGCTCGATGTGAAGATATTGTACATGACATTGTTTGTTGTGCTGCGCGGCGAGGGCTAAATCGTTTCTCCATGATTGATATTAAATTAGTTCGTGAAAAGCCGGAATGGGTACGCGCCCGGCTTGATGCACGCGGTGTGGGTAACCTGCTCGACGGTGTACTCGAACTTGATAAGGAACGTCGCGCGCTTGTAGAGAAGACCGATGCGCTGAAAGCGCGCCGCAACGAATTGTCCCGCGAGATTGCAGAGGCCGCCAAGGCAGGTAAGGATGTCGTGTCGCTCAAAGACACAAGCCGGGCGGTTGGCGAAGACATCGCCTGCGGCGATGAAACGCTGAAAGTACTCGAAGCGGATCTGGAGACCAAACTGCTTCAGATCCCCAATCCGCCGCATGAGTCCGTGCCGCTGGGAAAATCCGCCGACGACAATGTAGTCGTGCGGACTTGGGGCGCTCCGCCAGGCTTTGAGTTCGAGCCTAAAGACCATCTATCGTTGGGCAAGGCGCTTGGAATTTTTGATTTTGAGCGCGGCACAAAGATCACCGGCAGCGGTTTTCCTGTCTTCAAAGCGGCAGGCGCGATTCTCGAACGCGCGCTGATCACTTTCTTTCTCGAGACGCATAGGTCACGGGGCGCTTACACGGAAGTGTCCGTGCCCTTCATGGTCAACCGCAAGAGCCTGATCGGCACCGGTCAATTGCCGAAATTCGAGGATGACTTATATCGTTCGGATACTGACGACTTTTTTCTTATCCCGACTGCTGAAGTTCCCATAACAAATCTTCATCGCGACGAATTGCTAACAGAGGCCGAGTTGCCGGTCAACTATTGCGGCTACACACCCTGTTTCCGCCGCGAAGCCGGATCTTACGGCAAAGATACTCGCGGATTCTTGAGACTGCATCAATTCGACAAAGTTGAAATGGTGAAGTTCACGAAGCCCGAAGATTCTTATGATGAACACGAGAAGTTAACTGCGGATGCGACGCATCTTCTCGAGTTGTTGGGTATTCATTACCGTGTCGTCTTGCTTTGTAGCGGCGATATGGGCTTTGGCGCGGCCAAATGCTACGACATCGAAATCTGGTCACCGGCTGAGCAAAAGTGGCTTGAGGTTTCATCTTGTTCCAATTTTGAGGCCTTTCAAGCGCGACGCGCAAACATCCGCTTCCGCCGCGCTGAGACAGGAAAGCCAGAGTTTGTGCACACATTAAATGGCTCCGGCCTTGCAACGCCTCGTCTTCTCGTGGTCCTATTGGAGACCTATCAAAATGACGATGGAACCGTGAGCATACCTGAAGTGTTGAAGAAGTACACTGGTTTTGGCCTGATTACCCCTTCCGGAGCAAGATAGGCGTTGTCCGCTCCGCTGATTTCTGAACTGATACACGCTGCCCAAATCTTAGCTGCGGCAGGTTGTCTTCCTGCGACGGACGGGAACTTTTCTGTGCGGGACGGCCAAAGCAAAGTTCTTGTTACACGACGCGCCATTGAGAAACGGGCGCTCTGCGTCAAAGATATAGTAGAGGCCTCCATGGACGAGTTTCAGCCTGCTGAAGCGTCGTCTGAGTGGAAGCTGCATCGAGCAATCTATCTTGCGCGGCAGGACGTGCGGGCAATTTTGCATGTTCACTCGCCATATCTTGGTGTCTTTGTCGCCGCTGGCAAGATTCCCGACGTTAAGCTCTTGATGGAAGCAGAGCTGACGCTTGGCGGGATCGCACTCATTCCTTTTGCCGAACCGGGAACTTCAGATGTCGGGCGTCTTGCAGTAGAACACGGCGCTAATGCCGGTGTCCTGCTACTTGAACGGCATGGTGTGGTCGCCGTCGGCAAAGATGTGCGTGAAGCGCTTCACCGGATTGAACGCGCGGAATTTCTTGCCAGAGTACAACTGGGCATGAAACTGCTATAGCGTGCGTATTCTTTCTGTCGAATCCAGTTGTGATGAGAACTCCGCAGCCGTCTTGGAGGATGGCCGAGTCTTGTCGCTAGTTACCGTAACGCAGCAAGTGCACCAGCAATTCGGCGGTGTCGTACCCGAGTTGGCTGGGCGGTCACACCTTGAGTTGCAGGACGCGAACGTTTGTGCGGCCCTCCGGACTGCAGGCTGTGAATTGCCCGAAATTGATCTAATCGCCGCAACGTCCGGTCCCGGTCTTGTTGGCTCCCTTCTCGTCGGTCACTCATTCGCTCAGTCTTTGGCACTCGCTTCTGATATTGAGTTTGCGTCCGTGCACCACATGGAGGCGCATCTCTGGTCCGTCGAAATCGAGAGAGAGCCGATCGCTTTGCCGTTTCTGGTTTTCCTGGCCAGCGGCGGTCATACGATGCTTGTAGTAGTCAGTGGTTTTCGAAATTATGAGGTCATCGGTAGCACCAAAGATGATGCGATGGGTGAGGCCTTTGACAAAGTTGGCAAGCTTTTAGGCTTGGGTTTCCCCGCTGGTGCGGCGATTGACCTGTTAGCGCAAGCAGGAAATCGGGAAGCCATTAGCTTTCCAGTTGCTCTGCAGAACGTTACTTTTGATTTCAGTTTCTCAGGGTTGAAGACTGCCGTGGCGTACAAGCTGCGCGACGAACCAAGCTGGAGCGGCGAGAATAGCCAGCCCGATCTTTTGGCCTCGTTTCAGAATGCCGCCATGCGCAGCGTCTTACCGAAAATTGAGCGTGCAGCCCGTGAGTACAGAGTCCGTGCTGTCTGTGCTGCCGGAGGTGTAGCGGCCAACAGCGCTTTGCGCGTCGGTCTCACCAAAATCGCGCAAAACTTGAGCATTGACGTCGCTGTGCCCGCAATGAAATACTGTGCTGACAATGCAGCAATGGTCGCATACGCCGCGCACAAACAGGTGCAAGCAGGTCTGCGCGCCGAGCACCTTCCGGTCAGACCGCGCTGGCCGCTCGCAGAATTACGATCACCAGCAGCCAATTAGCGTTGACTCTTCTCTTCCCTCTGCTTGCAGTTCGCGGCATTACCTTTGGCGCACCGACATTCTTGTTTGCGCTGTTGGCGCTGGCTGGAATTGCATTCGCAGTTGTTGTCTATCGTCAGACCTTGCCTCCCGTCTCCCCGTGGCGAAAGCGGACTCTGAGCTTGCTACGGGCTGTCGTGCTCGTACTGGTGCTGTTCGTGATCTTTGAGCCCGTCTTGAGTTGGATCAACCGCACAGATAAACGTGGCCAGGTGCTGCTGCTGGTTGACCGGTCCGCTTCAATGGAAATTTCTGACGGCGGCACTGTTCGCGATTCACTGGCGAAGTCCTTCCTGCGACGATCCGGTTGGCAAGATTTGCAGAGTCGCGGCAGTCTGCGGACTTTCGCTTTCGGCGACTCTGCTCGATCCATGTCTCTGGATAGCATTCGTTCAAGCAGTGCGGATTGGGTGGGCACAAATCCAGGAGACGCCTGGCTGGCTGCCTTGAAAGCTTCCGCCGGTGACGATGTCGGTGCGATTGTACTCATTTCAGATGGTGCCCAGAACGAAGGACCGAACCCGGAGCGGCTTGCGTCGGAAATTAACGTCCCGATTTACACCGTTGGAGTAGGGGACACGACGCTTCGGCGGGACGCGATCATCGCGGACATCCTGACTAACGACATCGCCTATCGCGGAGCACAGGTTCCCATTCGAGTGCGTGTTCGCGGCAGCGGCCTGTCAGGAACGAGCGGAAGGCTCCGTGTGATGGACTCACAAAGCAGAACGCTTTCTGATGAAGTCATTCAGTTCGAGGGTTCGCTCTTTGAGAAGACCGTTGAGACAAGTTTTCTGGCCGACAAAGAGGGCGAACTGCGCTTAAGTGCGGTACTCGATTCACTCCCTGGCGAAGCGACTGTTGACAATAACCGTCGTTCGCGAATCGTCAGGGTATTGGATTCAAAGTACAACGTACTCGTCTTGGCCGGTGCTCCTTCGCCTGACGTGACCTTCCTGATGCAGGCTTTGGGCCGTGATACCACGATTTCAGCCAGTGCGTTGGTCGAAACCCGAAGCGGTTTTGCCGGGGGCAAGAGTGGCGCCATGGATTTGGTTGCCGACGCCGAGCTGATTGTGCTGGTCAACTATCCCACAACGGCTTCCAATTCGCAGGTCTTGAATGCCGTGGCTTTGAGACTAACCAACGACGGAATCCCGTTGCTTTATGTAGGCGGCCCAGCTGTCTCTAAAGTTGCTTCTGAGAAATTTGCAGCGCGACTGCCGTTCGAATGGAGTCCGAAGGGCCAACCGGATCGAGTTGTCGTGCGCGGAGCATCATCGCATCCAGCGTTGTCCGCAGGCGGCGAGTTGGGCGCTCCGTGGGCCGATCTTCCACCCATTTTCGGATCAGCCGGGAGTGTGGAACCGAAGGCCTCAGCAACTGTGGTTGCCACAGTCGCAAATGAAGTAACTCCTGAATTGCCGAGCGGCCCGGCCCTGCTGATTTCTGACCTCAACCGCCGCCGCACCGCCGCCTTTACGGTTTTCGACATCTATCGCTGGCAGTTGGGCCGTGCCAAGGAAAGCGTTGACACTGATTTCTATTCAAACTTGATGTCGCGCTTGACTGCATGGCTGCTCGCGCCCACAGAAGAGAAACAGGTCAAAATTTCGACCGACAAGAAAGTCTATAGCTCTGGCGAATCGGTTCGGTTTCAGGCGCAAGTCTATGGCGCGGACCTGAAGCCTGTAAATGGCGCAAGCGTTTTGGTCGGTGTCACAGGTGGTGAAAGAGAAGAAACCGTTTCCCTGCGCGACAAAGGCAACGGGCTGTATGAAGGTCAGATGACTGCCAGTACGTCCGGTGACTATGCCTATAGTGGTTTTGCGCTGACAGGCGCGGACACGCTCGGCAAAGACAAAGGAGCGTTTGTCGTCGAGTCCTTCAATCTCGAGTGGCTTGACTCGCGTGCCAGATACGATGTCTTACAAGCCATATCTCGCAACTCGGGCGGCGCGTTTTTCACTACCGAACGCTCTGACTCTTTGTTTGAAAAACTGAATTTGCCTTCAAAAGTGGTCGAGTCTGCCCGGGAGATTCCCCTGTGGAACCGGCCACTCCTTCTTTGGATACTCATTGGCCTGTTGGGCCTAGAATGGCTCTTGCGTAAGCGGAGCGGAATGTTATAACCATACCATTATGAAAGTCACAGAAGAACTCAAACGCCGGCGCAAACTCTCAGAGTTGGGTGGCGGCGAAAAACGCATCGAAGCGCAGCACAAAAAGGGCAAGATGACCGCCCGCGAGCGTCTCGATATCCTCTTGGATCCAAATTCGTTCCACGAAATTGATGCGCTGGTCACCCATCGCTCGCAGCAATTCGGTCTGGGCGAACAAATTGTTTACGGTGACGGCGTCGTCACCGGGTACGGAAAGATTGACGGGCGCACCGTGTTTGTGTTCGCCCAGGACTTTACGGCCTTCGGTGGGTCGTTGGCCGAGGCGCACGGCAAGAAAATCTGCAAAATCATGGACATGGCGATGAAGGTTGGTGCGCCGGTTATTGGTCTGAATGACTCCGGCGGTGCCCGTGTGCAGGAAGGCGTCGTGTCGCTCGGTGCGTACGCTGATATCTTCTTGCGCAACACGTTGGCCTCTGGCGTTGTCCCGCAGCTTTCGGCGATCATGGGACCGTGTGCAGGTGGTGCGGTCTATAGTCCCGCGATTACGGACTTCACACTTATGGTCGAGAACACGAGCAACATGTTCGTGACCGGCCCCAAGGTTGTCAAGACGGTAACGCATGAAGACATCAGCAGTGAAGCCCTCGGCGGCGCGGTAACTCACGCATCCAAGTCCGGTGTAGCACACTTTGCCTGCCCGAACGAAGCGCACTGCTTGCTAACATTGCGCCGCATGTTAAGCTATATGCCGCAGAACAATCAGGAAGATCCGCCGCGGCAGCCTGTACCTCAGCAGCCGATGACTGATGACACTTTGGCCGGGTTGATTCCCGCTGAAGCAACTCGTCCGTATGACATGAAGGACATCATTCGCAAGGTTGTGGACAAGGATTCGTTCCTTGAAGTCCATTCTGACTGGGCCATGAATATCATCGTCGGCTTCGCGCATTTCGGTGGCCGCCCTGTTGGTATCGTGGCCAATCAGCCGTCGGTGTTGGCTGGCGTTTTGGACATTGATTCTTCGCGCAAGGGTGGACGTTTCGTGCGCTTCTGCGATGCGTTTAATATCCCGCTCGTCACTCTCGTGGACGTGCCCGGCTTTTTGCCCGGTACGGAGCAAGAATGGGGTGGAATTATTGTCAACGGCGCAAAACTGCTGTATGCTTTTTGCGAAGCGACCGTGCCCAAAATTACCGTCATCACTCGCAAGGCCTACGGTGGCGCGTATGACGTAATGAGTTCCAAGCACATTCGCGGCGATCTGAACTTCGCATGGCCGTCGGCGGAAATCGCTGTAATGGGTGCCCAAGGTGCCGTCGAGATTATCTTCGCTAAGGAAATCACAGCCTCGGAAAATCCCGATGCGGCCAAAGCGAAGTTCGTCGCCGAATACACGGACTTGTTCGCCAATCCGTTTGAAGCCGCGTCGTTCGGGTACATTGACGAAGTCATTGACCCCGCCGAAACGCGCGCACGCATCATCAGTGGACTTGAAATGCTCGAAAACAAGGTGGACAGCAATCCGCCGAAAAAGCACGGCAACATTCCGCTGTAACCACCTAAAAGCAACTTTTCATGGCAAGAATCCTGCTCATTGACGACGACGACGCCTACCGCGCTATCCTGCGTGAGTTTATCGAGGATCGCGGACACACCGTGCTCGAGGCCGTCTCGGCGCGTGATGGGATGGACATCTTCCTGCGTGAAAAAGTGGATCTCGTGGTCTCCGATTTCATGATGCCCGAGAAATCGGGAATGGAGTTGCTGACAGAGCTGCGCAACATTCATCCGAAAGTTCTGTTCATCATGGTCACGGGCTTCGCGTCGGTGGATACCGCTAAGGAAGCCATCAAACTCGGTGCCTACGATATTCTCCCGAAGCCCGTGGACATTGACCAACTTTCTGTCGTGATGCGCCGCGCACTTTCCACAATAGAACTTCAGAGCAACCTCTCAACCGTCCGTGGTGTCAACTTCGCCCTGTTGTTGGCAATCCCACTATGGTTGCTGCTTGGTTACATGCTGTTTCGCTTCTTGAGCCGCTAATCCTATTTGCAGGAGGAGCTTATGACTGCACGTTGGCAACTGACACCGCTTACTTTGCTCTGCGCCTTCCTTGTTTTGTTGTCATGCAAGAGCGATAAAAAGATCGTTGGGCCGGACGGACAAGACCCCGGTGCCTACAGGCTGGAAGTGCGTGCTGGAAATGACACGTTACGTTATGGTATTGAGAACCGAATCGTAGTCCGACTCTACCGCGGCTCGGCCATGGCGGTCAACGACACGCTCTTGCTGCGCACCGAATCTGCTATTGGCTTCCTCGACGAAACTCTGGTAATTCCACAGTCGGACACTGTCGCACATCCATGCGGATCGAATCCCTGTACGGATTACATTTGCGAAGACACCAATATCGGAAAAGACACCGTTTTCGGCTACGCGATAGCCGACGGCGAAACCGTGGCTACAGCATCCGCGTCGTTTTTCTTGGCGCCGTAGAGGAGATAACCGCTGAGTTCACATGGGGCAGGCCAAACGGTCTGCCCCTATTATTTCTGAACTTAGTTTCTGCGCCAGATACCGCCTGCCAGCCGTCGAATTTCGCGCAACTTTGGCCGTGCCTCTCGATGTTTTGCAGAGTGTGTGAAACATGCACACTCGGCTCAAGGGAAACAGACGTAAAAGTCAAATTCCTTAGAGTTAAACTTCATTCTAACCTGCAATCTACGCATGGCAAATGACCCGTCTGCCAATCGCTCACTTGTCTTCCCGTCCTATTTTTTGTATCTTTAAGGCTTATTGATTGGGCGATTCCGTGGACGATGCAATTTCAGAGCGTGTTTTTTCAATATTTAATCGCGAGGTGAACAAGATGAGACACTTGCGTGGGCTGTTCCTGTTGCTGGGCTGTTTGATGATGTCCTTGCCGGTTCTGGCGCAGAATTTCGGTGATGTCGTTATCACTGAAGTCATGTATGACGACACAGCTGGTACCGATTTCGAATGGGTTGAAGTTCATAACACTACTGGGGCCGCGATCAACATCGGCAACTGGGTTCTGGTTGATGACGATGTTTACCCGGGTAACGGCGGTGAAGGCGTCATTCAAGTTCCTGCGGGCACAACGATTAGTCCCGATCAGTACTTGGTTCTCACGAAGGAAACTGCTTCCGGTATCGCCGGCGCGATTGTCTGTACTCAAATCACTGGCAGTTTTGCTCTCGGCAATACGGGAGACAACATCGCGCTCTATACCGCCGCTACTGGTGGTACGTTGATTGACGGTTCTTTGACCGTCAATTACCCCGACCTATCCACGAACAACGCAGGCAACTCCACTGAAAAGTGTGACGAGAATGCGACATGGAGCGGCAATGCCGCCGACTGGATTCAATCCACGACATTCTATGCCGCAACGGGTCGCTTCCGCAACTGCTCTCCCGGCGCGATCAACACGCCATGCGCGGATGCGACGCCGCCATCTCTCGTCAGTATTACTGTCATTTCCAATACACAAATAGACGTTTTGTTCAGCGAGGGCGTCAATCAAGTAATCGCCGAAACTGAGTCGAACTACATCGTCAACAACGGCGTGGGTAACCCCTCCTCGGCTCTGCGGGATGGCACGAATCACGCGTTGGTGCACCTGACGTTCGCCGCCATGGCATCGAATACATATACGCTGACGGTTTCGACGATGCAGGACTTGAATGGTAACAACGCCAGCAACTTGGTCGGCAATTTCACAATTCTTGGCGCTGGAAGTAACAACGTGGTCATCACAGAAGTCATGTATGATGATACGGCCGGTGCCGATGTCGAGTGGATTGAGCTTCACAACACGACGGCCTCCGCAATCAACATCGGCAACTGGGTTGTCACCGACAACAACGTCTATCCGCCGACCAGTGAAGGTGCCCTCTGGATTCCAGCCGGAACGGTAATCGGTGCCGGTGCTTACCTTGTGCTCGCGGATACGGCAATCGCCGAAATCACCGGCGAAGTCGTTTGCGGCGACTCGCTCGGCGGTTGGGGATTGAACAATAGCGGCGATAACCTCGCCATCTTCACCGCGCTTACCGGTGGCACGTTTATTCACGGATCGCTTGTCACAAACTACCCTGATCTGTCTGGCGCAAACTCCGGCAATTCGATCGAAGTTTGCTTGGGTAACGTGGGACAAGATTGGGATCTGGTCACATGGTATGAGTCGGCCAACGTTTTTGCCACAACTGGCCGCTTCCGCAATTGTTCACCGGGTGCTGCTCCGGTCACTTGTATTCCTGACGTGACGGGGCCTGTACTCACCGGTGCGAATGTCATCACATCGAGTCAGATTGATGCCGTTTTCGACGAAAACCTGAATGAAGTTTCAGCGGAAACAGTGGCCAACTACGACGTGCCATTGGTCGGCACGCCTTCAACCGCCGTTCTTCAGGGCGATGGCAGCACTGTCCGTTTGACATTCAGCACTTCGATCAATCCAGGCACCTATACATTGGTCGTCAACAATGTGACCGACGTGGCGGGCAATCCAGTTGCGCCGAATTCCGGCGCGCAATTTACGATTCTTCCATCCGCCTACGACATCGTCTTCACCGAAGTCATGCCGAATCCGGGCTTCGCTGGCACCGCCGACTCGCTGGGCGAGTGGTTTGAAGTTTATAACCGTGGTGCCAACGCTGTCAACATGACGGGCTGGATCATCTCCGACAACAACGGCTCGGACACGCTTGAAGGCACTCCGAGTATTGCCGCAGGTGCCTACTTCGTGTTTTGCTCGAACAGCGACAGCGCCACGAATGGTGGAGTTCCTGAAAACTATGCCTACCACTTCGGCACGTCCGGTTGGGGACTCGCACTAAACAACACCAACGAAACAATTACCCTGCGTGACGCTTCTAACGTAACCGCAGCGTCCGTTTCGTACGGAAGTCTTCCCTTTGCCGCTGCCGCCAGCGCGCAACTTAGCGCAACCAACCTCGATCCGTCCAATCCTACCAACTGGTGCATGGCGTCGCAGGTGTGGAGCGGCGGCACGATTGGCGATTTCGGCACGCCAGGTGCTGCTTCAATTTGCGGTGCACCCGTGATTCCGGATACAGTGACGATCTGCCAGATTCGCCAACAAGATACTTGCGGCGTTTCTGTGTGGCTCGACTCGGTGCTGGTGACCTACGGCGTTGTAACCTACAACGACTCGTGCCGCCGGAACATGTTCGTTGAAGCCAACGGCTGCGCCGTGTTGGTCTTCGGCAGCGCGGCACAAAATAATATGAATGGCAGCACCCGCAAAGCTCTGCCTGGCGACTCTGTTCGCATCGAAGGCAGCCTCGATGCCTTTGGTGGTGTCACCGAGTTCTCACAGTTTGCCTTGCATGCAGCTCAAGTAACGTTCATTTCAGAGAATCACGCGGTTCCCGGTGCCGTCACTATTGCGGCTGGCGCAATTTCTCAGAATGCCCCGAGCTGCGGACCCGAAGCCTACGAGTCGCGTCATGTCTTCTTGCAAAGCGTAACGTTTGACACCACAGGTGGTGTGGACACATTTGCCGCCGGACTCAACTATCGTCTCTTCAGCGGCAACGACACCGTTCAATTCCGTGTCAACGCGTGCGACACTCTGGTCGGATTGCCAATTCCGCTCGGTGCCCTTAACGTCACGGCGATTCTCGGTCAGTTCGACACGACCGGCTGCGGTTGCCAAGAATACCAATTGGCTACGGGCCGCCTGGCGCCGTTCTCCACAGCAACTTGCGGTATGCCACTGTCGGTCACGGCCAATCGCTTGCCTGCAACCAATACCGTGCAGCTCCGTTGGCAACCCGCTTCGGAAAATGCTTGTGGTTGCTACAACGTGTGGTATGCGACCGCATCGGAACCAGTATTCCCGACGGATTACACATTGCTGACGTTGAACCCGATTTCCGCAACGACCTACGATGACTCAGCGTTGACTTCACCGGACAACCGCAGGATCTACGTCGTGACTGGCGTGCCCTGCCCGTAATTGCCGGAATTTTCCCCCCGGACAGCGGCCCAGCCAACTCAAGGCTGGGCCGTTTCCTTTTGGATGGACTGGACTTAGGAAAAGGCTATGGCAACTTCGAGTCGCGGCACAAGGATTGCTCTTTGTCCGCTTGAAGGAGAATTCCATGGCAGAAAACCTCATCCAAAACCTGTTGGTTCAGCAGAATCCCACGGCGACAACGCTAAAGGCCATGCTGGACGCTCAAGCAGCCCGGCAGCGTGCCCATACGCAAAATATCGCCAATGCCGAGACCCCCGGCTACCAGCGTGTGCGCGTTGACTTTGAGGACATTCTACGGGACAAACTGGACGGCACAGATCAGAAACTCGCCCGCAGCGACCAGCGTCATATTGGCCCGTCTGACGAATTGGACGGCCTGACGCACCGTGTGGAACGCGAGCCTGTACCCGATGATCCCTCGGGCGTGAACGGTGTCAACATTGAAGAAGAAATGGCCGAGATGGCCGAGACCCAAATCCGCTACTTGGCGGCGCTGGAACTCCTGAAGCGCCGCTACGACGGTATGAAATCCGCGATTACTGGCAACGTGCGCTAATGCTGGCGCACAACTTTAGAGGCCCCGCTATGGCGGGGCCTTTTTGTATGTTCAAGAGTGGAGAATCCCGCCCAAATAGCTTATACTCCAGTGATTCCTCACAACCCTTTTTAGCCATGCCACCAACCGTTCGCTTAGCCGGCTACAACGTAGATGCCGAGCTGCTGACCGAGACGCTCGAAATCCTGCGCGGTCTCGACCGCCTGTCCAAGTCCATAGGGAACAATCCCTCAGCCTCAGACCTCCGGGCCGCCATTGAAGAACTCGGCGATGAAATGCGTTCGCGAATTGATTTCGAGGCATTTACGCCTGAGACGATTTCCGCGGCCTATGCTCGTATCAGCCGCGATCCCTCGCATGTGACTGAGTTGCGCCGCTCCGCACGCTTTTCCGTCGCGAGGGCGCGAAAGTCCAACGAAAATATCATTTTCGGTTTGGGCCATGCCTCGGTGGCGGAACACGCTGCCTTCAACTTTGATGTTTCTCATTTGTCGCGGTTGGCGGCCGAAGAGTTGCAGTACCACCGTCTCCAGAGTTTCACGGAGAAATCCCAGCGCTACATCACCATCGGCGAAGACTACGTTGTGCCGGAGGAGATTGCCGGGACGGAGTGGGAGGCGGGTTATCGTGAGGCCGTGGGCCGCCTGTTCGAGGCCTACAGTACATTGTTCGGTGAGTTGCAGGAGTATCATGTCCCCGAGGACACTTCGGGCCTGAGCAAGAATGAGATTCGGGACATTGAGACGCGGGCGAAAGAGGACGCGCGCTATCTATTGCCGTTGGCGTGCTCGACGCAAATGGGCATGACGCTAAACGCGCGCAATCTCGAGCACCTACTCTGGGAGCTGTCCGATCATCCGTTGGCCGAAGTGCGCGATCTTGGGCAGGCGATTCATCTGGCTGTGGGGAGGATGGCGCCGTCCTTGGTCAAGTACACATCCCGTGGGACGTTCCCGCGCGTGAATCGGGCAAGAATTGCGGAAACTCTGCGAAATGAGCACAAGCCATCGCAAGATTTGCAGTTTTGGTCTGAACCGAGTGTTGAACTGATTGATTATGATGAGTCTGCTGAGTCTCGTGTGTTGCAAGCCTTTGTTTTCTCGTCAGGCGGAAATGCGAAATCTCTGACACCCGAGATAAAGGAGAAAATTTGGGCAGATATTTTCGCTCACATTGGCCCACATGACCCTGTTTACCGTGAATTTGAAAACGCCCGTGCGAGTTTTGAGCTCGAGATGAGCGCGACTTGTTACGCCCAGTTCAAGCGGCATCGGCTGATGACGCAATTGGTCCAGAGTTATGATCTGCAAGCCGCCGCGATCGTGCCCCCGGCGATTGAGGAATTGGGTAAGGGGGAGCAGTTCCGGGCCGCTGTCAGGGAGTCGGTCAAGGCCGCGCAGAAGATCGCGGGAATTCATCCGATTGCATCGCCGTATCTGTTGACAAATGCGCATGTTAAACGGGTCATGTGTATTTTGAATGCACGCGAACTCTATCATCTTTCGCGGCTTCGGTGCGACGAGCACGCGCAGTGGGAGATTCGCATTCTGGCCTCTAAGATGATCGAGAGCTTGAAACCCAAATGGCCGAAGCTTCTGGCTTTGGCTTGTGGGAAGGATAATTTTCAGGAAACGCTGGACGAATATCACCGCCAATCGGGAGTATAGATATGAAAGCGCCCGCCAGAATTTCTGGCGGGCGTTTCACATTTGGCGAGCGCTGGTTCAGATGTCAGCTACGATCTTGGTGGGTCCCGGGGTATTAATACGTCAACCTTCACCCTTAGCAAACGCTCGTTTATTGCACGCTGGTCTTCAGGAAAGATGCAATTTCTACATTCTGCATAGGCAGACAACGTGCCAATCCTCATGAGTTTTGTGCTCAATGTCAAAGGTAGTTTTCTTGGTAATATTATCAATATTTTATATGTCCATTTTGCACCTGCATGTCTATAACATGATGTGTAAATCACACATTGCAATGCGCATTAATTGCGTAGTTTCTATTTCGTGCGCATCTGTATGCAGAATTGTGTGCTGTGGAGTGCAGAAAGCGGGGAGATTCGGCACCCTGGGAGGCAATCATCGTGAGTGAGCTGATTCTATCTGTATTCAATCTTTTGAAGCGGGTGGGGTTCGCGATTTTGTTTTTGGGGGGAAGTGCGATTGCCCAGCCATTCGATGTGCTATGGGATCGTTCAGGTCAAGGGCCAGAGAGTGGATATGGTTCTTGGGTATTTTCACTCGGCGACCAGAACAACGATGGTTTTATGGACTGGGGAGTGAGTGCCAATGGACAGATAGCTGGTGATCCCAGTCAGACCATGGCGGAGTTCTTCTATGGCGGTAACCCGCCGCAACAGATGCCCTATCATGTGTTTACGGCTGACCCGGATTCATATCGTTGGGGCGGCTATGTGATCACCATCGGCGATATTAATGGCGACAGCTATCGGGACTGGATGGTCCTATACCAGTATTCAGAGAACCCGCAAGTGCTTAGGATAGAATTTCAGCACGGCGGACCAGATGCCAACTACGAACCTATCGCGATTCTTCATCTTCCACTCCAAACCAGCCGTGTTGTTGGAATCGGAGACCATAATGGTGATGGCTTTGATGACGTTTATGCGGACAACCTTGATCCTTACCCTAATGGTTTCGTGCTGTTTGGAAGCACGTCGTTTGATACATTGGCGGACGTTGTTGCGCCAAATGACCAAATCATACCGACTACATCCGGCGATTTGAACGGTGATGGTTATTCTGACTTTATGGGCTGGGACGGGAGCGTGTACATGGGTTCGGCGACTCCTGATTTATTACCGGAATACAATTGGGGTGGGGGAATCGCAGCATTTTTGACTTGGATCATTCCGGATATTAATGGTGACGGCAAAGACGACATGGCAGCGGCGGAATTCGAACATCGGGTGAATATTTACTTAGGCGCGGACACTGTATCCAATGTGCCAACCGTAACGCTTAACTTCCAAGGATGCCCAGAGGGTGGAATCTATAGGGTAGTTGGCTTAGGCGATATTAACGGAGACAATGTCCAAGATTTTGCGGCTGTTGATGACGGCTGTATCAACACATGGGGCGCGATTGCAGTCTATTTAGGTTATCACTGGATCAATCCGAATCCGATTGCAACGATTAGAGGACGTACGGAACCTTATGAATTAGTAGGCATTCACTCTGCCGCAGGTTTAGGCGATGTCA
>Ga0268298_10000025_pt1 | contig 181324 bp, 150 predicted proteins | sample WWTPWeurt_MetaG_FD_194462 | JGI IMG/M metagenome (GOLD analysis project Ga0268298, IMG submission 194462) | Activated sludge microbial communities from WWTP in Nijmegen, Gelderland, Netherland - WWTP Weurt | ecosystem: Engineered > WWTP > Aerobic digester > Activated sludge | place... | reverse complement strand
AAAAACGGGCGAAGCCCACCGCGAGCTTCGCCCGATTCTAACCGTGTGCGGCAGCGACACCTGCTTGCGCCCGCACACGCTCTGTCTTGAGGTCCGCGGCACGGGCCTCATTGGGCACTCTCTGCCGGGAGTGCCCGCTCCCGCTTGGGAGTTACTTCAGCAGTACCATTTTCCGCGTCTGGGTCAGTCCACCTGTTTCAAGTTGATACAGGTAAACACCGGACGCCAATGCGCTGCCGTTAAATTCCACTCGCTGGACACCCGCATCAAGAATCGCATTGTCGAACAGTCGTGCGACTTCTTGACCTGCGACGTTGTACACGCGCAGATTGACTCGTGATGCTTGCGCGAGATCGAATTGAATGTACGTACTCGGATTGAACGGATTGGGATAGTTCTGATACAGTGCGAACGCCTCAGGCGCTGCCGGACGCGGCTCGCGTACAGAACTTGTCACCAGCGGCGGCATATCGGTCGAGTCCACATGGAAGACCGGCCAATCGTTGCGCCATAGCGGCATATTCGGAAGTGAGTCCACGGGCACGCGCTGGTAGTGTACCGGGTTCAAAGTCGGAACGCCTGTGGGATTCGTCCCTACCGCTCCGCCCGCGTCTAAGTCGAGCACATAGAACAGATGCAAGTATTTTGCGCCGTTGCTTTCTGTCACCAATGTGGCCAAGCTCGCGTCGCGCTCGTGCATGCTCTCGCCCGGCGGGACGAACTGACCCGTGTTGGTGTTCGTCACGTTACGCGCCATTGTCCATGCTACGCCGTCGTCCCACGACTTGGCAATCCAGACATCTTGCATCGGGACGCCGCCTTCCGACCAATTGGCCGAATCCGCGCGCACGAAACAGCAATAGAGTTCGCCTGTTTCATCGTCAATCGCCAAGTTGGGCCGCTGCAAGGTCGTTTGCCAATCACCCAAATCGTCGGCCCAGTTTGAATCGAAGTAGGCCGCCGTGTGCGCGAAGATCGGCGACACATAGCCCGAATCACTGCTCCAGTGCCAAATCTGCGAAGCGTAACGTGAGATGGTGCCTTCCAATGCGTAGTACATTCTGGTCGTAAACGCGATGTGAATGTCGTCGTCGTTATCCAGAATCACACTCAGATCGGTGTAGGTGCGGAACGTGTCTTGGTCGCAAATTAGCGTATCCCCCGAAGCGCAATCGAGGTCTGGCGGAATGAAGTTCGAGATGTTGACGCGGTCGCTCCACGTATCGCCGCCGTCGTCGGAAACGATGTAGTAGATGTCGTTGTTGTATTGCGTCGGATTGTCCGCCAAATCGTCGCGGCTGTCTGACCAGGCAATCACCACGCGGTCGCTGGTGCGCGAGCAGGCGATATCCGGTGAAATCACCATCACTGTATCGAGCATGCGGAATTCATGCGTGCCGTCCACGGGTTGCCAGACGATTTCCATTCCAAACTCGTCAGCGATGACCGGCAGGCCGCGCGAGTAGTAGATGCGCTGCGGATCTCCGGCTTGGCCGGAGGCGGGATTCTCCGTCGAAACCGCGTGCAATAATCCGTTACGGTCTTTGGCGATCTTGGGCCAGATAATCTCCATTTCGATGTTTTCCTCGAAGAGATAGCTGGGCTCGAACGACGTATATGCACCTGCACGGGCCAAGAGGTCTATAGCGGCAGCAGTATGCGCGGTGCCGTTATTTACGATCTCTTGATGAAAGGATGGGAAGAAAAAACCGTTGCCCAGGCCCACTCCGGTGACATAGCCGCTGCGTGATGCGCCGTCCACTTGGCCGTTGCTGATGGTGAATGCTTGTGTAGCTGGATCCCAGATGTTGTAATACACATGGCGCAGCGTTGAGCCGTTGTTCAAGCCGTTCGTCCAGGTGATGTGTACGAATCCGGCATCATCCACGTCAATCATCTTGCCGGTGGTGCCGTTGTGCTGGAAATCGTACCAAGTGGTTCCGCCGACGTAATAATCGCCGATGGTTTCGTCCAAGGTCCGGCGCGGCGGATAGTACCGGCTGGCCTCGGCGTTGGGCGCGAAGACGGGAGCTTCGCGGCCGTCAATGGGTTTTGCTGCCCTCATAGGCTTGGTCGGCGGTGCGGCTGCCCACACCGCTTGCCCGACGGCAAGCAAAACAAAAACAATAATGGAACGCGTCATCTTGAGCCTCCTGCATGGTTTCACCACGGGACCGTGCCCACCAAGACACGTCAGAAGCCATTGCAAAACATGTGCTATTTGCATAGCGTGATGTTAATTCTATAATAATTCTATGCTTATGTTTTTATGTTTCCTTCGCTGAATGCGCAATATTTGCGTCTATAGAATGCTATTCCTGCAACGCATATGCAATTTCTCTTGTTCAGAGCGCAAAAAAAAGCGGCCATGGGGGAGGACATGGCCGCCTTGCGGGTCACTTGCGCAACCCAACCGAGTCTTTGGACTCGATTATTTCGCTGAAGTCGTCTTAATTCCGCACACGGAATAGAGAGGACAGAAGTTCATCAGCGCTGTCGCGAGAGGCACGATGCCGATCGCACCCCACCAACTCTTCGCCCAAATTCCCCAGCCAATAACGGCTAAACCAATGATAATACGGACGATCTTGTCCGCGCTGCCGACGTTCAATGTCATGTCTGTTCCTCCTTGGGTGAGTCCTAAACAAAAGCGGCTGAGCACAAGGTACTCAGCCGCAACCGGTTTTACCGTGACCAAATCACATATCATTGACTTTGGCCCGCATACATCCGCAGCATATTCTCGTTGGTCATCCTCACCTGGCCGCGGCTGAGTTCAACCGCGCCGGAGCGCTCAAACTCCTTCAAGAGGCGGCTCACCACCTCCCGCGCCGAGCCCAGTTCGTCCGCGATCTGCTCGTGCGTGATGTTCACACTCGGAGTGAAGACGCCGCCGCCCGAGAATTTCTGCAGCAGGAACGACGCGATGCGCCGATCCATACGCGTAAACGTCAAGTCCTCAATCAGTCCGAACAGGTGCAGCATACGCTTGTGCATCATCTTCTGATAGTGCGCGCGCATGTGCGGAAATTGCTCGATCCAATTCAGCATCAACGCCGGCGAGTAACCGAGAAATACTAACGGCGCGGTGAGTACGACATCCGCACTGGCGGGATAAGCGCAGCCATTGACGATGCAGGACATCGTCATAACACAACTGTCACCCGCGCCCACATGATAAAGCGTCACCTCCCGCCGCGCGCCGTTGCGCTTGAACACTCTGACGGCTCCCGACGAGATGAAGGGCACCACCTGGCAGCCTTCCCCTTCACTAAACACCCGCGCCCCACCGTCCAATTGCATGACCTGCCCGCTTGCGAGCATGGCCTCCCGTAATTCACGAGGCGCTGTGGCGTACACCTCGAATTGTGAGAGTAGTTGATGCCTGTCCATAGGCTTCTCCTTTGAGCTGTCTACATGGATGCAGAAACATTACACTAACTCTCCCGCGAACGCTCTCAATAGCCGCTCATTAACCATCCGTACGCGCCCGCGGCCCAATTCCAGCGCGCCGGATTTTTCAAATTCTTTCAATAGTCTGCTGACCACCTCACGCGCCGTCCCCAGTTCATCGGCAATCTGCTCGTGGGTGACATGAATGCTGCGCAGATAGGTTCCTTCGCCCGTGAACTTCTCCAAGAGATAGTGCGCGATGCGTTCGTCCATCTTGCCGAAGGTGATCTCTTCAATCAGCGCCATCATGTCGGCGATGCGCTGACTCATCAGTCCAAAAACGTAGTTCCGCACGACTGGCTCGCTGTGCACCCAGCCGTGGAATTTGCTGGGCGGAATCAGGACGGCTTCAACCGAATTCTCCGATTCCACGACCGCCGTGGCCGGGTAGCGTTTCCCCGTCAGCACGCACGACGCCGTCAGAATACAGCTTTCCGACTGGCGGACATGATAAAGCGTGATCTCGCGGCCCGTGTCGTGCCGCTTGAACACGCGGATGCTGCCGTCGCCGACAAACGCCACGCGCTCGCACACTTCGCCTTCACGATAAATCTCCGTCCCATTCTCCAGCATCGTCACACGCGAATGCGTCAGAATTTCTGACTGCAATGTGTCATGAGCGTTGCGGTAAAACTCGAACTGGGAGAGAATCTCGTGTGCGTCCATGTATCCTTGTCAGCCCTTGCGCCGCTTGGCCCACCAGCGCGTCAGCCGGTCGCCCAATTCGGCCTCGCGGCCCTGATTCGTCGGTTCGTAAAACTGCTTGCCCCGGTATTGCGGCGGCAAGTTTTCGATTTCCACAAAGTGACCGGGATGATCGTGCGGATAAACATATCCGTCGCCAAACCCCTCGCGCTTCATCAGCCCCGTGACTGGATTGCGCAAGTGCAACGGCACCGCCGCCGGAGTCTGCTCCGTCCGCACGGCTTCGAGCGCCTTGTCAATCGCCAAATAGGAGGCATTGGACTTGGGCGAACAGGCCAAGTAGGCAGCGCATTGCGACAGCACAATTCGCGCTTCGGGCATCCCAATCGCATGCACCGCCGAATAGCAAGAGTCCGCCAGCACCAATCCGGTCGGATTGGCATTCCCAATGTCTTCACTGGCTAAGATAATCAATCTTCGCGCGATAAACAACGGGTCTTCACCCGCTTCCAACATCCGGGCCAGGTAATAAATGGCCGCATCCGGGTCACTGGCACGCACGGATTTGATAAAAGCCGAGATCGTATCGTAGTGCTGATCCCCGGCTTTATCGTACTTGGGAAGACGCCGCAGAACGGCAGTCTCGACGAGCTGCCGGTCTATTTTCTTGCCGGACTCGCCTGCGGAGGCGATTTGCGACGCCAGTTCGAGAGCATTGTAGAGGGACCGCGCATCTCCGCCGGAGAGGGTCAGCAAAGCATCCACGGCGTCCTCGGCTACCTCAACTCCCTGTTCGCGGAGCAGTTCATCTTGCTCCACGGCACGGGAGAGCAACAGGCGCAAGTGAGCGGCATCGAGCGATTGGAGCCGCAGCACTCTGGCACGCGAAAGTAAGGGAGAGATCACTTCAAACGAAGGATTCTCGGTCGTCGCGCCCAACAGCGTCACCGTCCCGTCTTCCACCGCGTGCAAGAGCGCATCTTGCTGTGACTTCGACCAGCGGTGGATTTCATCCACAAACAACAGTGTGCGCTGACCGGCCCTGCGCCGCATGGATGCGGCTTCAAGCTGTTTGCGCAATTCGGGAACGCCTGTCGCTACGGCGGAGATCGGCACGAAGATGTAATCGAGCGTCGCGGCTAAGATTCGCGCCAGCGTCGTCTTGCCCGTGCCCGGATCACCCCATAGGATTAGACTGGGGACTGAACCGCTCGCAATCAACCGCGTGAGCAACGCATCGGGGCCAAGCAGATGTTCCTGCCCGACGTAGCCGTCCAGAGTGGACGGGCGCATACGTTCGGCTAAAGGTGCGGAGGTCGCGGTGGTCATACTTACGATTCGTTAGCTCTCGCCGCGCTCCGCGTAGGCTTTCTTGATCATCGCGTCGAGAAACTGTTCCGGGTTGGCTAAGACGTCGGGCGTCACTTCGAGATTTTGACGGCCTGCGAGCTTCATGCCGTACTCGTAATTGGTAAACATCTGCTGCAAACGATAGACGAGCTTCACCGGTTCACGCTCGAGATTGGCGCGAATCCACTGCTGCGACGCCTGCGGCATCTCCAGAATCAAGCCGTGCTTTTCCAGAAAGCCGCGCTGGAATGTGTTAATAGCGTCTGTAATCAGCAGGTCTTCGGCCACTTGCTCCGGATTGTTCAGCAGTTCGTTCGTGACCGTGAGCTTGCGGATCGTTGAGGCGGGCAGCAGTTTCTCGAATTTGATCAGCGCGCGTTCGACAATTGACGTCAAGCCGCGTGCGCCGATGCCCAGCGAATGTGCGCGGCGGGCGATTTCCCGCAGCGACTCTTCGGTGAAGTCCAGTTCAATGCCGTAAGCGGCAAAGTCGCGCTTCTTGCCTTGAATCACCGCCGAATGCGGATTGCGCAACACGTCGTAGAGCGCGCCTTCGTTCAGCTCGGTCAACTGCGCGACCACCGGCAAGCGGCCCACGAACTCAGATTCAAAACCGTATTGTATCAGGTCGGTCGTCGTGACGCGCTTCAGAAGTTCTTCGTCCACAGTCGGAATTTCTTCCCCGCGCGAAAAGCCCATCGTACCCTTACTCAGGCGGCGGCGAATGATGTCCGGCAGCCCGGCAAATGCGCCGGACATGATGAACAACATGTTGCGCGTGGAGACTTTCTTGCGCACGGCTTTGCCGCGCCGTTGCGTTTCCATCACCGCTTCCATCTGACTGGCCAGATCGTGCGGCGTGCGCAAATCCACGTCGGTATCTTCCATCAGCTTCAACAATGCTCGCTGGACACCCGTACGCGAGACGTCCGGCCCCCACGAATTGCCGGAACCGGCGATCTTGTCAATTTCATCTATGTAGATGATGCCATATTCGGCCAGGGCGATTTCGCCGCCGGCCTCGCGCACCAAGTCGCGCACTAAATCATCCACGTCGCCGCCGACGTAACCTGTTTCCGAGAATTTCGTCGCGTCGCCTTTGACGAACGGCACACCGATTTTGTCGGCAATCAGCTTGACGATGTAGGTCTTGCCCACACCCGTCGGCCCGATCATCAGAATGTTCGACTTGATGCGGCCAACGGACGGCTCACCCGAGGGATTCTCGGATTCGTATTTGCGGCGGTGAAAATGCGTGCAGATTTTCGTGGCGAGGATTTCCACCGCTTCGCTTTGATGCACCACATATTGCTTCAAATAAGCTTCCAATTCCGTGGGCCGCAACGTGAAATCAATGCCGTCAATTCCGGCATCGCGGTTCTTCGTTTCGGTGCCTTCGTGAGGCGCGCCCAAATCATATTCCGCGACCGCCACGTTCTCGCCGTAGCGCTCGCGGAGAAATTCGCCAACTTCTTCCCGAATCTTCTCGGGGTTCGGAGGAGTTTTAGACATATCTTTCCTGTTTGTTTGCGCCGGGAGGCCTACCCCCCTCCGGCGGTGTTCCCGTTGAACCTGAGGCCCATGGCGGGGGTTCCGGCAACTTCCGAAAATATAAGCATCCGGCGGCGAACTTGCGAGGACTGGGCGGAGGACGAGCGTTCCGACCAGACTTGCACCTCAAGCTACCCTTTCGTATCTTCATAAACCTATGCAAAAACAGCATCTGCACGTACTGCTACTGATTTGGGCCGCGATGATGCTGGGCGGCTGCGGCGAACCGAAATTCGGTCCGCAGAACCCGTATTTGCAGGGAGAACAGACTTTAAGCATTCCGCTGGCGGACTCGTTGCAGCATTCTGTCTGGTGCGGGGGCTGGGAGTTCCTGCCCATCCGGTCGCACGCACAGACCTCTGAGCCATTGCGCGTCAAGACGCCGGACGGTCATCTAATTCAGGTGGATTGGCTGCTGGAGGGTGCGCGGGAGCCGATTCAGTTTTCCGGGCGGGTGCTGGATGCGCGGCATCTGACTTTGAGCAATCCAGCGCTGGGGCTGGCGTGTGAGTTTGATGTCGCGCAGGATGGGCGCGGTTGGGAGTGCGTCTTGAACGGAGAATCGTCTTCGCCCATCACCGCGATTCTGCGTTTTGATCTGTCCGGTCAAAAACATCGTGGCCTGGCCGCGCAAGAGTCTCCCTGGTCACCCATCGAAAACGGCTTTAGCGTACGCTTTCCGTGGGACGAAAGTTGGCAGGTGTTCAGTGATGCAATCGTTGCGACGGAGCCGATTCGGCGAAACGAGATAGCTGCAAGTATTGCATTTGGGAAGAAGACGGAGCGCGCACTATCGTTTCGTTGGACTGAGCTTCCCGGCCAAAAAGATGAACGCGGTCTTGATATCGTGTGCGAATCGGACGCAACCAACCGCGCGTTGGCGTTGTTGATTGGCACGATTCCGCCGGTGGCTCAAGCTATTCCGCTCGATAATTTTGAACGCGAGGCACGCTCTGACCTTGCAGAGGCTCAGTGGTTGACGCACGCGGAGTTTAGTCCGAACTACCTGACGGACATGCAGGCCGAAGAGGGCCAGGTCGAGTTTCTGACCTACGGATTGTCGGCATACGAGACGTTGTTTGAATGGGGTTGCCTCCCGCAAGAAGATGTTTCGGCCGCGCAACCGATGTTCGATGCCGCAGTCAGCCGCTTGGACCTTGTTTCACGTAGGATCACGCTCGGCGCAACAATATATGACCGCTGCCGCGAAGCCGCCGCTTGGAATTTTGCCGAAAACCACCTTAGCTTCGGCAACCCCAATTTGCGAAACCGGTATGCTAGGCGCGCCTCCGAGGCGCGCGACGACGCGCAAGATGACCTGCGGCGTGGAGTTCATTTAAATCAGGTTGAATTGCAGCGTCGCCGCGCTGACAGCCTGCTGCAACTCCGCGAGTCAGCCGGCGACCTGCTGATACATCGATTTCACAGCAATCGCAACGGATCAGACCTGATTCGGTTTGAACCGCCGGACTCACTCGCACTTTTACGAATCGTCGGCCGTGCAAACCTCGGTTGGTTCGAGACCGTGGATAAGCGCTGGCTCGAACTCGCGGATATGCCGTGGCCTCTGCAGCTTGAGTTGGCGCGTTACCGCTTCGACCAGAGTATCCGCATAAGAGTCTCGCTGCATTGGCAGCGCACACAGCACGCTTTGCTGGGCAGCACTGAGCCTGCATATTTCCCGCCGTCGGAGTTTGGCGCTTCTTATCTGGAATGCGCGGCAGCGGAAGTCGAGACGATCACCCATTCGTATTTAGGTATTCAGCCGGATTGGAGCGGGAGCAAGATCACGTTTCATGCGCGATTACCTGAAGGCTGGGGGCGTACACGCGCACGGGTTCCGTTTGGTCAAGGCGAAATCTATGTTGATTACGATTTCGCGAACAAGCAAGCGTGGGTCGCGGCTAACCGTCTCGACAAAGTTTACACTTGTTCATTTTATATGCCTACTTCCACCGGCGCGCTGTCGCAGCAGTTCAAACTTGAACCGGGCGACGGGCCGGTGATGATTTCGCTTGTGGAAGACAAGGATAGCGTCCTCAAATTGCGCTTTGAAAGCGCGAGTTTGCCTGAATGAAGTCTAATCGAATCGCGTTGGGTATTGATATCGGCGGCACCAATCTCAAGATCGGATTGGTCACTGCCGACGGTGATCTACTGGATAAAGAGACGACGCCGACGCCAAAGCCGCGCGCGCTGCGGGACGTCGTGTCCGTGCTTGCGGACACGGCGAAAGCGCTGTGCGCGAAGCACAATGTTACTCCTGAAGGCGCGGGCATCGGCGCGCCCGGCGTTGTGGACGAGACAATGAGCACCGTGCTCTGGGCGCCGAATTTCAAAGACTGGCTCGGCGCTCCGATCCGGCAGGAAATCGCCAACGCGCTGGGGATGCCTGTCGTGATGGACAACGACGTGAATAATTTTGCTGTCGGTGAACATCTGTGGGGCACAGCGAAGAAGTATCAGCACTTCGTGGCCTGCGCCGTGGGAACGGGACTCGGAGGCGCGGTGTTCATCAATGGAAAGCTCTATCGCGGTGCGCGCGGTGCGGCAGGTGAGATGGGCTTCACGATCATCTCGCCAGATGGCCCGGCCGTGTTGGATCGCCAAGGCGTGCTTGAGGCCTATGTCGGCCGGGCGGCGTTTGATATTCTGGTGGATGAGCGCTACAAGAGCGGGGAGTTCCCCACCCCGAGGCGTATTACTGAGCTGGCCGCGCAAGGTGAACCGCGCGCGCGTGAAATTCACGACATATTGGCAAGGCAGCTCGCCGAGGGGGCTGCCACCTGGCTGCATTTGCTGAACCCTGAAGCTGTTATCGTCGGCGGGGGCACAACGCATCAGGCAAGTTACTTCTTCGAACGTTTTGATTTCTACCTCCGGCAGCGCGCGTTGCCGCCGCATACTGAAAAACTGCACATCCTGCCCGGCCAACTCGGCTACTACGCCGGCATGCTGGGCGCCGCCGCACTCTGGTTCGAACAGTCGAATTGACATGAGGCCCAAGATGTTCCGTCTATTGCCATGCCTGCTCGTGCTTGCGCTGTCGTTCACCGCATGCGACAAGAAGGACGAGGAAGAAGACACCCACCCGGTCTGGATTCTCTATGTCACCGTGCGTGACGGCGCATTTCCCAGCCGCCCGCTGCCTGATTGCGCGCATGTCAAGTGGCGCTACTCCGGCGAATTCGACGAGCATGACACCGGCTGCCGCAATGACAACAATTTCGTCAAGGTGTGGGAGAAGATCACCGAAGACGTGCGCATCTTCTACCGCGTCGAATGTCCGGGCTACGCGCCCTCGGCCGAGTCTTTCGCCGATTTCAGATATGCTCTCGTGGACACATTCTCGAACCGCGACGGCGCCGAAGTCATTCAAAACGTCACTGTGACGATTTATCCTGAATAATCTGTAACGACCACTTCAATACATCTTATGCACGTGTCCAAAGTTTATCTCTGTTTAGAACTGCACAACCACCAGCCGGTCGGAAACTTCGACCGCGTGATGCGCGAAGCCTATGAGAAGAGCTACAAGCCTTTTCTCCAAACGCTGCTCGAATTTCCGCAAATCCGGCTAAGTCTGCACACTTCGGGCTGCCTGCTCGAATGGTGCGAAGCGAAACTGCCGGAATATCTCGACCTCGTCGGCAAACTCCACAGCCGCGGTCAAATCGAATTGATCGGCGGCGCGTTTTATGAGCCTGTATTGGCCGCGATTCCGCGTGAAGATGCACTTGAGCATTTTCACCGGATGAACGAGTATCTCTTCCGACGGTTCGGGGCGCGTCCGCGTGGTGCGTGGCTGCCGGAACGCGTGTGGGAGCCGGGCTTTGCCGCGCTGCTCGTCGAAGCCGGTGTGGAATATATCTCGATGGATGATGATCTGTTTCTCGCTGCGGGTCACATGCCCGAAGAGTTGAACGGCTACTTCATGACCGAATCGCATAACGGACCGCTTGCCATGTTCCCCAATCATCTGGCGCTGCGCTATGCGATTCCGTTCAAAGAACCAGAAGCGACATTTGATTACATTCTTTCACATGCTGACGCGCGGCCCAATTCGCTCTATCTGATGGGCGACGACGGCGAGAAGTTCGGACTCTGGCCGCGCACGTATAAGCCTATATACGAAGACGGGTGGCTGCGCAGGTTCTTCACGATGCTGATAGAACACTCACACGACGTCGAGCTTTTGACGATGGCTGAAGCGCGGGACAAAATTCAGCCCAAAGGCCGCACGTACTTGCCGACCGGCTCTTATTTTGAAATGGGCGAGTGGACACTGCCTACCGCCGCGCGCCGCCGCTTCGAACATTTCGTACATGAACTGAAGGAACGTGAAGACTGGCCGCAAGTGCGCCCGTTTGTCAAGGGCGGTTTCTGGCGCGGTTTCCTTGCCAAGTACGAAGAGGTGAATTACCTCCAGAAGAAAATGCTGCGCGTGTCGCGCAAGTATCATTCGCTCTCGACGCGCAAAACAGATTCGCAGTATCACACGCAGGTGCTGCGCGGTCAGTGCAACTGCCCGTATTGGCACGGCGTGTTCGGCGGACTTTACTTACCGCACCTGCGGCATGCCGTTTGGAAAGAGATTATTCAAGGCGAATACACGCTCGACAATCTGCTGCACAGGGGACGCAAGTGGGTGGATATTTCGCACGTGGACCACGATGCCGACGGCCGCCGGGAGTTGCTCATCGAAAATGCGATGATGAACGCGTACCTCGCGCCGGCGCAAGGCGGCATGCTGTTCGAGTGGGACTACCGCCCGCGTGGATACAATCTGATGAATACGTTGACACGGCGCGAAGAGCCGTATCACGCCGACGTGGCCCGCGCCACGGTGAGCAATCCTGACGAAGAGCATGATACCGCCGAGTCTATTCACGATTTGATTCTCAAGAAGGAAGAGGGGCTCGAACATATCGTGACCGTGGATCGTTGGCCGCGCCGCGCGCTGCTCGATCACTTCCACGGCTTCGACGGCACGATTGAGCAATTCAAGTCCGGCACGCTCGCGGATTACGGTGATTTTCTGCATGGCGAGTATGAACTTGCCGAGATGTTCCCCGACGGCGTCACCCTCACCCGCACGGGCAAGCTCGGTTCGCTGCCGCTGCGTGTGACGAAAACGATTCGCGTTGTCGCGGGCCACGCCAAGTTGAGCGTAGAGTACAAGATTGTCAACTTGTCCGGCCAAGAGATGCACGGACCGTTCGGCGTCGAATGGAACTTCGCACTCATGGCGCCGAATTCCGGGCAGCATCATTTTTCGATTCCTGGCAGCACAGTGCTCCGCAGGCCACTGCGCGAGACCGTTGAGCATGGCGACGTTTCACACGTCCGCATGGCTGATGAGCATGAAGGCGTCAGCGTGAATATGGAGAATAGCATTCCTGCCCGGCTGTGGAGAGTGCCCGTTGAAAGCGTTTCCCTTTCCGAGGGCGGCTTCGAGCGCGTGTTCCAATCGTTGGCGCTGCTTTATTCATGGGAATTGCGGCTCGCTGCGGGCGCATCGTGGCAAGTGTCGTTTACTGCAGAGCTGGCTGACTGCTAATTCCCGTGAGACTTCTCGCGTTTGCGCTGCTGCTGTGCGCAACTTTGCTTTATGCGCAGGAAAGCGCGCCGGACACGACTGCGCGGCGTGACGGTGTGGATTCCGTCATCGCATACAGCGCCGACGCGATTGACTTCGACCTGCTGACCCGCACGACGATACTCACCGGCAATTCGCGCATCGAATATAAGGACATGGTGCTCGAAGCGGGGCAAATCCGGCTGCTGTGGGACGAGCAGACGATGCTGGCGCTGCCGACGTTTGATACGCTTTACACAGATTCGACGGCGACGGAAGTTGATACCATCTTGCGTGTCGGTGTGCCGCACTTCAAGCAGGGCTCCGAAGAATTTATCGGCGACGAAATCGCCTACAATCTCAAATCGAAAATCGGTCGCGTGCGCGGCGGCCGCACCGTTTATCAAGACGGGGCCTACTACGGCGAACAGTTCAAGCGCATTGACGAAGACGTATTGACCGTGCGGCATGGCGAGTTTACGACCTGTGAACTTGACACGCCGCACTTTCATTTTGGCGCCGACGTGTTGAAGATTCAAGTCGGTGAACGCGTCATCGCAAGGCCGGTGTATCTCTATTTCGCCGATGTACCCGTGCTCGCGTTGCCCTACGGAGTTTTCCCTGTGCAGAAGGGCCGCACGAGCGGATTCGTCACGCCGGTCTTCGGGGAGTCCGCCTCGCAAGGACGCTTCCTGCGCAATATCGGGTACTATTGGGCGATGTCGGACTACATGGACGTGCTGGGCGACATTGACTACTATGAAACGTATGGTCTGCTGGGGCGGTCCAAATACCGTTATGCCAAGCGCTATCGCCTGAACGGGGACGTGAATTTTGAGTTTGATACACAGCGCCGAGGCAACTCGAAGAACCGCCGTTGGCAAATCGCCGCGAATCACAATCAGACGATTGACCAGACCACGCGGCTGACTGCGACGGGCGCGTATGTGTCCGATGCAAGTTACACCGATCAGTTCGGTTCGGTGAATGACCTACTCAATCAGACCGTGCGCTCGAATGCTACGCTCTCTAAGAGTTGGACGAACTCGCCGTGGAGCGCCAGTATTAACGCGGGATTTACGCAGAATATCAAGCAGGAGACTTGGGCCGCGACGCTTCCGGCCGTGCGTTTCACACACAAACAGGGCCGCCTGTTTCCCGCGCCGAAAGCACCGCGCGGCATTCGTTTTGCCGCTGCGCCGAAAGAAGCGAGCGAGCCGTGGTACCGCACGTTTACGTGGTCTTACAACGTCGGTTATACCAGCGACTTTCAGCGACCCCTGACGTTTCGCGAAGAAGCTCGGCGTCCTGATTCGTTGGGCTACACCGGTGCGAGACGCGATCCGCAGATTGTGTTCGGTGACGACAGCACTTCCATTGTGCAGCGAGATGGCGCTTCTCATGCAGGATCGTTTGCGGCCACTGCGCGCCTGATGCGTTACATCAATCTGAATCCGTCGCTCGATTGGCGGCATGTCTGGACACGACGCACGCTGCATTATGAGCCGGAAGATTCGCTGTACGACCGCGAAGACGTGTACGGATTCTTCACCCGCACGACGTTCGATGTTGGCAGCTCGGCTTCTACCAAGATGTATGGATTACTGCGGCGACCGTTGGGTATGGACGCGCAGTTCCGACACGTCGTGACGCCAACGGTGAGTTTTCGTTACCGTCCCGATTTTTCCGACAAAGAGTGGGGATATTTTGAGACGGTGCGCATGCCGGACGGACGCGAATATTCCTACGACCGTTTCCGTTCCAATGACCAAAGCGGTATCGTCGGCGGCACTCCGGTCGGATTGTCGGAGGCGATGTCGTTCAGTCTTGGAAATTTGTTCCAGATGAAAACCGGCAGCGTTGAGGCTGAAAATGAAAAAAAGTTCGACCTCTTGAGTGCGAACTTCTCCACGGGGATTGATTTCAAGCGCGATTCGCTGAAATGGAATGACTTGTCATCGTCATTTCGTACTGCGATCCCCGGCAAGATTATCGGCCCGGTGCAGGGTGTCGGCCTCGATCTTTCAACGACACACTCACTCTATCAGCGCGTTGGCAATACGCGCGTGGATAGGTTCTTCTGGGAGCGCGACGGCGGCTCGTGGTTTACGCCGTTTGAGCTGATGCGCGCTTCGGGCTCGATAGATTTTGGTGTTGGCGCCGAGAAATTCACAGATTTGTTTAGCTTCGGCAGCGGTGAGATCGAGACGGTTAGTGATACGACTTCGCGGGATAATTTGCCCTACAATCCGAATCAAGGCCTTGGCGGTGAACGGCCCGAAATGCCGCCGCTGCCGCAAGACGACCGGAAGAAGAAGGTGGACGATTTTCAATCGTTTTTCGACATGCCGATTTCGATGCGCGTCAATCTGCGGCATGCGCGTGACTTCATTGCCGATTCCAAGACCTCCACGCTCGGGACGACGCTCGATACGCAAATCACGCCGCGCTGGAGCGCGACGATGAGTTATTACTTCGACCTCGACCGCAAGCTCGCGCAAAATGCCAGCGTCACCATCACGCGCGATTTGCATTGCTGGGATGCGAGTCTGAGTTGGTCGCCGCTGGGTTATAGCCCGGGCTATTACTTGCGCATCGGGTTGAAGTCGCCGCAACTGCGTGATGTCAAGATCGAACGCAATCGCGGAGGAAATCTGCGCGGATTCTAAAGGCGCTTCAAAGATTCCGGTGGGGAACCGCGCTGACGCGCTTAATCCCCACTCGGCGAGGCAAAATAGAAGAGACCGCCGTTTGGCGATCTCTTTTTTGTTACCGTTGCGGGCGGTTCGGGGAATCGCCCCTACGAAAGCGCAATCGTGTCTTCTGTACCCACCAACACCCGTGCAAGCTCTTTGCCCTGGCGGAGCAGGTCGTGGACGTGGGTGTATTCAAATCGCGCAGCGCGTCCACACAAATACAGATTCTCGAACCGCGCCATATTCTCTAAGAGATTCTCTACAACGCTTTCAGTTCCCAGTTCAAGGACCGGGTAGGCCGCTTGCAGGTGGTGAACTCGCGCATCAAATACATCTTTCGCCTCAATCAACTTCATCTCCACGAGGTGCCGCGTCACGAGTTCATTTAGTGATTTATCGTCTTGCCGCCAGACATCGTCCGTCGCAAAACACGGGATTTCCACCACCACACAGGTTTGATCCGCAGGTGCCATCGCCCATGAGCGGTTTTTGGGTTCATACAGCCGCGTGAATGGAATGTCGCGCGAGGGAAAATACATCGAAGCGTTGGCCGTGACACGCGGGCGTTTCAAGAACAGCGCGACTAAGATCAAATCGCGGAACTTAAGCTGCTGCGCGGCATTGAGCACTTCTTCGGGTGGCGAAGGATTCAGCAGCGAGAGCATCTGCGCCGGGGCCAGTGTGCTGATCACTCGCTCCGGCTTGAGAATCTCCGAGCCGTTGATCTCGATTGCACTTAGCTTGTGGCCGTCGTGCCGTAATTTTGTGATGCGGCAATTCAGGCGAATATTCCCAGCACCTATCTCCTCGGCCAGCCGCGCGGCGATGCGGCCGTAGCCTGTGCGCGGATAGTAAAATGATCCATCGAGATGCCGCGTCTTGCCGCGTTTGCCGAACAGGAGTTCATAGAGCATCGTGCGCGCCGAAAGCCCTTTCAAGCGCCCGCCGCTCACGGCAGGAGTCAATTGCTCAGCCGGGACTCCCCAGAGCTTCTCGGAATAACCAATCAGAAATGAGTCAGCAATCGTCTTGCCATAGCGTCTGTATGCACGTTCCGCAAAACTCTCTGTCGGTTTTGCACTTCTGCCCAGACGGGCCGCGGCAAAATCTATTGATGCTTTGGTCAGATTCACCGGGCCCATGCGCCGCGCCAGATTCCCCGGCGACAACGGAAAGTCGAGGAACCGTCCCTGCCAATAGATTTGGCTCGGCGCGTGTACTGACAATAGTTCGTCGCCCATCAAGTCACGCACGTCGCGCGTGATCTCCGCATCTTTGTCGTGGAAGCGGTGCGCCCCCGCGTCATAGCGAAAAGGGCCGTGAGTGATTGTTCGGCCAAAGCCGCCCGGCTCATTTGCCGCTTCCAATAGCACCACCGGAAGACCTGCGCGGGTCAAATAGTACCCCGCTGCCAGACCAGCCGGGCCTGCGCCTAAAATTACCGTCGTTTCGTTCAATTGTGCTGCAAAAAAATAAACAGCAGCCCCTACACCGTAAGGGCTGCTGCTTGGTTATCAAAATATTTGTCGGTTACTCGCCCGAATCGTGACGGCGCGGACGACGCTCACGGAAACCACCACCGCCACCGCCACCTTCCGGACGCGGTTGCGCTTCGTTCACCCGTAAGGTGCGGCCTCCAAAATTCTGGCCATTCATCGCAACCACCGCAGCATCGGCACCGGCATCGTCCATCTCGACGAAGCCGAACCCGCGCGGACGACCTGTCTCGCGATCCATGATCAGGGCCACATTCAACACTTCGCCGTGCGCGGAAAACGCCTGGCGGATGGACTCATCCGTTGCACTGAACGGAAGATTGCCCACGTACAGTCTCTTCGGCATGTTCTCTTCCCTTTCGTTCGCCCCGTTCAACCTAATGAAAATTAAGATTTTTCCCACTTAAGGGGAAGCCTCTTCTTGCACCTGCAAACCAACCATCGAAACGAGGGGGCGAACCAATCCGTCGCGACAAGGCCAGAACATGCGCCAAGGCTTCTAAGGTCAACCAGTTACCCCGGCTGACACACTATTCGCAATATACGGTGAAAACCACGGCGAGTCAAGAGTATATCAAGAGATTTCAGGTATCCTCAAGCGGCGCAAGTCCGCTTCAACCATCGCCTCGGGGAAAACTCCTCCCGCCTCCAAGATTCCCCGGGCGTGGTCGAGGGCCAAAGCGACCTCGGCAGGCGAAATCGGCAGTGTGGCCGCCTTGCCCGCAACCGCCTTGTCGGCGGACAGGTCGGCCACGAGATTATCGCGGTCCGGCCAGTTCAGCGCTTCGCCCATGACCTGTGCAACCCCGGCCAACAGCAGGTGCGGATAGGCCGAGCCGTCCGGCAGGCGGAACTCGATGGTCTCCGGCGAGACTGAACGGCCCTTGTCATCACGGGTTGTAATCGGGAGTCTGACGAGCGCCTTGCGGTTGAAACTACCCCAAGTAATTGAAGTCGGCGATTCCTTCCCTTGATAGAGCCGGACAAAAGAACTCGGCTTGCGATTTCCGAAGGCCATTAGAGCAGCACCGTGTCGTAACAGACCCGCGATCAACGCCGCAGACTCGGGCCGAAATTCGCCTTTGTCCGTTCGCACGGACAGGAAACTCCCTTTCTTGCGCAAGCCGAAATGGAAGTGCATACCGCTGCCCGCGTGCCCACGCTTCACCACCGGATCAAAACTCAGATGCAGATTGTGTTCGCGGGCCAGATTCCGCAGCACCCAGTGCGTCAACATCACGTTGTCCGCCGCGCGTGTGAGCGGTTCAAGCGCGAGTTCAACCTCATGCTGCTCCCATGACATGCCGCTTTCGTCACGTGCCGCGGCCAATCCGACTTCGCTGTGCGCGTACTTAACATGCACGCCCATTTCGGACAGAAGCGATAGAGCGCGACGCCGCATATCGTGTCCAAACACAAACGGCGCGGTCGCATGATAGCCGCGCTCTTCGGCGGTGTCTTCAATGGGTGCGTAGTTGTTCTGGCCGAGAAAATACTCGACTTCACCCAGTGCACACAATTCCAGACCACAGGCCGCGCTGATTCGAGCTGCGGCGGCGTGAACAATCGTATTGCCCGACTGCGGCAGGGGCTCGCCCGTGCGGGTGAAATGTCCGCACATAACGGCCAGTGCACCTTCCGATGAGAACGGATCCACGAAGGCTGTGTCGAGCCGCGGTTTCAGGACAATATCCGAAGCACCCGCGACGATACCGGTGCCGGGGAACAGACTCGAACCGTCGGCACGCTCGCCATGCCGCAGTATCGTCTCGAAATGCTCGTGGTCGTGCGGCGCAAAATCGAGCGTCTTCAAGGTGCCGTCGCCGCCAACGTGCATCAAGCCAATTTGCCGAAGATCGAGCGCCACAAACGCGCGCTCAAGATCACTGACTGTCCACTCGCGGGCCGGTTTGCCCACCGTGCGCTCGAGAATGGATGACGATGTGAATCTCACTTGAGACTGCGAATCAAAATCTGTTGCCATAGTTTTGGGTCGTACTGCAAAAAATCCAGAATTGCTGTCGTGGAATCTACCGCTTTCCAACGAGAATGTAAAGCACGATCGCACCTGACCCAGCCTCCTCTAAAAGAAAACGGCGGCCCCCGCCGGCCGCCGTGTGTCCCCCTACTCTTGTGCGATTACTCAGAACTCCAAATAGTGCCCTGAGCGCGTCGCCTTGGTCTTGAGATAGTGATGGTTATGCTCGTTGGCTGGCAGCTGGTGCTGACGGCGAGCGACAACCGCAATGCCGTTCTCTTCCAGTCCGACAATCTTTTTCGGGTTGTTGGACAGGAGGGTCACGCTGCCTACGCCCAGCGCTTTCAACATCTCGGCGGCGACTCGGTAATCGCGTTCGTCGTCGTCAAAGCCCAAGGCGTGATTCGCGTCCACGGTGTCGAGGCCTTGCTCCTGCAATACGTAGGCGCGTAGCTTATTGGCGAGGCCGATTCCACGCCCTTCCTGTCGAAGGTAGAGTACGATGCCGCACTCCTGCTGGGCCATGTATTCCAGAGCAGCTTCAAGCTGATCCCGGCAGTCACAGCGGTAGGACCCCATAACGTCACCAGTCAAACATTCCGAATGCACGCGCGTCGGCACGGCGCTCTTGCCCCGAACATCTCCGCGCACCATTGCGATGTGTTCCTTACCGTCGGGGGTCGGTGAAAAGGCTACAATATGGAAATCTCCGAAGCGCGTCGGCAACTTCGCTTGCGCGACGACTTTGAGGGGATAGAAGACTGCCTCACCGGGCCATTGCAAGACTCGGCTTGCGACTGTGAGAGATTGGCTGAAGCTATGTGCGGGGAGTGTCACGGTCGTATCTTTCTCTGTTGTGTTCTTACGAATATACAACAGACATTCAAAATTTGTTTCTGTTCCTGAAAATCTGACTTGATTCTTACTTAAAGGGCCATATTTTAACTATTTGCGAACAAACAGCTTAGAAATCACGCCTTTCTTGCAGTTCAACTCGGGACTTTCATGAACAGTTCCGCGAAACTCCGACCCTCTCACGTTATCGCACGATCTTGATGGTCACCATCGGATTCTGGAATTTGCCGAACAGTCGGATCCACATAGCGAGGTACATTTCGGTGGCTCGGGCGGTCGTAATGTCACCGAGGTCGATGATGTCCTGCCAGCCGAACTGCTGCTTCAGGAAAGCCGTTACTTTGGCCTTAGCATCTGCGTCGTTGCCGCTGATAATCAAGCTATGGTCGCCGCCGCCCAGCGCTTTGGGATCCACCATCAAGTAGGCGTTGACCATATTGAAGGCCTTGACGACTTTGGCGTCGGGCAATTCGCGCTGCACCTGTTCACCCAGCGAATCCGTGTTGCACACGCTCAATGAGGGCGGAAAGCCATTGGAAAAATCCAGGGGATTGCTGATGTCCACCAGCACTTTGCCCGCGAAATTTTGCTTGCCTCCGGCGCGCACCGCGTCCAGAGTGCCATGACCGGATGTGGCCAGCATGTTCCACTCGCCATGCGCGGCTGCTTCGGCAAAGGTTCCCAGCTTGATGTGCGAATTCGCCTTATACCAATCTCCGAATTCCGGCTGGCCCCAGCTATTCGTGCCCGTGCGGGCTTTGGACGCTTCGACATTACGCGTACCCAGAATCACGTCATGCCCGAGCTCGACCAGTTTCGCGGCCAACACCTGACCGACCATGCCTGTTCCCAAAATTCCGATCTTCATGCAATGCTCTCCTGTGAGGGTTGTATGTTATACTTGTATATACAAGTGTTTGACAAAAAAAATCAACTTCCCAGCTTCAGCGCCGCCGTGAAAATATCCGCGGTCAGTTTGCGGCTCTCTTCTTCGCCCAAAAGTTCGGAGTAGCGCCGGTAGAGGTTCTTCCAGCACTCTTTGATCTTCGGATCGAGCCGCTTGCTTTTGGCGGTTGGGTAGATGTGGATTGTCTTGCCCTCGCGCTCGCGTTTCAGGTAACCTTCGGCTTCCATCTTTTCAACGAGCCGCGTCACGGTCGAGGCGGCCAGCATCATGTGTTGCGCCACCTCGGTCGGTTGTATCCCCGGGTGCGCGTTCACGTTCATCAGGAGGAATCCGTGCGACGGCGCAAGTTCAACCGGCGCAAACTCTTCCTCGGCCATTTTGGTCAGAATACGCGCCAGCGCGTTGGCCGAATAGTAGAGGCAGCGGCAATATGTGGCTTTGTCGGAGGCCATGAGACAATGTAGCGCTCTTTTGTTGTATATGCAAGTATCCGATGAGAAGTTCCCGGCCGCAAGAAACGAGGGCGACTTCCGCCGCCCTCATAAATAACTTCCCGATATCGCCTATGGCAGAGGCCGCACCCGGTAGTACTGCACGTCGGTCAATCCAACCGGTTCTCGCAGAGCAAACGGCGGCGTGGGGACCGTCCCGACCACCGTGCCGGTCATATCGTCCCATGCCGCCATCTTCAGCACTTCATAGCTTGTTGCCCCGACGACTGGTGGCCAATGCAGTGTGAAGTGCAGCGAGTCGTTGGCAACAGAGTCATACAAAATCGTCAGATTCGTGATAGCTGGCAGCGGATGCACGACGCGGATGAACTGCTGTTCCATCAGCTCTGGTGCGCTCTTTCCCGTCGTGTCCCACATCGCATAGACCACATTGCCGCGGTTGGATGTAGTATTGTTGTCGCGGAGAAACTCGATGTATTCTTTGCTGGTCGTCTGATAGTAGAGCCTCGCGACGATACTGTCTGTTGCAAGCGGCAAGTCATATTCGGTGACATCCCAATATTGACCGTCAGGATAGGCGTAATCCACCACGGGCGATTGCACGGCGGCCAACTCAGCATTCGTTGCGCCGCGCGGCGGAATCCGGTTGTCCATGTAGATGGTGTCATTCAAAACGAAGTGAAACGACGGCCCGGCCGGTTGGCCAACCACGCCTGCCAGGCCGGGCGAGATGCCGGGATGGACTTCGTACACTTTGATCTGCGAATCGTGCGTCAGGACTCCGGTCGAGGCGTTATAGGCGCCACTTTCGAAGATCAACTGCTGCTGCGAGTTGTAGCCCTTTATGTTGAGCCAGATCCTGCGGCCTTCCGGATAGCCCGATGGAAGTTTGTGTCCGGTCTGATTTGTAACGGTTACTTCGGCACGAACGTTGGCGCCATCTATTTCAGCCGTCAACGCAAGCGTCGCAGCTTTCTGCAATGTCCGCCGCGCCCGCACCACGCCGGAATCTACTTCCGCTTGTGTGACGTCGTTCGGATAGAGATAGCGCACCCACTTGCCTACCTTGGTATTGCCGCCTGTGAAATCGTGCACGCCGAGATTGTCGCGGTTATTGCCCTGCGCACACGCCTGCCCGTCGTAACGAGGCATGTGGCATTCCTGACACGAGGAAACATAGCCGTTATCTGTTCCGAACTCGGGTGCAAACACACCTTGAGCCGTATTGTAGTCGCTGATACTCCACTCGCTGAATGTGCGTTCGACTGGAAACATCGTGCGCAAATCAAAACTCGGCGCGGGCGCGTCGAAGGCGTTTGGCTCATACTGCCCGTTCGCGTTGCGCGTGAACACCGGATTGCTGACATCGTGGCATGTTCCGCAAAGGTCGGACTTTAGGTGCATCGGCGAATACAAGAAATCGTGCGGAGAAGCAGCATTCGCAATCGGCCCGCGTCGCTGATCAACATTGCTTACGACATACATGCCATTGGCGGTTGTTGGCGGTATGTTTGCCAGCGTGCCAAGATAGGTTTGGTCGGGGCCATAAGTCGTCGCGGTGTAGGTCGGATCGCCAGGATAGGGATTCACTCCAAGCGGCGACGGCATCACAGATTTATGGCAATAGTGGCACTGAACGCCATCGAGGTCGGTTCTTGTCAATGCCGAACCGTCCGTGGGAACAGAACGACCAGAGAGCCAACCGACCGGAGAGTGACAACGGATGCACAGATCACCGACGTTGGGCGCATCCTGATTGGCAATATCCACCGTCGCGAAATACAACGGATCGCGCGCCGCCATGGCCATCATGCTACCGCGCCAATTGAAGTTCTGCTCGATGCTCAACCCAAAGCCCGCATGACAGTTGTCACACTGAGTTGGCGGACGAAATGTGCCAGATTGATTCGGCTGCGAACCCGGCAGCGCAAAATCATTCAGCGTTGTTGGCACTGCGAATGATCGACTCGCGGCCAGAAGCACTGTGAAAAATAGGAGCTTGAATTCTCGTTGCATCCATGCGCCTCATCATCTGAGTTGAATTGTATCATGCATAATATATAGCAAGGTCGCCCATTTGACAAACTTTGGCTATTTCTCCTTCTTACGTCCTATTTATTGAATTCAAGAAACATCGAAAACGCTGAGATAGGGAGGATTGTGACAAAGTCTCTTTTTATTGAAAAAAGCAAGGCGGGCGACTCCGAGAAGTCGCCCGCCGTCATCCGACCGAAAATTGCTTATTATTGGGCCGTGACTAAGTAGTACTTTGCCGACTCGCTGATGCCCGCTACGTGCCGGAAGTCGCTGGTCGTGCTCGTCCCGACGATCGTGTAATCATTGATGTCGGTCGAATAGACTGGCGACGCGAAGATGCGGTAGAACTGCGCGCTGGGAACGTCGCTCCAATTCAGGAGCACATCCGGGCCATCGTGCCAAATCGTCAAGTCTAAAATAGATTCAGGCCACGTTGCCCCTGCGTAGCCCTGCGCGAGAACGTTGGATAGCGGCACATCCACCGAGTCGCCGTAGCGCGGAGAAAATGAGGGCGGCTGTTCGCTGCGGTAGTTCCACATCGCCCACCCCAAGTCTTGTTCGTTCATAATCGCAATTTTGTCCTGCACCAACCGCTCCTGCGAACCATTCGGCGCGGCGGACATGCAGCCAAATTCACCGCACCAAATCGGCTTGTTGTGCGCGTTTGACCATTCCACGTAACGCGCGATATCCTCGCGCAGCCGTTGACGGTCATAGGTTTCGTACACGCCCGTCAAGTAGTCAAATCCGATGCCCACACCACCGCCGTTCATGCTGTTGGCATTGATCCAGCCGGTGGCGCGCATTGTGTCGCCGGGCTGCACGCGAATTAACGGCTCAATCAAGATCCAGCCGTCCTGCCCCCAGACAGCCCAACCGTCCGACGGAGTTCCGCTGATTCCAAGGCTCCGTGCACCCGTGTGCGCCGTCGTGGACCAACTGCCCGTATGCGAACCACTCGAGTAGAAGGCCCAATTGGCAGGCCGCCCGGGGTGAACCCATGAAGCATCTTCCATCCCCGGATTGAACATGGAATCACTCACCCCGTTCTTCGTTGCGCCCAGATCATCGAAATAAACATTACCGATGTTGCCGTAGATGTTTGGCTTGACATACGCGAACTCTGTTCCGGCAGGCACAATCAGATTCCCGCTGTTCCAAGCGCGCCAACCGGCCTGATTGTTCACCCAGTATGGCTGATCCTCAGAGTAGGTCACCCAGTTTGTACCGGACAGCACTTCACCCGGATAGGCGTAGTCCGCCGGTACGCGTGAATCACCCGCCCAATCCGCATAAGCGTGTGTCACGACGAACGGCGAGTAGTCGTGATAGGTGTAGAGCACATTGTCGTCGTCCATGACTTCAAACGCTTCGCCGCCGAGTGTGTTCGCCACCATGATAATGTGCGTCGTGTCCACCGTGCGAATGCTGTCAATCAACTGCCGGGCGTAATTGTACCATAATGAGGAATCGCTCGGCCAGGGCTCGTTCATCAAGTCGTAGCCGAGCACTACTTCACGCGTGCGGTAGCGCAGCGCGATGCTTTGCCAGAGGTCAATCAGCTGCTGCTTGGCGGTGTTGCTGAAGAAGATGTCGTTGCCCTGCGGGACGACGTGCATATCGAGCAGGACGTAGATTCCTGCGGTGTCGCACCAGGTCAGGTAGCGGTCAATGAAATTGAACCCGTCATTCGACTCGAAGTACTGGTAATTAAGACAAAGCCGGATGACGTTCGCGCCGAGCGAATCCATGAACCGAATGTCGCTGGCGTCGGCATAGTTGTTGTGCCGCGTCGTGTCCCAATCCCACGCCCAAAACTCGGCGTCGAAATTGATTCCGCGCAGCAGCACGCGATTGCCCTGCTCGTCCACAACTTCATTGCCGGAGGTCGAAAGAAATTCCGTGATTTGCGCTTGAGATGTGCTGACGAGAAGAAGGAGGAGTGAGAAAATTCGCAAGATGTTCATGGGGGTACTCGTATGGTCATGTGAAAAGGAGGGGAGATGCGAAAAGGCAAAGCGGGGCGACAGAATCATGTCGCCCCGCTCGATTGTCAACACTGCATGCGCTCAGGTGTTGTTACATCACAATATTCTGAATGTAGGCCGATCCAAAGTGATTCTCTATGATCTTAACCGCAGGAGACACAGAGAGTGTTAGCATTGTAGCGTGATGAACAGTGAGTACTGCGTCTTGAAGTGCGGGGTCAGATTCCAGATCCTTAACCACGAGGCCAAAGCTACTTGCTTCGTCAATAGAAATGTGACGATCATGTGTAAAGTACTGGCCATGATCTCCGAGCTTCTGCACAATCGTATCTGCAATAGAAGCTGCGTTCGGATTTCCAAGAAGCATGCCCGACATTAGCAGTTTCTTCCCCATGTCCTCGGCCAACTTCACCTGATTCTTACAGGCGAATACAAATGCAGGGGGATACTTTGACAACTGTATCTGCCAGTACGCCTGCGACGCCGGATTTGCCTGCATTTCTGACTTCGCTTGATCAATTTCTTGAATGATCGAGTGAGCTGGGATTCCGTTTATTTGTGGGTCAATCGGACCTAAGCTTGAGTGTTTGGCCATTACAACTTCGCGTGCTGCAAGTGCCATCAGAGTGCCTGCCGACATCGCAAGTTGTGGTACGATCACTCGTATGTCTGTCCCGAACATTTTCCGAAGATACCCGACGAGCGATTCGGTAGCGGTCGCAAGGCCGCCTGGGGTATGAAGCACTAAATCAAGCCCGGCCTGTCTATTCGTCATCTTGTTCACAGCCGACATGAACCCTGCCATGTCAGAGTCGGTGATCATGACTGACTGACCTGGAGCGCCGGGTTTCTGCAACCACCCCGAGTAGTAGATGATTGTGTTTCGCCCCGTCGTATTGTGGAGCTTCTCAAGGTACTGTCGGCGGTAAATGTCGTGTGTAGATCCGGCCGACGTAATCTCGTCTAGAACGTTCTTCCAGTTTGGCATCCTGGAGTTCCCTGATTAATGCTATTTTGCGATGCGCCCAAAAGAGTCAACGGCGTATTGAACATGCCCGGCTCAATCATGAAGTTTCTCATGCCCCGCTCATGCAATCGCGCAACGTACTCGCCCACCCTCGCAAGCTCGTATGTCCCGTAGACATCTTCCTTTTCGTCTCCCGTGTCAAATTCAGACTTCAGCGTGTTCTCCACGTTCTTGACCCTTTTTCGCGAGCTATAAATGAATGACACTCCGCCAGTGCAGGATGCAAATCATTGGAAAATAGCGTGATAAATTGCCGTATTCACTAGAATATAGGCATTCCCCGCAATACGTGCAAGGCTATTCGTTCTCTTCGGCGCTTTCGGGCACTTTTTCCTTGAACTCGCGGAAGACGAGTTCGTCGCCCTTCATTGTGACCTGAATCGAAGAGCCTTCGCTGAAGCGGTCGCGCAGAATCTCCTCGGCCAGCGGATCCTCGACGTACTTCTCGACCGTGCGGCGCATCAGTCGCGCACCGATTTCGGCCTTGAAGCCCTTCTCGACCAAGTAGTCACGTGCCTTGCTCGTCAACTGAATCGCGAGCGAACGGTCTTCGAGACGCTTGTTGATGTCGTCCACGTACTTGTTCAAGATCATCTCGATCGCCGGGCGATCTAGCATGTTGAACACGACGATTTCATCGAGACGGTTCAAGAACTCAGGACGGAACATCCGCTTGACTTCTTCCATCATCTTGCCCGACAACTTGTCGTGCGATTCCTTCGTCGGATTGGTCGAACCGGAAGCGCCGAAGCCGAACTCCATAGACTTGGCCGCTTCACGCGTGCCGAGGTTCGAGGTCAGAATCAGAATCGTGTTCTTGAAGTCCACCTTTTGACCCGTACCGTCGGTGAGTTCGCCGTGATCAAGCACCTGCAAGAGCACGTTGAAGACTTCCGGATGGGCTTTTTCGACTTCGTCCAACAGCACGACACTGTACGGTTTGCGGCGAACTTTCTCGGTCAATTGGCCGCCTTCATCGTAACCGACATAGCCCGGAGGCGCGCCGATCAGACGCGAGACGTTGAACTTCTCACTGTATTCGCTCATATCAATCCGAATGAGCGACTCGGGATCATTAAACAGATATTCGGCCAATGCATGCGCAAGTTCGGTCTTGCCGATACCCGGCGTGCCCAGGAACAGGAAGCTGCCGATGGGACGCGTCGGACTCTTCAGGCCCGAGCGCGCACGGCGCAGCGCCTTGGCGATAATTTCCAAGGCCTGCTGCTGGCCGACAATTTTCTTGCCGAGTGATTCACCGATCTTCAAGAGGCGTTCGCCTTCACCCGACGCCACACGCTGCACGGGAATACCTGTCATGCGCGAGACGGTCGCCGCGATTTCTTCCGGCGTCACTACGAGCGTCGGACGCGCTTCGCTGCGCTCCCAGCGCTCTTTTTCCTCGCGCAGCATCTGCTCGAGTTTGATCTTCTTATCGCGCAGCATCGCGGCCTTTTCATACTCCTGCCGCTTGACAAGGTCTTCCTTCTCGTGCTTCACACCGTCAATCTGCTTCTCGATTTCGAGAATCTTGTCGGGGATCACGATGTGCGATATACGCACTGACGAACCCGTCTCGTCAATCACGTCAATCGCCTTGTCCGGCAGGAAGCGGTCGCTGATGTAGCGTTCCGACAGATGCACCGCGGTTTCCACCGCTTCGTCCGTAAACTTGACGCCGTGATGCTCTTCGTATTTCTCGCGCAAGCCGAGGATGATGCGTATCGTATCTTCCACCGACGGCGGATCCACCATCACCTTTTGGAAACGGCGTTCCAACGCGCCGTCCTTCTCGATAGACTGCCGGTATTCATTCAACGTCGTCGCGCCGATGCACTGCAACTCGCCGCGCGCCAACGCCGGCTTGAACATATTCGAAGCGTCGAGCGAACCTGAAGCGCTGCCCGCGCCGACAATCGTGTGCAGCTCGTCAATGAACAGGATGATATCGGGACTCTTCTCGATCTCCTGCATGATGGACTTGATGCGCTCTTCAAATTGACCGCGGTATTTTGTACCGGCCACAATCGAACCTAAATCGAGCGCCACGACGCGCTTGCCATAGAGAATCGGTGAGACGCGCTGCTGCACGATGCGCAACGCGAGGCCTTCGGCGATGGCTGTCTTGCCGACGCCCGGTTCGCCGATCAGCACCGGATTGTTCTTCTTGCGGCGCGAGAGAATTTGCGCCACACGCTCGATCTCCATATCGCGGCCGATAATCGGATCGAGTTTGTTCTCGCGCGCGAGCTTGGTCAGGTCGCGTGAAAAATGATCAAGATTCGGCGTCTTGGACTTTTCCTGCGGAGCCGCCGGGGCCTGCTGGCCGCTGCCGCGCAGCAAGTTGTCCAACTCGCCCTTGACATTTTCGTATGTCACATTGAAGCCGTGCAGCACCTGCGCGGCCATCGAGTCTTCTTCCTTGAGCAGCGCGAGCAGCAAATGCTCCGTCCCGATAATATCGGAGGAGTAGCTCTTGCCCTCGATATACGAGAGCTTCAGCACCTTCTCGGCCCGCTTCGTAAACGGAATATTGCCGATCTTCATGGTGCCGCGCGTCGTGTCCACCATCTCTTCTACCGACTCGCGCAGTTCATCAAGATCACAACCGAGGTTGTGGAGAATCTGTACCGCCAGGCCATCGCCCAGCCGGATAATTCCCAACAACAAGTGCTCGGTGCCAATGAAATCATGGCCCAAGCGGAGGGCTTCCTCCCGGGAGTACTGAATCACTTGTTGAACGCGCAGGGAGAATTTGTTTTGCATAAGTCCTCTCTTGTCAGCCCAGGGGGCCGTAACGCATGCTCTGCCACTGCAATTTAGGTAACACCAATTGGAATTGCAAGGGCGCTAACTGTCCCGAATACACCGTTTCCAGAAGGCAACATGCATTGCCGACCTGTGATTGTTGATTTATCAGCAAATACTTTGCCGCTCCCTGACCCTTGTGATACTTTCGGCCCGAAGGTCCGCCGAGAGGCACCGCAATCGTCTGCATAGCCAGCAGAGTATCGTAAACACTTTGTGCCACTGAACTTCACGAATTCGGAAGTTATCCACAGGAAACGAAGAGGCCTGATCCCATTTCCGCGCCCGTCGCGCACATCCCGCAAGGTCATCGCAAAACGTGCATATTAGGCCGGTTCGGCGACGCCTTTCGTCGTGGACTTTGAACTTAATTCAACGAACCTTCAGGCGTCTCTGTAACTTCATCACTCCCAACTTGCAGAACTGCGAGGGCAGGCTCGCAGAATCCCTGAAACAGCGAAGCCCGGTGCCGACAAGTTGTCTGGCCGCCGGGCTCTCCGGGGATTGCAGATATGACTGCAAAAGGTCTTTGCCTCGTGCAGGAATTTGCCCCACCTACGTCGGTGATCCCGAAGTGCAACGGCCGGGTTGCGGCCACCGCTCTTGGCGGCTGCCGGTGACCCGGAACTTGAACGCACAGTTTTGACTACATCGAAATGCTGACATCGTGGCGCGGACTTCCCCAATCTGACCGATAACTACTTGAATTTTATCCCCCGCGAGTCGGACTCGCTGGACTTACTTTGTGTAACCTGAATGCTCGCGGGCATATTCACGGCGCATCGCGCCAAAGCCTGCGGATAGTTCCTCCTCACTGTAGAGGTAGTCCCAAATGTCCGGGCTGAGAGGATAGGTCAAACCGACTGCCCGGCCGTCTTTCCACGTTGTGCACTGCCAACCGCGCTTGATTCCCTCACCCTGAAACCACACCTTCACCCCCACTCCGCGCTCATAGTCCTGACGACTGTAATAGAACATGCCTTCACGCACGGGTCCAAACACGATTCGTCTCCCTCGCTGACTTATTGCCTATTTCGATTGACCGGGCCTGCTATAATAATACCGAGTCAAACCCCCGGCGGTTCCAATCCACAAATCACCTCGATCTTCCTGCACGACATGAACGCGGTTGTCCACGAGGCCGTCGCTCTGGGTGTAGCGCTCCCATGCCTCGCGCTCGGGCTGGAGGCGAAACAGTCCGGCGTCCGTGCCCACCCATACATAAGGATCAGACGCCTCGATGCAGGTCGGAGTTGCACTGCGCAGCCACGTCTCCGCCAACCATGATTTTGTCGAACCATCCGCCGAGCGCCGCATAACGCCTTGCGGAGTGACCAGCCACAGCGTGCTGCCGAAACTTGCGAGGCCGTTGATTGGCGCGTGAATTAGTCCGGGATCAAGGTCGGAAGAGCTGATCTCCAGTGTGGGAATATGCACGCGATAGAGGCCGAGGCCGGTTCCCACCCACAGGACGCTATCCTGCACGAGCAAGTCGGTAACGCCCGCCAGTCCGAGAGTGCTTCCGGCAACGCGGTTGATTTGATTCGATCCGGTATCAAAAGATGCCAAGCCGTCCGCCGTGCCGACCCAGATTTTCCCCGGCGACGTTGCCAGGGCTGTGATCTGCTGCGCCGGGAGATTATCCTGAACATCGTAACGCTTCCATGTGCGCTTGCGCGGAGTGTAGCTGAGTAGTCCGTCTGCCGATGCGACCCAGACTCGCTCGTCCGCGAACACCATGTCGGAAACGACGGTCGAGCGAATTTGCGAATCATCGCGCCGTTCGATCATCTGCCACGACTCGCCGTAGCCTTTCATGATCGAAATGCCCATGAAGTCGCCGTCATTTGCACCGGCAATCCACATTTCATGGTCAAGCGGCAGTATCGCTTGTATATTATTACCGGCTGGGCCTGCCAGCATCAACTCGGCGCGCAGTCCGCGCAGCGGAGTCTTCATTACTCCCGCGCCCCAATGGGTGCTCCAGAAATTTCCCCACGTATCCACCAGCCAATCGGTCATCGGATAGGCGCGGTTGCGAGAATCCAAGAGCGTGCCGTCAGCTAACCACTCATACGGACGCGGCGCGAAGAACATCGGCAATCCAGCGGGAGGTTGCCCGAGGACACCGTGCGGAAAATCTTCGTCGCGCAGCGGCAGCTTCGAGCGCAATCCGCGCCAGCGAATCGTCTTACGCTCCGTCTCATCGGGCCGCATGTCGCTCAGCAGATTGCCGCTCAAACGGTCGCCCACATAGCGGCGCACGTAGGGCTGCCAGATGGGCTCGGGCAACGGGTTGCCGGGAACATACAGCCTGTCGAACACATGCTCGGGAATCGTCTCGACATAAAGAGATTGATCCGCCGTGCCGATATTCACCGGACGCTCGCCCAACGGCCAAACATTTTCACGCGCGATTTCCCAGCGCTCGAAGCCACGGTTCCAACGCAGGAGCTGTGTGCGGTTCACGACCCAAACTGAATTGTATTGTTCATCATAGAGAATCAGCAGAGCATCCTCAAGCGCCACCGATGCGAATGAGCCGTAGCCCATGACCGCCGGATCTTCCCACTCACCGCGCGCGATGTCATAGACCAAAACCCCACCCGCCGTCGCCACAAATACCTCATGCGGGCTCGCATCCAACGCTCGCGCCCCGCGAAAATCCCGCCAACTCTGCCAATCCCCGGGGGAGTAGGAGGATTGGGCGAAGGCGGCGGAGAAAAGGATAAAGGATAAAGGATAAAGGATGAAAATACGCATCTAGGATTTCCGCGAACGAGACTTTGTTTTCAATACCGATGTGATTAATATCGCTTTTGATTCTTCGGCTTCTTTGCGCAACAGGCCGACACGTGCCGGTTTCAAGATTCCCGCCTCTGTGAACAAGTCAAGCCAGTAGCAGGTTTCCTCCAATTCCTGGAGTGCCCCTTCGAGTTTTGTTACAAGATCAGCATCAGACTTCGCTCGATACGCTTCATGGTAGTGAGCACCAACAGATGTTCCAGAGCGCAACACTTGCTTTCCCAATACTTGCGCGACAGATGATTTCGGCAAAGCCACATATAACCTCACAATTCGGAGGGCAAAAGACTTGGTTCTTGTGCGCATATCGACAGCGCTCTTTGATGCGTCGCCCATGATATCCCTTATCCTTTATCCTTTATCCTTTCTACCACTCCCTTCAGCAATGCCTGAAACCTCTCCCCCGCCTCTCTTGCCACTTCCTGAACTTCTTCGTGATTCAGCTTGGCGTTTCCTCCCCCTGCTGCGGCATTCGTTACGCATGAGATGCCTAAGACGCGCAGACCTAAGGCTGCGGCGGCGATGACTTCGGGGACTGTGGACATGCAGACGCCGTCGGCGCCGAGCGTTTTTAGCGCCGTCACCTCCGCCGGAGTTTCGTAGGTTGGACCCAATAAAGCCGCAAGAGTTCCACGCTTGAGCGAAATCCCCAGTTCCAAGGCTACTCGCTCGGCGAGGCGCTTCAGCTCTTCATCATAGCAATTGCACATGTCCGGCCAGCGCGAATCGTTGGGCAGTTGCGACCCGCGCAGCGGATTGCGGAATTGGAAATTGATGTGATCCTCAATCAACATCAGGTCACCTGCCGCAAACTTTTTGCTGGCTCCGCCGCAGGCATTGGTGACAATCAAAGTCTTCGCACCCGCCGCATGCGCCAACCGCACAGGGATTGCCACCTGTGAGGGCGAGTAGCCTTCATACATGTGGATACGTCCTTGAAAGGCCAGCACGCGCGTTGTGCCTAATTTACCGCACACGACATTGCCTGCATGACCCGCGACCGTTGAATGCGGATAGCCCGGAATAGCACTCGTCAATACTGATTTTGCATGCGTGAGTGTTTCGGCAAACGCGCCTAAACCTGATCCCAAGATCACCGCCACATCCGCCGGACCGGGCACGAATTTGCTCATCTGCTCAATGATCGTGTTGTCAATCTGCGTGGTCGAGTTCATGTTCATTTCTTGCGGTTGCGTTGACGAAATTCAGATGGCAGCTCAAATTGTGGTTTCGGCGCCGTGCGCGCGGCTTCCAAACACTCATTCGCGTAGCGCTCCAAGCCCTGCTTACCATAATGCGACACGGTTTCATAGGCCAAGCCCGCGCCAATAACCCGGGCGTTCACATTCTCACCATCGGCCAGCAAATAGGCCAACCAACGGCCATAACGGTCAGGCTTCTCAATTCTGACCACGGATAGCGTATTTGCTGCTGAAATCTGTTGTCTCAGAAACTCCTCGGCGCGACTGCCCCACGGCTCCTGATCCCCGGAGTGGTACGGCGAGGCCGTCTCTGCGCAGTCAATCCCCAGCATTCTGACCCGCTGGCCTCGCCAGCTAAATGTATCGCCGTCCTCAACTTCGATATCCGCTTTCGATACAATAGTTTCGCGAAACGGAATAATCGTGTCCGGAGAGGAGTGCCGGCAACTGACCGCGAGTAATGTGACAATGCACACGAACAGTGCGGAAAATCGCCCAGGAACTTGAAATCTCCGGGCGCGTGTTGTATCTTTAGGTTTCATGTTTAGGCCCAAATTACTTACAACTCTCGAAACTTACAATCGAGAGCAATTCCTCCGCGACCTTGTCGCCGGCGTTATCGTCGGTATCGTCGCGCTGCCGCTCTGTATTGCCTTCGCGATTGCGTCCGGCGTCTCACCCGAGCGCGGTCTGTTCGCTGGTGTTATCGGCGGCTTTTTTATCTCTCTGTTAGGCGGCAGCCGCGTGCAAGTCGGCGGCCCCGCAGGCGCATTTGTCGTTATCGTTTACGGCATCATCGCCGAATACGGACTTGACGGTCTAATTGTCTCGACGTTTCTGGCTGGCATTCTCTTGATCGTTTTTGGCCGCTTCAAACTCGGCAGCGTCATCAAGTTTATTCCAGTGCCCGTCGTCGCGGGGTTCACCAGCGGTATCGCGATGATTATTTTCGTCTCGCAAATCGCTGACTTCTTCGGTCTCAAGCTCGAAGAACAGACTGCGAATTTCTTCGAGAAGATTTACTTCCTCGCGAAGGCCACTCATTCGTCCAACCACTATGCCACTCTGATTGCCGTCGCATCAGTGGTGATTTTATTGGTGTGGCACAAGATTTGGAAGCTGATTCCCGGCTCACTTGTCGTGCTGGTCGGCGCGACGGCGGCGGCATATTTCCTCAAGCTTCCTGTCGAGACGATCGGTTCGCGCTTCGGTGATATTCCCTCGATGCTGCCGATGCCGCAGGTGCCCGATTTGACTTTCGCGCAAGTCCGGCATCTCGTGTCTCCCGCTATTACAATCGCCGTGCTCGTCGCGATCGAGTCGCTACTCTCGGCTGTAGTTGCCGACGGCATGATCGGCGGCAGGCATCGTTCCAATATGGAACTAATTGCTCAGGGTGTCGCCAATATCGGCAGCTCGATCTTTGGTGGTTTACCTGTCACGGGCGCGATTGCCCGCACTGCGACCAATGTCCGCAACGGTGGCCGCACCCCCGTCGCAGGTATCGTGCATGCCATCACGCTGCTGCTGCTCATGGTCGCTTTCGGCGGATTGGCCAAGCTCATTCCGTTGTCAGCGCTCGCGGCGATTCTGATTGTTGTGGCCTACAATATGTTCGAGTGGCGCTCATTCGTAGCGCTGCTCAAAGGCCCCAAGAGTGACGTCGCCATTCTGCTTACGACGCTGACGCTTACTGTAGTACTCGACCTGACCGTCGCGATTGAGGTCGGTATGGTCATGGCCGTCTTCCTGTTCATGAAGCGTATGTCCGGTGCCACCGAAGTCGAACTCATCACAGGCGAGATGCGCGAGCCGACACCCGCCGACGAACTGGACGTGCTGGACCGCAGCGCCATTCCTAAGGGCGTACAGGTCTATGAAATCAACGGGCCGTTTTTCTTCGGCGCGGTCTATAAGTTCCGCGAAGCGATGATCGTCGTCTCGAAGCCGCCTAAAGTGCGCATCATCCGCATGCGCCGCGTCCCTGTGATTGACTCGTCGGGTATGCAGGCGCTGATTGACGTGCACAATGTCTCCAAGCGCCGAGGCACGACGATGCTCATTAGCGGTCTGAACCGTCAGCCGCACGACGCGCTGGTGCGTGCTGGCTTGATCGAGGTTTTCGGAGAAGAGAATCTGTTGCCGACGTTCGATGACGCCATCACCCGCGCAAAAGAGATCATCGCCGCATCTGAAGCCGCGGCCGCCGAGAAGAAGAAGAAAGACAAACCGACTTCTTAAGTGAAACAGTTCCCAGACGAAAAGTCCGCGCCATCAGCGCGGACTTTCTTGTTTTCTAATTCGCCGTCAGCACACCCGCAATGGCCGCCGTCTGTAAACTTACCATTGCCCCGGCGATCATCGCCTTTAGTCCCAACTGCGCAAGATCGGTTCTTCGTTCCGGTGCCAAACTGCCGATACCGCCGATCTGAATTCCAATTGATGAGAAATTCGCGAAGCCACACAGCGCGTATGAAGCGATCATGATTGTACGCGGCGATAGGACGCCTTCCTTCATCAAATTGGACATCTCGACGTAGGCGACGAATTCATTAATGGAAATCTTCGTGCCCACCAAGTAAGCGAAATCCTTGCATTCGGAAAGCGGGACGCCGAGAATAAACCCTATCGGCCATAGAACGTACGAGAATATCTCCCGCAGATTCTCGGGGAACCACGCCATGCCCATTCCGGCAAACCAACCTGCAAGCAAGCCGAGCAGCGCGTTGACCACCGCAATCAGCGCGATGAAGGCCAGCAGCATCGCGCCGACGTTAACCGCCAAACCCAGACCGTCGCGCGCACCCGTTGCGGCGGCGTCAATCACATTGGCTTGCTTGGGCATCTCAGGCATGTGCAGGGCGCCCGCTGTTTGCGCTTTCTCGCGTTCGGGTAAGAAAATCTTTGCAAAGATCAACGCGCCCGGTGCGGCCATCACGGATGCAGCCAACAGATGCTTCGCCGGCACGCCCAACAGAATGTAACCCGCCATCACACCACCCGCCACTGTCGCGAATCCCCCGACCATGATGGCGTTCAATTCGCTGCGCGTCGTGGACATCAGGAACGGGCGCACCAGCAGCGGCGCCTCGGTCTGACCTAAGAATATATTTCCTGCCGCGGAAAGTGATTCTGCACCGGACGTGCCCATCGTGCGCGTCATGATCCACGCCAGACCTTTCACCACGCGCTGCACGATGCCGAAGTGGTACATAATCCCCATGAACGCGCCGAAGAAGATAATCGTCGGCAGGATTGCGAAGGCGAACTGAAATCCGAACGTCTGCTGGTATTCCTGCTTGACCATATTGCCGAACAGGAATGACGAGCCTTCCATCGTATAGCCGAGAAATTTCGTCACGCCGTCACCGAGTGCACTGAACAGGTCCCGGCCCCACGGCGTCCAGAGGATAATCACGGCGAATACAATTTGAAGCGCTACGCCCCACAGCACAACGCGCCAGGGAAAATTCTTGCGATCAGCGGAGAGCAGCCAGGCGATACCGAGCAAGATCGGAATCGCAATTAGGGATTGGAGTCGTTCCAAAGGTCAGCCTTGCGGTGAAGAGAGGGGAAGTTGCTCCTGTGGCGCTTCGTCGTGCACAGGATCGGGAGGGACAAAGCAATTGCGGCAGCGCGCTTCATAAGCTTCCGTCGCGCCCACCAAAACCAATTCGTTCGAAGCCACCACGCGCTGGGTATGCTTGGCGGGATTGCCGCAGCGCACGCAGATGGCCAAAGTCTTGTCAATATATTCCGCCACCGCGAGCAGTTGCGGAATCGGATCAAACGGCAGGCCACGGTAGTCCGTATCCAGCCCCGCGCAGATCACGCGCTTGCCCGAGTCCGCGAGCTTCTGCGCGACCGTCACGATGTCCGGCCCCAGAAATTGCGCTTCGTCAATGCCGATCACATCCGCGTGCTGAGCCAATTCGAATATCTCCCACGGCGACGTGACCAACTGCGACGGAATCGTCAACCGCGAATGGCTGACAATTTCATCCTTGGCATAGCGCGTGTCAATCTTCGGCTTGAAGATCTCGACGCGCAATTTGGCGATTTGCGCGCGCACCAACCGGCGGATCAACTCCTCGGTCTTCCCCGAGAACATCGGTCCGCAAATCACTTCAATCCAGCCGGTATTGTGTGGGATGTGGGGCACGGGTTACGCTTCCGGTGGCACAAGTGGAGAAACCTGATCTATCAATTCCGGAATATCAATCGTAGCAGTTTCCCAGACAATGTTCCAATCCACAGCGTGGTACTGGTGGAATATGCGATGCCGCATTCCGGTCATCTTCTTCCACTTGACTTCGGGATGGAGCTTCTTAAATTCCGTGCTGATCCTGCCAGCAACTTCTCCGATATTCCCAATCTGGAGAACTATGGCGTCCTTTTTCTCAAGATTGACGTCAAACTCTTCGCGTGAGACTCCTTCAATGTAATCTCTCACTCGCCGCGCGTACGTCAAGGCGAACGCGAGATACGTCTCATCCCGCGGCATAGAAAGTCCTTGTCCCTGACAGAATGCTGCGCCGCATCAAATAGTTTTCGCTTTGCTCAATCCCGGGTCGCGTAATCAAGTCAACTTTCCGCCCAAGCAGAGCTTCAAGCTCTTCTTCGATATCCATGAACTTGAACAAACTTACCCGCGCATTGTCCGCAAACTTCACCATCACATCCACGTCACTGTCCGGGCGGAATTCATCCGTCAAAACTGAGCCGAACAGCGAAAACTCGACGATCTGCCATTTCTTGCAGAACTCCTCGATTTTCGGCATATCCAGCGGGATGCGGGGGGTTAGGTCGGACACGGGAGGAAAGTATGAAGTATGAAGTATGAAGTCAGAAACTAAGCAGTTGACTTAGTAGTTTGTCAACTGCTTCGTCTATCGGCGTGTTTTCGGGAATCACAACATCCGCAATACTCTTCGACGGTTCAACGAACTGCTGATGCATCGGCTCGACTTGTGTGGTGAACTGGCGGATCACATCTTCGCGCGTGCGGGCGCGGTAGGTTGTGTCGCGCTCGATGCGGCGGGCCAAGCGGGTTTCGGGCGAGCATTCCACGAACACCTTTAGGCTCATGCGCGAGCGCAATTCAGGTTCGTGCAAAATCAAGATACCGTCGAGCAGAATGATGTCATGCGGCGCGACCCGGGTGCCTGTGGGCTTACGTAAATGTGTAGTGTAATCGTATTCCGGTACCACCACCTCGTGGCCCGCCAATAGCTCGTCCAGATGACGGCACAACAGCGGCGTCTCGAAGGCGTCCGGATGATCGAAGTTGTGCAGTGCCCGCTGCTCGAGCGTCAGGCCGCCCAGTTCGCGGTAATAGCTGTCCTGCAACAGCCAAAGCGCACGGTCCGTCCCGAGCGCATGCAAGAGTCCATGAGCCAGCGTCGTCTTACCGCTGCCCGAACCACCAGAAATTCCGACAAGCAAAGCCATCTCCGTAATCTACGGAGCTTCGCCCGAATCTGCAATATGATTTTGCGAGGAGAAGACTACTTCAGCAGCAAGAGCCGCCGGACCCCGGAGGGGCCTGAGGAGAGGTGGTAGGTGAGGAAATACGTCCCGCTCGGCCAGGCCGAGCCATCCACGGTGAACTGGTGCTCGCCCGGCCCAAAGCGGCCATCGGCCAGGGTCGAGACGCTGCGGCCCAGGATATCCGTGAGTTCCAGCCGCAGACGGTCGGCCTGCGGCAGTGAAAAGTGCACTGTTGTCAGCGGATTGAAGGGATTCGGCGCAATCCGCAACTCAGGTAGCGCTGATTGCCGATTCGTGGACTTGGCTGGTTTGGCTTGGATGCCGCTTTCCAGCCGCACCTGGACAAATTCCCCGCCGGGCCACTGGAAGCTTTGGCAGACCAATTTCCCGGCCACAGCCCAGCATACGGTCACCTCGGAGGCCATCTTGGGCGGCTGTGGGACATCAACCAGCGCATTGGCGAATCCGCCCGGCTCGGTCTCGACTGAGACCGTGGCGTGCCAGCCGGCCTGCGGGTCACTGATGGTGATTTCGGTCGGTGGCTCTGAGTCCGCGCCAAATCCCACCTGAAGCCAGGCCCCAGAGGCGGGTCGAACGCCCATCAGCAAGACCAGCAAAAAGCCCGGCCTCAGGACAGCCGCAGAGGCCGCCCAGAAACCGGGCAAACTGCCAATTGTCCCGAACGCGCTACTTCTTGGGGCGGGCCACCGACGGCCCGAATTTCCAGCGGACTTCCGCCGGCCCCTGATAGACACGCGAAGACAAGCGAACCATGCCTCCACCCTGATCACCGATTGTCGAGATATATTCATTCGTATTCTGGTAAGACGGCGCCGTTTTCGGGTCGCTGCCTTCCCACAAACGCAAATAATATACCTTGTCGTCCTCGTACGGAATGAAGTACTTTTGCGTGTAAAACAGACCGGATTTCTTGGTCATATCAATCGGGTCTTCAAGCCCAACCAGAAAGCTCCGGTTGAAGTTGCCATAGGCGAGCGAATCATCACCACCCGGAGTGCCATCTGCATTCGGAGGGTCTTGAATCCCGTTTCCACCGTCCTGAATGACATCAATTACTGCACCATGGGCATGCAGATCACCCTTGCTGTTCTTAACCGGATCGCCGTCATTGTGCATCAAGACGAGCATCCCGAATGGGTTGCCCATGCGCTCGTCGCGCTCGTTGGTCGCTTCTGTGTCAATATAGAGTTCGCGGCCTTTGACCAAATCCCTCGCGTGCGCCGAAAGCGCGGCTAAAGCTACCAAGGCCAATCCAACTGCAAATCGCAACATTCTGTTTCCTTTTGCCGACATCATACTGTGGTCAATTTTCAACATCAGGGTATCACTTCCGCGGCTTAATGTGCGAGCGCGCTATTTGCGCTTCATACGTGGTATCCGCAGGAATCTTGGTGTCCAACGTTTCGCGCACCGTGCTGACTCCCACAGAGTCCGTGCGCTCCACAGGCATTTGCACGTAGTCGCCGTAATAGCCCTTGCCGCCGCAGGCGACCATCGTTACCGAGCCGAAATTCATCGTCCGAATTGCCGCCGGACTCGAGGACACGATCACGTCAACATACGGATAGGCTATCGCCAACGCTTCACCCTCTTGCGGCGTGAAATCACCGATAATCGCGATGTAGTCCGAGCGCTTGGCAATCTTGCGCATCAGCTTCTCCTGCTCAAATGGCGAGGCAACACGCAGGGACAGCGAGTCCGGCGAACGCAGCAACGCGCGCTCCGGCACCAGCCCGACTACGGCCATGCGCAATCCACCGCGCTCGACCCAAAGTGATGGCTCGAACAACGGCTTCTTCGACCGCTTGCCTTTGAACAGATTCGCAGCAAGAATCGGCACGCCGTTTTCTTGGGCTTTCTGCCAGGTCTCGATCGGATTCGACAGCTCTGCTTCACCCAATGCCACGGCATCATAGGCCTGATCGCGGTAAAAACTCGTCAGCAGGTCGCGCCGCGGAGTCGCCTCCTCGTCATTCGCAACCGTGGCAAAATTTCCCGCGTCAACAAACAGCGTGGGTACAGTGTCCGTCCGTGCCTTACTTAAAAAGGTAGCCCGCCGGGCCAACCCGCCTTTACGCGAGCCTCAGCCGCAGGGCTCTACTTGCCCTTTGAATTGACCGCTATAGACGACACGCGCCTGTGCGTCCTTGCTGATTGCAGTCTTGCGCGCGGCTGCCAACATCTGACCTGCCGCCAGCAGACTCAGCGCGATGAAAACAACTGTTGTAGCGCGATTCCGACTCTTTTGCATGCTTACTGTGTTGCCCTCTGTTGCTCGGTGACTCTTGTCCAATCTTCCCCAATACCTAATTCGTCTCTTCCGCGCTCGGCGGAAGTTTCGATATGCCCAGTGCCGTAAATTTCTCAGTCAGCGAATTGGGCTGCTCATACTTATCAGTCAAGGCATCCATGTGATCCCGAAACGCGAACGAATCTCCCCACGCCGGGCGAAACTCGAAATCCACATAGTGCCCGTTGTAACCGGAAATGCCCGTCCCCAAGACGCGCGTCTTACCGATCTTGCGCAGCACTTCCGTCTTCTGCTGCCGACCGCTCGTTATGACCAGATCTATTGCCGGATTCGCTTTCACGATCTCAGTAATATCGTTGTCCGCCAAGTCGCCGATCAGCACTACAGAGTTCACCTTGTCCGCAAGCTCCGCAACATACCGAGCTGCTGCTTCACGTGCGCCGGTCACACGCAGCGCTCCGCCGTCCAGCGCGCCGGGAGAAAGGATTGCCGTCTCGCTAATCAAACCGAAAATTCCGAGGGTCATATTGCCGTATTTGCGAATGACGTACGGCTCGAAAATCAATTTCCCTGTTCCCGCATCCACTAAGTTGGCCGAAAGTAACGGCGTCCGAAAGGCCGCGGAGTCGCGCAGCGAAATCAGAGCGTTGCGCCCCATCGCAATTTCTTGCGTCCCCACGTTCAAGGCATCGTAACCCAATAGCTCGTTGCTCGCGAGCATCAGTCGGCACTTCTCGGAGCATTTCTTCACGCTTTCACGATCCACGAAATTGCCGGCGTCCACAAGTAACCGGTTCGCATTGGGTTCGTGAAAGCGTTCTACAAAACTCGCCAACCGCGCCACACCACCCTTGCTGATCCGGCAGCCGCACGGCGTTAAGTTTCCGCGCATATTCCCCGTGAAAAACACCTGCAATTTGCCGTCGGCGGGAGTGGGCCGACAGCCAGGAATAAGCGCGCTGGCGCAAATTGCCAGCACCATGAAAAGGAATGCTCTGTTCAAAGTCCCACGACGCGAATCTAATGAAAAGAGCGGCTTCTCGCCGCTCTTTTGCAAACGGGAGAAAGACCTACCCGTGACCGTGCCCTTCATGACCGGGGTCAGCTGATCCCGGCTGCGGTACTATTGGGCTTGTGGACGGCGCTCCGCCCGGAGTGATTGTCGAACCTTGCGACTTGACCGCAGGCTGAGTACCTGACTTGGATTCAAATGCGGCAAGCTTCTGCGCCCACTCACCTGCAGCGTCGTAGTTCTCAAGCAACGCGTCTTTGAAATCGGTCAATGCCACCGAGTCGCCCCAGGCGGGCTTGAACTCGAGCATCGCATAGTGACCGTTGTAACCCGAAGAACCCGGGCTCAAAAGGCGCGTCTTCTTGCCAACCAGCGTCGCCGTTTCGCCGGACTTCAAAGCGCCCGTCGAAATGATGACGTCAATGTTGTCGTGCAGCTTGACCAGCGAATCAATGTCATCAGACGGCAATTCGCACAGCAAGATCACCGCATCCGCCTTGCGCGACATTTCGCCCAGGTACTTGGCTGCGGCGTCCATCGTCGAAGTGACTCGCATGAAGTTCGTGTCCACGAGCGACGTCGTGGCCGGGAAATCCGCGTCACGCAACAGTCCTAGCACACCCACACGCATGTTGCCGTAGTCCTTGATCACGTACGGATCAAAGATCGGCTTGCCCGACTTGGCGTCAATCAAGTTCGCGCAAACATAGTCCGATGCTTTGGCGGTATCGCGCAAAGCTACCAGCGTCTCGTAGCCCATCGAAATCTCTTGACGCGCGATATTCAGCACATCATAATGGAGATCCTTGTAGCTGTTGACCAGAAACTGGCACTTGTCCGAGCAGCCACCCTTGGCACCCGAACGGTCCACAAAGTTGCCGGCATCAACCGTCAGCCAATTGGCGGTCGGGTCCTGATGACGTTGTACAAAGGTCGCCCACCGGGCAACCCCACCTTTTTTCTGCTTTCAGCCACAAGGGGCGACATTGCCCCTGATGTTGCCGCTAAACATGACCTGCAGCTTGCCGTCTGCCGGTGCCGACGAACAGCCCGTCAGCAGCGACCCGAAGGTCAAGACAAGCGCGGTCAACGCGGTCAGCATTGTTGTCGTTTTGCGCATGCGGTTTTGGTATCGGTTTCTTATCAAGAATTGAGAAAATTCAGCCACTTGTGCCCTTTTTACGCGGCACATTCGTATGAGGTTCCGGTTATTCCGTCTCGTCAACAACCAGGCACTGCGGACCAACCTGGCCACAGGTCCAGTCAGCGTCAACGAACGAGATTTCCTGCCAGCCAGCCGAGACCGTGAATACACGGCTGGTCCAGAGCAGGGTCACATTGTCCGCTTCGTAAATCCGCAGGTAGAAACGGCCCGTTCCCGGAATGGTGCCGATGCACGTAAAGGCCGGGTCAGCATAAAACTGGCCAAGGCCGCCGAGGTATTCCGTGCCGTTGAAATAGAAGGTGTTGAAGTTCACGCCGTCAGGAGGCGACGAGCAGAACGGCGGGTCGGTGCAGACCGTCGGTTGCGGATCTTCGTTGTCCGGGCCGTCGGAGTCTATGTCCATAAATATCTTGATCGGCCATCCGTCAGGAATCGGCGTACCGCCACCACAAGTCGTCGTCAACGGCGTGGACGGCAACGCGTGAACCAGAGTCGCGTTGAATTGCGCAAATACCTGCTGGCCAACCATCAGAAGGAGGCCGACCATTAATAGTTTCATGCCAGATTTCATTGTTCTTCGTGTCCTTTTCTATTCAATCCAAGTCCACACGGCCTTCGGTGAGCGCTTCGGCGATGTGCCGCAAGCGTTTCCCGCAGTTTTTCACTTAAGCCAAAATATACACTCAAGATACGTCAAAAGCAATCGGATTGGACTGCGAAATCGTTTTCATACCCCGCGGGTTCGAGATGCCCGAAAACAACAGCGGGCCGCCCTTTCGGGCGGCCCGCTGCATAGTGTAAGGGGTTAGCTTACTTAACCAACAGCATCTTCTTGGTGGCGGTGAACTCGTTGCCGATCTTCACCGTGTAGAAGTACAGACCCGACGTCAGGTTGGCAGCGTCGAAGCTGACGGTGTGACGGCCAGCGGCCATCGTGCCGTTCACCAACGTCGCAACTTCCTGGCCCATCGCGTTGTAAACCGTCAGGTTCACGACGTTCTCAGCCACAACGTCAAACACGAGGTTCGTCGAGGGGTTGAACGGGTTCGGGTAGTTCTGAAGCAGAGCGTACTCGGTCACGACGGCATTGTCAACCGACGGGGTGGCCGAAACGAACGTTCCCAACGCCGTCGAGGCGCCGTTCACGTCAATCATGTTCAGGGTGTATTCATACATGGTGCCGTTGTTGGCCGAACGATCCACGAAGGTGTACGACGTGGCGTTTTCGGCGGCAACCGTGCCAACCAATTCGAGGTTCTCATGACCCGCAACGCGACGCATCACGTTGTAGCTCGCGAGATCGGTCTCAGAAGCAACCGTCCAACCCAAGTTCACCGAAGCATCGCCGGCGTTAGCCGTCAGGTGGACATCCACGGCGCTTTCGATGAATTCGAGGCAGAAGCAGGCGCAGCCATCAGCACCGACAACAACGATGTTCGACCACGTGCCGTCCGTGTTGTAGGTCCAGCCGTTCGGATCCCACTGGAAGGCCGCCGGCGGGCACTGAACGTCGCAACCATTGCCCAAGCAACCCGGGAGCAACAAGGCGTGCGGACGCTCGTCAGCAGCCAAGGGGCCGAGGTGGATGGAAACCGTGGTGCCGGCGCAGAAGCGGAGGCACTGGTAGTACGGGCCATTGGCGATGAAGTTACGGCCACCAACGGTGTTGATGACGACATGGGTCGGCTCATCGCAGGGAACCGCAGTCACCGTGCAGGTGAAGTGGCCGGTGATGTCGCGTTCGGAGTAGCCATTCGCAATCGTGTAAACTTGCGACGTCCAACGAGCGGCGGCGCCTTCAACCACGACATAGAAACGGCTGACAGCCGGCGTGAACGAATTGTACGTAAAAGCAGGATCCGAATACCAAGCACCCGGAACACCCAAATAGTCGCCACCGTTCAGCGCGTAGTTCGCCTGAACCGCGTCGGGAGCAATCACGTCCGCGCCGTCGGGACCGTTATTGTTCGCATCCCAGTAAACGTGCACAACTTCCTGGCCGTCTTGCAGCGTGCCCATGCCACCGTCGCAAGCGTTCGTAAACGTGTCAAACGTGTAGAACACAGCGTTGAACTGCGCCTGGCTTACCGATGCCATCGCCATGACGACGAGAGCAGCAAAAAGCATCTTGATCTTCATTTCATTCTCCTTGACAGAATATTGCAAACAGTCTCAGTTCTTGGTCATCCAAATCTTACTTAGCCGAGCCAGCGGTCTTGACAGCGCTGGTCTTGACCGTCGAGGTCTTCACAACGTCGCCAGTGGACGGAGCCTTGGTCACGGACGGAGCGGCCGGGATCATCACGCCAGCGTTCATCGCGGCAGCCGCGTCAACCTGGAAGCTGTAGGTCCAACCACCGTTGGCATGCGGACGGTTCACAATCGTGTAAGCACGACCTGGGCCGGCCGAAGCCAAACCAGTCCAAACGCCCGAACCGTTCAACGAAGCCGACGTACCGGCGATCTGGTCGAGGACCAAGTCGCGCTGCGTGGCAATTGCCGCACCCGTGAAACCAGCCGCGATCAAGCCAGGGCCAATTTCCGGAAGCGTCGCGCTCACCGGGAACGACAGCGTACGCGAATCGCGCCACGAGACAGCCAACGAACCAGTGGTCGTCGGGGTGCCCGGAACCGAACGCGTGGCATAACCGTTCGTGTTGTCCACGTCACCAGCCAAAACCAGGTTACGAGTCGTACCGGTCTTGTTGATGTAGTAGTACGCCGAACCGGGTACCATGGCCGAGGTGCTCTGCAGCGTGCCAGCCCAGTTACCAACGCTGTTACGGAAACCAGTCTGACCACCGTCCTGGCGGACGATATTGTCAGCGGCGGTCGCCGTAGCGCCTTGCTGGATCTGCGCCCCGATGATCGAGGACGGCTGCGTGGACTCGACGCCGTACTGCGGGACGTTGGAAACCACGTTCCAGAACTTGAACGGGAGACCAAACGCCAGCGACACGCCAACGCCCGGGGTAACGCCGTTGTTCACGAGTTTCACGTAACCAACGTCGTTCGACGGATCGGACTGCTGGGCGAATGATGTCGCAGCAAACAGCAGGCACACGATCACAAGCATGACTTTCTTCATCTTTTCCTCCTTAACTTCGAGGACCGCGATGTGCGAGTCCCCATCTTACGCATTCTCACTCATCAAGTCCCGTAGCTTTCACTACGAAACTTAAACAAATTCTTATACTTGGCCCAATTCGTCCAGCCTATTCCCCGGCTCCACCCTACTAAATATGGTGGCTCACCTAAACTCGAAATGGCTCAATCTAACGAATCGGAGGCGTTCACTTCCACAAAGTGCGGCTTAAAAGACCCGGCGCTGCCTCGCGGCAGAACCGCATAAACACTGTTTCTCTTAAGTTTAGCACGGTGGTTTTGCACCACCCTTCAGCTTGCGCCAAAGACTACCGATATTAGTCAAAACTCCACCGGATGTCAAGAGTTTTGACTCATGCCAAAATAAAAGTCAGCAGTCCGATCAAAACGGCAGGTCTTCGTCGGGCGCGGGGAATGACTGGGTCGGTTCCGGTTGTGAATGGCTTGATTCTCCGAAACTTTCACTTCCAGTGCCGCCAGACTTAGGAGTCAGGTTGCGAATCGTAAACGCGATGATCTCGTACGACGTGCGCTTCTGACCCTCCTTGTCCTCCCAGTTGCGAATCGAGATCTTGCCCTCGAGATAAACGAGGGTACCCTTCTTCAGATTCTCGGCGGCGCGCTCGGCGGCTTGACCCCACACGATGATATTGTGCCAGGTCGTTTCCTGCTGCCAATTCCCTTGCTGATCCTTGCGATTCTCATCGGTCGCCAGCGAAAACCGCGCGCTGGCGGCGCCACTCGGCGTATAGCGCATTTCCGGGTCGCGGCCCAGCCGCCCGACCAGCGTTACTCGATTGACCACAAATCTACTCCCAAACTGTTTGAATTATATTTCCAGCTACTGTCGCAATATTGTTAAAGTGCAGTGTTCTCAGTCACCCGCTGCACTCTACTATCACCCTAAGAGGAGTGTTTGACACCAAAGCCCCGCCGGGCGATTTCCCAGATCACAACACCCACAACCGCTCCGGCCGCATCGGACACAAAATCGCCCGCCTCCGCCTGCCGGGTTGCTGTCTGAGTCTGTAAGACCTCAATCAAGGCACCAAACACCAGACAAATCCCCACCGCAATTCCGACCGAACGCCATTCGCCACGAGCACTCTTCAGCGTACCCGCCCAGACAATACTTCCCACCAAAAACGCTCCGGCATGCAGCACCTTGTCCGACAGCGATTCGGTAATTAATTCAACGTTGTGAATCGGCGTGATGGCCATGCTCAACACAAACGCAGTCCACACCACTGCTGCGGCCTGCCAGAAATGCGTTGAAGAATGCCCCACCGTTGCAATATCTTTCATTCGGCTGCCGGATGCAACTCCGCAATCGCTGAGGATAAATAACCAATCACATCGCTCGGCAAAAGTGCTACTTCACCCATCACTTCCGCTGCAATGTCCGCAGCCAAACCATGTACATACGCTCCCGCCCAAGCCGCCGCATCAGACGGCGCGCCTTGTGCCAACAAAGCACCGATCACACCTGTTAGCACGTCGCCCGAGCCGCCAGTCGCCAGACCGGGGTTGCCGGTGACGTTCAGATAGACTTTGCACGAGGGCAGCACCGTTGCGCTGGTCGAACCTTTCACCAATACAGTGACGTTGTGGGTTTGTGCCAAGCGTTTGGCGGCATCAATCCGCCCCGCATCCGTTCGACGCGATTGCCCGGTCAGTCGTTCCAATTCACCCGGATGCGGCGTCAACACCGTTCCGGCTGGCAGCATCGGCAAAAGATTGTGCACTGCCAATAGATTCAGTCCGTCCGCATCAATCACCATTGGCTTCGACGCTGTCAACAGCTTCTTCAACAACTCTGCCGTTTCAGGCGCTTGCCCCAACCCCGGCCCGACGGCAATTGCGTCAGCCCAAGCGATATACGGCTCGAGAATTTTCCAGCCCGCTTCGGTCAGATGACCGATAGCCGTATCCGGCAAGGCCACGGTCATCAGCTCCGGTTGGCGAACGACATCACCGCGAATGCTCTCGGGAATCGCCATTGTCACCAGTCCAACTCCAGCGCGTAAGGCCGCCGCACCGCACAGCCGCGCCGCGCCACTCAGGCCACGCGAGCCTGCGACAATCAACAGCTTTCCGTAGTGCCCCTTATGCGAATCCTGCGGACGCTGCGGAAACAGTGTTGCAACATCTTCATCTTCCGGTACAAAATAATCCGCAGCCAACAGGTCGTCTGCTGATTGGGGCAGTGAAATCGGCACGATATGCACTTGCCCGGCGTGCTTGCGGCCCGGATGCAAATACAGCCCGGGCTTGCCGCATTGAAACGTCACCGTATGCGTGGCATCAAGCGCGACCCCGGGCGTTTCACCGGTCGAACCATCCACGCCACTGGGAATGTCCAAAGCAATTACCGCTTGATCCGTTTCGTTCAGCGTGGCAATCGCTTCAGCAATTAATCCTTCAGGTGCGCGCTGTAAGCCCGTCCCCAACAGACCGTCAATCACCAAATCATAGTCTGAAAATTCCAGATCATCGGCGGATTCGGGCACGAGCATTGGGATCGCCAAGCGCTCGGCTATGTCGCAGTTGAGTTTCGCATCGCCCGACAGCGTTGCCGGATTGCAGAACAGCCAGATTTCCACGTCACAGCCGCGCAAAAATAGCTGCCGCGCGAGTGCAAAGCCGTCGCCGCCGTTATTGCCCGGACCGCACAGGACGGCCACGGAAAGCAGCTCGATTTCGCCGTATTCCTGCTCGATAATTTGCAACGTTTGCAGCGCCGCGTTCTCCATGAGAACGACACCGGGAATACCAAACTCTTGAATGGCGCGGCGGTCGAACGCGCGAACTTGCTCTGAAGTGAAAAGGGACTGCATGGTGGGGATTAAACGGATGTTCCAGAATTTACGCATTCCGGACGGGATTCTCAAGCCTCCCAGACTTCTACAACGCAACCCGGTGGGTCAGTTCCAGAGGCAGGAGAGGAATCAGGCTGGTAGGTTCGCGGAAGAAATGGCGGCGAAGGCGGGCAATCAGCCGGTAACCGGTTCGCAAGAGTTGTGCAGGAAGGAGTCTAAGCGCATTTGCGAGCAGGGTGTGACCGGTGGCGTCCAGCAAGAAGAGCACGGCTTCCGCTTCGCTGAGGAGACGCTGCTGATCGGGATCCCAGACCAGAATACTGCGCGGAGTAATGGAAATCCGGTGCGCCTGAACAAGTTCCCGGTAGCGTTCGCTTTGTGTCGGCGCGAAGTAGATGCGGCCGAAGCGGTCGTGCCGGAGCAAAAAAACGACGGCCCTGTGGCATAACCCACAGCGGCCGTCATAATATGCCCAAATATTATTTCCGGTCACGGAAATCTGGTTTCCCAATCGGGTTGAGTGAGTCTCTTTCGTCGAACGACTTCATACAAGATGGCCACAGATGCAAATAACACGAGTGTCGCAATGATCCCGCCTTCTATTCCGAATTTGCCTCCGGTTACAAAATCGCTGCCCTGTATCGCGACTAAATCCGAATCCCACAAATCTATTCCCGTCACCGGAAGTCCGAGAATCGGCCCCTGAATGTAATTCCAGCCGAAGTGGATGCCGATGGGCAGCCACAGCGAACGACGCCACAAGAACGCCAAGCCCAGAAAGACTCCGGCGACAAACAAATTGGTCAGCAAAAGAATGGTGTCGGCATGAAACAGTGTGTAGTGCAGCAGCATCAGCACCGCCGCTGAAACCATCACGGACACATGCGTTCCCAAATTGCGCCGCACCATCTGCTGCACGTAGCCGTGCACCATCACTTCCTGAGCCGCGGAGTTGAAGAAGAGCGCCAGCGTGACCCAAAAGAAATCGCTTTTGAGTGGCCCGCTCCCGGAACCTATCGTGACGGAACCTTGCAAAGTTAGCAGGCCAAGAATCAGGACTGCGACACCAGTTCCTAACAGCATGCCAAAAGTCAGACCCGGCAGCATTCCGCGCAGCGCCAACCCCAATCTGGTAAACGGCGCGCGATCCACATAACGAGTCATCGCCAGAGCGGTGAGCACAACACACGAGGCGGCTAAAAGTTCAATCGTTGCCCGCGCGGAGGCCGATGCCAGTGTTTGGTATTCCGTGTCCGGGAATAACAAATACGGCATGACGAACGGAATATACAGCGCCAGAAAAAGTCCGACAAACAGCACGAGCTTCCAACCCACCGCCCATAAGCGGAGGGGGAAGCTCGTGCTGGTGCCGGTACTCGGCATATGCAAAAACTACCTCGGGATTACTTCAACAGCAGCAACTTCGTCAGGCGTTCAGCCGTCGGAGTCTTCAGTACTGCAAAGTACGTTCCAGAGGCCATGTTGGCCGCATTCCATTGCACACGGTGGACACCGGCACTCATCGGGCCATTGTGCAATTCGGCAACCTCTTGTCCATTAAGATTGTGAATCACCACGCGCACATCCGTGTTCTGCGGCAGCGAGAAGTCAATCGTTGCCACCGGGTTGAACGGATTCGGGAAGGATTCAATTGCATATTCGTTGGGAATAACGCCCGGCTCTTCGGACAGGTCAGAGCACACCAGCACGAGCGGCGTCCACATCACCGAATCACAGAATTCAAAGTCGCAAACGCGGCACTTCACCGTGTTCTGATTCAACGAAATAAAGCGGTGCGAATAGCTCGGGCTGTTCGTGCCGACCGCGTTGTTGTTGTGGAACCACTGGTAGTTCAACGTCTGACCATCCGGGTCTTCGGCCAATACCGTGAACGGAATCGTCGAGTTGAAGCACACTGTGTCCAGCGTATCCGGTTCCGGCGTCGCGGCCAGAATTTCCGGCGGGTTGTTTTCTTGACCAGGAATACGAATCGTCGCGCGCAACATTACGTCGGCAGATTGCGACAAACGGTTTTCAGCCCAGCCACCGCCGGCTGATTCCCACGAACGACGCGAGATGCCCTGCGCTGACGTCGTGTCCACACCAAACGATGCGGTCGAACCGCCGCTCGTGGTCCACGCGACATAGAACGTACCGGCGCTGACAATCACGTCACCTTCCGGAACCGTCACGCTGTTCCACGCATTCGCGGTCGGAGCCGTCACATCCTCGCTCCAGAGAATTTCGCCGGGAGCGCCGTCGGCGCCGGTGTTGTCCAGAATCTGAATCTGGAACGGGCCAGCCGTATTCACCCATGCGCGCACGCTGATGACTTCACAAGGAAGAACCGGGGGATCAAATTCCATCGCCATTCCGCCCGTGCCGCCCGCCCAGCTCCAATCCTGCTCGCCCGTGCCGTCGTCGTAGAACAACTCGCCCGGCAACGTCACCGCATGAATTTCGGTGCGCAGCGTGTTGTTGCCCGCGAACAGGTCGCCGGTCAAGGTTACCGTGCCAACCAAACGGAACAGACCGTCGCTCGCCGGAGTCCAAATCGCCGGGAAGTTCGCTTCCTGCGACTGGCCAGCATTAATCGCGCCGCCCGTGTAGTTCGCCTGCGTAATCAAAGTGTTGTTCACCTGACGCACAGAATAGTTGGCCGTGTAGCTGGTCTCATTCTGGTTGCCGGTGTTGGTCATCTTTAGGTAACCGTCCAGCGTGTCGCCCGTCAGAATGAACACACCTTGCGACAACGGATTCTGAACGCCAGCCATCGCCAAGTCGTGCACCTGGAAGGTGATGACATCGGGATAGTAGAACTTGATGGCGAGGTTATTGGCCGGATACGCACCGAAGAAGTTCGAAATGCCCAATTGACCGGTCACGTTTTCAATACCGATGGCGATGTTGTTGTTCGACACGTCGCCAGTCGTGCTCACGCCGTACTGATACGTGATCGAAGAGTCCGCGCCGGACAGAATCAACTGGAAGTCGTGATTACCGACGTTGCCGCCTTGCGCCCACGCCTGCACGTCAATCCAAGACACGATCAACGAGTCTTCGTTGTTCGTCCACCAGTAGCAACGGCCAGGCGCGCCCGTACCGAAGAACCAGTCCGCAACATAGGCACCGACGATGTCATTCGGCGCGCCCGTGTTCGGGAATTGCGGAATCGGCTGGGCCAGCTGACCGGTCGTGGAGAACTTGATGTAGCCGTTCGAGCCGATCGAGAACGAGTTCACGTTGTACCAGTAGTAGCGGAAGTCCCAACCGACGTTGAACGGGCCAACGACGTTGTCGTCTTCCAATCCGTTCACAGCGGTGCCAATGGCCGAGATGTCAATCCACGCATAGTCGGGACCATCCGGCTCATTCGAATCCTTGGCGAGATACCCGAACTGATCCGGGCCCCACTGAGTGTCAAGCGAGCGCTGCGGGCGCTCCGCGGACTCCAGATTGACTACGCTTTTGGCATAGCCCACGGTGAGCCCGGCGATTAACAGTGCAAAGCAAAACCAACGTTTCATCTTGTAGCTCCTTTCAAGGCTGCGGATCATCCGGGACCACCGGTCCGCCAAAAAAAGAAATTAGGTTTATCGAAAACTCAATCTTGAGACTCTGCGTCATCTTCAGGAAAAATCATCACGACCGCCGCAGCCGTCGTGCGCGTGTGCGTCAGCGATACCGAAATCCGCATGGGATACTGGGCATACGGCCCGTGAATCCGCACCCGCGGCCCTTTGCCTTTCACGGTCACCACTTCCACATCACGAAAAGCCAGAAACTCGCCGATTCCAGTCCCCAATGCCTTGGCCACCGCTTCTTTGGTCGCCCAACGCGCTGCCAAGCACTCTTCGGGCTTGGCCCGCTTCAAGCATTCGTCGCGCTCAGATTCCGTAAAAATCCGTTCGAGAAACGCCCGGTCGTCTAAGTGGCCGGCAATCCGTTCCACTTCGACCAAGTCTATTCCCAACGACGGCAAAATCGGTGCAGGGGGTTGTGAGGACATTCCGGCTCTGCTTCACGTTCCGGGCACATGCTAACATGTGCCGCGGCGAATCAAAACAACGAGGTCTGATCCTCGTCAATTTCCATCAGGTTCAACACCTGCACAAGCTGGCTGATGTCGTCAATATCGTAATCAGCGCCGCTCTCTACCGTGTTTTTCACATCGCCGTAGCGCGCGAAGACCGTTACAATTCCCAGCGCTTTGGCACCGACCATGTCGCGCTCAGGCCAGTCTCCGACCATGACTACTTCTTTGGGCGAAAGTCCCATCAGCGACAAGGCACGCTCGAACGGCACCGGCGAAGGCTTGCGGTGCCCCGTGTCGTCAAACGTGACCACCGGGTCGAACATGTGGTGCAAATCCAGTTGCGCCAGCCGCAGCCAAGCTCCCAATCGGGGCGCGTCGGAAATCACAGCCAGCCGCAGCCCCCGGCGCAGCAATTCCGCCAATGTCGAGCGCGCATGCGGGTAGGTGACCAAGTAGTTGTTTCGTGCCCGGCGGTACGCGACAATTCCGGCTGCCAGCCACTTGTAATCCACCGTGCGAAAGGCCCGTTCGAGGAAACGGTCGAAAATCTCCTGATTCTCGATCCCCACCTCATCGTAAATCTGGTAGATCAGCTCCACGGCCTCGTCCCGGAGCATGGGCATCCCGCTGTCAATCATGGCCGTCACGGCCGCGTCCACAGACGCCCGCTTCATGCGCATGAAATCCAGCAAGGTGTTATCAAGGTCGAACAGTATGCCGCGAATCATGAGGTTGGGACGGGGGTTTCGCAACTTCCAATCTATTGACATTCTTGCGAATATGCAAGCCAGCCCGACCCGCCCTTCCGGTTGTCACCAAATTTGTATTTTCTTTTCCCACAAGCCGAAATGGAATTGCTATGTACTTGTTTTTCACGGGAAAGGGGCATTGATTGTGACCACTCGCTGTGGTATATTGCACGGGTTCGCGCTGCTTGCCCTTTGCATGTTGCCAATGGGCAACCTGCAAGCTGACGAGGCCTGCCCCCCCGTCCCCCAACCGATCGGCTACGTTACGGACTATGCCCGGGCCATTTCGCCGTCCGATGAGAGGCGGCTGGCAGTCGTCGCCAGCGAACTTGAGCGCAAGACTGGGGTGCGGGTCCGCATCCTGACTCTCCCTTACCTCGGGGGCGCGGATTTCGAGGCACTTTCCAAGGGCGTCCTGGCGGCCTGGTCGGAAACCCCGGAAATCGGGGCCAGGATGATTCTGATCATTGACGCCCTGGCCGAAAAGAAGATGCGCATCGAGTACGGCCCGGAGATTGGCTCGATGCTGAGCGAAGAAGCGAGCAAGCGGATGCAAACGCAGGTGATGCTGCCATTTCTGGCGCAGGGCGACCGAGGCTCGGCATATCTGTTTGCGGTAACCGAGCTTTCGGTGGCCATTGGGCTCGAACAAAAGGTTGCGCTCTATACCGTGCCCGGCTATTTGAAATTGCAGCACGCTTCGCTTGGACCGCAGCCGACTGCGCCGAAACGCACCAACGACTTGTTGCTGTTTATACCCCTGCTGGTGTTCATGGTCGGCATGGCACGGTTGGAAACCAAAATGGCGCGGGCTACTGTTGTGTTTGACAGCGTCTTCAGGAAACGCTGGGCGGGACGGTTTCATAACATGCGCTGGAAATCGTAACGTATTCACTTGTTGGCTGCATCTAATCTCTAACGGAACCGCTATCGCGCTTTCTTAGTCCTTTGTTGTTATGAAATTTCTGCGGGCCCTTGCGACCTTTTTTGTCATTTTGCTTGTAGCCGGCTTTGCGCTGGCTTTTTCTGTTTACAATAGTTACACCGAATTGGCTGAGTATCACCGCAAAGCCAAGAGCAGCTTTGCCGACTGGGAAGCCGCGATGGCCCCGCGCCGCGAAATGCTGAATGAGTTGGCCGAACTCACCGCCGTCTATTCGCCGGACGCTGATGAGATTTTGCGCGAGGCCGAGCGCATTCGCGCCGAAGCGCCGGATGGTGACGATATCTCGACTCGCGCACGTATGCACGAACTCGCAGGGATGAAACTCACGCAATTGCGCGCGCTGGCCATGCGGTATCCGCAACTGCGCGACTCTGATAGCTTTCGTGATTGGGAAACCGCGTATTTGCGCCACTCCATCGCCGAAGAAGCCGCCCGCACATCTTTTAACTCCGCTGCGCGCCGATATAATGATGTTCTCGATTCGTTCACAGGCAAGCTGATCTCGTTTGCCTTTGCCGTGGAGCCAAAACCCGTGCTTTCTGCTCCGGCGGAATAGGCAGGCTTGACAAGCCGCCAGCGCTTTCGTATATTCCTTGCGGGTGCATCCAAAGCACTGTTTTTCAACCCGTTCAGGAGGACAGCCATGGAAAAAGCACCTTCTACCTTCACCGCAATGGTAATCCTTGCGGTTTTTTTGTGCCTGGGTTTTGCTAATGTGTACGGACAATGCGCACTGTGCGTCACAGCGATAGACAATCAATGTTCAGGCACGTGGGAGGATTGTGACGCATCGCGAACAAATTGTTCCTCTTCTTCGCCGTTTACTGTTTCATGCAGCGGAAATTACAGTTTGCGGGCATGGATGGCCTGTCCATCGAACTGCCTGACCTGTTCGGCTTGTGCCTGGGTGGTCAAAGAAAGTTCTGTAACCGTGGTTGGCTTTGTGGAATCTGGCTGTCCTGCTGAAGACTGCGATTCACAAATCAACAACGTCGCGCTTTACACGGATACAAGTTACAGATTGTACGTTTGCCTTCGGCCCTGTGATGAAGGTTCTGACTGCGAAGATTGTGAAACGGACTGCAAGGCGAAGGCTGCGGTCTTTGGAAGTGTACTCACATGCGAACCATGAGTGCCCTTGCGGCCTTGTTGCTGACGCTGTATGCAGCAAATTTGGCCGCTGGCGCAATCTTACGCGTCCCGCAAGAGTGGGCGACGATTCAGCAGGCGTTGAGCGCAACACAGCCGCAAGATACCGTTTTAGTGGCTCCGGGAATTTACGTCGAATCGCTCGTGGCGCCGTCCCATGCATTCACGCTTGCTGGCGCTGCGCGGGTAGATTCTGCTGCGGTGGAACTTGCCATAATTGATCCCACCGAGTTGCCGGGATCGGACTCACTGCGGACAATGACATTGCATGGAAGCAGCGCACAATTCTTTGATATAGTTTTTCGCCAACGGAGCGCAATGACTGAAGGGCGACCCAGCTCCGACCCAGCAGGCGTTGTGGATGATTCGGCGGCCACATCCCTAAGTTTCTCGCGCTGCCTGTTTGATTCCGTGCATGTCGGCATCACATGGGCACCTCTGATCGTCTTGGACAGTTGCCGCTTCATCGGCTCTCGGGGAGTCTGCGCATCCTCGGCGCGTCCGGGCAAGATCGTCGCTCGGAACTGCGTTTTCGACGGGGCAACGGGGACGCTAATTACCACACGACGCGGCGGCTTAATTGAGAATTGCCAGTTTGTACATTCTGGCACCGGCTATATGCTTTTGGGACTCGGCGACAGCCTGGTTGTCAATCATTGCAATTTTGTCGGACTTGACACCCTTAACAGCCGCGCTATCTGGCTTCGTCCGCGTTGTGGTTCAGAAATGCGCGACTGCACAATCCGAAACGTCGCCGTCAGGTTTGATGCAATCGTGCAGATACTTGATTCATGCTATATAGAGGAAAAGAATCACGATTGCGTGTTCAGGATGTCGGGCGTGTCGTTTCGCAATTGCGGCTCGGCGGACACACTTTCTTTGCAGGGCGGTGAAATGATACAAGTGCATTGTGCCGACGGTGAGGAAGGCTATGTCGCGAAGTTCGACAGTATTGACATCGATTCGACGACGCGAGCGCAAGGTGTCGCTTCAGGTCTCTTTGCGAGAGCGAGCTGCTCCGTGAATTTCCTCCGCTTCGGACAAAGCCTGAGCCGAGATGTGCCGCAAGTATATGTGAATTGCGATGCTGGAAACGACACCGTTGTGTTCAGAAGTTGTATGTTTGACAGCGACTATTTCGGCCTGGAACGAGAAGACAATCCTGATACCAGAATTATTGCCAGACGCAATTGGTGGGGACACGCGAGCGGGCCATTTCACCCCGAGTTGAACCCTGGTGGCCAAGGTGCGCAAGTGGATGATGATGTATTCTTTTCGCCGTGGTTGGCATCTCCCCCGGATAGCTCTGACACCAACGGTGTGGCAGTGGAGATTGAGTCGCCGTTGATGCCGCAGGAGTACGGGCTTACAGCGTTTCCAAACCCGTTCAACAGCACCACAAATTTGCAGATTGAGGTTGATATGCCGGGCGATTATCAGGTCGGACTCTTTGATCTGACAGGACGCACGGTGCGCGAGTTGTTTGCTGGCAATCTCAACCGAAGTCACTCGCTCATGATCGAAACCGGCGGCCTGCCCAGCGGCCTCTATTTCGCGCGATTGACCAACGGGAGCCGAACCCTTGCCGCTACGAAGCTGCTGCTGCTGAAGTAATCCAGCAACGTCGCCGAATAGCGACATTTTTCTTGCGGAAAGACCTTGACAATGTCCGATTCCGTTGTTAGATTCGTCCTGGGTGCATCCAAAGCACTGTTTTTCAACCCGTTCAGGAGGACAGCCATGGAAAAAGCACCTTCTACCTTCACCGCAATGGTAATCCTTGCGGTTTTTTTATGCTCACTTAGCACGCAGGTTTGGGCAAGCTCCCAAGTGATTTGCATTGGAGACGTTTCTTGCAGCGGCGCTTGGCAAGAATGCAGTACACCAAACGGAAACTGTACATCTCACGCTTTCACCGCCCAGAATACCGGGACGTACACGATGAGAGCTATGGTGAAATGCCAAACGAATTGCCACCACTGCGAAGCCTGTGTCATCGTTACCAAGAGTCCAAGCGATGCAGTCGTGGGCCACTGCTCAACAAATTGCCTTGGTGAGGACTGTGATGAAGAATGTACGGTCGAACTTGAGGCCAATGGGACGTACTACCTCTGGGTTTGCCTCATGCCATGTTTGGGCCAAAACTGCAACGAATGCGCGGGCTGCAAGGCCCTCGGGTGCATCTGCTATGGCACAACGTCGTGCAATCCGTGAAGCTGATTATCAGCTTATCCGCATTGCTCGTGGCTACGCCATGCTTGGCGCGGACTCTGGTGGTTCCCGGTGAGTTTGTCACGATTCAATCCGCGATCGATAACTCGCTGAATGGTGACACAATTCTGGTTTCGCCGGGCACTTACGAAGAAGCGCTCGCAGTCCAAGCCCGCTCCATCGCGCTATTCGGGACAAGCGTGATTGATACGGCGGCCTCCAGCGGCGTGATTATTGATCCCTCAAACCTCCCGAATTCCAATGCCCTCGCCTGCCTTGAGATTTTTGGCGGGGACAGCGTGAGCCTTAGGAACCTGTGGTTTCAAAACCATGAGGCTATGTACGACGGGCGTGAAGTGGACGATCCGGCAGGCATTGACAACTCGCACGGTTTGCAGACGCTGAAACTGTCGAACTGCCGCTTCGATTCCGTTTATGGCGGCATTCGCGGGGGCACCTTTATCAAGGTGGACAGCGTTGTCGTGTTTAATTCGCAGCGGTTCTGTATTTTGCGCGGCGATTCTACCCGCATCACGGCATCGTATTGTCGGTTCCACGGCGCCATGACGGGTGTCGCGGTTTCCGCTTGGACCGGTTCGACATTCGAAAAGTGCTCATTTACCAACACCTTGAATGGTTGGCTTTTAGCGGCCGGTAAGGACAGCTTGCTCATCGAGAATTGCGACTTCGGCCCATTCACCAGTGCATGTGGTCCGGCGGTCCATGTCAGGGCGGGAAACGCCACCGTCATTCAAGACAATGTCTTCCATGACATGAACATTGGCGACGCAGTCTTGGCCATCAATCAATTCACTTGCTCAACAACGGTTGCGCCCAATGCAACCTTTCCCGTCATCCGCAGAAACCGCTTCATCAATATTGGTCCCGGTCAATGCCAGGCGGGGGTCGCCCTTAAGTTTTATTGCAATGGAAGCGAGCCGGGTGTGCTGGGAACGATCGTCGAGAACGAATTTGTTAACGTTACCTCGCTGGGCTACTTTGGCAGTGCCATCAATATCTGGGAAGGCGAAGCCATCATCGAAGATAACCGCTTCTATTTGGTTGAACCGGAAAACACCGGAGCAATTTATTCACGGCACGTCCAACCACCGGAAACGCTTAGGCTACGAAACAACACCTTTGACAGGCTTGATTTCGCTGTAGAGCATGAAACGGGCCAAGAGGTCACTGACGCACGTGAAAACTGGTGGGGTGACAGTTCGGGGCCGTTCAATGCTTGGATGAATCCTGATGGGCAAGGCGCAGAGGTCAGTAACGGCGTGATGTTCGATCCGTGGCTGATTTCGCCCCCGGATAGCTCTGACACCAACAGTGTGGCAGTGGAGATTGAGTTGCCGTTGATGCCGCAGGTGTACAGGCTTACAGCATTTCCAAACCCGTTCAACAGCACCACAAATTTGCAGATTGAGGTTGATTCGCCGGGCGATTATCAGGTTGGACTCTTTGATCTGACCGGACGCACGGTGCGCGAGTTGTTTGCTGGCAATCTCAACCGAAGTCAAACGCTCATGATCGAAACCGACGGCCTGCCCAGCGGCCTCTATTTCGCCCGGCTGACCAAGGGGAGCCGAACCCTCGCCGCAACGAAGCTACTGCTGCTGAAATGAGCTTCCGGCTGGCCTCTCGAACGTAAAAAACCGCGCTGTTCAAAGCGCGGTTTTTTGTTTTTAGAGCACTTATATTGGGCGTGCAGTCTGTGCAGACGTGCACACCTCAGGGCAACGGCGGAGGAGGAGGCGCGGCCGGGCGTTCTTCCCGAACTGGCGGGTCTAAGTTTATGATATTCGGCGAGATAGTCGAAATTGACCCATTCATCGGGTTTTCAACCATCAGCCTGAACCAGTCCTCGTCTTCCGGGGCCTGTTCTACAAATTCCAGCCATTTAGGCCGTTTTTCATCGTATCGCATCTTCAACCTCATGTTCATCTATCCCCTCTAACTCCGGTTAGGGCAATAAAGATGCCACGGGTCTAACCTCCTTGATTTCAATATGATACCCGAAGATAAGCTCGAAGAGGTGCGTTTAGCCAACGATATTGTTGGAGTTGTGGGCGAGTATGTTGCGCTCAAAAGACGCGGCCAGAACTTCTTCGGCCTCTGCCCGTTCCATGAGGAAAACACCCCCAGCTTCTCGGTGCATCCGGGGCGAGGGACTTTCAGGTGTTTCGGCTGCGGGCGGGGTGGGAATGTCTTTGGGTTTGTGATGGAGGTCGAGCGGGTCTCATTTGTTGAAGCGGCCAAAATGTTGGCCGAACGGGCGCATATCGAACTGCCGGCGTTCTCGCGGAAGGCCGGGGACGGCCCGACGGAAAGCGAACAAATTGTCGAAGCCAATCAACTGGCCCGCGACTATTTTCACACCAATCTGCTCAACCAGAATGGTGAAGGCGCAAAGAAGGCAATGGCCTATCTGCTTGAGCGGGGATTCAACGATGAGATTATTCGCGCCTACATGATCGGCTATGCACCCGATGGATGGGACGGGCTGGCGAACCGTGCGAATGGTTCGAGTCTTTCGAGTGAGATCTTTGTCAAGGCGGGACTCCTAAAAATCGGTCAGCAGGCGGGGCGGCCTTATGATGCATTCCGCGACCGGGTGATGTTCCCAATCCGCAATTTGGCCGGGCGCGTGATTGCGTTTGGTGGCAGAAGGCTCAGCGAGCCAGAACCCGGGGAACCCTCCGCGAAGTATATTAACTCCCCCGAGACGGCGGCCTACACCAAGGGGCGGGAGCTGTTCGGTCTGTGGGAGGCGCGCAATGAAATCCGGCGACAGGATCGCGTTGTGCTGGTGGAAGGCTACACTGATGCGATATCGCTGGCCGCCGCCGGAATTCGCTGCGTCTGCGCCAGTCTGGGCACTGCGTTGACCGAACAGCAGGCCAGATTGCTATTGCGCTTCAGCCAGAATGTGTTTATCCTCTATGACGGCGACGACGCGGGGCTGAATGCGGCGCGGCGGGCCGGAGATGTGTTGCTGGGGTGTGGAGCGCAACCGCGCATTGTCATGGTGCCGGGTGATGAGGATCCAGATTCCTACGTGCGCGCACAGGGAGCGGAAGCAATCTGGGCATTGGTAAACGAATCGAAGAGCATCGTCGAGTTTACCGCAGAACGCGGGAAGGCGACCAATGCCACGACTGCGCAGGTCGCGCGCGCGTTGGTGCAAAGCGCTTCACTGATTCCTTCTGTGATTGAGCGCGAGGCGTTCGTGCAGCAGATTGCGCAGCGTACCGGTCTCTCCATGGAGGGATTGCTGGCGGAATTATCTCAGCTTAAGCGGCCACAGCAGGCACGTGCGACGCAAACTGCTCCCGTGTGGCCGCCGAAGGGTGTGGAAACGCTCTTGACTACCGCGCTGCTTCGCTCTCCCGAAATTCGCGATGAGGTCTTCGGCGAATGGCTGCCGAACGACGTACGCGATGAAAAGCTGCGCAAGCTCTTGCAACTGCTTTACAACCACTATCAGGAGCGGCGCTATCCTGATGCGGTACAATTGCTCAACTATTTCCCCGAGCCGCCGGAACGCGATTTCATTGCGGCGGCGGATGCTGACGAGGCGCAAGATGACCAGCGCCGCACGGAGATTGACCGGCAGACGGCGCGCGATTGTTTGAAAGCGCTGCAAGTCGAGACGGTGCGGCAGGAAATTGAACAGATCAAGACGCGCATCCGGCAAGAACCGGAGAACATGGAACTGCCGCGCGCGCTGATGGATTTGATCGCGAAAGAAAAGGCGCTGCGGGCGGGCACGTAAACAAATTAGAAATTCACCTATTCCCCATAATGAGCAACTACCACGGTACTACTATTCTTGCGGTGCGGCGTAACGGCGCGGCGGCGATTGGCGGAGACGGACAGCTTACGCTCGATGATACGATCATCAAGAGCAAAGGCCGCAAAGTCCGCAAGATTTTCGAAGACCAGGTTCTCGTCGGATATGCCGGAGCGGCTGCTGACGCACTCTCCCTGTTGGACATCTTCGAGGGCAAACTGAAGCAGCACAACGGCAACCTGACGCTCTCGGCCCTCGATATGGCCAAAGAGTGGCGCATGGACCGCAACCTCCGCCGACTCGAAGCCGATATGGTCGTGATGGACAAGAGCAAAATGTACCTCATCTCTGGACTGGGCGAAGTCATCGAGCCGGATGATAATATTATCGCGCTTGGCTCGGGCGGTTCGTACGCGCTTTCGGCCGGACGTGCGCTCTATCAGCATACCGAAAAGTCCGCAGTCGAAATCGTGCAAGCGGCGCTTGCGATTGCCGCAGACATCTGCGTCTTCACGAATAACAATATCACGATTGAAGAGCTGCCCGCTTGAAAGCGGGGCACAGTGCCGCTGGCGCGAATGCTTTAAGTTTTCGATCTTGCTTGACTGTTTGACCCCCCTTTTATCCCCCCGGAAGACCGGGGGGAAACTAAAACTGAATGACGCCACTACCCTCCAACATACAAGTTCCCCAGTTGTCGCCGCGCGAAATCGTGAAGGAGCTCGACAACTACATCATTGGACAGGACGCGGCCAAAAAAGCTGTGGCCATCGCGTTGCGCAACCGTTGGCGCAGACAACAGGTAACCGGCGAAATCCGCGACGAAATCTATCCGAACAACATCATTCTGATTGGCCCTACCGGCGTCGGCAAAACCGAGCTTGCACGGCGGTTGGCGATGCTGGCCGGTGCGCCGTTCATCAAGGTTGAAGCCTCGAAATATACTGAAGTCGGATATGTCGGGCGCGATGTGGATTCCATGGTACGCGACCTGACTGATTTGGCGGTCGCCAAAGTGCGCTCGGAACATATGGACATTGCGCACGACAAGCTCGATCTCTTAATCGAGGACAAACTGCTCGACCTGCTGCAGGAGCCGCTGGCGGCCGATGAAGAAGAACTGGCGGCGTTGTCCGCCGATGAGAAGCAGGCAAAGCAAGAGGCGTGGCAGCGCCGCCGGAGTGAGCTGCGTGAAGAGCTGCGCGGTGGGAAACTCGACGACGATATCGTGGAAATTGAGATCACCGAATCCTCCATGCCGCTGATGCAGATTTTCTCGGCGCAGGGTATCGAAGAGATGGGTTTCAATATGCCCGAGGCCATGGGCGAAGGCGCGACGCGACGTAAGCTCGTCGAGATGCCGCTTATAGAGGCCCGTGAACGCCTGTTTGAAGAGGAATTTGACCGCGATATTGACATGGATCGCGTCATTCGCGAAGCCGTGCGCCGCACTGAGCAGCTTGGTATTGTGTTCTTTGACGAAATTGACAAAATTGTTTCGTCGTCGGACGGCGAAGGCGTTGGCCCGGACGTTTCGCGTTCCGGCGTGCAGCGCGACATTTTGCCCGTGGTTGAGGGCACGACGGTCGTGACAAAGTACGGCCCGGTGAAAACGGATCATGTGCTGTTCATCGCGGCTGGAGCGTTCTCGAATGTCAAGCCGTCGGATCTCATCCCTGAGCTGCAAGGCCGGTTCCCGATCCGTGTCGAAATGGATCGTCTCGGTGAAGAAGAGTTCTTGAGGATTCTGACTGAGCCGCGCAACGCGCTGATCAAGCAGTATCAGGCATTGCTGGCCACGGAAAGTGTCAATCTCGAGTTCACGCGCGATGCCTTGCGGGAACTGGCACGCACTGCCAAGGACGTCAATGAGCGCACTGAGGACATCGGCGCACGTCGTCTGCACACGATTCTCACCACTTTGCTCGAAGATATCTTGTTTGAGGCCGCCGAGTTGACCAAGAAGGACGTCAAGATCACCAAGACGTTCGTGCAAGGCAGACTCAAAGACATTGTTGAAGACGAAGATCTGTCGCGATTTATCCTTTAGCTTCAGACGACCGCGCCAATCGGCACGGTTCTCGCCATACTACTTTCATAGCATCGTGCAACTGCATGCAGGGAAATGACTTATGGGTCATTGCTCCGTGCACGCTTTGCGTTTTTTGCAATTATTGCATTTTGTCCCCATTCATCATAAGGTGAGGTCCCTCATGTTGAGAACACGCTTGACACGCATTTTGGGCTTGTTGCTGTGTCTTTGCTGCGTTGCGTCCGCGCGTTCCGCTACGTCGGTAGATATCGCACAGTCCATTGTCCTGGACGCATCGCTGCAACGCACAACGATGCTCATGGAATTCGACGGCGCGGCGCTGGCCGAAGCCAACCGCGATGCCCAGAACATTTCCGATTTGCAACAGGGCGCGGCCCTGCTCATGATCGCACCCACCGGCACGCCGGTCGCGCGTGTGCTGAATGTGGAATTGGGTGATCCCATCGCACTGGCGCTCGATGCACAGGAACTCCCGGCTAACGCGGAACAGTTGATTACTGTCGGCGATCCGGTGATTATGCACGGTGCGCGCTTGGTGAATGTCGGCATCAGCCCGGTGATGGCTACCGGCTCCGGTGTTCGTGCAGTGCGTTCGGTCGAGTATGAAGTCGTGACTTCGGGTGCAGGCGGCGTCAATCCGGTCATGAATCCGCGGCCATTACACTGGGCGTTTGAACCGATTTTGCGCCGTGTCGTGGACAACCTTGACGAACTCGATCCGCAGATCGCCCTCGGCGCACCAGCGCGTTATCTTGTTATAAGCTCCACGCGGCTCTTGAACACTGACCTCGCCGCGAATACACAGTTTCTGTCGTGGGTGGATCTGAAGCGCCGCAAGGGTTTCCAGATGCAATTCGCGACGCTCGCGCAAATTGCGCAAGCTGAAGGCGACTCGAGCGAAAATGCGATTCGTAATTTCGTGCGCAACACGTACAACGATCAATCTCTTGCGCCGCTGGTCTATGCCGTGATCATCGGTGATGAGTCGGGAACGTATGCCGTGCCCGCGCACCGCATCGCCAATCCGGAAATTCCGTCGGAAGTTTCGGTGGGCGACAACTTCTTCTTTGAAGCCGAAGGTGATGACTACGTCGCCGATGTGCTCCACGGCCGCATTTCCGCGCAGTCCGTGGCCGAATACGCCATGTACTTCCGGAAAGTCGCGATCTATGAAAGCACACCGTACACCGAAGATATGCAGTGGTATAGCAGCGCTACGTGTATTGCGGGAAATTTTGCTGAAGGCGGCACCTATCCGGTGACGCCCGTTTGGAACATGAACTGGGCGCGTGAATATGTGATGCGCGACGGCTGCATCACCGACGCCGACACGTTCTTCTTCCATGATCCGACTGACGATCCAAACGGCCCGACCGAAGAGATCATAGCGGATATCAATCAAGGTGTATGCGCCGTTTGGTACCGCGGTTGGGCCGGTTCACAAGGCTGGCAGTATCCGGTGCTCTTCAACAACGACATTCAAGCGGGCATCAACGTTGGCACGAAATTCCCGGCTGTCTGGGGCATTGTCTGCGGCAGCGGTAACTTTGGTTTCGCAGGTGGTCCATGCTTCGGCGAAAAGTGGACGACCGGGCTTGGTACGCCAAACGCACCCAACGGCGCAATTGTCTATTTCGGTGCGAGCGATTTGCACACCAACACGAAGCACAACAATGCTATGCTCGCGGCTATGATCGAGGGCATGATCGTTGAAGGAAACCGCTCCTGCGGTGCGTTAGCGCTGGCGGGGAAGCTCGAAGTCATGCGGCAGTATCCGCTCGAGCGCGCGCCCGGCGGCCCGGTGCATTTCTACGGCTTCCACGTTTTCAATATTCTGGGTGATCCCGAGACGCCTATTTATTTCTGCGAGCCGCACGATTTCACAGTGCAGGCGCCGCAAGTTCTGTCGCAAGGACAGCGCTACGTGGACGTGCTTGTGACGGACGGCAACACGGGTACGCCTGTCGCAAATGCCATCGTCGGCGTGCGCCCGGGTACCGGCGCACAATCGTGGACAGCGATGACGGACGAAGCAGGCAACGCCAGCGTTTCGGCGAATCTGGTTGGCACAACGACGGCGCAATTGACCGTCTGGAAGCACACTTACTTCATGAAGTGGCAGGACATCACCGTCGCTCCGGCTGAAGTTTCCGATCCGTCCCCCGGTGATTTGATTTTTACCGCGGGTGACGACAACCTGCCGAATCCGGGCGAAAATGTGCAGATCGCTTTTGCAGTGCGCAACATCGGTTCGCAAGCGCAGACGTGGAGTATTTCGGCGACCGCGTTGGACACAAATACCATTATCACCAACGGCAGTGCGACGCTGCCAGCGTTAGCGCCGGGTGAGATTGGCACTTCTACTGCGATTTCCGCCACGGTCAATGACAACGCGTGGGGTGGCGCAGTTCCGGCGCTGCGCCTGACGTTCAATGACGGCACGAATTCCGTCATTCGCGATGTGCGTTATACAGTTGCAGCTGTGGATCCGCAGATTCTCTCTATCAGCGTTCAAGATGGTGACGGTATTCTGTCGCCGGGCGAGACGGCGAATATCTCCATGACGATCCGCAATCTCGGACATGCCGGAGCGGCTGAGTTGACTGCCACGGTGCACAGCTGGGACAATTCGATTTCTTTCCCGGACAACTCACTAAGTTGGACAAATGTCGGCGTTGGACAAGATGTTGTCAGCGCAACGTCGTTCTCCGCGTCTATTCCGGCCAACGTTACGCCGGGCCGTCAGATTGCTTTGCGCGTGGTCTTTTCGCTGAATGGCGCACCGATCACGTGGCGGCAATATGTTTTGACCGCTGGAACGGTAACGCCGAACGTACCCACCGGCCCGGATGCCTACGGTTACTATGCCTACGAAAACACGGATGCGGGCTTCGCGGCTACTCCGTCGTTCTCGTGGACAGAACTTGATCCGGATTCGGGCGGCAGTGGCGCGACACCGCACCTGGTACGCGATGATACCTATCAGGCCGTCGCGTTGCCGCAACCATTCAGATTCTATGGTGAAGCGTACGACTCAATTTGGGTGTGCTCGAACGGTTGGATTTCATTTGGTCAGGCCACGCTGCCGGAATTCCGCAATTGGGAAATTCCCTCCCCGATTGGGCCGCCCGCGATGGTGTGCGCGTTCTGGGACGACTTGATCGCAAACACCGATTCGATTTTTCCGAATGACAATGCGCAGCATGAAATCTTCACGCGCTCGGATGCCAACCGTTTCATCGTGCAATGGCGCGCGCTGAACCGCGCTGGCCTTAGCTCGGGCGGAACTCCAAACCGTGACTATTGCGCGTTTGAAATCGTGCTTGAGTATCCGGCCAGTGGTGACGGATCGGTTCTGGTGCAATACAAACAGATCGCCAACACAGACCAGAACAACAACTACGCAACCGTTGGAATTCAGGATTTTCACCACCTGCGCGGTCTTGGGCTGACGTTTGCCAACGAATACCTGCCGTCCGTGTCGCCGCTTGTGAACGGGCGGGCGATTCGCTTCACGACTACTCCGCCGGATGCCTTCCTCGATGCCGAGAATCCGCGTGAGCCGTTGCCGCTCTCGTTTGCATTGCATGCAGCCTATCCGAATCCGTTCAACCCGTCAACCGAATTGCGCTTTGACCTCGCGCAAGGCGGCGTGGCTTCGTTGAAGGTGTTTGATGCACTGGGCCGTGAAGTTGCGACACTGGTGGATGACCACTTCGCCGCCGGAACGCATACTGCGCGCTTTGACGGCGCCAATCTTGCCAGCGGAGTTTACTTCGCCCGCCTGAATAGCGGTGCCAATACTGCCGTGCAGAAGATCGTGCTGATGAAGTAGCACGACAATACCGCTCGACATGAAGCGGGCCGCCTCGATTGAGGCGGCCCGCTTTGCGTTTCGATATCGTATTTTGTCAATGCGGCAGATTGCCGCCTTCGACGATCATGCGCTGCGTCGGGAAGGCGAAGCTGATGCCGATCTTCTCAAACTCGCGCTTGATGTTGACCAGCAAGCGGTGCTGCGTCTCCAAATAGGCCGTTTGATCCGTGCTGACCGTGAAGCACAGCACATAAATCGTCAGGCTCGACGCCTCGAATTTCGTGAAGTAAACGTACTGCGGCTCGTTGTGCAGCCCGGCGTCTTCGGCGATCAGTTCACGAATGCGCGCGATGCCGGCTTCGAGCCTATCAATTGGCGTCTCGTAGGGCACGCCGATCTCGAACTTGATCCGCCGTTTTTCCATGCGCGAAAAATTCTCTATCGGCTTGGTGGACAAATCTTGATTGGGAATCGTGATCAGACTGCGCTCAAATGTGCGCACTCGGGTGACGCGCAAGCTTACTTCTTCTACGACGCCTTCAATCTGCCCGACCTTTACCCAATCGCCGATGGCGAAAGGTTTGTCCACGAAGATCACAATCGAACCAAAGAAGTTAGCCAACGTATCTTTGGCTGCGAAGGCCAGCGCCGCACCGCCGATACCGATACCGGCCAACAGCGATGTCACCGAGTAGCCGATGTTCTGCAGGGCAATCAATGTCGCGACAATCCACATCACGATGACGATCGTCTTCCGGCCCAGCGGCAGCAGCCCCGCTAATTGCGGATTGCTCTCGCGCATCTTGGCTTCAGAAGACTTGATGAAACCGCTGACCAACCGCACGACCAGCCAGAAGCCGATGAAGATCGTCGCCGACTTCATGAACGAGAAGAAGAAGCGGTCAAGATCAACGGGTTCAGTCGGCAACGGCAGAATCGTGAGCGCAGTCCACAGGCCCAGCAGGAAACACATCCACCCGATGGGCCGCCGCACTGCATTCAAAAGAATATCGTCAAAATCGCTGTCGGTCTTTTCAGCCAGCTTCATCAGCCGCCGGATGCCGAACATCGCAATCTTCTTTAGAACCCAGCCCGCCGCCAATGCTCCCAGCGCAAGCAACCACTGCTCGCTCGTAATAGCGCGCAGCTGCTCGATTAAAGTGAGTTTTGTACTCTCGTCCATTGCTTACAACTCGATGCTGTCCAAAATTAATTTGCAACGCGCTTCCCACGTGTAATCGCGCGTTACTTTAGCCAAGGCGCGCGCGGGAATTTGCGTCTCTGCGCTTTTCGCGAGCCCCTGCTTCAAAGTCCGCTCCATTGCGTCAATGTCATCTGGCTCAAACAATAGCGCGTCTTCCCCGTCCACGAGGACTTCAAGTACCGTCGGAAAGGCGGGGCCAACAATCAACCGTTGCGCTGCCATGTACTCAAACAGTTTCATCGGCGAACAGACGCGAATCGTTGGGACTTTCCAAGTCCACATCATCAGCAGCACATCGGCCGCAGACAGCCAGCGCGGAATATCACGGTGCGCGACACGTCCCGGCAAGTGCGCGTTACTCAGGTTCATGCGCGCAATCTCGCTCCGCAATTTCTCAATTTCCTGAGCACTGCCACCGACAATATAAAATTCAACTTCGCGCATGCGCCGAGCGCATTCTAAAATCATGTCTATGCCGCGGTCATCTTTGAGCGCGCCGGTATAGACAACAACCTGCTTCGCTGAATCAATTCCCAATGCCGCGCGCGCGTCCGCCTTCGCGGGCGGCGTGCCAAATACTTTCATGTCCACGCCGTCATGCGCGGCGAGCAGCTTCGCACTCGGGACACCGTAACGCTCCCAAACGTCGGCCAGCGCTTCGGAAATCGCGACGACTTTCACCATCTCGCGTTTGCGGGACGTGCGCACAATCAAATTGCGCAACAACGCACCCAGCATGCGCGAGCGTTTGTGCACCTGTTCTTCATGCGCTTCCCAAATGAACGGAACGCCCGTGCGCGACAGAAACGCGACTGACCACGGATTCCGGCTGTAGATCAAATCCTGTGGATATTGCTTCAATGCGTCGAGTGTGCTCTTGACGCTTCCAAGAACTTCCATGCGTCCGAATATCTTCCGCCGAGGCACAAATACGACGCGAAAACCCAACTGCTCACCGAACAGCTCATGCGCTTTGGCGTGCGCGGCCTCATCCGTCGCGCAGTCCGTGTGCCGTGGAATGAACAGCGTGACCTCGTGCCCCAGCGCCGCAAACGCGCGGCACATTTGCACGACCTGCACTACGTTTGCATCCACGGACGGGAACGCCCGGCTATGTACATACCCTATGCGCATGCCGCCATGATACGCAGATTTCCCCAAATCTGCAACTTTGTAAAAAGAACGGGGCGAGCCGCAAGGCCCGCCCCGTCACACTTCAGAGTGCTTAAGTTACTTGAGCAGAATCATCTTGGCCGTCTGCGAGAAGCTGCCGCTTTGCAAACGGTAGAAGTACATGCCTGACGGCATCGCTGCGGCGCTGAACGACACGTTGTACGTGCCAGCCTCTTGTCTGCCGTTCACAAGCTGGGCAACTTCCTGCCCGGCGATGTTATAGACCGACAGCGTGGTGTGTCCCGCTTCCTTCAGACTGTACTGAATTGTGGTACTCGGGTTGAACGGATTCGGATAGTTCTGCGCAAGCGCGTATTCGTGCGGCAGCGGCACAGGCTGTCCGCCAACCGCAGACACAACGTCCACCGTCAAGGGCAGTTCGATTTCCGTGTCGAGCACATCATTGTAGATGTACAACGAGACATTGTACTCGCCGCTCCGGAAGTCCGCAACGTCCACATTCACTGCGATTTCACGGGAATCCGCACCTGGCACCGCGCCCGACGACGGAGCGACGTCAATCCAATCCTGAAGGAACTTCATCTGATAGACACCCAAACGGTCACCGGTGTTGTTCTGTAGCACAGCGCCGAACGTCACGAGCGTGTTGTTCCAGTTTGATGTAATAGTGCAACCGCCTGCGGCATATTCCGTACCTTCCAGCACCGCAACTGTTTCACGGTCATTGGTGATGGGGTGCATGCGCGTCACACGCGTCTGATTCGAGCCACCGTCGCGGCTGAAAATATAGAGCTTGTAGCCTTCCGGATCCTGCGCCCACCAAGCTAAACCGGAAATCGCCAGTTCGTCGGCGCCCTCGTTGAGAACCTGAGCGAATATGTTGCCGTCGCGGTCAATCTGATAGAGATTCTGCGTGAAGTCGGCGACCCAGAAACGGTCGAGATCAGGATCATATGCGATGGCACGCGTCGGGTTGAGCGGGCTGGGAATTTCTTCGCGCACCGTGCCGTTCATGTCAATACCGACAATCGTTCCGGTGCCGTCTTCCGAGCCGTACAAGTACTCGCCGTCATACGCGAGGTCATACCAGCCGAACGGGGACGTCGAAGGTTGCGGAATCGCGGGCGGAACAAACACGCCGTTGCGGTCAAAGCGGTAAATATAATTGGTGCCCGCCGGGCCGACTGCGCCGCTAACGTACCAATAGTCGTTGACGAACTCACAGCCGAGCATTTGGAAGTCGCCCGTCTGTGTCGAAAGATCGAAGCGCTGCACGGCATCCCAGTCGCCGATTTCTTCACCGTCCACCGTGTAGGCCATGCGGATCGTATAGTCCAGCGGGCCGTTACCTTGATTGATGATGTCAAAGCTCGTCGAAGTCTGGCCCGGTGCCGCGATGCCCAATTCGGTGGCCGACAGCGCGAATTCCGGATGAGTCATCGTGAAATCTACGGTCTCGGTGCTGTCCAATTCCACGAGGATATTGTCCACCGTCGTGTCGTTGAAACCGTCTTTGTGAGCGCGCACGAGATAGGTGCCGATCAACACGTTGTTCAAGACGTATTGGCCGCTCGCATCAGTCAGATCATTGTAGTTGAATCCGTCCACCGACACGCGGACATCCTGCATTGGTTGATTCGTCTCAGCGTCGCGCACCGTGCCGACAATCGTTCCGAACAAAGCGCGCGCATCGGTTGTAATCAAGATCGCGCGGCCGTCCTGAATCGTGGCGCAACCCGGTGAATACGAACTGCGGTAGGCCAACTGCAAACCGGTCGTCTGAATCTCGTCGTGAATACCCACGGACGAACCGCTGATTTCAGCAAAGCCGCCGGCCGGGTTCAAGTTCATTGACACGTCGTTGTACTGAATCAAGATGCGGCAGTTACCATCGAGGGTCGGCGTCAACGTCTGACCGTAGATAATCACTTCGTAGTCGAGATTCGCGTCTGTGTAGCTCGTGCCGCCGCACTGCGTCTTCCATTGCACAACGAGGCGGTCGTTGGCCTGATCGTGGTACATCCACACGCCCTTGCCTGTGCCGTTCGTCTTTTGATCATCCCAATAGGGCGCAATCATCGCCCGCGGAGCGGTTTGTGCCGGAATCGGGTAGTTGCGGAAATGGTCCGCCCAGCCCTGGTTGCCGAATGAAAATACGCCGCTTGTGCTGACCGAGAAGCTGTCGTACTCAATGCCGTAATAGGTCACCGGGAACGGCAGCGCGCGCGCGGTCGCCCACACCTGCGAAATTGAAGTTTTCTCGCCAATATCGCCGCTGAGGTTCAGGTTCGTGCCCAATCCGGCGCTGATATCCACATACGCAAACGTCGGATGCAGTTCGTAGTTCACGTCCGTATTGTCATAGGCATAGTAGCCGTAACCATCCGGGCCGCAAGGGTCGTTGGCAGAAGCCGTGCCGACCGCAACGTTGAAATATGTCGTATCAGAGAAACCACCATTGCCCGACAAAATCAGCGTCATGCGCGCCTGATGACCGGGAAACGTCAACGTGTTGGCATTCAGCGAAAACGGGCTGGCCGTGTTCGAAACCTGTGCGCCCACGGCAATGTCAGGATAGACTGCGCTCGCGTCTTCCGCCGAAACAAACGGCGAGCCCGAGATAATCGTGGCCGTCACTCCGGTCAATGGCACCACGCCATTGTTCTTCACCGTCACGGTCAAATTGCGAATCACACCCGGCGTGAACGTGCCAGCAAACTGATGGCTGACATAATCCGTCCGCGATGCTTGCACAGCCATGTCGTACGTGCTCGTCGTCGGCGTGCCCGAAGAGGTTGTCAAAACACGCAGCGGCACGATTTCATTTTGCTGTAAGTCAAAGCTCAACTGCACGCGGAACGGCGTCGTACCGACCGCCTGCGCGCCAGGCGCGAGGTTCGGATAAGCCGACGCGCCCTGTGTGACGGTCGCCAGTTCGTTCTCCGATTCGAGCGTCGCATTGATATTGTTCACCGTCACCGAAGTGCCGGCATTGCGCAACGTAATACCCAAGTCCACCAGCTCACCGGGATTCGGAATACCGTCACCATTACCCTGCGTGCCGTTGGCATTGTCATCGTCCACCGCGACATTCATCAGCGTTACGAACTCGCTGGCCGCCGCGCACGGCACGTCCGCCAGATACGGATGCATGTTGCGCTTGGTGGCCGTCAACAGAAGTGTACCCGCAGTCTGCACGTTGATTGCTAACGTCACATCGCCGTTGGCATCCGTCAGGCCCTTGACATAGCACTCCGAGCCCTTCCACGCCGTGACCAATGCTCCTTCAACTGCGTCGCCGGAAACATCGCCTTCGACATGCACTGCAAGCGAACGAGCGCCAACGTTTAACGAACCGGGATGCGACACGGATACGGTCTTCGGAGTGTCCGTCCAAATCGAGATGCCCGGATCACCCATCAGGTTGAACCAGCGCGTAAAGTTCGTCTGCGAACTCGAGCCCGCGCCGAACGTCGGCACAAGCCAGGCCTTCGCCTGATTCACGCAGTGGCCAATATGCTCGGTTTCTGAAACGGCGATCGCATAGCCCAATCCACCCGTCACACAGAGGTTTTCTGGCGGGTGAGTTCCCGAGGTCGCCATCGCAAGGCCCGAAACGCCGCCTTTTGGAGAGGCCGCCGAACCGGCCAGAACCCACGATTCGGACAAGGAGACGCCGAACTCGTAGTTGCCCGTGCCGCAGGTTACCGTCAAGCAAATTGGCGTGCGGGCACCGTTGTTGCACTGGCCCGCGACTTCATTGCCCATACCGCCGATCCAAGTACCGCGCCAGAGGAAAATGCCACGGCCTTGGTTTAGTTGAGTCGTAATATCCGAAGGATTGACCGAACTGCTTGGATGCGTCAGAAGAAACACGGAATCTATATCCGTGTTGCGCACCAATACGTCGCCAATCCACTGAAATGTCGTGTAGTTCGAGGCAATTTCATTGCCGACGCCCGCGTACAAAAATGCCTTGCGGAACCACGTCGGATCAGCCATGTACGGATTGCGCTCATAACCCATCGTCTTGGCGTGAATGTTCGCAAATTCCGCCTGATTCGACGCACAGAAGCGGCCCACGCCAATATCTTCAATGTCGTCGCCCGTGTTGGCCAAAGCGTACAAGTGATCATAGTCACTGCTGCCCGAAACCGGCAAACCGAAGCTCGCCTGCGGGTCACCCATCAGTGCGACAAATTCGACCGGGCTTTCATCCGGCGCTTCCAACCACGCATCACGAATTTCGTTGATGATCTGCGTCGCCGTCCAGTTCGCCGCCGACATGATCATCACGTCGTGGCCGGCGCGCTTCTTCCACGTCGCGAGACTGTCCACCCACGGATTCACCGTGGCGTTGTCGCGCGCGAAAATCATATACGTACCCGGAGTCGTCGTGGCATCGTCCAACGCCGCGTCGTCCAGGTTCGGAATCAATTGCTGATAGATCGGCTTCCACGAACCCGTCGGACGGCGCTCGCGCAGAACCTCATTCACACCGGGCTCTTCATTGGGTACCACTTCCACCTGAACATTGCGGTAAACGCGGGCCTGATGTGTCACAGGATTAACCTGCACCGGATTGATCCGGACCGTCACCACGCGGAAATCGCGCATGATCATCGGCTCGGACATCTCAGCAACATTCGCCGGAAACCATTCGTCGCGGCTGTAGATCGCTTCGTTCTTACTGCTGCGGCGGAATTCATTCCCCTCGGCCGTGTAGGGCAGAGCGTCATAATTTTCCACTAATTCGTATTCCGCGCTGGTCACGACCAAATCCACGCCGCCGCGGGACGGAATACGGTAAAAACGCGACACATACGGCAGCGCCGGCGAGCCGTCGTCAGTGACGACCGCTTCACCATCTATGCCGATGAAGTCGTAGGACTCATAGTCCTTCACTATCGTCTGGCGCTCAAGGCTGCTGCCGTCAAAGCGGATGGAGGTGTACTCGGGACCAGTCTTGCTGATGTCGAGGACAGCTCCCTTGCCTTGAAACGTGGAATACAGCGGCGCGCGGTTTTCCTGCGCGGCAATCGCGGCGCAGGAAAGAGCAAGTAAGCTGATGACGCGAAGAAACAGTCCTGTTCTACTTGCCATGAAGGCTCCTCCAATTTCGACCTTGTGTGGTTCTCTACTCCTCCCGGCGGCTCCGGAAGGCCCAATTCGTGGTAAGTTAGTGATTCGCTCAAGGTGTTGCAAGCAAGCGACCTCAAAAACTTATCAAATTTGCAAGCTTTCTGCTTACTATCACTTAAAAAAAACAAGACTTTCCAAGCAAAAGGCCGGACAAATGTCCGGCCTTGGGGCAAAATGCCTCATCTCTTGGTGACAGAAAAGCGGGAGAAAGCTACTTCCCGTCCCAAGATTTCATCCGCTCTTCCCAGCCCTCCGGCTGGCCTTTCAGGTATTTGTCGAACCACTCCAGCATCATTTGCCGGTGTTCCAGCAGATTCTTGTATTTCGAGTTGATATTATGCGTTTCGCCCTGAAAGCGCGCATACACGACATCCTGACCCAGCAGTTTCAGCGCTACAAACATCTGATCCGACTCAAGCCACGGCACGTTGTTGTCCGCCCCGCCGTGCAGAATCAGTGTTGGTGTAGAGATCTTGTCGGCGTTGTAAATCGGCGAGTTCTTGACATAAAGTTCGGGGTTGTTCCACGGAAATTGCCCCGGCGCCGCAATGTCGCTGTACCACACACCCCACGTTCCGCCACCGAAATAATTCGAGATGTTGGAAATGCCGTACAGGTCAATCGCGCAAGCGAACTGTTTGCTCTTCGTCAGCAAATCAAGCGTCACAAAGCCGCCGTAGCTGCCACCGTAACAACCGAGTTTTGTGTTGTCCATCCACGGATGCGCCGCCAGGAGTTTTTCAGTTCCTTCAATCACATCTTGCGTTGCCTCGGTGCCCCAATCCCCCGCGTGATAGTCGGCGAAGGCTTGACCATAGCCTGCCGAGCCGAGCGGATTCAACACATACACCACGTATCCATTCGCTAGCCACAATTGGTATTGAACAGAGAATCGCACATCGCGCGGTGAGACCCCGGCGTAGTAATATACGATTACCGGCCACTGTTTGTCAGGTGAGAAATCGGACGGTTTGTAAATCCAGCCTTCGATCTCCATGCCGAGACGGTTCGTGAAATTCCAGTCTTCCATCGTGCCCAATTCCCAATCAGCTGCTACGTCGCGATTCGGATCGAGCAACAGCCGCTCGGTCTTTGACGCGACGTCATAAACATACACCGCGCGCGGAGAATTGTAATCCGATGCCTGATAAGCAATGCGGGAGCCGTTGTGCGCCATGGCAGGATTGTCCGTGAAATCCCAGCGGATATTCAACGGCCGGTAGCTGCTCTTGGAACCGTCAAGATTGACGCGGGCAAATTGCCGCTCGCCGCCGTAGCTGACGTGCAAAAGAAAACTCTGCGTCGCGGGATCAAAGTGAATGCGCGAGTGTCCGCCGTCGTCGTTCATGGAAAAGCGCGCGTCGGCTGTGAGATTCTTGGTCAAGCCTGTCCGTAAATCGAGAACATACAACACCAATTGCGAGACGTTGTGATATACGGTATCCCCGGGCGACGCGTCGTGTGAACCTGCTGTGTAGGCCACACGATACTCATCGAGCCACTCGAAATTCTGCGGTGGCCGCAACAGGCTTCGCGTCGTCACCAGTTTCAAGTCGCCGGATGACAATTCGTATGTCCAGAACTCTTGCGTCATGTAGGGCCGCGTGAGCTTGGGCAGATTGCGCATTAGCAGCAGCTTTTTGCCTTCAGGAGAGAGCGACCATTTATCCAAATCAAAATCACCTGCCTTCGTCAATTGCCGTGTGACTCCGGTCTTCGTATCAGCGAAAAAAAGTTCGTGGCGGTCGTTATAGCCCGTGGGCCGGTCATCTAATTCGCGGAACAGGTCGTAACCCGTCTTGTTCTCGGCTTTCTCTTTTGAAACGTCGTAAACCACGCCGCTGCCGTCGGGCAAAACCTCATAGCCTTCCATGTCCTTGACAGCCGTCAGAAACCGGCGATTTTCTTTCGTCGCGAGCGTCTGCTCCCAAATCTCCTGCCCGGCATCCGTGCTGAGTTTGTAATAGAGCCGCTTACTGTCCGGCGAGAATTGAATGCCGGACACCCCTTCAAGCTTCGTCGAATGCACAAGTTTCAAGCCGTCGAGTTCATAAATCTCGTGCCATTCGCGCTTCTCGTATTCCTCGCCCTCGCGCACGGAGCGTTTCACGACCAACAGTTTGCCATTGGGCGACATCACCAACTGCGGGAAATCGTGTATTTGTGCGTCCACTGCGAACTTTGCCGGACGGGATTTCAGGGCTACGCCTGACTCGACTTGCATCATGGCGCCGCTGTCCTGCACAACTTTCGCACTGAGATTCCATGCCCCGCTGTCGGTAGATTGTGACGCCGAAGCAATCAACAGCTCGGTACGATTCCGGTCGAGTTTGAGTTCCGCTTTCGCGGTGTAACCCACGCTGTCTTTCGTGGTGGCCTTGTCAACCTCTTTGCCATCGGCGAAAATCTTAAAGGGCCGTGAGCTGATTACGTCTATTTTCGCCTTGCCGTAGCGGTCGGCCGTCAAGAAGGTTGCACAAAGTGTAACTTCACGCTCACCGCTCAATCGAAAGCCTAACTCGGAGCTGTTTTCGAGCTTGCCGTCTTCCCAAATCTCGAGTGAATTCCAATCCCATTTCACCTGATCGAGCAGGTCTGCTGTTTTCTGCGCAGAGTCGCCGAACGCGATGGCCGCTAACGGGAATTGCATTGTGCGCCAAGACGAAATCGGTGTTTCAGTGGCGAAAAGTGCGGAAGCGGTGCACAGCAGGAAAAGTATCAATCGCATGACAAGTGAAAACGGTTAGTTGAAAAACAGATGACTGACATAAATCGCCGCGAGAATTCCTGCGGCATCGCCAATCAAACAGGCCGCCAGAGTGTGCCGTGTGCGGCGCACTCCAATCGAGCCGAAATAGACCGCCAAGACGTAGAACGTCGTCTCCGTCGAACCCATCATCACCGACATCATGTTGCCGATGAGTGAATCAGAGCCATACGTTTTCAAGCCTTCGGAGAGCACTCCAGTTGCACCCGATCCGGACATCGGACGGATAATTGCCATCGGCAGAATTTCCGGCGGAATGCCCAGCGGCTGCAACACCACGCTCAACGCATTCACGGTCGCGTCGAGCGCGCCTGACGCGCGGAAAATCGCTATCGCGCAAAGAATGGCCACGACGTACGGAATAATCCGCACGCCGACGTTAAAACCCTCTTTGGCGCCTTCGATGAACTCTTCATAGACTTTGACTTTCTTGATCATCGCGGCAGCAGCAATTATCAGGAACAGCATCGGTACGGCCCAGTCCGAGGCCGCCTGCACGAAGGCTACAAATGCTTCTCTCATTCCTGCGGCTCCTCAACACGGAAGCGCTTGAGCTTTTCCAGCAGCTTCACGGCGATCATGCTCACGACGAGAGCGATGACGCTCGCCACCAGCGTCGGTCCGATAATGCCTGTCGGATTCGCTGAACCCGCCGAGGCGCGCATAGCAATTACCGTCGCGGGAATCAGCGTAATTGCCGCTGAGTTCATCGCGAGAAAGGTCGCCATTGCATTCGTCGCGGTTTCGCCCAATTTGCTCAGACTCTTCAGGTCCTGCATGGCCTTCAACCCAAGCGCCGTCGCCGAGTTACCCAGACCCAGCATATTGGCCGCAATATTCGACAGCATCGAACCCATTGCCGGATGATCGGGAGGCACGTCCGGGAAGAGCTTCTTCATCACGGGCCGCATCAGTCGGGACAGCCCCTGCACCAGCCCCGCCCCCTCGGCCAGCCGCATGAACCCCAACCACAGCGCCATAATCCCGATCAGCCCGATGCAAAGCTCAACGGAGGTCTTGGCAGCGTCCACAGTCGCCTTGGTCACATCGGCCATCTTTCCCGTGAACATGGCCGTGATTACACCAATCAGAATCAATCCTAACCAGATTACCTGCACAATTACTCCTAAGTTCTGATTCCACTTAGTTTACGAAATCGCCCGGCAATTTGCAACCGTTTGCCGCCAGTTCCCGAAAATTGTCCTGTCAGGAGGCCGTTTGAGGGTCGCAACCGGAAACTTCTGGCCCTTCAAGTCGTTGAAAAAACAAGGGGTCGAGTGGTACTTGAAGTTTGACTTTCCGCCGCAAAAGCGTTATATTAGCTGATTAGTGGATTTCGGAAGATGACAAATTTAGTCTTATTAGGTTTTGCCCGTGCTTGAACTGCTGCCGCTGAAGGGAAAGTGCACCGATAAACCGGCCTCTGGTCTGGCCCTCCCGGTCATGGGAGAATTCGTCGCTCAGTCGTTCCGGCACAAGCGCGTGCGCGAGTGCAAGATCGGTTCGGTGACGATTGGCGGCGACCATCCGGTTGCAATTCAGTCCATGACACTGACGGACACCCGCGACGCGCAGGCCACGCTGGAGCAAATTCAGCGGCTGGAAGAAGCGGGCTGCGAGATTATTCGTGTGGCCGTACCGGACGATGAAGCGGCGGCGGCGCTGCCCGAAATCAAGAAGGGCATGCGCGTTCCGCTGGTTGCCGATATTCACTTTCACTACAAGCTCGCCCTGAAAGCGATTGACGCCGGCGTGGACAAAATCCGCATTAATCCCGGCAATCTCGGTGGTGAAGGCCGCGCGAAAGTCGTGACGCAAGCAGCGCTCGATGCCGGAATTGCCATGCGCGTCGGTGTGAACTCGGGTTCGCTGGAGAAAGACCTGATTGACAAGTACGGCGGCCCGACGCCGATGGGCATGGTCGAGTCCGCGCTGCGCCACGTAGCGTGGCTGGAAGATTTGGGGTTCACCAATCTGGCGGTGTCGCTCAAGGCGTCGAACGTGCCGCGCATGATTGAGGCCTACACGCTCTTTCGTGAGCGCAGTGACTATCCCTTGCATCTAGGCGTCACCGAAGCCGGACCGAAATTCACAGGTTCCATCAAGAGCGCAATCGGCATCGGCTATCTGCTGCAAAACGGTATCGGCGAAACGCTACGCGTGTCGCTGACGGCTGATCCGGTTGAAGAAGTCAAAGTCGCTTGGGAGATTCTGAAATCGCTCGGGTTGCGCACCAAGGGTGTCAATCTGGTCGCTTGTCCGTCGTGCGGCCGCTGTGAAGTTGATTTACTCGACCTGACCGCGCGCGTCGAAGCCGCCGTCGCCAAGATCGAGAAGCCGCTGCATATCGCCGTGATGGGTTGCGTCGTCAACGGCCCCGGCGAAGCACGCGAAGCCGACCTCGCCGTCGTCGGCGGCAAAGGCAAAGGCCTGTTGATGAAAGATGGCAAAGTCGTCGCCACGCTCCCCGAAGACGAACTGATCCCCGCGCTGTTGCGCGAAGCCGACGCGTACGACGTGTCGCAGCGGCCCGCAGGTAAGGCGAGGTTTGTGGCGAGTGTGTGATGCCCACCAAATTCTCCATCACCGACATCTTCTCCCGCATTGACGAATACGAGCACCCGCGCGTCGCGGCGATGGTCAACGAATGCGCGGTGAAGTTCGTCAAGCTGAAGGGCGATTTCGTGTGGCATCATCACGACGAAGAGGATGAACTCTTTTACGTCGTGCAAGGCTCGCTGTTGATGAAGCTGCGTGACGGCGATGTCACCGTCAACGCCGGAGAGATGATTCTGATTCCGCACGGCATCGAGCATTGCCCGGTTGCCGCTGAAGAAGTGCATTGTATTTTGTTTGAACGCGCCGCCACCGTCAACACGGGCAACGTGGTGAACGAGAAGACGCGTGTGGCGGTAGAAACGCTTTAACGATTGACCCCCCTTAGTCCCCCCGGAAGACCGGGGGGAAATATGAGAGCATGAGCACCTTAGTCGAAAACATCCAAGTCGAACCGCGCAAGGGACCGAAGTATTCATTCTTTGAAGTCGAGGTGACAAGCGTCATTGACGCCACACCGACGGTCAAACTGTTTAACCTGCGCGTGCCGGGCCGCGACGTCTATCCCTTCAAAGCCGGACAGTTCATTCAACTCGATTTTCCGATTCCTTCGAAAATCACGCGCCGGAGCTATTCCATCGCCAGCGCGCCCGAAGGCACCAACGAGTTTCAGCTTTGCGTAGGCCGGGTACCCGACGGATTGGCCACACGCTACTTGTTTGAAGAGGTCAAGCCCGGCTCAGTCTTGAAAGGCGCCGATGCTATCGGGCATTTTGTGTTGCCGCCCGTGATTGACAAGGAACTCTGTTTCATCTCGACCGGGGTCGGCATCGCGCCGTTTCGCTCGATGCTGCTGGACGGCTATGCGAAAGGCATCATCAACGTTCCCGTGAGTCTCTTCTTCGGCAACCGCACCGAAGCGGATATTCTCTACCGCGACGACTTCGAACGCATGGCCCGCGAGCACGACTTGAAATTTTTCCCCGTGCTGTCGCGTCAAACGCATTGGCAAGGACCGCACGGCCACGTGCATAAGCACTACATGGAACACTTCGCCAATCAGCGGCCCGCGCTGTTCTACCTGTGCGGCTGGCGCGCCATGCTCGACGAAGCCCGCAAACATCTCACTGAGATGGGCTACGACCGCAAGGACGTCAAAATTGAACTGTACGACTGAGGCAAAATTAGAAATGCGAAATTAGAAATTAGAAAACTTCAGCCGCGTTGCGGCCGAAACTCGACTTTTCTATTTTCAATTTTCTTTTTTCTATTTCAGCTTTCTCATTTCTAATTTCTCATTTCTAATTTAGGGATCCCCCGTGCCTGAAACACTGACCGACCTCGATATCGAACTCGCGCAGAAAGTCACGAAACTGCTCGACATGTTCCGCCCGATTTTCCAGTCCGAAGGCGGTGACGCGCAACTGATCTCGCTCAAAGACGGCATCGCCACGATCACGATGGGCGGCGGCTGCGAAGGCTGCGGCGGATCGCTCTCGGCCATGGAAGGCGGTGTCGTACGCACGCTGCTTGAGAAGGTGCCGGGACTCAAAGACGTTGAAATCGTCTAATGATGAATGCTGAATGATGAATGATGTATTCAGAGTTTTGCATTCTTTCAACCAGTTAGGAATTTCGCTTTGACCAATCTTATTGACCGGATCTGGCTGTTCTTCTCGTCCGTCAAGCTGACCATCGTGCTGCTGCTGATCTTCGCGATCGCGATGGGCTATGGCACGTGGATCGAGACAGTCTATTCCAACGGCGCCGCGCGCATTCTGGTGTACCGCACCTGGTGGTTCGACACGTTCACCATCCTGCTCGCGCTGAACCTCATCGGCTGCACGCTGCGCCGCGCGCCCTACTACATGCACCAGATCCCGTGGCTGTTGACGCACGTCGCATTGCTGCTCATCATGGCCGCTTCGCTCGTCACCAACCGCTACGGCATGCAAGGCCAAATGGTGATTCTGGAAGGCGACACCGAAAACCGCTTCGGCCTCGAGCAGCTTGACTTCGACAACTGGGAAACCAAGATTGGCGAGGAACGTTCTTTACCGTTCGGCGTGCATTGCGTCTCGTTTGAACAGGTGATGTATCCCGGCACGGGCATGACGTCACTATTCAAGTCGCATGTCATCGTGGACGATCCCGGCAATCCCGAGCGCATCGAGTGGGACGTGATTCTGAATCACCCGCTCGTTTACAAAGGTTACAAAATTAGTCAAGCGTCGTGGATAGACCTGCCCGACGGCCGCCAGGCAACCGTGCTCGGCGTGTCTTACGATCCCGGTATTCCGTACATGTACGCCGGTGGCATTTTGCTCGTGCTGTCAATGACCGGCATCATCTTCCTGAAACCCTGGTTGAAAAAGAAATTCCCGCCCAGGCCGCAGGGCGAACGTATGCCACTGGCCGAAGAAACCGAAATGACCGAAGAACTGATGGCCGTCAATTCCGACAACAAGGAGAGCATCCCGGCATGAGATACATTACCCTGCTCATCGCTGCACTACTGCTGAACCTCGGACTCGCGCACGCTGAAGATTTCAATTGGAATCGCGCGGGCCACATCGTCGTGCAAGACGGCGGCCGTTTGAAACCGCTCGACACCTTCGCCCGCGAACTCGTGAGCGATGTCGTCGGCAAGAGCCACTACGAAGGCCAGCACCCGGTCGAGACCTACTTCCGCTGGATGTCGGACGGCGAGCGTTGGGCGGATATGCCGCTCATCTATTTGCCCAAAGGCGACTTGCACCGCGAACTCGAATTGCCGACAGGACACGGTAGTCTGTATTCGATTCAGGAGTTCCGCGGCAGACCGCGCCTGATGCAAATCGTCATGGAAGCGCAAGAGGCGCAAAAGGCCAGCCAGAAGCTCACCTTCACGCAGAGCAAGGCCAACGAGATTCTGCACAAGGTCAACATGCTGTCGTTGGTCTTCAGCCATGAACTGCCGGCCTTTATTCCGCCGATTGACGGAGACGCCAAGACGACGACGTGGCAATCCATGCCCGAAGCGATGGCCGCGATTGAACGCGACTCGATGAACGCCGTCAAAACGCCGGAAGAGATTTCCGCGCTCGGGCTGTCCTTCGCAGGTTTGTATCACTCGGTGCAGGACAACCGCGCCGACATGTTCAACACGTCGGTGGACTTGTTCATCGAAGCGCAACAGAAGATTCTCGCGCAGCAGCCCGACATTTTCGCGACGATGGATAAGGAAATGCTGTTCAACACGCTCGACCCATTTTTCTGGGCGCGCGTGCTGCTGCTCATCGGCGCGATACTGTTTGCCCTGAGTTACAAGCCGCAGTTCAGCAAGTGGCGCGGCTATGCGGCACTGGCAATGTTCCTCGGCATCGCAGGCTATTCGACGGGTATGATATTGCGTTGGATGATCGGCGGACGCGCCCCGTGGTCAAATATGTACGAATCGCTGTTGGCCATCGGCTGGTCTATGGTCATTATCGCATTGATCTATGAACTCGTCAAGCGCGACCGCATCTTTGGTCTCTCGGGTTCGCTGATGGGCGCCGTCGTGTTATGGCTCGCGCACTATGCCAGTCTCGACCGCGGCATCAATCCGCTTGTACCGGCATTGCAGAGCTACTGGTTGGTTTATCACGTCATCACGATTCTTGCCAGCTACGCCTGTCTTGCGATCGCCATGGTTATCGGCCATATCTTACTGGTCGGTGCTGTGAAATCTAAGGGCAACATCACGCCTGCGCTCGCCAAAATGGCTGGAGCGAATCTGCATGTGATGCAAGTCGGTTGTGTGATTTTGATTTTCGGAATTCTACTGGGCGCGGTCTGGGCCGACTCAAGCTGGGGCCGCTTCTGGGGCTGGGATCCGAAAGAAACCTGGGCGCTCATCACCTGGTTCGTGTATATCGCGTTCCTGCATGGCCGCAGCGCTGGTTGGCTGAATTGGAAAGGTCTCGCCTTTGCGTCGGTGGCAGCCTTTCCGGTTGTGGTGATGACCTATTACGGTGTGAATTTCTATCTGTCCGGTCTGCATAGCTACGGCGCAGGCTCTTCGCCCGGTATTCCGACCGAGGCTTTTGCTTACTTGGGAATCGAAGCGCTATTCCTGGGTTGGGTCGCGATGCAACTTAAAGGCAAGTGGGGCAACACCGGTCCCAAGCAACAAACTCCTTCCGCCAATGCAGTGCGCGCACCGCGCACTGAACCTGCTGGAGCAAACAGCTAATGAGCATCTCGCGCGAAGAGTATCCACTCCTGTCGCGGATGGATTCTCCCGAAGACTTGCGCAAATTGAGTCTCGATGAACTCGAACTTGTGTGCGCCGAATTGCGCCGCTACTTATGGGACACGATTAACGCCGTTGGCGGTCATCTTGCCGCTTCGCTCGGCGTGGTTGAACTCACCGCCGCGCTGCACTATGTCTATGAGACGCCGCAAGACCGCTTGGTCTGGGACGTCGGTCATCAGGGATACATTCACAAGATTCTCACGGGCCGCCGCGATCAGTTACCCACCATTCGCCGCAAAGGCGGACTCTCGGGCTTCTTGAAGCGCAGCGAAAGCGAGTACGATATCTTCGGCGCGGGACATGCTTCGACAGCGCTTTCTGCCGCGTTCGGCTTGGCCGTGGCGCGCGACCTCAAAGACGAAAAGCACAGCGTCGTTTCTGTGATCGGTGATGGCGGCATGACCGGCGGATTGGCATTTGAAGCGCTCAATAACGCCGGGCATTCGGGCCGTGATTTCACCATCATCTTGAACGACAACCGCATGTCCATTTCGCCGAACGTCGGCGCTGTGCCGAAGTTTCTCGCGAAGATGGAGACTAACCCGCTGCTTGGCAAAATCAAAGACGAGCTGTGGGAGATGATGGGCAAATCGCCCGTCGGCAAAGACACGATGCGCAGCATGGCAGGCCGTTTTGAAGCGTCGCTCAAAACGCTCGTGTCGCCCGGCATGCTGTTTGAGGAATTCGGATTCCAGTACTTCGGGCCGTTCGACGGTCACAACGTGCGCGAGATGGTCGAAATCTTGAAGAACATCAAGACGCATCACAAACATCCCGCCATTGTCCATTTCTTGACGCGCAAAGGCAAAGGCTACGATGTTGCCGAGGCCGATTCGGTCACGTGGCATGCGGTTAAAGCACCCGCGAAGGTCGAGCCGAAAGTCGAAGCCAAAAGCGAACCGGAAACCGAAGCGTACATGAACATCTTCGGTAAGGCGATGATACAGGAAGCTAAACGCGACAAACGTGTCTGCGTCATCACCGCCGCGATGAAGGAAGGAACTGGATTAGTTGAGTTCGCGCAAGAGTGCTCTGAACAGTTCTTTGACGTCGGCATAGCGGAAGGCCACGCCGTCACTTTCGCCGCTGGACTTGCCGCCGAAGGCATGCGGCCGGTCGCGGCGATCTATTCATCATTTTTGCAACGCGCTTACGACCACATTCTGCACGACTGTGCGTTGCAGCATCTGCCGGTGCTGTTCTGCATGGATCGCGGCGGGTTGGTCGGTGAAGACGGCCCCACGCATCACGGCTGCTACGACCTCGGCTATCTGACAACAATTCCCGGCATGGTCGTCGCCGCGCCGCGCGATGGTCAGGAGCTGCGAAATCTGATTCACACCGGCTTGCATTGGCCCGAAGGACCGTTCGGCATTCGTTATCCGCGCGACAAGGCTCCCGATCACATTGACTGGGAACAGAAGCCCGCGCTGATCAAAGTCGGCAGTTGGGAGACGCTGCGCGAGGGCAAGCGCGTCGCCGTGCTCGCGTGCGGCACGATGGTTGAAGCCGCGCGCAAGGTCATCGCCGCCGAAGAACTCAACGTCACGCTCGTCAATGCGCGCTTCGTCAAGCCGCTTGATGAGATTTTGCTGGCGCAATTGCTCGACACCCACGAAGCCGTGCTCACGCTCGAAGAAGGCACCGGCCACGGCGGACTCGGGGCGCAGGTTGCCATGTATCTCAAATCGAACGGCCACGAACACCTGTTTCACGCGCTCCATCTGCCGGACAGCTATGTCGAACACGGTACGCGTGCGCAACTGCTCGAACTGGCCGGGCTGTCGCCGCGCCACATCTCGGAAGCGATTGATGGCCTTATGAAAGCCGAACTCCCGCGCACACTTGTGCTTCGTCATTCTTCTACACCGCTGAACTCATGAGCATGAAAGTCCTCGTTGATCCGCGCGCAGGTTTCTGCGGTGGCGTGCGCCGAGTCGTTAAGATGGCTGAAAAAGTCATGGGCGACACCGGCCTGCCGCTCGTCTCGCTGGGCGATATCATTCACAACGAAGTCGAAATCGCGCGGCTGGAGAAAAGCGGACTCTCCTCAATTGATCATGGCGGCATGGCCACCTCCGGCGGGCCGCGCCAAGTGCTCATTCGCGCACACGGTGAGCCGCCGGAAACGTATGCCAAGGCCAAAGAACTCGGCGTCGAGTTGATTGACGGCACCTGCCCCGTGGTGACGCGCTCGCAGAATATCGCGCGCAAGCACTACGAAGCGGGCGAGCAAGTTGTCATCATCGGCAAGCCCTATCATCCCGAGACCATTGGCATCAAGGGGCATTGCGACAACAAGGCGTTTGTCGTCTATGAACGCGAAGATTGCAAACAGCTCGACCCCAAGAAAAAGGTCTTTATCCTCGCGCAGACCACGGTCTCCAAAGAGTGGTTTGAGGAGCGCATCGCGTGGATCAAAGAGTACGCCAGCGACGTCGAAGTGCAGGTCGAGAACACGCTCTGCCGGTTCGTGGTCGGTCGAGATGGCGACCTGGAAGAATTCGCCACGCAGGTGGATGTTATCGTCATGGTCGGCGGCACCAAGAGTTCCAACACCAAGGCGCTCTACGGTGTGTGCAAACGCATGAACGACCGCGCGCATCTCATCGTGGACGAAAACGACCTCGACTACACGTGGTTCCGCGACGGCGACACCATCGGCATCACCGGCTCGGCCTCGACGCCGCACTGGCTATTGGAAAAAGTCCGTGATTTAGTCGGTGAAAAAACCGGCGCCGAAATCCTGCGCGACACGACTGACTGGGAATCGCAAAACCAACAACGCGAACTCGAAGAGTTGGAATAATTATAACGCATCCGGAGGTCTTATGAAAGAGACATCTCGGAACATATTCATCATTGCAATTCTGACTGCGCTAATTGTGTCGTGTGACGACGATGAAACAGATTCAGATTATTCGCAGGACTATAACATTGACTACGTTTTTCGTTGTGACGGGCCATTGACTTCCGACTGCGCTGGTGAAACTCCGCTGTCTGGTTACACGCAGCTACGGATATTCCACGACGTAAATAGCAATGGGCCGGATGAAGAAGACAACCGCCCTGTGCCGTATGGCTATAGCGCATTTCCTGAAGCATGGTTCGCGAACTACGCGGATTTCTTTATTCATGGTTCATCGTTCGTAAGCCCCGTCTTTGAAAGCAATCGTGGAGTTGTGTCATTTTATCACGCTTTTTACCTGCGTGCCTACACATCTGACAGCATAGTTTGGACAAGCCCCAAATTCTCGCTTTATCCACACATCGGCGTTCCGGATACGATTGATCTTCCCGCCGCGGAGTGGACATGCGAAGTCGCTGCTGAAGAACCGCCACAATGTCTGCCCGTGCCCGGGGAAATTCAAATCTATCATGACGGCACGGAAGAACCGTATTGCTTCATGACCTGCCCGGATGGCGTTAGTCATTTGATGTATGCAAACGCCGACTCGACGCGAGCAGATGATCTTCCGATTCTTATCTTTGCGCCTAGTTGCGATGGCGAACCTGATGCCGATGTAGATTACAATCCGGCGAACTGGATCGCTACTGACTGGGGAAATTGGTGGGCGTATTACGAAATGCGCGGCCTTACATACGGCAAGCGCACAGCCATCGCCTTGGACTCCGTGCCGTGCACGAACATTGACAATTTGGTCGTCACGCGCACGGACACATCTGCTTCTGTCCAATGGCACTCGACGTTCGAGCGCGAGTGCGAGAGCTTTGAAATCTGGATGCGCAACTTGCCCTACACAACCACCTCGGCGGTCCTCGTGGGCGAGTTTGAAGCCTCGCGCCGTGAAGACGGCGCAGGATACTGGTTGGCAGTGCCGCGCTTGATACCCGGTTACTCGTACGAGTTCACTATCGTCGCGCGAGACGATGCGCAAGACCGCTATCCCTGCAAGCGCGTCATTTCTTCAAGCTGACGTTGAATCAATCTTGACCATCACCCGCCACAAACTCTCAGGCGCGAACGTCTCGTTTAAGGCTTCGCCCAATCACGGCGGAAAATTCGCCGCGAGTTTGCCGGATACGATTGTCATTCATTACACCGCCGGGCCGACGCTCACGTCCGCAGTCAATAGCTTTTTGAATCCCGAGCGCAAGGCCAGCGCCCATGTCGTGATCAGCCGGGATCCCGAGGACGGCGCGGCCAGCAAGATAGTGCAGATGGTGCCCTTTGACACCGTTGCCTGGCACGCCGGACCGAGCAAATGGAAATCGCGCACTGGACTCAATAAGTTTGCCATCGGTATCGAGATTGTGAACGCCGGACTGTTGGTGCGCACGGGCGAGAAATTTCAGGCGTGGTTCGGCAGGCTCTATCCTGCGTCGGAAGTGATTGAAGCCGTGCACCGCAACGAAACGACGCCGCGCTTCTGGCACCGCTATACTGAGAAACAGATTTCTACGGTCTTCGACCTGTGTGACCTGTTGATACAGACTTATCCGATCACAACGATTGTCGGCCACGAAGAAATTTCTCCGGGCCGCAAGGTTGATCCCGGCCCGGCCTTTCCCTTGGATAAACTGCGCGAGCGGCTAATTATTCGCAACCGCGGTGAGAATAGATGATGTGCGATTGACCGTGTATTGATGTTGAGGTGTGTTATGTTCCGCTTGTGTGTACTATTGTTCATTGTATCAAGTTTGTTCGCCGCCGAGAGGCCGTTTGTGCCGCGCTCTGCGGTCGTCACCTTCGGTGCTGAAGAGATGCGCAACCCGTGGAATCCGCTCGATGATGCCGGCCCCAACGTGCGCATGAATCAGGACACATTTGGCCGCCGTCAAAATGAAATCACGATGGCCGCCTGGATTCAGGATCCGCGCGTCGTTATGGGCGGTTCCAACGACTACCGCAACGTGGACGCATCGGGTGGATTCTACGTTTCGACCGACGGCGGTTACACCTTCGCCGATGCGTTGGTCACGCGCGGACCCATTGGAGTTTTTGAGGCCGCAGGCGATCCCGTCGCGGCGATTGACCGCGATGGCAGGCTGTGGGCAACACATATCGCGTTCGACCGCACGACGGATGACGGCGGTTTGTATTCGCAATACTCCGATGACTTCGGCCAGACGTGGTCGGGGCCGCTGGCGATTGCCGAGCACATCAATGCTCCCGGCGCGGATTTCGAAGACAAGCCCTACGCCTGCTGCGATCTATCACTGACGTCGCCGTATTTGAACCGCCACTATGTGAGCTGGACGCGCTTCTATGCCAGCGGGCCGTCGCCGATTTTCGTTTCGCATTACACCGGCGGCGCGACTCCCTATTCGACTCCGGTGCAAGTCTCCGAATCAAACGCGTGTCAGTTTTCGTGCCCTGCCACTGGACCAAACGGAGAAGTCTATGTCGTGTTCGTGGATTACTGGACGGCGCGAATAAAAGTCGACAAATCGCTCGACGGCGGTAATACGTGGGGCGCGGATGTCATCGTGTCACAAGTCTGGGATTTGTGGGGACAGGCGAATCCGTGCGGCTCGTTTCGCACGCCGTCCTATCCGATGATCGCCTGCGATATTTCCGGCGGTCCGCGTCATGGTTGGGTGTATGTTTGCTGGGTGACCTATAACGGCACCGATCCCGACGTGATGATTTCGCATTCAACCGATCAAGGCGCGACGTGGAGCACACCCGCGCGTGTGGATGACGGCCCGGCGGGAACGTGGCAGTGGTGGCAGTGGCTAGCGGTGCATCCTGAAAGCGGTGATGTCGGCGTGGGTTGGCTTGACCGCCGCGATGATCCGAGCGGCTGTCTGTATCTGCCGTACGCGACCGTTTCGACCGATGGCATCACATTCGCCCCGAGCTTTCCGCTCTCAACAGTGCAGTGCAATCCGACGGTTACGAATTTCCTCGGCGATTACAACGGCGCGACATTCCGCCACGGCAATAGTTTCTATTATGGTTGGGTGGACACGCGCAATGATACCGGCGATGCCTACAGCGCGTGGTACCGCTTGAATCCGCCCGCGCCGCAGAATCTCGTCGTCTCCGCCGTCGGTAACGACGCGCGTCTCGACTGGAATGCCGTCGAGTCCGCGACTTACCAAATCTGGTACACCACCGACCCGCAAGGCGCATTTGCAACCCTTGCCGGCGCGACATCCGATACATTTTTCTTCGATACAAACGCCTTCGCATCCGATGCACAGAGATTCTACGTTGTGAAGGCTGTGGCGGAATAGTCTAACTCAAATAACCCTGAATTGCTCTCGGAAGGGAGGGTGGCGATGGGAATACTCTTATTGGTTCTTTGCTTTGTTCTAGCACATTCAGATACAGCATGTGCCATGAACGCGGCGATCTTTCGGACGGAAGGTCAGTTCTTTCAAGACTGCGCGGCGACGATACCGCTGACGAACGGCGCTCGCGTCATCGTCTTCAATGACAAGACTGGTGACGGACGCTCGGAAGACGATGAGACTCTCTGCGGTGGCCATTTCATTTGCATCCCGGAAGAATCAATGGTCAATTTTCAGGAATTTTACGTCAGTGACACAAGCGTCCTTATGAGCCCGGACTTTCGTGTCTGGCTTTGGGAAGATCCACCGACTTTCTATTTGTGCCTATTGCCTTGGCCAGATGAATCAATCGAGTGGATAAGCCCAACCATTGTGCTTCCCGTAACACACCCGGATAGCGCCGGACCGATCGTCAATATCCCGAGAGATGAATGGACATGCGATTCGGTGAGGTTCGATTTACCTATGTGCCAAAATGAACCTAACGGCCAGTACTTTCGCAATCCGGATTACCCGTTCGAGCCGTTTTGCGTTCGAGTTTGCCCCGGTTATGGCGGTTACATGTTCCTTGCAAATGACATCACGCCATACAATCAATACAGAGTCCCAGTTGTTCGATTCGTACCGGGATGTGAAGGTTTGCCCGCGGCACATCCACGGATTGAACCAGGCGGTGAAACTGTTTTCTTATCATTTGACTTCTGGATTCTAGGAGTAGTATCTGCTGACAGAGGCTTCGCTGTCGCTGAATATCTGGATCATGCGCCTTGCGCAACGATTGACACGATGACGGCAGTTCGCGAAGGCCAAGCTGTTCGACTTAGTTGGACGACCTTGACCGAAAACGATCTTGATTCATTCGAGGTGTGGAAAGGCCTTTCCTACAATCCGCGACACATGGACTTGGTGGACGTTATTCCCGCGACTGGAGATCCGCAAGGATTCACCTATGAGTATGTAGATGACGGTCCAATCGCGCCGCAGCATCAAACATACGTGCTGGGCTTGGTTGACGCAGACTCGAGCCGTTACACTGTTTTTCGTGCGTACATTCCAGTTGACACGACCACAAATGTTGAGCCTCGAGAGGAGCTGCCGCAAGTATTGGGATTTGTTCGGAATTTCCCAAATCCCTTCAACGCCAGCACGCAAATCGAGTTCGATCTGCCCGCGAGTGGAGAGGTCATACTGAGTATCTTTGATATCACAGGCCGCCTCGTGACTACGCTGATTCACGAGTCGCTGCCGCTGGGCCGCCACACCGCCACGTTTGACGGCCACGATCTTGCCAGCGGCCTGTATTTCGCCCGCCTGCAAAACGGCGAGAATTTTTCGACACATAAGATGGTGCTGCTGAAATAGTTATCAGCACTGAATTCATGCAAGCCTTACCCATACTAACCGACACAACTCCCGCGTCGCCGCGCAAACCGGAGTGGCTGAAAATCAAAATCGGCCACACCAAGCAGTTTCATGGCGTGCGCGAATTGCTGCACGGACAAAAACTCTTTACCGTGTGCGAGGAGGCCGCCTGCCCGAATATGGCCGAGTGCTGGTCGCGCGGCACCGCCACGATTATGATCATGGGCGATATCTGCACCCGCTCGTGCGGCTTCTGCAATGTCAAAACCGGCAAACCGCTGCCGCTCGATCCGCATGAGCCGCGCCGCGTCGCCGAAGCGCTGCGTGAATTTGCATTGAAATACATCGTCATCACTTCGGTTGACCGGGATGAACTCGACGATTGCGGAGCCGGACATATCGCGGAAACCATCCGCCAGTGTAAAGAGTTATCACCTTCTACACGGCTGGAGGTGCTGGTCCCCGATTTCAAGGGCAAACACGAGTGCGTGGCCACAGTTTGCGAAGCCGGGCCGGCAGTGTACGCGCACAACATGGAAACCGTCGCGCGCTTGCATCTGCAAGTGCGTCCGCAAGCTAAATACTGGCGTTCGCTTGACACACTCGCGCGCGCCAAGCGTCACGGCATGGTCGTCAAGTCCGGCATCATGGTCGGCCTGGGCGAATCGCCGCACGAAGTGAAACAGGTCATGCGCGATTTGGCCGATGTCGGCTGCGATCTGTTGACCATCGGGCAATACATGCAGCCCTCGCGCCGCCATCTGCCCGTCATCGAGTACGTTCATCCCGAGCAATTCCAAGAGTACAAAGTGCTCGGTGAATCGCTCGGCCTGACACACGTCGAGAGCGGCCCGCTCGTCAGATCGAGCTACAAGGCCGAAACGCAGGAAGAACTCATGCGCTCCGGGAAGCTCGCAAGCGCATAGCGATGCGGGGCACCCGCAGCGGGTGCCGCCGCGAGTAGCACGTAAGCGCCTGACATTCCGGCCGGGTTGCGCAAGCTTAACCCGGCTCGGCGATGACCGCCTTCTGACTTTCAAATTTAGAATTTCTAATTTCATACTTTCTCACAGGAGACTCTCCCACCATGATCACTCTGTCCAACACGGCTCACACCAAAGTCAAGACCATCATGGATCAAGAACAAAAGGCCGATTGGAACCTGCGCATGGGCGTCCGCGGCGGCGGCTGCAGCGGCATGAACTATGTGCTCGGCTTTGACAACCAGCTTTCCGAAGATGATCAAGTCTTCGAGCAGGACGGCATCAAGCTCGTCTGCGATATGAAGAGCTATCTCTATCTGAACGGCACCGAGATTGACTACGAAGACGGCCTGAACGGCTCGGGCTTCGTGTTCAAGAATCCCAACGCCAAGCGCTCCTGCGGCTGCGGGCAAAGCTTTAGCGCTTGATGCGAGTGTAGCGGCTGCCCCTGTGGCTGCCGCACGAGTTAAGCCCCCCTCGGCGCGTCCCTGGGGGGCTATGATTTCCAATTATGCCCCCCAAATCCCAACACGACATTCCCGTCACCGAGGAGAATCTCTGGTTTCTCGAGCGCTACCTTAATGTGTTCGACTTTCTGGAACTTTTTCCTCTGGAATCCGTCTCAAAAGCAGACGGCTCGCCTGGCGCGCGGGTTAAACTTCAGACCGACTTGGGGTTCATAATAGAGTCGGATATTGATCGCGCGAAGATGCAGTTGCGCAACCGCTCGAAATTGCATGGATGGACACGCTTCACCTCGGAGCACTCGCTGCGCGTCGGCGACACGATTCGCATCACCCGCACCGGCGAATACACGCTTGATCTCACCTTGATACGTCAAACCTAACGATAGTACCTTGGAACTCATCAGATTTCCCCTCGATGACCTGCTCGGCGATGGCATGGTACGCGAAAGCGACTTCCGCCAGGCCCTGGTTTCCCACGATCTCGAACCATATCGCGACCAGCCCGTCATGATCCCCTGGATTCATGGCCGAGAGTTGCCCGTTTGGGTCTATCTCATGACTGTCGCCCGACTTGCGCCCGTTGTGGCCGTGCTCTCCTTTGGCGAACCGTGCAGCCCAGTCGTTCTGGCCCAAAACCGCCGCACCGGAGCGTCGTCAGAGTAAGTTCCTTGACAATCCACGCGGATTTTCATATCTTTGTATTTTATGAAGTAGGCCATAACATCGGCAGCCTCTCCAGAGGAAATTAGCTTTAAGATGAACAACGAGTTGCGGCATGGGAACGGGTACTGAGAGCATCTGGCAACTACTAAGCACGGCCTCGCCGTTCGCCAAATTCGTGCTCATGATTCTCATGGGCATGTCGCTGCTGTCGTGGACCATCATCCTCGACAAGGTGGTGATGTGGTGGAGGGTCAGGAAAGATTCCAAGGGTTTCCAAGGGTATAACTGGAAACACTTTGAGCCGCGCTCGCTGTTTGCCGATGCGCGTCGCTATGGTCAGGCCTTCCCCGCCCGCGCTTACATGTACGCCCACCGCGAGCTGTTCGACCGCGGGGTTCCAGATGACCTTGATGGTGAGTTGGTGGGCCGCGAATATGCCCGCGCCGCCGCGCACTATCTGAACCGCGCGGAACGCTTCCTGCCGTTCTTGGCTACCTGCTCTGCCGCCGCGCCATTTTTGGGCTTGCTGGGTACCGTCTGGGGAATCATCTCGGCTTTCCAGCGCATCGGCATCTGGGGCAATGCCTCCATCGCCGTCGTCGCGCCGGGTATCGCCGAAGCCCTCGTGGCGACCGCACTGGGCCTGTTCGTCGCGATTCCCGCGCTGATCGGTTATAACTTCTTTTCCAACTGGCTTCGCAAAGAGGCCGAGAAGGCGGAGGCCTTTGGTGAAGACTTGGTGTTCGCCGTGGATCGCCAGCTCGTTAGACGCAATGCCGTCACGGGACGCACCGCGACCGCCTAAGCCATGGGAGTCGGCGCAGGCAGTATTCCGCAGGAGCATCGCGGCGGTCACAAACGCAAGCTGCTGAAGGTTAACTATCAGCCGCTGGCGGATATTAATATTACTGCGCTCGTGGACGTCACGCTCGTCCTGCTGATCATTTTCATGGTCGCGGCGCCGATGCTGAAGAACTCCGTCGAAATCGCTGTGCCGCAAGCTTCGACCGCTGAATCCACCAGCGATGAAGGCATTACGATCACCATTAAGAAAGACGGCTCGATTCTGATTGATCAGACAAAAGTGGACGAATCGAGTTTTGACATCGCCTTTGAGCAAACCTACGGGAGTTCCAAAGAGCCGGTCTTCTTGCAAGCTGACAAAGAGGTGCCGTACCAGCGGGTCTTGCACGTTATTGATGTCCTGCGTCAAGTCGGCGTGACCGACGTCGGTCTTATCGCCGACCCGATGCAGTCGAAAACCAGCCGCCGGGGCTGACGAGGCGCAAGCATGCGCAAGTCGTTTATCGGTTCGATCGTTTTGCATGCGCTGTTCATCGTCGTGATGATCGTCGTCAGCTATGCCAAGACCGAAGTGCCCAAGGCGTTGCCTGAAGTCACCAAGGTCAAGCTGATTCGGCCCAAGCCCGCGCCGATTCAAGCGGTCAAGCCGTCTGAGGAGATGAAAGTCCCCGAGACACAGAAGCCGCTCGAAACTCCGAAGCCCAAGAAGACTGACAAAAAGGTTGAGAAGAAGGTCGAGGAGACGAAAGAGAAGAAGCCGCGCTCGACCGAGCCTGTTCCCAAAGAACTCAAGGGCGAAGCGGGCACGCTGAAGCTTCAGCAGGCTGGTTTTGATTACGATTTCTATCTCGCGCTGATTCAATCCAAAATCGAGCGCAACTTCCGTCCGCCGCCAGGTGTGCGCGCCGGAACCATGGCCACCGTCGGCTTTGTTATCATGCGTGACGGCACCGTGTCCGCCATCACCGTGGTGCAATCTTCCAACAATATCTTGATAGACCAGGCAGCCGAGCGCGCCGTGCGCGCCGCCGGGAAATTCCCGCCGCTGCCCAGTCAATACGAGCAGGGACAACTGGGAATCAATTTTGAGTTTGTCGTCAATCCGACCGCGCGTTCTTAGTCTGGTCCTTTTGCTTCTGCTGACTGCGTGTAGTGCGGTCGCGCAAATTACTCTGCGCACCGAAACCGCATCGGTCGGTCGACTCGAACTTGTTGTGTATCCCTTCACTCCCGACGGTGATGCGGCCTTTATCGGTGAACTGCCGGTGCAACTGTCTGATCTGGTTAAAGGCGACCTGACATACTCAGGATATTTCAACATCGTCAGCCCGTCTGATCTGCCGCCGGATACTACCGTGCAAGTCAAGCGCGTGGATGGCAAACTCGATTCGCTCGTGACGTTCTCAGGTTCAACCGCCGCGCGTGTGCGAGGTACCGTGTCGCTCGGCTGGGACATGGCCCGCGCGTCCATTGCGATTTTTCAGCCGCCGCTGCGTGAACCGATTCATCTGTCGGAGTTCTCCTTCAAGGCTGACAAGGCGCGCGATGCCGCTCACGACATCGCCGCGTGGATTACGCGCATGTTGACCGGCGAAGAAGGCGCGTTCACTTCGCAAGTCGTGTTCGTCGTCAAGACCGGCCAGAACAAAGACCTGTGGATGATGGACTGGGACGGCGCGAATGCTCATAGCCTGACGCGCGACCAGACGCTCAACATGTCGCCCACATGGTCACCCGACGGCAAGCACCTCTATTTCACATCGTTCCGTAACGGCGACGCCGATATCTACCGCTACGATCTTGCCAGCGGCAGCGTACGCCCTTTCGTGCAAACGCCGCGCACCGACAGCGCACCGAGTGTTTCCCCTGACGGACAGTGGGTGGCTTATGCGTCGAGCGAAAGCGGCAATTTTGAAGTCTATCGTGTTCATCCCGACGGTTCGGGAAAGACACAGTTGACTTTCAATGGCCGTGATGACACGTCGCCTTCGTGGTCACCTACCGCGCGTGAACTTGTCTTTACCTCCGACCGCAGCGGCAGCCCGCAAATTTACATCGTGGATTTTGAGGGCGTTGATACGCGGCGCCTAACCTTTGACGGCAACTACAACGAAACCGCACGCTGGTCACCGCGCGGCGACCTGATTGCCTGGTGCTCGCGCGAGAGCGATCTCTATCCTAAGTTTCAAGTCTTTACCGTCATGCCCAACGGCGGACGCGAACGCCGCTTGACCGAAGGCGGCAACAAGTTCGATTGCTCGTGGTCGCCCGACGGTATGAAGATCGTCTATACGTCACAGCAAGACGGAAAAACTTCTATCTGGACCATGAACTGGGATGGCAGCGGCGCGCGCCAACTCACGTTCGGCCTGGAAGCATCACAGCCTCAGTGGGGACCAGCGGTTCCCTTTACGACACCATAAACACACATACTCATAACTTTTTTGCTCTCAGGAGAGAACATGAAGTCGCAGAAACTTGGCCTGTTGGCACTGCTCACAATGCTCGCGTTAACGCTGGCCGTAGCCCCCGGCTGCAAGAAGAAAATGCCCAAAGAAGGCGACCGCCCGGAAGATGGCGGTAAGAAGATTGAAGAAGTCACCGGCGGTGAAGACAAGGACGGCACCACTGAAGACAAGATCAGCGAAATGGAACGCGACCTCGCGTTGATCAAGGTCGTCTATTTCGACTATGACAAATCTGAATTGCGCGCCGACGGCCGCGAAGCCGTGCGCAACAACGCCGACCTGCTCCGCAAGTGGCCCGATTGGAAAGTCACGCTCGAAGGTCATTGCGACGAGCGCGGCACCAACGAGTATAACCTCGCGCTCGGCGAACGCCGCGCCCGCGCCGCACAGCGTGCGCTCGAAGCCGAAGGCATCGCGTCCTCGCGCATCCGCACCATCAGCTACGGCGAAGAACGCCCGTCGGATCCCGGCCATACCGAGACCTCGTGGTCGCGCAACCGCCGCGCCGAATTCCGCGTTGACGTTCACTAAGCCGCAGTTACACTCGTGACTCGCCTCATTTTGGGGATCGCGCTGGCGGCGCTGCTCGCGCTGACCGGATGCGCCACACGCAAAGAGATCGTCGGCTTTCAGGACGACGCGCGTTACTTGCGCATCCGTGTGGATTCCATCGCGCACTCGCAATACAGTGTTCAAGAGCAGATGGACATGCTCGCAAACGATGTCCGCGATCTCCGCGCCAACACTGAATACGGTTCAACTGAAATGCAGGAGCGCGTCGAAACTCTGGCCGCCAGACTCGACGAAATTCTCACCAGACTCGACCGTTCGCTTGCTCCACTCGAAGAGTTTCTGCGGGGCGGCGGCAACAACGCTACAGGAACAGGCCCCGAGCCTGCGATGGGCGTGGATATCTACGACGCAGCGATGCAGGACTTAAGCCTTGGCAATTACGACTTGGCCGAAGTTGGCTTCCTGTCGTTCTTGTCGAAGAATCCCAAGTCTGAACTTGCCGACGATGCGCGTTATGGCTTGGCTGAGACATTCTACGCCCGCAAGCGCTACGAAGATGCCGCGGCCGAATACACCAAAGTTGTGGACATGGATCCGATGGGCTGGAAAGCGCCTGCCGCCATGCTCAAGCTTGGTCTTTCCTATCGCCAACTCTCGCGCGTGCAGGAAGCCCGCACGATCTGGAACCAGCTCGTGCGCGATTTCCCCAACAGCGAAGAAGCTAAGGTCGCAAAGCAGCGTCTGAGCGAAGCCGGCGGTTGATAAGAACTTTCTGAAACACTTTCGCCCCGTCCGCATTGGACGGGGCGATTTGCTCAATACCCTGCATGACTCCCAGTAATTCTACTACTGATCCGGCCGTAACACGCAAGCGCTTCATCGCGGTTGCGCTGATTGCGTTGATCGGCGTATTTATCTACGTCGTCTCGTCCGTGCTGCTCGGCGTCATCGGCGGATTCATTCTCTGGGCGATGTCACGTGGCCTATACGAGCGCCTGCTCAAATTCACGCGCGGCCGCACCTCGCTCGCCGCTCTGTTGGCTGTGCTAACTCTGCTCGTGCTGGTCGTCGCACCCATTGCCACCGTGCTGTCACTGATGGTCAATGACGCCGTCAACCTGACCGAAAAAGGCATCGCCTTCTTCGACCAAATGAAACCGCAAATCGAGCGCTTCGTCGAGCGCTTCACCTCTGGTGAAACACCCTCAGTTTTCGGTTATCAGTTCGATCCCGCCGTCCTGATGGACAAGCTCGAAGAATTTTCCGGCACCGCCGCGCAGTATCTTGTTGAGGCGATGCAACGCACGGCCGGAGGTATCGCCAGCGCCATGCTGCAAATTTTCGTGATGCTCTACACGCTCTTCTTCTGTTACACCGACGGCCACCGCTTCTTCGAATGGCTCAAGCGCATCCTTCCCCTTGACCCGCACGAAACCGACAAACTGTTTCACAACTTCTTCAACACTTCGATTACATCACTCAAGGCGCTCGGCATTATCGGCACTGTGCAGGGAATTCTCGGCGGATTGGGCATGTGGATATGCGGCATTCCGTCGCCGTTCTTCTTCACTGTATTGCTTATCTTTTCAACAGTCATTCCCGTCGTCGGCGCGCAAATCATTCTGATTCCTGCGTCGCTGTTCTTGATGCTCACCGGTGAGGTCTGGTGGGGAGTTGGACTGCTGTTGTGGGGGACCGTTGCCATTGCCAACGTGGACAATTTGTTGCGACCCTATCTCGTGGGCCGTGCGGTCGAACTGCACGAGTTGATCGTCTTCCTCACGACCATCGGTGGCATAGCCGTCTTTGGATTCTGGGGATTCTTGGTTGGCCCGGTCATCGCCGGACTCTTGAAGGCTGTCGCGGAATTCTACATCGAATCCAACGCGCCGCCTGTCGCAAACTCGGAATAGTAAGAATCAAAACGCCCGGCTCATCACCGGGCGTTTTCTATGCTCATTTGCGCGTTCTATACCGCGAACCGCTCAGGCGGAATTGCGCCGCCTGAGACGATCAGTTTGATGGCCTCATCCACTGAAATGTCCAGCTTCACCGTGCTTGACTCGGAGAGAATGAACATCAGCCCCTGTGTCGGCGCCGGAGCCAGCGGCACGAACACATGCAGCATCTTTTCGCCTGCGACGATGGTGCTTTCGGAGGTTACGAAGCCGATCATGTAGGTCTGTTCATTCGGATATTTCACGGCGACCACACCGCGGAAGCTTGACTTCTCACCGAAGAAAACTTGGATGAACTTGCGCACCGCGTCATAAATTTCGCGTACCACCGGCACACGGCTGAGAAGTGCATCCAGCAATCGCAGCATCCGCTTGCCCAACACTCGGTTCACAATCACGCCGATCAGCGCAATCAATATCACCGTCGCGATGAACGCAGTGAAGTCTGAAATGTATCGTGCAGCAGTGGATTCCGGATCCAACTCGAAACTTGATTCCAAGACTTTCAGCACTACCGGTGACAACATGCCACCTAACAACCGAATAACCAGCAGGATAATATAGCTCGTCAGCCACAGCGGCGCGAGCACGAGCAAGCCCGTGAAAAACGCGCGCCGAAAGCGCGACATCATGCTCGGTTTAGGTGCGTTTTGAATTTGCATGCCTGAAACAAAACCGCCCGCTTTTCGCGGGCGGCTTCAATTTATTGATCCACCGCCGAATCGGCAGGCTCGGGAACAACCTTCCACAAGAACTCATTCTCGCCGACCAGCCCGTAGCGCCGCGCAGCCAATTCCAACGCTTGCTCGTCGCCGCGCTGAACTGCCGCAAGATATGTCGCCAGTTCCTGCTTGTGCAACTCGCGCTCGGAGATTACCAACTGCTGATCGGCATAGGTCGCACGCAACGCGTTGGCGTCACGCACACCGCCTTCACCGAAATAGTACCACAATCCGAAGGCGAGCGTGCCCGCGCCAGCAATGGAGTACCCGGTGATGCGTGCGATTTTGCGCCAGTCGGCCATCTTCGTTACTTCCACATCGCGCCGAAGAACAGAGCCTCGTCACCGAGGTCATCTTCGATGCGCAACAGTTGATTGTATTTCGCCATACGGTCCGTACGCGACGCGCTGCCCGTCTTGATCATCCCGCAGCCACACGCCACTGCCAAGTCGGCAATCGTCGTATCTTCGCTTTCGCCCGAACGGTGCGATACCATCTGCGTATAAGCATGACGGCGCGCCAAGTCAATCGTGTCGAGAGTTTCGGACAGCGAGCCAACCTGGTTGAGCTTAATCAGAATCGAATTCGCCACGCCCTGCTGAATACCCTTTTGCAGAATCGGCGCTTGCGTCACAAAAAGATCGTCGCCCACCAACTGCACCTGCTTGCCCAGCACCTTCGTTAGATGCTTCCAACCGTCCCAATCGCTCTCGCCCAGGCCGTCTTCAATCGAGATGATCGGATAGTCTTTGCACAGCGCCGCGTAGTAATCCGTCATCTCTTGCGCACTGAGCATCTTGCCTTCACAAGCAAGATTGTACTTGCCCGCCTTGCGGTCATGAAACTCTGAGGCTGCGCAATCCAACGCCACGGCGATATGCTCGCCCGGCTTGTAACCCGCCGCGTCAATCGCCGACAGAATTGCATCAAGCGCCTCACGATGGGACTGCAAGCCCGGCGCAAAGCCGCCTTCGTCACCCACGTTGGTCGAGTGACCCTTCTTCTTCAGCACCTTTTTGAGGTGATGAAAGGTCTCGACTCCGGCACGCAGTGCTTCGCTGAATGTCTCAAAGCCGCGCGGGACAATCATGAACTCTTGGAAATCGAGCGGATTGTCCGCATGCGCGCCGCCGTTGATCACGTTCATGAACGGCACCGGCAGAATCTTCGCTCCGACTCCACCGAGATACTTATAGAGCGGCAAATTCACCGAATCCGCCGCCGCGCGGGCATTGGCCATGCTCACGGCCAGAATCGCGTTCGCGCCGAGCTTGCTCTTGTTCTCCGTGCCGTCCATCTCCAGCATCACCGCGTCAACTTCTTCCTGATAGACCGCGTCCATGCCGATCAGCTCTTCGGCGATCTTTTCGTTGACATGCGCCACGGCGTCCAAAACGCCCTTGCCGAGGTAACGGTTCTCGTCACCGTCGCGCAATTCCAGCGCCTCACGCTCGCCCGTCGAAGCGCCCGAAGGCACAATCGCCCGGCCAAACGCGCCATCTTCCAACACCACCTCGACTTCTACCGTCGGATTGCCGCGAGAATCTAATACCTCGCGCGCGTAAATACTGGCTATTTCTGACATGTTTCTATGGGGAATTTCTGGGAGGATCAATGAAATATACGAACTCCGCAAGGCAAGCGCAAGGAGCCTATTGCGCCGGGTCGTCGGTCTCCTCAACGGGCTCGGTTTCGTGGTCGCCACCCAAAATGGACTCATAAACTTCCAGCGCCCGCGCCAAAAACTCCTCCGGGACCTGAATCCGCCAGGCCTTTCCCAGGGTATCCGTGCCCGTCACCACCCCCAGACCTCCGCTGGCCAGGTCGGTCTTGACGAGATTCGGAATCCCCTCGCTGTCCAATACCTCTGTGACCATCGCCACCCATACCCCGCCATTCAAAGGCGGCAATGAAACCCACTTTGCAAACGACTTCACGTCTGAACTCATGGCTGTTCCTCCTCTGTATCGTCCGCCTGCCGAAAATAGAAGTACCGCTCCATCAGTTTCTGATAGTCCGAGAACTCCTGCGATTCAGGAGTCTTGGCCCGCACCTGGGCAAACGCATTCATGCGGCTGTCCAACTCATCCAAGTAGTGCAGCGCCAGCGCTTCCAATGTCATGGGTTTGACCGGCGAACCCTTTTGACCGTCTCCTTGGTGGGAAAGGATGATGTGCAACAGTTGCTTGCGTAATTCGTCCGGGAAGCCTTCAATCTCGCGAATCCGCTCTTCAATCAGCAGCACGCCTTGCGTAATGTGCCCTAACAGCCGCCCTTCGCTCGTGTAATCCAGCACCGGCTCCCAGCGCAACTCATAGGCCTTGCCAATATCGTGCAGCAGCGTGCCCGCGAGAAATAAATCGCGATGCAACTGCGGATAGTGCCCCGCCACCGCATCGGCCAGCTTTACCATCGAGAGCGTGTGCTCCGCCAATCCGCCAATCGTCGCATGATGCCATGCCTTGCCGCCCGGCGCGTCGAGAAATCTCTTGCGCAGTGACATGTCATCAAATAGCTTCTCCAGCAACGCCCGCAAGTGCGGCTGCTTCAGGGATTCAATCCACTCCACCAACTGCTGGTTCGCCTGCGTCGCCGACAAAGCCGAGTGCGGTAAGAACGCGCGGAGGTCAGAAACCTCCTGCTCCGTCGCTTTGCGCAGCGAGTGAATCGTGACACTGGGCTGGTTGTTGAAGTGGTCAATACGTCCATCCACATAGACCGCATCGCCCGCCCGCAAATGCTCCAATGCGTCCGCGAAATTCTCCCACATTTTGCCGTCAAGTTTGCCCGTGCTGTCCGTCAGCTCGACATGCAGATACGGCTCGCCGTTGCGCTTGGGCTTGGCTTCAATCCGCGTCAGCAAATAGAAACCCTGCAAGAGGTCATTCGCGGCGTATTCGCGCACCGCGCGCAATTCAGGTGTAGTTGCTAAGGTGACGGTCATTGCACCTCCGCCAGCCGCTTGTCCAGCAAGTCGAATACTTCCTGCGGCTGCTTCGTGTCGCGGCCAATCACATGCGCGATCATCAGCTCATATTTCGCCATGCCGCGCTTGTTCGAGGCTTCCAACGCGTCCTCAATCGTGCTCGCCCACTGAATATAAACATCCGCCAGCGTGTAATGCGCCCAACCCTGCCGGTATTCCGAACGGTCGCCCGTCATCTCTTCCCATTCTGTCCAGTGCGTCAGTGCCGCTTGCCCCTGCTCGACCGCATCATCAAAATTGTGCAAGGCCGCCAATGTCCCCGCTAAATTATTCGCGCTCGTCGCCTGTGCCCGCGCACGCGCCACTGCATCCGTAATCTGCGCCGCAATTCCCGCACTCTGCCGCAACACGCGCTCCGATTCCGGCCAATCCTGCAAGTTGTAGCAATCCACATCAATACTGATCAGACAATCGTGCTCTTCTTCAGCCGAGCCAAACCGCTGCGCCAAGTCCAGAGCTTCATAATGCAGCTTCCGCGAGCCATCAAAATCTCTTTGCTCGCGCAGCACCGCCCCTTGCTTGCGCATGACCCGTGATTCCAATCGTCCGCGTTCTTGCTCATCGGCAATCTCAGCGCACTTTGCCCGCGCACGATGCAAACACGCGTCCGCTGAATCAAGCTTGCCCAGTCCCAAATAGGCCACACCGCGCAGATAATCGTTCCACACAAAATCCTGCGGAATCTTCAAATCCACCGACAACAAAACGAGCGCTTCATTGAAGCGCTCGTCGTCAATAGCCTTTTGTGCCCGCTGTGCCCACGGGTGCCCGCTGATCACTCCTTCAGGGCGCGCGGCGAATGCCGCCGCCGAAAGCACCAGGAACAGAATGCACCGTGACAGCATTAAGCCGCGCATGGATCCGAATTACATCCGGTAGCTGACCGTGAACAACGCCTGCGAGCTGCGAATCGTTTCCTTCAGCCCGTTCGTCACTTCTTCAGTATAGCCCGTACTGCGCCACGTCGCATCCAGCATCACGCTGCGGTCAATCAGTACTCCCATGCCAAGCGAGAGCACGCTCTTGTCGGCGTCTTCCCCTGCATCCTTGAAATTCGATGGATCGAGGCTGTAACCCGCGCGCGCGCGCAGGCCGTACATCGGAAAGAGATACTCACCGCCCAATGACAACCGCGTCGTGCTCTTGTAGGTGTCCCGAATTTGCCGGTTGGCTTCGGCCCGCGTCACACCGGAGTACGGCGTGCCGTCACGAAATTCGAGCGACTTCCAATCGCGGTACTCCAAATCCGCCGCGACCATCCAACGGCCCGGCGAAACGCTTGCGCCTAATCTCCATATCCACGGGAACGACATGTTGTAGTCGTAATAGCCGCTTTCTTCGTCAAAATTCCAATCTTCTTGAAGCTTCATCGAAAACGGCGTCGAAGTCGCCGCACCAATACGCACCATCCGGCCTGGACGGTACATACCGCCCAAGTTGAAATTCCATCCACCCAAATCCGTGAAAATGCTCTGCTCGGTACGAAATGTCGAACCGCTTTCGGAATACTCACCTAACAGCGAGTAATCATCTGAACCAGTCCAATAGTTCAATGCGACACCCGCCGACAGATTTGGAGAAATATCCACCGCCGTGCCGAATGACCATTGTCCCAACCGGCCGCTTTCGAGTTCGTCGAAACTGTCCCAGTCGCTTCCCGCTTCACCGCTCGTTACTTGGGCGCGGCGGTCAAAATCCACGACCTGAGAATAGCCGAACGCGAGACTCAACGCGCCCTGATACACCGGCACGGGAAACACCACGCCGATATTGTTCAGCCGCATCGCGTCCGTCTTGCCTTCCATCGCGCGGCCAAAGTAGCTCGCATCATTGCTATAGCCCGTGCGCAGCAAGGTGCCCTGCACTTCGATACGCTTGACCTGTGCAAGTCCCGCCGGATTCCACCAGATCGCCGAATAGTCATCCGCGATTCCGGTGTAGGTTCCACCCATGCCCAACGCGCGCGCGCCCGAACCGAGATGCTGGCCGCTCGTCAAGAGCAGCCGCTCAGGAATATCGTCCTGCGCAAATACCTGCGCCACCAAAAGTGCTGTGAGTAATATGGATATGCGAATCATTGCTGTTGTTGTTGCTTAACCACCACCGACGCATCTAACAATGTGAGCCTACGCGCCAGCGGCAATGGGTCCAGCGTCCACGCTGGTTAACGTCTGCGCTTTCCGTTGCGCTTCTGCGAATGATCTTCCGCCGGAGCAGGCTGCGGCGCGGGAGGATTCTTCACCGCCGGATCAGGTTGTTTCGCCGGTGGCGGAGTCGGATTACCCGGCGTCGTTGGTGCAGGCGCGTAAGTAGCACCACCACCGCTGTAACCACCGCCGCCAATATTCGGTGCCTGTGGATTCACTTCGCTCGAACGACGGCCTGGCCGTTGTGACGGCGGTTCACCCGGTGCGCCCGGCGTGCCCGGCCCATACCACCAAGGATTGCGATTATTCCAATCGTGCCACCACGGACGCGAGTAGTAATCGTAATAGCCGTAGTACGACCAATAATAATTCGGCGAGAAGCGGTCGAAGTCAAAACCCCAACGCGTGTATCCGCGCGGGCGGCCCCACTGTGACCAACCGTAGTAATCGTAGTTACCGTAATCCGGATAGCTATCCGCGACCTCAGGCTTTGTCAACGTCGTATCTATCGCCGTGGAATCATAACGATTGTACAGCGACTGCGACGAAAACGGGCCGGCGTCTTCCATACCGGGACGGTAGAGTTTCGTATAGCAGCCCGTGGAGGTGATCACTAATCCCAGGGCCGCGGCAAGAAGCAGAATGCGGGCTTTCATGTGCATCCTCTATGAATCAATTGGGCACGACGCCGGTGAATTTCACCGGTCCGTCGGCGCGTTCAAACTTGACAAACAAATAAGCGTAAGTCTCGGCGAAGCAAACTTCACGCGAGGGATCGAGCGGTTGGTTCCGCAACTCGATTTCTGTTACGTTTCCCTCACGCTGAACGGACGCCACACGCTCGGAATAATCCACACAACCGTAACTCTCCAACCCCCAGAACATCGCGGCCACGGTCTGCGTCTCAAAATCCACATACGGCACTTCAAATACGCAGCCTTGGCTGCACTCGGGATGATCCGCCCAGAACGCCGACCACTGTTCCCAACTGCGGTACACCATCACATCCGGATCACTCACGCGCAACTGCGAAGACGTCGTCACCTCTTCATAGCTCAACGGCTGACCCGGATCAACAGTCTCGTTGTCCCGGTCGCACGCCGCGAAGAACACGGCAACAGCAATAATGAGGACAAATCTGTAAACGTTCACGAGACCTCCAAACGTCACGCGATAGCGGACATGTGCCCCGCTTACAAGCGGGTTATTTTTTCTCCATCAGGATCGTCATCACGGCCTTCTGCGCGTGCAGACGGTTCTCGGCTTGATCAAACACCATGCTGTGCGAGCCATCCATCACGCCGTCAGTAATTTCTTTGCCGCGCTCGGCGGGCAAACAGTGCAAAACGATGCAATTCTTGTCAGCGTGCGACACCAACTGCTCATTCACCTGAAACGGACGCAACTTCCGCGCCTTCTCGTCGGCCTGATCCTTCTGGCCCATCGAGGCCCACACGTCCGTGTAAATCACATGCGCACCGGCCACGGCCTTCACCGGATCATGCTCAATCTTGACGACCGAATTGCCCAGCTTGTTGGTCGCTTCAATCAGCTTCATGTCCGGCAGCGTATCGTTCGCCGTGCCCACCACCAACTCGAAATTCAACCGCTGTGCAAGCTCAATCAGACTGTTCGTGATGTTGTTACCGTCGCCGACATAAGTCAACTTGAAATCGTCGTAGCGGCCCAGCTTCTCATACACCGTCTGAATATCTGCCATAATCTGGCACGGGTGCGAGTAGTCCGTCAAACCGTTGATGACCGGAATGTCGGCATGCAGCGCCAGATCTTCCACATCCTTATGGCTAAACGTGCGGATCATGATGCCGCCCAGATAGCGCGACAGCACTTTCGCGGCGTCGGCAATCGTTTCGCGCTTGCCGAGTTCGATCTCCTTGTCCGTGATGTAAATCACGTTGCCGCCCAGTTCCGCGATGCCCACTTCAAAGGAAATCCGCGTGCGTAAACTCGGCTTGTGGAAGATCAGTCCCCACGTCTGGCCGGACAACGGCTGGACATGTTCGTGGCGGTTCCGGCGCTCTTTTAACTCACTGGCAAGAGCAATAGTTTCGATGACCTCGTCGCGGTTGAAGTCAAGGATGGATATGAAATCTCGGTGCTGTCGCATGGAAGGATGTTCTGTTTAGTTTCGCAACCGAACCAACAATTATTTCAAAAACACCAGCTTCTGTGAGCCGATGGCGCGGTCGCCTGCCCGCATTTGCAGGTAGTACTGACCGCTCGATAATTCACCGCCGCCATTGGACCTGCCGTTCCAGCGCAGTTCAAAGTGCCCGGCGGTCTGCGGATATTCCACCGTGGACCAGACCAACTGCCCCAGAACATTGTGAATCGTGAATTGTACCGGCCCCGCTGACGGAGTTTCATAGACTATCGTCGTCGAGGGGTTGAAGGGATTCGGATAGGCCGAGCTCAAGCGGTATTCCCATGGATAGGGCAGCGGCTGCGGCGGTGAATCCAGATCAATGCCACCCAGCACCTTGATGTTGTCAAAGTGAATCCCCAAATCACCCAGCGTCGCATCGCTCTTCAGGCGGAACCGCAGATAAATGTTATACCCCGACCACGGACTCAGATCGCACCACACGCGGTGCCACGGCTTTTCCAAAAAGCTGAATCCGCGCACCAACTGCCAATTGTTGCCGTCAAACGATGCCTCGACGATGAAACTGTCGGAAGGCATATCCAACCGTCCACGCATGTCAAACTGCAAATGAAACGCGTTGCCGTTCGTCAGGTTGATGGTGTTATTGCACGTGAACGTCGCGTTAAGATTGTTCGGATAGTTCTCACGGTAACCCGATCCATTTGTATGGACACCATTGCCATAGTTCGTCGAAGAGGTGTCCTGCGCCAATCGCCAACCCGTGTCATAACCCGAAGCCGTCCAATTTCCAATGCCCTGACTGAAATTCTCTTCAAACCGCACTGTCCCAGTCGGTAGCGTGAACATGAAGCTCGTGTCGGTATGGTGGTAGAAATGGTACCAACGCGCGACTCGATTCGCTTCCTGCGGTTGCACATGCACATGCGTTACGCCGAGCGGCTTTGAGAGATTCGTTGTGCCGTTCACGTCATACACCGCCGGGAAACCGTTGTCAATAAACACCGTCGCAGGAGTCTGCTGTCCGCCTTCGTTGACGACATCGAAAGTCAAGTCATACCACGGCAGCGGCTGCAGCGACAACTCCATGATTTCAGTCCCACTTCCCGGACTGATAATCGCCGTCGCCGTATCATTCACGAATCCTTCTTTGCGCGCCAGCACCGTTGCCTGGCCCGGCGGGGGCAGGAATGTCGCCCGGCCAAACTCTTCATTCGTGTACCACGGATTCAGAATCGGCGACCACGTATCGAGCATCCGGTACTCCGTCGAAATCGGCGCCTGCGTGTCTGACCGCTTTGTGTATATCGCCAGAGGAGCACCTTGCTCTTGCATGTCGTTCTGATTGTACGGGTAATTGATCTGACGGCGCAGGAGCCACTCCATTGGCGGCAACAGCGTCGTAATCAATCCCGGCAAATGCGGCGGCGGGGCCGTCGAGTCGCACGTCGGTTGAATGTCAATGCGTGGACTCGATTCGGTCAGAATCTGCAGCGTACCTAAATTCCGATAGAACCAGTCGTGCAGCGCACCGTTGCGCGTGCCTCCGATGACTTCAAGATACGGCTGGTTACCCGGGTATTTGATGGTCTTCAAGACGTAGGCGCGATTGACGATGCCAATTGCCGTGCAGTCCGGCGCGAACTTCGCGTTGCCGTCCACACCCCACTGCCACGCCACGATACAGCGCTCGGAGACATTACCCGAGCGCGAGGAATGCCAGACAATTGAAACCGTCGGCTTGATCTGCATGGCAAAGTCGCGCACCGCCCGCGATTCCGGCTCAGAAAATGGCGCAGGTCCACGGTAATAGTCGAAAGGCTCTACGTTCTCACGCACAAACAGCGTGTCGCCGAAAATCCAGTTGATGTCAAAATTGCGGTTGAGGTCCACTCCGCACGAATCTTCGCCCATTCCCTGCACCACGACACAAGAATCCAAATGCAATTCCGGTGGGATATACCCATTCTTGCGCCAGTACCTGTCCAGCCCCAGCGAAAGCACTTCCAATCCGTCCGGATTCATCGTCGGAATGATGTAAGTCTGCGTCTGATTGCGAATAGTTCGATAGGGATCCTGATTCGTCACCAGCTTCTGCATGAGCTTAATCGTCGCCTCCATACCCGCCACCTCTTCGGCGTGAATATGCGCGATGATCAAGCTCACAGGCTCGTCTTCAAACGTGGCCACGTTATCCGATATCTTCACGGCATAGATCGGAAACTGATGATTCAACATCTCCCCGCGCGAATGCCCGATCGAGTCCACCTGCACAAATTGCGGAAAATCGGCCTGCAGATCGAAAATGAAATCATACAGTTCGTCCGTCGTGTGATAACAGCTATCCATCGGCTGCGCCCACAAACCGCCGGCGAACACCAAAACCAGAATGCTACTCAGGATGCTGCGCATGTTGCGGAACCCTCGCTAATATATGAAACCAAAAAGTTCCCCCGCCGGAGAACCCGGCGGGGGAAATCTGGTTGCTATCTCACCAACTGCATCTTCTTCACCGTCTGGAAACTCGGCGTCTCAAGACGGTAGAAATACACACCCGACGACAGCGCCGAAGCGTCAAAAGTCACTTCGTATGTGCCCGCGTGCATCACTTCGTCAATCAGCGTCTGAACTTCCTGACCGAGCGTGTTGAACACCGCGATCTTTACGTCTTCCGTCGCCGGAATCGTGAAGCGGAACTCGGTCGAAGGATTGAACGGATTCGGATAGTTCTGCGTCAACATGTACTCACGCGGCAGCGGCGTCGGCAATTCGCGCACGCCCACCGTGAAGTCATTGAGCCAGTTGCCCCAGATATTCTGCAACGGCTCCTTGCCCGATGAACGCCAGTCCACCCACACGCCCATCGTGCCGCCATGATAGTCGTGCGCCAAGGCCGGCTGATTCTGGTTCTGATACTCACTAACCATGCTGCCGCCATTGGCTTCAGTGTCCGACATCGTGCCCCAATGAGGATCGGGAATCGTTGAACCCGGCGTCAGATGCACGCCGTAAATATCCGAGTACGGATTCGCGCGGCCGTCTTCCCACGCCACGTACAAACCATCGCCCCACTCCACCAGCAACTGCTGGTCAGATTGGTCACCCGGCTGTACACAGAACGGCTTGCCCGACAACGGCGTCCACAACCGCGTGCCCGCCGCCGAAAGCTTCTGACCATACAAGTCAAGGTTGCCACCGGGATTGGCAGCCGAGCGGAAATCTTGCCAGACTACGAACACATTGTGCTGCGAGTCCACGGCCATGCGCGGAATCTTCTGATCGAGCGGATGGTTTACGACCAGCATGCCGTTGTTCGTCCATTGCGGCTCGCCGCTGGCGTTCAACTTCTGCGCATAAACGTCCTTGGCGTCCAACTGGTTGCGCGTATCCGACCAAGCAACGTACACGCCGCCTTCGCCGTCCGCCACAATTGACGCTTCCGTCTGCTCCCGCGGCGAAGAACTCACCGCGCCCTGCCACGCCACCGTGCCGTCGCCGCAAACCTTCGCACCCAAAATGTCATACGCGCCAAAGTCGCCCGTCTGCCAGACCGCCCACACGCAGCCGTTGCCGTCGGCGGCAATGCCCTGCAACACGTCGTCAACGGTCACATTATTCGAAACCAGCACCGGCGATGACCACAGCGGTTCGCAGCCGCGGCCCATACGCATGACATACACGTCTAACTGAAAGCTCGGATCAAAACCAGACCAAACCACATAGCAGCCGCCTTGACCGTCCGGCGCAATCTGCGCATCCTGCTGGTCCACGCTCGAAGCCGACACCAGCGCACCCGCCTGGTCACAGCGCAAAACACCGTCCGAACTCACCTGCTGCAAACGAATCTGCTTCACACCTTCGGCCAAATTCTCAAATGAACAGTAGAAACCGTTGTTGTCGTCCGTGCACACAAACGGCTTGCTCTGGTCAAACCGCGTGCCCGCGACACTCACAGGAGCAATCGGAGCGCCGTTGACAGGAATCGCGTCAATCGTCTTGTGATACGTCGTGTCGAGAATCTGGTAGTAAACCTGCTTACCGAAGTTCACGCCGCGGTTGTCTTCCCAGACATACGCCACGTTGCCCCAGAACATATGCACGTTCATCGGGCTCGTCGCGTCGCCGTCCAAACCGAAAATCACTTCTTGCGTCCGCTCCACGGAGCAATTGGTAATGTCCATCTGCGCCACACTCAACGTGCGCGAGCCGCGGTAGAAGTCGGCATACACCACAAACACATCCGTGCCGTTGCCGCTCATGCGCAGCAGCGCTTCCTGTTGCTGGTTGGAAGCCACTCTTACCAATTGGCCGCACTCGCCGCAGACATGTTGACCGCTGGAGTTCAGGTGCGCTGCATAAGTATCATACTGCAAAATATTGCCCGGATCCTCGCGCGTGTCGTCCCAGACGTACAAGCCGCCACCCTGCAAATCGGAAGTCAAACGGCTGTTGTCGCGCGTCGAGCCCAAACCTTGACCGGCCGCGTCACCGCAAACTTTGACACCATCGGCCGTCCACGCATGCGTGCCGTTCGCCAGCGTCTTCTGAGCGTAAACCTCTTCCACCGAACCGTTCACCCGCACGTCCTGCCAGCACGTCAGCACGCCGTTCTGCGATCCACCGCTGAAACTCGGCGCAATGCGCGCGCCGCGCTGATCGTCCGTCGCCGTGCACAACGATATACCGTCGGCAGTCCATTGCGCATTGCCCGCACCGTTAAAGCGCTGCATGTAAAGATCGTTCGACGAGCCGTTGCGCTCGTCCTGCCACACGAAGTACGCTCCACCCGTCGCATAGTCCGGACAAAGCTTCAGACCCAACTGACGACCCGCAAACCCACATACTTGTCGTCCGCCAACGCCGCCCCACGGCAACTGGCGGTCCGCAGTGATTTTCGCCGCATAAAGATTCGCATTGGTCACATCGCGCGTGTCATTCCATCCAACAATCAGGCCGCCCTGACCGTCCGTGTCAGCCGTAATACCGGACTGAATGCCCTGACTCTCTGTTACGCCAAGGCGCTCATTCCATGCCCGCGCGCCGGACGAGTTGATGCGCATCGCATAGATATCCGCGATGTCGCCGTGCTGGTTCGATTCCCATGCGACGATCGCGCCGCCCGAGCCGTCGCTCGCGCCTCGCAGAGTCGTCTCGTTAATCATCGCATTTCCCGGGCGCACAAACGTATCCACGATCGCGCCTTCCGGAGTCCACAGCTTGTTGCCGCTGAGATCCAATTTCTGCGCAAACACGTCACCCGTACTGTCAAACCGGAAATCAATCCAGGCGACAATGAATCCACCTTGAGTCGGAATCGGTTCCGGATCCTCTTGGCGGAACGGGTAGTTCACTACTTGCACCGGCCAACCCGGCGCAAGATCACCGTCCGGCTCAATCAACTGCGCATAGACGTCGCGGTCGCCCGTGCGCGTGTCCGACCACACCATCAGAGTGTAACCGTCGTCCGAACGAATCGCTGCACGCTGCCATTCGATGTGATGTCCTTGGCGGATCGGCTCGCCCGGAGGACCCCAATTTCGCGGGTCAACCGCATAGCTCGCCGTACTCCACAGCAATCCGACCGTGCCGAGTAGCAGTGCAATGTACCTCCAGTGAGAGGCGGTGCTGGGCTGTTTCATCTGTCAAGACTCCTCGTTCTAAACCAAAGGGACCGAAAAAACAATAACTTAGAAAATTCCGTTCTATCCATTTACAGTCTGTAAACTTAAGCATTCCACACCCGAGTTGCAAGTAAATGCCTGTCAAACGAGATTTTACGATTCTTCATCATTGTAAATTGTTCTTCAATTCACAAGCCGAGTCCGACGCTGGAGAATTGCCGCAAATCTGACTATATTGTCCCGTCCAAACAAGGTCAATCCATGCGTTTCTTCTTTATTGCCTTCTTGTGTGCTTTCTGCCTGCAGGCCCGCGCCGAAGAACAGGTCATCCGCACCACCGAAATCCCGGCCGCACCCCTGCAATGCTGGCGCGCTCTCTGCGAGGACTGGATATTTCTCCAGTGGAGCGATGCCCAAACCGCATCCTTCGGCGGCGCGCCCGAACTGACTTGGCGTGTGCAGTATGATGTCGATCATATCGAAGAAGGCGTCATGCGTGTCATGGATCCGGGAAAAGTGCTCGAGTATTCATACTTTTCCAATTTCGGCACAGAGTCCATCCGCTTCGAGTTCACTCCCACCGAAACCGGCACCAAAGTCCGCCTGCTGAACATCATCCCTGCCGATGATGTCAAAGGCTTCACGGCCGCTGACGGCGCGGGACGCAAATGGGAAATCCGCTTGCACAATCTCAAGCGCTTTCTCTCCACGCGGCCCAATTCATACTATGTCGGGCCACCGACGCAAAATCCCTATCCTGCAGTCTTGCTCTTGCATGACCGCTTCGGACTCACCAAGACCGTGCGCGATTTCGCGGACTCGCTCGCCACACGCGGCTACCGTGTGCTTGCCGTTGATATGTTCCGCGGTGACCGCACTTCCGACATGGCGCAGGCTCGTGACTTTGTCAATCTCGTCAACCGCAATGATGCCCTGATGGCCATTGGTCAAGGCTGGCGTTTTCTTATCGGCGACTCGGCCGTGAACTCCAGCAAGGTCGGCGTCGTCGGCATCGGCTTCGGCGGCGAAATGGCATTGGCTGCGCTCGCGTCGCAACCCGCCTTGCGTGCCGCCGCTGCATGGTATCCCGACAATGTTCCTGCCGATTCACTCTTGCTGCGGATCGCTGCGCCGGTCTTGATGCTGCATGCTGCGCCTGCCGCCGACAAGCCTACGATGCAGGCTGAAGCGATGACCAAACGACTCGTGCAGCAAGGTGTGCGCGCCGAGTCCCTACTCGTACGCGGTGACATCGGTTTCGCTGAACCCGCCAACGGCGCAGCATACAGCGGAGTCGCTTATGCCGAAGCCTTCCGCGCCACCATGAGTTTCCTTGATCGAAGATTGAAATTGTAGATTGCTTTCGTAGATTGTTGTCAGCACTGCCAGCTGAAATGCAGATAGCCCGCTCATTCGAGCGGGCTATTCACTTTATCGGGCCATGCGCCAGCGACAATGGGTCCAGCGTTCACGCTGGCGCTGGTTAGTCCACCTTCTTCATTCCTAAATTCGCGCGCATGAAGTCGTACATCGCGTTATAGGCCTTCAGCTTGTTTTCACGCCGCCTGAGGCCGTGACCCTCGTCTTCAAAGATGAGATACTCCACTTCCTTTCCGTTTTTGCGCGCCGCTTCCACAATCTGGTCGGATTCCGCGACTTTCACCCGCGGATCATTGCGCCCCTGTACAATCAGCAAAGGTCGCACAATCCGGTCGGAAAAATATAGCGGCGACTGCTGGTACATCCGCGCGCTGTCCGCGGGATTCGAGGGATCGCCAATCTCCGTGTGCAAATACTTGATGTACGGCTTCCAATAGGACGGCACCGACTCCATCAGCGTAAACAGACTCGATGGCCCCACCCAGTCCAAACCCAGCGCGAATTCCTCCGGCGCAAACGTTAGCGCCGCCAGCACCATGTACCCGCCGTACGATCCGCCCCAAATCACTGCGCGTGACGTATCCGCTTCGGCATAAGCGTCTGCGATGTAATGCTTCAAATAGATTACATCCTGCAGCGGATCCTCGCCCCACTTCTGATCATCAGCCAAGTAGTAGGACTTCCCGTAGCCCGTCGAGCCGCGCACGTTCGGCGCCGCCACGATAAATCCGCGGCTCACCAGAAACTGAATCCACGGCGAATAGCCCGCCTTCTGCTGTGCCATCGGCCCGCCGTGCACTTCAATCACCACCGGCGCGCGCTTGCCCCAGCCCAAATTCGCCGGACGGTAAATCCACGCGGGAATCTCCGTGCCGTCAAACGATTCATAGCGCACCAATTCCGACTTCACCAGCATATCCGGCTTCAACTGACTCTGGTCAAACAGATTCGTCAGCTTGATGAGTTCGTACGTTTCCAAATCGTAAATGTACTGGTCGCCCGGAATATTGTCCGAACTTACCCAAATGCGCAAATAGCGCTCGCTGCGCGAAAATCCCAACGGCACAATCTCTGCATTTGGCAGCGGCGGCAATTCGAGGTCTTCGCCCGTCTGCGTGTCTTCTATCTGCACCCGCGAAACACCGTCTTCGTTCACGCGAATCAAGAAATAACGATTCTTGTGGCTGAACGACGCACTCACCACATCCCACTCATCTTCGTACGCAACGTTCCACTCTTCATTCTCTGTATCGTACGTCACCAGCCGCATGAACTCCGAATCATAATCCGTGAGAATATAGAGCAGTTTCCCGTCCGGTGAGAAATCCGCGAACTCGTAGTTCGCTTCGCCTTCGTCCTGCGATGTCAGCGCCGTCGTGATCCCCGAGCGTACGTCATACACATGCAAATTCGACGAGGTGACATTGATGAACTCCGACAGAATAAACGTCTGGTCATCCTGTGAAATGCCCACGACTGTAAACGTCGAGTTGTTCTCGAACACCCGCACATTCTCCATCGTGCGCACATCGAGCCGGTACGTGTCCATGTGCTGGCCGTCGCGCTCGTTCGTCGCAAAGTACAAATAATATCCATTGTGCGACCACCCCAACACATCCGTCACCGACTTCTCGGCCGTCAGCGCCTTATATGTTCCAGCCTCCACATTAAACACGTGCAGCCGAAAGTCCTCGTCGCCGCCTTTATCCATCGTGAAGAAAATCTTATCCGCATCGGTCGGACACCAGAACACCGCCATGATCGCGTCGCCCGTGGTCACCAACGGTTTCCATTCACCGCCGCGCACCGGCATCGTGTAAGGCTGAAACAATCCGAACTTATCCGAGACAAATGCCAGTCGCGTTTCATCCGGAGAAAACGACATACTCGCCACCTTGTAAGTCTTGAAAAACTCCTCAAGCGGCAAGTCCGCAGCCGAACCGGCATGCGTCACGTTCATAGCAAGCACGAGCGCCGCGAGGGCGCTCCAGTAAATTCCAACCATGCTTCCATTCTCAGTTCAGTTGACACCTGACATCAAAATTACTTCGGCTCCGGTACACGAATGTTCGCGTCCCCGGCCCGGTAAGCTTCCCAAATCGGCAACCACTCGTCGCGCAGCAATCCTGTCTGCACCAAATCCCAATACCGCCCCGAGCGGAAATAGTGCTCGCGCGAACGCCCCTCTTCCTTGTAGCCGCATTTCTCGTTATAGCGCAAGCTCGCCGTGTTAAATTCGTAAGCGTTCGTATAGAGCCTGTGTAAGTTCAACATGCAAAACGCGTGATAACACACGAGCATCTTCGCGTCCACGCCGTAACCCTTGCCACGGTTCTCGGCCAAACCGAAAAACGCCCCGGATGTCGCATGCCGGTGCACCCAGTCAATTTGGTGCAGCCCCATCACGCCAATCAGCGCGCCTTCGTGCTTGCAAATCGCGAACATCTGCGTATCGTCCGCCGTGCAAAACCGTTCGAGCCGCGCCCGCGAGTCCTGGTCGCGGTTCGGCTTCATAATCAGCAGATTCAGATAGATTTCCGGATCGTTGATCCAGTTCGCAATTGCCGGAATATCCTCATCCGCAATCGCGCGCAACTCTACCTTCTTGCCGCGCAGAAACGCGGTTCGTTTGTTTGACACCTGTGCAACCTGTGATGATTATTCGTAACGCAACGCTTCAATCGGATCGAGCCGCGACGCCTTCACCGCCGGCCACATCCCGAAACCCACGCCCACAAACGTACAGAAAATCGTCGCCAACAAGACTGCCCACACTGGCACAGGCGCCGGGAAATTCAGATTCTTGTTGATGAATATCGCGATGCCGTACCCCAGCATTATACCAATCGCTCCGCCGACAAGAGATAACGTCGTCGCCTCAATCAGGAACTGCCGCAAAATCGAACCGCGCGTGCCGCCCAGCGCTTTCCGCACACCAATCTCGCGCGTGCGTTCGGTCACGGAGACGAGCATGATGTTCATGATTCCGATACCCGCGACCAACAGCGAAATACCGCAAATCCCAAACGCCGCCACACCAATCCACGCCGTCTGGTCGGTGAACTGCTTCTGCATCAAATCCGGCGTCCACATGCCGAAATTGTTGTCTTCACCGGGCCGCAAACCGCGCAACACCCGCATCGCTTCGACAACTTCATACTGCGCTTTGCGGAATACTTTCGCGTCCCACGCCTGCACTGTCAAATTCACCGATTTGTCGCCGTAAATCCGCTCAAACGTCGAGAGCGGTATCCAATTCTCGCGATCCTGCGACTCGCCGAACATCTCGCCGCGCTCTTCAAATACGCCGATCACTTCAAACTTCTGCCCGTCCACGCGCACGAATGTCCCGAGCGGATCCGCCCCTGCATACAAACTCTTGTACCCATCATAGCCTAAAACAATCACCCGCCGAGCCGAACTGATATCCTGCTGCGAAATCGGCCGTCCAATCACCGTGTAACGTGAATTGTTCGTGCCATACTCCACCGAACCGCCGGCTATGCTCTGATCCCCGTTGGTCTCCAGTCCGCCGCGCGTCAAACGGCGGCCAAAACTCCAACTCTCCACTCCAACGGCACGAACCGACGGACAGCGCTGCATGAGTTCTTTGGCATAAGACTCTTCAATCTTGGGCCGCCACTTGCGCCGCCGCGGACCAAAGTGAATTCCGCCGTCACTTTCATAACGCTGCACCTGAAATACGTTCACGCCCAGCGAATTGAGCATCGCGTCGTCAATCTTGTACTTAATTCCCCCGAGCACCGTCATCATCGAGATAATCGTCGCCACGCCGATCACGACACCGATCAACGTCAAGAACGCGCGCATCTTATGCGCCCACATGGCTTCCAATGCCATGCGGAACGATTCGAGGAGCGCGCCCAGTGATCTTGCCAGCTTGTGACCCATATTTACTCTGATCGCAACGCTTCTATCGGCGACAACTGCGCCGCTTTGAGGCTCGGATAGAGCCCGAAAAATATCCCCACCACCGCAGAGAAGATCACGCCAAACCCCACAATCCACAGCGGCATATAAGTCGGAAGGAAATTATTGATCGCCTGCGAAACCAGCGCCGCCACACCCACGCCGATCATGCCGCCCACCGCGCATATCACGGCTGATTCAATCAAGAACTGCCAGGCGATGTTCCACCGCTTCGCACCCAATGCCTTGCGCAATCCGATCTCCGCCGTGCGCTCCGTCACCGAGACTAACATGATATTCATGATCCCGATGCCGCCGACAATCAGCGAGATGAACCCGATAATGATACCGCCCGCATACACACCGGCCGTCATCTGATTAAACTGATCCAAAATCGCCGACTGCGTGTTCAGCCCGAAATCGTTTACTTCGCTCGGACTGAGGTGGCGCAAGCGCCGCATAATGCCCGTAATTTCCCACTGCAAATCTTCAATCCGGTCCGCGCTGCGGCCCTTGGCCACAATCGTCAGACCGTCGAAATTCTGCCCGGCAAAACGCTTTTCAAATACGCCATACGGTATCACACAGAAGTTGTCCCAACTCTGCCCGAACACCTTGCCGTATTTCGTCGTGATGCCGATAACCTCAAAATTCCATGCGCCGATCTTGATCTGCTTGCCGATCGCTGTCTGATCCGGGAACAACTGCCGCGCGATGTCGTCGCCAATCACCGTCACATTCGCGTTGCGGCTCACCTCTTGCGCCGTGAACACACGCCCTTCCGAGAGATCTTTCGGATTCGTCAGGAAGAACTCTTCGGAAACTCCTTGCACATTTACACGTGACAAGGTCGCTCCGCGATAGGACACATTCATCTGCTGGTCATAGAACGGCGAAATCGCTTCAATCTCCTTGGACTCCCGCCGCAGCGCATCCACATAGGTCAATTCCATGTCTCGCCGCTTGATCATATCCCGCCAGTCGTTCCCCTGCCAATCCCAGCGCGAAATATACACGGTCTCCGCGCCCAGAAATTCTAACTGGCTGCGCAGCGCCTTATTTAACCCCATCACAATAACGACCATCATGATCACCGTCATCACGCCGATAACGATGCCGAGAGTCGTCAAGCCCGCGCGCAGCTTGTTGGCACGCAAGGCGCCAAATGCTATTCGCAGTCCATTGATAAGGTCAATAAAAAATCGCATGGTCAGTACTCGTGGCGGCACCCGCTTCAAGTGCCCCTTGTTACCCGCCGCGGCAGGTGTCTGCACCTGCCCGGAACGCCGAGTGTCTCGCTCCGCTTTCTAATTTCCAATTTCTAATTTGCGTTACGCTGCTCGCGGCATTGCCACGTCCGACTCAATCAATCCGTCGCGCAAGCGCACGATTCTTCTTGCGTGCCGCGCGATGTCCTCTTCGTGCGTCACCAAAATAATCGTATTACCATTGGCGTAAATCCGCTCGAAAAGCTGCATGATTTCTTCACCCGTCTTGGAGTCGAGATTTCCCGTCGGTTCGTCGGCCAAAATGATCGAAGGATTGGTCACCAGTGCGCGTGCAATCGCAACACGCTGCCGCTGACCGCCCGACATCTCGTTCGGCCTGTGCTTCATCCGATCACCCAGACCGACGGCCTCCAACGCCTCCTTCGCGCGCCTGCGCCGCTCCGAAGGGGATTCACCTGCATAGACGAGAGGGAGTTCCACGTTTTGCAGCGCAGACGCGCGAGGGAGGAGGTTGAAGGTCTGAAAAACGAAACCAATGCGACGATTGCGAATCTCGGCCAATTGCCGGTCAGCCAATCCCGCCACGCGTTCGCCGGCAAGATAATACTCACCTGTCGTCGGCGTGTCCAAACAGCCAATCAAGTTCATCAATGTAGATTTACCCGAACCCGAAGGCCCCATGATGGCCACGTAGTCATTCTCAAGAATCTTGACATCCACGCCGCGCAGCGCCTCAACCTGGATCGTCCCCAGATCGTAAACCTTGCGTATCTGCTGCATGTCAATAATCGTCCGGCGTTCTGAAGTCATAATGCTATGTGTTGACACCAACTGGTTTCTCTCGAAAACTTCTCTCTTATTGCTCGCTGTGGCAGGTGTCTGCACCTGCCCGGAACGCAAGGCCCTCGCGATAGCGGCAATGCTCGCCGCGGCAGGTGTCTGCACCTGCCCGGAACGTTAAGCCAGGCTATCCTTGCTTCTTCTCTTCGCCTTCCTTCTTCTTCTCCTCTTCCAGCGCGACCTTATCCTTGTCCTTCAAGTCACGCGCCAGCGAACGGTACGGCCCGGTAATAATCGAATCCCCTTCGGCCACACCTTCCATAATCTCGATATAGCGGTCCGCCGCGATTCCCGCGCGTACTTGCACCCAGACCGCTTCACCATTCACAAACCGGAAGACCCCCGTCTCCAGTTCGTCCTTCTTGTTGATCTTCGTCGTGTCGAGCGTGCCCTGCTTCACCTGCTCGGCCATCTGCCGCGAGGACAACTCTTCGGTCTCACGCGTCAACGTCACCGCTTCACCCTCACCCTTCTTGCGCACCGCCACTGCCTGTATCGGCACTGACAGCGCGTTCGTGCGGTAGTCCGTCTCGATATCCACGGTCGAAGACATACCCGGACGCACACCCGGCACACTGTCAATCAATACCACACTAACTTCAAAATTGGTGGCCGACACCTCCGCGCCGAAATCACCCGATCCCGAGGCGTTGCTCGCCGACGACGCAATCTCCATCACCAAACCTCGGAAGGTCGTGTCCGGAAATGCGTCTATCTCGATTCGAGCCGTGTCATTCAAGGTCACGTTGACAATATCGTTCTCGTCAACATTCGCCTTGACTTCCATCTTACTCAAATCGGCCACAATCAATATCACGTCTTCTTGAAACTGCGAACCCAGCGTCAACTCGCCGACTTCCTTGTTGAGCGCCGATACCGTTCCATCCATCGGCGCGATCAAGCGCGTCTTCGCCAAGTTCTCACGCGACTGCCGCTCACCTGCTTGTGCACGATCGAGTTCAGCTTCGGCCAGTTGCGCCTGTGCCAGCATCGCATCCAAATCCGCCTGTGAAGACATCCCGCGCGACACCAACTCCGAAACGCGCTTATAGTCCGAGTCCGCTTTAAGCTTGCTCGCTTGCGCCGATTTCAAAGCCGACTTGGCAGCGTCCAGTGCCGAAATGTAAACTTCCGCATCCAACTCCACCAGGAAGTCACCCTTCTTCACGTAGTCGCCTTCCTTGACGGAAAGCTTCGTGATCCGGCCCGGAATTTCAGCCGAAAGCTTGACCTGTGTAACAGGATCGACCTTTCCTTCAGCCGAAACCGTCGCCACAAGCTGACGCCGTTCGGCCTTTTCAACGGTCACAGTCGCCGCCGGCTTGTCTTTTTCTTTTTGCTTTTGATACGCCGCATAGCCGCCGCCCACCACGACCAGCAATCCGACGATCCACAATACGCGCTTAGTGTTCTTTGACATGTTAGGACAAACTACTCATCAAGTTACAGATTTTCTTGACACCGGCAGGCGTGCCCGGAACCGCCCCGGCGGCTCTGTCAGAAGGGAGCGACGATTCACCCAAAATGTTGCATTTCGGCGTCCTGCGTTGGTACCAACCTTGCACTGAAGGAACCGGATTTACTGTTTCCCGTGAATTAGGAGTGCTAACGCATGACGCCTGCCAAGCCCACACCGGGCTCCGAACTCGTTGAACCGCTGCGCCAATTCCTCGAATCCTTCACACAAGAGCTTACAGAACAACAGTTTATTCCTGCGTTCAAGGAACAACTGGGCAAGCTCGCCGAAGGCCTCGACGGAATCCAACAGTCCGGCGATACCCTGCAACAGATTGCCCGAGGGGTGGACCGCCTCAAGGAGGTTTTTGCACCCGCTGGCACTCGAATGCTCGAAAGCGTCCGAGAAATCGAGACCCAGATGCGCACCGGGTCCGACCAAATGCGTGCCCGAGCCGAGGAAATCCTCCTCCAGCTGGCCTCCACCCAGCGCGAACTCGAACAGGCCCTCCGCAACGAAGCTGGCATCGTCGGCGAGCAAAACTCGGCCAGCCGCGAGGCCATCGCCCGCCTGTCGTCGGACGTCGAAGAGCGCCTGACCACCTTCACCAGCAAACTCGATTCCCTCTGCCGTAAGGCCGAACAGGAAATCCAGCAGATTTCGCAGATGGCTGCCCGAGCTACGGAGCAACCCGTTTATGCCGCTCCGGCAACCGTCGCAGAGACAGCACCGGCGCCCGTGGCCTACACGCCCAACACCGAAGAAATCACGCAGCTCCTCAATCGCACGGAATCCACTGTCACCGAGGAACTCGCCCGCTATTCGTCCGAACTGCGCGAACTGCTCACCAGCAACACCCGCGACCAGTCCGAACGCATCGCCAAGCTCGACAAAACCATGGACGAGGCGCTGCGCCTCGTCGCGCCCAAAGTTCAAGCCGAACTCGACAGCGCGCTGTCCCGCTTGCGCGATCAGATGGATGCCATGGTGCGCATCGAACGCGACCGCCCGCGTGCGCAAGCCGATGAACAAGCGGCTCCCGGTGCGCCCGTAGTCTTCGATACCAACGAATTCACCTCCGCGCTCTCCGGGACTGAGAACCGGATTCTGCGCGAGTTCGATGAAATCCGCAAGTCCAATGTCAGCGACCTGAGCGAAGTCCAAAAGGGCCTCGCAGACCTCGCGCTCGATCTCTCGGAAATGAGCGAGAAACAGAGTGAGCGGGTTGAACGCGAACAGCAGAACATCAAGGAAACGCTTGCCCGTCTCGAACGCCTCAGTAAAGAGCGCGCACAAGCCCTGCAGGCTGTCGGCCGCCACGTTAACGAGCAAAAGCAGGCGCTCGAAAATATCCGCAATGGCACCGCCGCCGTTTCCGGCCAAATCGCGCAGCAGCTTAATTCACTGCAGGACTACCTGCACAATCAGGCCTCCGCGCAAAGTCAGAACCTGCAAGCCCTCTCCGACAGCGAAGAACAGCGCCACTCCCAGTTGCGCCAACTGATTTCGCGCCTCGAAGATCAGGCCGCCAAACTCGTGGATGCGCAAAACAGCGAAGCCCGCTCGGCCCGCGAACGCATTGACTCCAACCTCGCCGAGTTGCGTAGCCGCTGGGATGGACGTTTTGAGCTGATGGCGCAAAAATCCGAAGAGTACGCTGTCCGGATGGCCGCCGAATTCACGGCAAACTTGACTGCGTTGAAACAAGACGTCGAACATCAACTCGCCTCGATTACCGAGACCTTGCGTTCAGACCTCGCGCGCTACGATGCCTATAACCGTGAACAAAGCCGCCAACAGGAAACGCAATCCCGCGAACTGACCGCCGAAGTCTCGCGCACCGCCTCCATTATTGACGACAAGCTCTCGAGCTTCCAGTCGCGCACCGAAGAGAATGAGCGCTTCACCCGCGCCATCGAAACGCACGTCAAAGTCGTCGCCTCTGAGGTTAGCGCATTGCGTTCGCGCCATCAAGAATCGCTCGAAATCTTCAAAGAAGCTATCCGCGCCAACTACGACGACAACGCCGCGCGACTGAAAGAAGTCATTGACGGCGGCTACGACCGCTTCCTGGAACAGATTCGCACCGTCCCGCAAGCCATCGAACGCTACGCCAAATTCATGGAGACCATGAACCAGGGCACGCAGCTCGCTCTGCAGGGCATCGCCGGCGACACGCAGAATCTGGTCACCATGACCACCGAATTCAAAAGCGAGTTCGACGCGCAGAAGAAGTTCTACCCGCTGCTCAACAAGTCGCTCGACAAGCACGAGCAGATGCTCGATGCCATGCGCCGCTCGCAAACCGAGTACGAAAAGTCCCTCGCGGGACAGGCCAAGGCCCTGACCGACACGCGCGACGAAGTCACCCGCTTCCTGATTGACCTGCGCGGCGAACTGCGCCGGGTTGAAGGATCCGAGCAGACCAAGCTCACTGAACTGTCCGCCCTGCTCGATTCCGCCATCGCTGAACTCGAAAAACTCCAGCGCGTGGATTTGCCCGCCTTCCGCCGTGACGTGCTGCAAGTTGTGCAATCCAAATTTGAGTTCATCGAAACCACGCAGGCCGAACGCCAAATCGCTTCCCGCGCTGAATTGGCCCTCAAACTCGATCAACAGCAGCAGGAGTTCAAAAAGAACTTCAAAATCATGGGCATGCTCATCCTCGGCGGCGTCATTTTGAACGCCATCGTAAACATGAACCTGCTCGCACCGCTCTTCTCGCTCTTCAAATTCTAAGCGCGATGAGCCAAAAATTCCAAAACTCCGCGGCCAACGCCGCGATCTTCCTGAACCGTCTGCTCGAAGACGCGAGCCACGGCTCCGCCAAGATCGCCGCGCCGCATCTGCTCGAGTTGCAGACGCTCTGCCGCGAAACCGGGCTGCATGTTCCGCTACTCGATGTCTATAGCGAGATTATTGATGAAGCGCCCGTCTTCACCATTATCGGCGGTGACGCCAACCTCACTGCCGACCTCGCGCACTGCATGGGCCTAACCGCCGATGTCCGCGACGTGCCGCAAACACCGATTCTGTGGTGGGTCGAGCCCGGCGACGCCCAAGCCACCAAAATTCTCGTCGGACGCGCCGAGCGCGAACTCTCCGACACCGCTCTGAATGCACTCTTGAACAGCCCACTGCCGCCCGACCGCGTAACCGTGCTCGCGAAAACAACCGAGTCCGATTCGCAGTGGCGCGCCGCTTGGCTGCCCGATGCCGATGCACTCGCCATGCACGCTGCCTGGCCCGCAGTCCTCGAAGCCCTCGCAGGAGGTTTGGTCGTTATCTTTGTCGGCGATGAACCGCCCGGCGCCTTCCAACCCTGGCTGACGCGCCCCGGCATCATCACGCGCCAATATGCGTCCACGGAAATTGTGCGCGAAGATGTGCGTGCCCAAGTACACAACCAGCTCGACACTCTGCGCGACATCAGCTACGACGAAATTCAGGCGATGCACGCCGCCACGTGGAAGTTCATCCTGCCGCGCCTCGTCGAACAGCTCGATGCACTCCGTCAGCAATATTCGCTCGAGATTGACCGCCAGAACCGCCGCCTCCAAATCACGCGACAGACGCTCGGTGAATACCGCCGCAATTGGAGTGGTGGGCTGCGCAACGAACTCGACGATTTCTTCACCAAAAAAACCACCGGCCCCGCGATGGCAGCGCTGCTCGACCCGCGTCAACCGGGACCACAGACCAACACCTACATTCAAGCGCTCTCCCTGCCGTCCCTCTGGAAAAAACTCAACGAACTCTTCACCGACCGCCTGTCCGAGTTCGTTCACGGCCTCGGAGCTTTGGCCATCAAAGTCGAATTGCGTTCGATTGCCCTGAAGGACATCGAAATGCGCTGGAATCAGACTGGCATCGCGTCTCTGATTGAAGAAGAACTCGATGCCAAGCGTATCTTCACGGATACAGGATCGCAGCGTGGATTGCTCGGTTCGCTGATGGGAAAATCTGAGGAAATCATTACCGCGCGCCGCAACCAACTCGCTAAAGCCAACAAAATCGTCCAGCAGCTTGTCGAACAGGACTTCCTCCAGTGGTGCGACCGCATGCTGCACGCCGTCGAACAGCGCGTCCGCGTCCAAATCGCCGCCATGCAGGCCAATCAGGGCTTGCCCGACGTGGATGCGCTTCGCGCAGGCTTAACCGGTATTGACCGTCTGACCGAACTGCTCGAATCCAACCGTGACGACATCCACGACGAGCCGCCGCGCCGAGTTGCCATTATCCTCCGTGGATGGGCGCAACGCCGCTGGTTCCGAAAATACGCCCCCGTCTTCTGACTCAACGGCCCGCAAGTGCGGGCCGTTGCATTTTGGATAATCATGGGCGATCCCCGAGCAGTCCGCTAAATGCCCATTTCGATAGACATCTTGAGCCTTCGCGCCAGCGGCAATGTGCCCCGCTTGCAAGCGGGTTGATTTTCCCCTTGAAAATCCGCTTATTTCTTTCTTGTATGCGTTACTTTATCTTCATAGCAACCGTCCTGCTCTGCCTCTGCACCGTCCCGGCGCGTGCGCAGTTTGCGCTCGACGAGTATGAACTCTGGCAACGCTATACTGGCTGGCCCATCCGTGTCGTCGAGTTCCCGGGCATTCACGCCTTCGCCCGGGCCGATCTGCTCGACATCATGGCCACCGAGAAACCCGCCTGGCTCCGCCGTTACGTCCGCCTCGGCAGTCGTACAACCTTCTATGCCGAAGATTTTGCCGCCGACCTCCTGCGCGTCCGCAACTTCTACCGCCGTGAGGGTTTCCCTGAGGCAGTAATTACCGGCAAGGTCTTTCCCGACGAAAAACGCGAAGAATTGCGCGTCCTTGTGGAAATTCAGGAAGGCCCGCCACTCATTCTACGTAATTGGAGAATGACACAGCCCGAAGGCAGCCGCGCAGGGGTTGACTCAGCCAATTGGACAGAGAAACTCCCCATTCGCAGCGGTAAACGGCTTTCGCAAACCGATCTGCAACTCTCTGCCGATACGCTGCGCTACCGCTTGCGCCTCATCGGTCATGCCCGCGCCGCCGTCTCGTTTGATACCATGCTCGTGGCGCGCGATTCCGCTGACGTCGTCTTTCATCTGAATGCCGGCCCCTTCTGCCGCTTCGGGCAAACGCGCATCACCGGACTTAAGCAAGTCGCCGAGGGCACGGCCCGCCGCGAATTGACTTTCCGCGAATACGAACCCTATTCGCCTGCCGAACTCGATGAAACCCGCAAACGTCTGTTGCGGCTCGAAACGTTTCGCATGGTTCGCGCTGATGTGGACCTCGCGCAAGAGTCCGACACACTCGATGTGCTCATCCGCACAGAAGAGGGCAACCGCTACATCGTCCGCACCGGTTCCGGTTATGATACCGAAGAAGGTGTGCATGTCTCCGGCGAACTTTCCGATTTGAATTTCTTTGGGCGCGCGCGCCGCTTCAAGTCAGAAGCCCGTGCCTCCGATGTCTTCAATGAACCCAAGAAGATTGACCGCAAGATCGGCTTCTCGCTCTTCTGGCCGCACACGCCCCTGGAAGCCACGGATGTCACGATAACGCCGTCGTGGGAATATGAGTACGACGTCGGCACAATCATTCGCACCACCTCCGCCACGACACGGCTCTCCGCCGCACCTTTGCCCAAGGTCGCACTCGCACTGGCCAACGAGTTTGGCCGTCAGGAAGTGCGCGTGGATTCCGCCGGAGGTCGCAACGATTTCAGCTCCATCTCCATCGAGACCTTTTCGCTTGGCTGGGACACCCGCGACAATCCGCTCGTGCCGCGCCGTGGACAAGTGCTGAGTCTCACTTTCGCCGAATCAGGATTACTTTGGGATTTGCAGGATAGATGGTGGCGCGCCGTCATGGGTGGCCGTTTGCTTGTGCCTGCCGACCGCTTCACCGTCTTTGCTATGCGCGGCGAGATGGGCTACATGGGAACACTGCACGATTCGCCGAGCACTCCGATTCAGGAGCGCCTGAAACTCGGCGGCGTATCCAATATTCGCGGTTGGGGCCGCAACAAAATTGGACCGCGCGCCGATGAGGATCGCTCCGTCGTCATTGGCGGCAACTTCTCGGCCTTCTCGTCGTTCGAAGTTCAGCGAGACATCTGGGGACCCATGAGCGCGATTCTCTTCACCGATGTTGGAAACGTCTGGAATGAAACCGCGCAAGCCCGCTTCAACGATCTCTATACCACGGGCGGACTCGGCCTGCGCTTTTTGACGCTCGTCGGGCCGATTCGTGTGGACTTCGGCTATCAGTTGCGCGAAAATCCCTACGGCGAACAGCGCTGGGCCATTCACATTCTATTGGGATCGGCCTTCTAATGGCACGCTGGCTGACTCGATTGTTGTTGTGGCCTGTGGCTCTGGTCGCGGCGCTATTAGCCTCTGCGTTCTTCTTGATTCAGCAAGAGCCGGTGCAGCAGTACGTCGCCCAACGCGTCCTGAAAATCGTCAACCGCCAAATCGCCGGCAGCGTCAGCGTCTCCCGCATCCGCATTGCCCTGCACGGTGCCGTCGTTGCACACGACTTCGAACTGCGCGACGCATCCGGCAAATTGTTGCTCACTGCATCGCAAGCCGACGTCTGGCTCGCCCCGTGGGATATTCTCCGCAGCCGCGTTCACGTCCTGAAAGCAAATCTCGATCACGTGCGCGGTAAATTCACGTACGACTCTACGGGCGCGAATCTCCAACACGCCTTCGCCACAATACCGTCGAGCAAGCCCGACTCTGTCAAGAAACCACTCTGGGTGCGCCTCGACCGATTGCACATCGAACTCGATACGCTCGCGGTCGCCTTCGATACGTCGTTCCGAGAAACGTTTACAAAGATCAATCTGACCGGCGACGTCGCCATCACGGACTCGATCATCACTTACGATGTCAATGTAGAGCGCGAAAATTCTCTCGACCTCATCAGCAGCGGCGTCGTCAGACCCTACTCTGACACACTCTGGGCCGGTGAAGCCAAAGCTGCCGCGACCTCTGCCTATGTGCGCAGTCAATTCGCCCCCGCGCTGCCTGCAATCGGCGATCTTGACCTCACTGCGCATGGCCACGTTCTGCGCCGTGATCTGAAAGCAATCTTCACAGCGCGCGCCGACAGCCTCGGCGAGTTCAAAGGTGATGTCGAGATCGAGAACTACACCGACTCCGCCCGCGTCTCACTCGGCGTCGCCTTCCTCAATCTGCAACTCGTTCAGTGGCTCGGCGATTCCATTCCGCACAATTTCAATGGCCGCGCTGCGCTCACAAAATCCGCTGCTACAGAGTGGACCTACGACTGGCAAGGCCGCATTGAACTCGATAGCGCGTTCTACGGAGATGTCACCGTCGCCGCCGATGTCGAAGCTGAACTCTACAAGGACGCAGCCGCCATCGCCGGAGAGATTCGCACCAACGCTGGTGAGTTTGACTTGCGACTGCGCAGCGACGGCTTGAACCCCGATTCGATGTACCTCTATGGCCGCGCAACGTTGGTGAACGCGAATCTGCACGCCTTCGTCCCGCAAATTCCTGATTCACTCTCACCGCTGAACGGCACCACCGAGTTCGAGTTCTACCGCATGCCCGGCGAAGAGCAGATCGTGGATGCCACGCTTGCGCTCGGTCCGCTCGCGCTGGGGCGCTACGAACTCGACAGCCTCGCGTTTCACGCCCGCGTCGAGGGCACGCAGTTCACTCTCGATTCCACTCGCATTCGCCTCGGCTCGGCCTCCGCCCTACTCTTCGCACGCGGAGACTACACCAACACCATTGACGCTGAATTCACAACTGCGATTCCGCAAGTCGCCGATTTCCACGACCTGCTTAGACCCTACATCGAACAAATTGACTCTATCAAAGCTGATGCGCGGGGCAGTTTCACCGCAAGCGTTTCGCTCACCGATTCAGTTCCGACCTTTAAGCTATACGGAGATGTGCGGTCGAAGCAACTTTCCTATTCAAACTACACCGCACACAACCTGACCGCGCATCTCGACTCGCTCGTCAGCGCGAACGAACAACTTGCGCTGCAAGTCCGTTGCGATTCGCTCACAGCGTTTGATGAATCCGCGCAAAATCTCGCGCTGCGTCTCGATGGCCTTTGGCTGGCCCCTGCATTCTCTTGTTCGCTTTCCGCCCGACAAGACACTTTTCAACTCGCTGCTCACGGAACGCTCGACCTTCGCAGCATGCCTTATGTTGTCGAAGTGTCCGACTTGAATTTGATAACGTTCAACACGCTTTGGCGCAACGATTTTCCCATCGAAGTTTCCTACGACAGCTTACACTATGAAGTCTCCGCCTTGGTCATGCGCTCTGATTACGGCGTTCTGCGCGCCACCGGCTACGTCGAGAACCCCGGACTGCAAGACCTCGCGATCGAATTCTCCGGCCTGCGCACAGGAAAACTCGCGCCGCTTCTGCGCACCGAGCTCCCGGATGGCGAACTAAACGCCCGCGTGCAAATCGTCGGCCCCGACACTGCCGTCACCGGACATCTCGAACTCCTGATAGACAGCCTGACCTACGAAGGCGCTCTGCTCGCTGACCGCTTGAACTTCACTGCTGACTTGAGCGAAAATGGACTCTTCACCGCTAACAGCGTCTATATTTGGTTCGGTGACACCGCGCTCGTCGCCTCGGCAACTCTACCCGCGCGCTTCTCATTTCGAGAAGGTCTCGTCGTCCCTCAAGGTGAACAGCTCGTAGGCGCACTCGTCATGGATTCACTCAAGCTCGACCGCTTGCGCCCGTGGCTCGCCGCCGGAACAATTCTCGATGGCTATCTCTCCGCTGATTTGCAATTGGCTGGCAGCGTCCTCAATCCCGATTGGCACGGTGACGTCAGTTTGCGCGATGGCTTCTATCGCGACACCCGCTTCGGCCTCGCGTACAAATGGATCGTCCTCGATGCCGACTTGCGCCGTGACTCGCTCATCGTTCACACACTGCGCGCCACCAGCGGCGGCACAATGACCGGAACTGGTTTCGCCCGTCTCGGTGTCCCCTGGCCGCAAGAACTCAACTTGAATCTGAGCTTCGACCGCTTCGAGGCCGTCAACTCGCGTATTCAAAAAGCCAAACTTGACGGCAACATTTCTCTCACCGGCCCCTTTGATTCGCTTTACGCCGAAGGCAAGGTCACCGTCGAAGAAGGTCTCTACCGCCTCACGCAATCCGCCACCAAAACCATCGAGCCTGTGAATCTCGACAGCGTACTCGCCGAATTGCGCGGCGACACTCTCACGGGAGGTTTCAATGCCGATGCATTTTACCAATCCATGTCACACGACCTCACCGTCGTCATTCCCGGCAACTTCTGGATTCGCGGAGCAGGCTTGAACACGGAACTCACCGGGCAAATGCGCGTGCAAAAAGAACACTATGCGGACCCCACGGCCAATGGTGAAATCGCCATTCGCAAAGGCACCGTCAAATTCTACGGCCAGGAGTTGCGCATCGCCGACAACTCCACCTTGCGATTCGATGGCCCCGCAGATTCTCCTGACCTGAACATCTCCGCAATCTACACCGGCGTCGAGCGCGACCGCCCCTACGAAGTCACCGTCACACTCACCGGTTCTCCCGACAAATCGCTCGCCGAGTTTAGCGGCAAATTCTCCGACGGCCAAGCCATGTCAAGCGACGAAGCCATTCAAAAACTCCTGCCCTTCGCCGGTACAGGCGAAGGCGGCTTCAGCGCCGAACAATCCGTCATTGATGCCGCCAGCGGTCAAGTCTCCGATATCGTCGGCAAAGCTTCAGGACTCGATGTCTTTGAGTTTCGCCCCGGCCCCGGTGGCTTAAATGATCTCTCGAGTGGTCAGCTCGAACTCGGCACCTATGTCACAGACCGCCTCTTCATTCGCGTCTTTCAGCCTATCGAAGACCCGCGCTCCGGCCAGAAAGTTTCGATTGACTACCGTCTGCTCGATTGGATGAAGCTCACCGCCGAGCAGGAATCCCGCGAACGCAGCACCTCCTCCAGCTCCTTCACTGTCTATCTCCAATTCGAGTGGCGCTAATGATTTTCCTGTTGCTTCTGCTTTGCTGCGCGCCGCTTTCCGCTTTTGCTGATGAGTCGAAATTCGCCGTCTCCGAAATCAACCTCATCGGCAATCAGGTCACAAAGCCGTGGGTCATCGAGCGCGAACTGCGCTTTGATGTCGAAGACAGCGTCAACACCAACGACCTTGAGGCCGCCCGATTGCGCCTGCTGTCGCTCGGCATTTTCAACAACGTCCGCATTGATTACGACAGCGAAGGTGCCGTCACCGTTCAAGTCTCTGAGCAATTCCGCTACATTCCCGTTACCGGTGCCAGCGCGATTGAAGGCTCACTGAGTGACGCGCTCCGCGATCCGTCACGCATGCTGGACGTCGTTGTCTTCACCGCCGGACTCGCCGACATCAATCATCGCGGCAACGCCGGAATGGTCGGCATTCTGACTGAGTTCGGTGCGCGCACAGGTCTCAGCCTGCAATACAGCACCCGCTGGCTCTCGCCGCGCAAACCGTTCTCTTTGCGCTTTGGACTATTCTCAATGCGCATCTCCGACCGACACGCATCCGTCCTCGGCGTCTCGCGCAGATTGCGCAACGACGGAGCATACATAGATATTTCTACCCGCCGCGGAGCACCCTCCCGCGTCGGCCTTGCGATGCGTTACGACCACATCAAAGATCGCGCCGACGAGTTTTCCTCCGGGGCATTGCACGACGTCGCCTGGTTTTCACCCTACATCATCCTCGACCGCCGAAATCTTGAGTGGTATCCCACTGACGGGCTCTTCATACGCGGCGATCTCGACAACGCATTCGGCTCCTCGTCCTTCATTCGCTCGCGTGCAACAGCCTCCTGCTACATTCCCGTTACAAGCGGCACGCGCCCGTTGCTCTTCGCCGCACGCGCCATCGGCGGCACAGCGCAAGACCGCGCGCCTGCATGGGCACACTACTACTTCGGCTTTTATGACAAGCTGCGCGGCTACGCCAGCGTTCAAACCGAGGCCACAAGCTATCTTGCGGCCGAATTCGAAATGCGTTTCCCCATCACACCGGAATACTCCTTCGACTTCCCGTGGTTCGGCCGCTATGGTGATGACATCCCCTTCTGGATCGGCGGCGGATTCTTCTTCCAACGCGCGCAAACTCAATTCGGAGGCGCGCGCAACGACGTCTATGCCTACGGCACCGCGTTCCATTTCCGTTTCCCCTATGTGCAAATCCTCGAAGCCAGCGTCGCCCGCAACCGCGACAACGAATATGACGTCGTGCTCGAAACCGGCATTCGCTTCTAATTCATGTACAGTCTCATCAGACCTCTGCTTTTCCTGAGCGACCCCGAGCACTCGCACGAGCGTGTTCTTGGTCTCCTCGAAAAGGCCAGTCACAACTCCGCCTTGCGCACTCTCGTTTCTGCGCTGGCTGGCTCATGCCCGAATGCACCCATCAGCACGATGGGCCTCACCTTTCGCCATCCTGTGGGCCTCGCCGCAGGATTCGACAAAGATGCCCGCGCACTTCCGGCGCTCACCGCGTTGAATTTCTCCTTTCTCGAAATCGGCACGGTTACTCCCCGGCCCCAGCCCGGCAATCCGAAGCCGCGCATCTGGCGCTTCCCCGAAGCACAATCGCTCGTCAATGCCATGGGCTTTCCCGGTGAGGGCATGGCCGCCGTGCGTACTCGTCTCGAGTCTTTGCGCCAAAAGGAACTTCTCACCGTCCCCATTGGTATTAATATCGGTAAGAATGCCACGACGCCGCTTGAGAATGCTCTCGATGACTATCAATCAGTCTTGCGCGAGCTGCTCGACTTCGGAGATTACTTCGTGGTCAATGTGTCTTCGCCCAACACTGCCGGTCTGCGCACACTGCAAGAGCCCGATTCGCTGCGCAATCTGCTTGCGCCCTTGCTTGACATCACGAAAGCGCGCAAGCCGCTCCTGCTCAAAATTGCACCCGATCTTGCCGACGAAGATGTACAAACCGCTGCAAGAATCATCCGCGAACTCGGTCTGGCCGGAATCATCTGCACCAACACATCCATCCGCCGACAAATAGTGCCTCGTGCCGCCACGCTCGACCGCGGCGGACTTTCCGGCCCGGTAATCTTCGACCGCATGATCGAGTGCGTCAAATTTGCGCGTAGCGAGCTAACCAACGAATTCACCGTCATCGCCGCCGGCGGTATTGATTCAGCCGAGCGGTTGAACCTCGCGCTTGCTGCCGGTGCGCAGCTCGCGCAGCTCTACACAGCATTCATCTATCGCGGACCCACCGTCGTCCGCCAAATCATGGGGAAATGATGCGCTGGTTAGTCTGTTTCGTTCTTGTTGTTGCCGCTTGCTCCAAACCCGATCACTCGCAGCCGGGTCTGCAAAAGGCTCAGGCCACGTCACGCGACGATTCGCTCTTCCTGTCCGATGATTTCGAAGAGCTTGGTTGGGACCAATATTCCTATGAAGATTACGATTCAGGTCTCGTCTTGTTCGATTCGTCGCTGAAGTACAATCCCGAAAATTCTCAGGCCTGGCACGGCCGGGCGCTGATGCTGCACAATCTGAAACGCTACGCCGAGGCCGAGCCCGCCTACCGTAACGCCGAGAAATACGACTCGCTCAACAAGCAGGCTATCTGGCACTGCGGCTGCATGTTCGCCAGAACAGGACGCAAGTCCGACGCGCTCCGCCAACTGCGCACCGTTATTGCTCTCGACTCAGGCTACGCTATCGGCGTCCGCACGGAAGATTGTTGGACATCCCTCTGGCACGATCCAGACTTCTTAGAAGTCGTCGGCGTCATCGAGACAAAATAATCAACGACTCTCTGCCAACAAAAAGCCCCCGGCACTTAACCGGGGGCTTTCTCTTCCCCCCCAGTCCTCTGGGGGGGCCAGGGGGGGTAAAACTGTCAAGCGCATGTAAGAACTGATACGCTCATTAATCGTGCTTCATGGTAGAGGCGGGTCTCCGACCTGCCAACACGACCAATCACGTGAGCCTTCGCGCCAGCGGCATTGGGTCCAGCGTCCACGCTGGCGGGTTAGTTGTAGCTGTTCCGCTTCTTCTCTTGCTTCGGAGCCTTTTCCTTCTCCTTCGGCGAATCCTGCTGCGCCAACAACCTCTCAAGTTCGTCCACCATCCGGCTGAACGTCCGCATCGCCGCTTCAATCGGAGCCGGACTCGACATATCCACGCCCGCACCCTTCAGCAAATCGAGCGGATACTTCGAGGAGCCGCCCTTCAAGAACCACAGGTAGTCATTCAGCTCCGTCTCTCCGCCATTCTCCACGCGCTCCGCCAACGCCAAAGCCGCCGACATCGAGGTCGCGTACTTATAGACGTAGAAATTAGAGTAGAAGTGCGGAATGCGTTCCCACGTGTAACCGTATTCCTCATCCATCGTCACTTCCGGCGCATAGTACGACGCCAGAATATTGCGGTAGAGTTCTGTCAAAGCTTCCGCTGTCAACGGCTCTCCACGCTCGTACATCCGGTGCATTTCCAATTCAAACTCGGCAAACACTGTCTGGCGGATAATCGTCCCGTGAATATTGTCCACGAACTGATTGACATAGACCAACCGCTTCTCCGGATCCGTCTCCGTCGCCAGCAGGTGATCCATCAACAGCGCCTCATTGAACGTCGAAGCCACTTCGGCCACAAAGATCGCGTAGTCCGCGTAAATCTGCGGCTGATACTTGTACGTCATGTAGGTATGCATCGTGTGGCCCAACTCGTGCGCGTTCGTAAACACGTCATCAAGCGTGCCGTGATAGTTCAGCAGCATGTACGGATGGCTGCGGTAGCTGCCCCATGAATACGCGCCGCTGCGCTTCGCTTCCGTCTCATACACATCTACCCAGCGGCTGTTGAAGACCTTATCCACGCCTTCCATATACTCCGGTCCCAACGGCTGCAAAGCAGTCTTGATCGTCCCGATGCCTTCTTCATACTGCCACTGCGGCGGCTCACCCACGATCGGCGCGCTGAAATCGTAGAAGTGCAATTCGTCCAATCCCAACGCTTCCTTGCGCAGACGCGAATACTTGTGCAGCGGTTCCAGATTCGCCTTCACCGTCGCAATCAAATTCAGATAAACCGTCGTGTCCACATTGTCGTTGTCCGTCGCCATGTGCAGCGCCGAATTGTAACCGCGCGCCTTCGCCTGCACCACTTCCGCCGCCACATTCGCTCCCATCAGCGCCGCATTGGTGTTCTTGTACTTCATGTACTCCTGATGCAACGCAATCGCCGCATCCCGGCGAACCTTCGGCTTCGTGGATTCCAGCATCGCACGGTAACGGCCTTCCGACAGCTTCACCGGCTTCCCGTCGTCGCCCTTCACTTCCGGAAACTGAATGTCCGTATTGCGCAGCGCTTCACCAGCCGCTTCGGCCAGATTCAACACCTCAGCATTCATCGCCATCAGCTTCTCTTCGTTCGCCGTCAAGTTGTGAGCCTTCTGCCGCATCTCATTGCTGATCATCTGCTTGTACAGATCCAGTCCTTTCACGTCCTTGTACCACTTCGTCAAGGTCGCTTCTGGAATCGAAGTCAACTCCGGCGAAAACCACGCATTCGCCGCGCCCCACTTCGAGCCTAACACATCTGCGCGATCCCGCAACTCAATATTCTCCGCCACACGCGTGTCCAAATGGTGCGACATATTCGCGTACGTGTAGAGATTCTCATTGTGGCCGCCAACTTCGACCAGTAAGTCCAAATAGGCCTTCAGGTCCTTCCCCGACTTGGCAATCTTGCCCTTGAAAGCCTCAAGCTCCGGGATCTTGCTCTCGACATAAGCATAGTCCGCGTCCCAGGCGGCCCGGTCCGCGTACATCGCCGTTAAATCCCACTTGTACTTGTCCTCAATGTCCGCCCGCTGCGGCATGTCCTGAGCCTGCGCTCCAACAACGCCCGCCAACGCAAAAACTGCTACCCCGGTGATCTTCACGAACCAATGCTTCATGCCTGAATGCTCCTTACTCCGGTCGAGGTGTATATTATTTCTGCCCTACTACCTATTTAGAGACTGCATTCTAACCCCTTTGTGGCAGAGTTGCAAGTCCACAGCATCTTTTTCTGACTCCAAAACACCGCAATACTGTTTTATAAACACTTAATTGTACCAACCCGGCCCAAACCGACCAGCAGTAGAGGCATCGCCAAAGCACCCAAATTGTTCCATTCTCATTGAACTCCCGTAATTATGGACAATTGCGGTAAGTTTTTGCCCTCTAACTTCCTCGTTTCCCGCCCCTGTCTCGCTTGACTACCGAGTTCCGCCTCCCCATATTACCACCAGACTCATTCAGCCGTGCAGGCAGCGAAAAGTACGAATAATCGGAGCGCGAAGTCGGATACGTTTTGTAAAGATTTGTAAGTTAGAATGTTGACCAGCCTTGCCTTCGGCGGATGGCGGCGCAAACCCTCGGGTAACCGAGGGTTTGCTGTTTTCTGAGCCATCTAAGTCACTGGCGCTTCCCGCGAAGTGCCTCCCAACTCTCAGGTACTCGGAAAGAAATGACTGTTAGTCGACAGACGAAAAACGGGCGCCAGAGTGAGTCAAAATTGGTGCAAAAAAATATTTTCATCAATGATAACAGTCTATTAATAATTTTTCAACACAACCGCGCATGGTCACTTATATTTTCAATTGAATTGGTGTACGCTTTGCCCTGTCCAAGAGTGGATTGAAATTGTCTTAATAGTGTTGTGTACTTCCGACACACCACACGAGAGTTCACGGGGGTAAAATGAAACTCAGCCTTAAGCAGAAGATCGCCTTCCTTGCAGTCGCTTCCACGGCCTTGCCTCTCTTGCTTGTGCTTGCAATCGTAACGAGCCAGAAGAAACAGGCCGAGAGCCAAATCGTCACTCAACTGGACAAGCTCAGCCGCGAACAGTTGGCGCAACTGTCTAATGATGTCGCCAACCTTTGCGAAGTCTCGCGCGACCTTGTCCGGCAGCAAGTCAAAGGCGGCCTAAGCACAGCCGAAATTCTCGTCGCGGAGCACGGCGGCGTCCGATTCTCCGGCGACAAAGTTTCATGGACGGCGACCAACCAGTTCACTAAAGACAAATCCGAACTCTCCCTGCCACGTATGTGGCTTGGAGACCATCCCATCGTTGTCAACCGAAACCCCGCGGTCGAGACGATTATTGTGGACCAAGCCGGAAAGGCTTCCGGCGGTTGCTGCACGATCTTTCAACGCATGAACGAAGCGGGCGACATGATCCGCGTCGCCACCAGCGTCATCGGCAAAGACGGCAACCGCGCAGTTGGAACATATATCCCTGCAACCAATGCGGACGGCCAGCCGAACCCGGTAATTAAGTCCGTCCTTAGCAAACAAAACTATGACGGCCGTGCCTTTGTCGTGGACGCATGGTATGAAACTTCCTACAAACCCCTGACCGATAATTCAGGCCGCGTCGTCGGCATGCTGTTCTACGGTGTCAAACAAGAGGCTGTAGCCTCGCTGCGTGAGTCCATAAATAAAATCAAAGTCGGCAAGAGCGGCTACGTCTATATTCTTGGCGGCAAGGGCGATAGTCAAGGCGTCTATGTCCATTCCAAAGACGGCAAACGCGACGGCGAGAATATCTGGAACGCCAAAGACTCCAATGGCAACTTGTTCATCCAAAGCGTCGTCAAAAAGGGCATCGCACTCAAACATGAAGAAGTCGCGTTTGAAGAGTACCCCTGGAAAAATGCCGACGACCCGGTTGCCCGCGATAAAATCGCCGCCATAACTTACTTCGAGCCGTGGGATTGGGTCATTGGCGCATCCATGTATAAAGATGATGCCTACGAAACCCGTGACCTCGCCGTGGCCTCGATCACGACTATGCAACAGTGGGCGCTAATCGGCGGCCTGTTAATTGGTTTGGTCATGACCGCTTTCTCGATCTTCAATGCCCGCCGCATCGGAGCCGCGCTGCACGCCATTGTTGGTGATATTTCTGAAGGCGCTGAACAGGTTGCACAGGCGTCCAGTCAAGTCTCGCAGACCAGCCAACTGCTTGCCCAGGGTGCAAGTGGTCAAGCATCCGCGCTCGACCAGACCCGCTCGACCATGAAAGACATGACTGCAACTATCCACCGCAACGCCGACGACGCTGCCAATGCCGCCCGGCTGATGGCCGATTCCGGAGTCAGTATTCGCAATGTTGCCGCAGATGCCGTCAAAGTGGATGAGGAAATGCATAACATCAAAGCAAGCGCCGATCAGACTTCAAAGATCATCAAGTCCATTGATGAAATTGCCTTTCAGACGAATCTGCTCGCGCTGAACGCCGCCGTAGAAGCCGCCCGTGCAGGTGAGGCCGGCAAAGGCTTCGCAGTTGTCGCTGAAGAAGTCCGCAACCTCTCAATGCGCGCCGCCACCGCCGCGAAAGACACAAGCTCGCTGATCGAGCAAACCGTCGGCCGTGTAAACTCCGGTGCAAATATGGTCAACAACCTGCGCGGAAATCTCGAATCAGTGGCCCAGGCAACCGAAGAGGTCGCCACGCTCGTCAATGAAATCTCCGGTGCGTCCACTTCTCAAGCTGATGGCATTGAAGTGGTCAATAGCGCGATTGTCGAAATTGGCAACTCCACCCAAAGCAGCGCAGCCAGCGCTGAAGAATCCGCAGCAGCAGCCGAAGAACTCAATGGCCAGGCCGAATCCATGCGCGGTACCGCCATGCGGCTGAAAGGACTCGTGGACGGCGAGTAGTCCACGATCTGACAGAATACTCGCACGGGCGGCCCTCAGGCCGCCCGTGCTTTCTCCCGACCTTTGGGTCCACACCTCTCATTAAATTTCCCTGACCCCGTTGACATGTTGCACTCTGGCAACTTCTTGCTTATCTTGCACGCTGCTTAAAAACTCTCTTCAAATCTAATATCCTTGTAAAGGAAAAACATGCAGAATCTGTTGCGTTTGACCCTGCTTTGCTTCATCCTCGCGGCGGGTGTCGCCCAAGCCTCCATCCGTTATGTCTCTCCCAACCCCGGCTCGGCCCCCTATTCCACGATTGCCGCCGCCTACGGCGCCGCCGTCAACGGTGACACCATCGTCGTCGGCCCCGGTAACTACCCTGAAGCTCTCGCCGTCACAAGCAAGAAAGTTCACCTCATCGGCGCCGGCTGGGATGTCTGCACCTGGCAGGGGTATCTCCAATTCCACAACGCGTTCGCCAACGGGTCAGCTGTCGAAGGATTTCGCTTTACTCCTGCCGGATCGCATTCGGTGTACTGCCTCACACTCGTAGATTCCATCACCGTACGCCGCTGTTTCATCACACCGTCCGCCAGCCTGATGTCCGTCTATTCGCAGGCCGGCAGAATATACATCAACGACTGTGTACTCAACTCTACCAGCAACGCCGCAGTTTACTTCAATACCGGCGGCGGTATGGTCGTCCGCAACACCGTCTTCAATTGCATCACGCCCAACAACGCCTATACCGCGATGGCTGGCCCGCACACTGGCACCGTCGAAATCTATAACAGTGTGTTCTTGAACTTCACACGCCAATTCGACCTTACAGGTATCCCGCAAGTCATCGGTCTCAACAATATCTTCTGGGACTGGAATGCCACCGCGACGTACGGCAACCTGCCCGTCGGCTCCGTGTTCGAATACTCCGCCGCCGGACAAGGCGCGCCCACGTTCCCGGCGATCTTCGCTAACAACATCACACTGGGCACCAATAACCCGTTCGTCAGCTACGATAACACTAACTACACGTTCGGCACGACGAACCTGCACCTGAACACCAACACCGGCGGACTTGCTTGCACCGATACGGGCTATCCCTCGATTCTCGATCTCGACAACTCGCGCTCGGACCTTGGCATCTACGGCGGCCCCAAGCCTATGGTGGATCTCGGCATCCCCGCCTTCCCGTTTGCGCTTACTTTGGCTATTGACAATCTCGTCGAAGTCGGCGACAGCGTCAACGTCACCTCTTCCGGCCGCATCGGCCCGCGCTACTAAGCGAAAGCGGCCAATCGCTTATGCTTAATCGCGCTCTCTGCGCTCTGCTTCTCGTCTGGTCAACGTACTCCTGTGCGCTGACCATCACCGAAGCCGAGTACTTCTTCAACACCGACCCCGGCCCCGGGAACGGCGTGGACATTTCCATCACGCCGGGAGAATCGGTCAACATCACCGGACTCAATGTCCCGTCAAGTCTGTTGACCGCTGGAAGAGAGCACTATCTCTTCTTGCGCTACAGATCTGATGAAGGACAGTGGGGCAACACCGAGCGGCGGGCGTTCTTCATTCACACTCCCGATCCCAATACTTTTGCGGGTCGAGATGTCACGCATGCCGAATACTGGTTCGACAACCTCACGCCAACGCTCGTGGACATCAATGACGACCCCGAAGTTGTTTATGCCGCGTTGATTCCAACCGCCGGACTGACCACCAACAGCGCGCACAAGTTCTCCATCCGCTACATCGGCACTAATGGCTACATCAGCAACACCGAATCGCGCTACTTCTTCATTCACGAACCGATTCCCGGCATCTGGTACAGCCGCGACATCACTCACGTTGAGTATCAGTTCGACAACCTGCCGGCCACACTCGTGGACATCGGCAACAACTTCGAGATTGACTACTACGCACTCTTGCCCGTTGGCGGCCTGACGCCCAACCAGAATCACAAATTCACCGTCCGCTATCTCGATGAAGACGGCCGCTGGAGCAATCCCGAGGCCCGCTACTTCTTTGCGATCCAACTCGAAGGCGGCACGGTCGAATACTACGACATTACGCACATCGAATACTCGTTCGATGGCGTCAACCCGGTCGCCGTAGATGTCACCGACGGCCAGAGCATCAACTACTCCGCGCTGATCGCATCGCTCGGATTGACAGTCAATCAAACTCACAAATTGTCTGTCCGCTATCTCGATTCGCGCGGCTACTGGAGCAATCCCGAAGCGCGCTACGTCTTCGTGCACGAAGAACTTGACGGCACACTGACCATGCTCAATGTCGCCGCCGTGGAGTATTGGATTGACAGCAACGCTCCGCTGCAAGTGGATATCGCCGATGCTGCCAATGTCAATTTCGCGTCGCTGGTTCCACATTTCGTTGGCCCCGGCCCGCACAATTTTTATCTGCGGTATGTCAGCGCTGAAGGGGTGCGCAGCAACACTGAGAAGTTACCCTTCTTCGTCTGGACCGGTGCCGGTGCTAGCAATACTGCGCGTCTCAACGGCGCCGAGTACTTCGTCAACGCTGACCCCGGCGTTGGCAACGGCGTTCCCATCACCTTCCCGCAGGACGGCGCATGGGATGAAGGCAGTGAATCCACACTCTCCGTCCTAACCGGATTGCCCGTCGGTTTTCATGCCTTCGGCATCCGCTTCCGCGATGAACTCGGATTCTGGAGTCCTACTCTGATTGACACTTTCTTAGTCGGCCCCACGCTCGTCATTTCCCATTCCGGAAATGACATCGTGCTGACATGGACAGCCAATCCCGACAACATTCCGTTCCATATCTACCGCGCCCCCGGCGTCGAAGGCCCCTATACTGAGATCGGCACCTCAAATACTTTGAGCTTCACCGATATCGGAGCCATCAGCAGCTTCAACGCCCGCACCTACTACATCACGACCACTCGCAACGGTGTCCTGTCGCGCTACCGCCTACCCGCCAGCGCGCCACCCAAGCAACAGAACATGCAATAAACGCAAAGCGGCGACCAATTTGGTCGCCGCTTTCGTTTCAATCAGTCGCTATCGAGGCTCTTTCGATTCCCGCGACATCGGATCGACATACTGCAATGCCGCTGGTTGATTGACCGCCTTGACTCCGAAGAACGACGGATTCATCGGATCCAGCAAACATCCTGCGCACGTGTACGTAATATCGGCCACCGTCGCCAGCAAACTCGACGGATCGTACAATAGCTCCAAGCTCGACGAACGATACACCTCGTAAACATCTCCGTTTGCAACTGCACCCCACGTCAGGGTGACATTGCCCGTCAAACGATCCGTCGTCACCACCAAATCATCTACGGCCGGTGGCGCAACATCCAAACACGAATCGGCCGTAACCGTAAGAACGTAGTGCCCTGCCGCCGCCTGATAACCGTGCACAATCAAGTAGTACTCAGTATTCGCGACCGCGCCCCAGCTGACACCGCTGGATAGGGAGGGCACTCCTTCACAGTAATCGTCGTCGTTGCAGTCCACTAGCATCGTCCCTGCGCAGCCCTCGCCCATGCGCACATCCAAACGCGTATCATAATCCGAGCCGCACAAATTCGCTGTTACAAACCGTGTGCACGGAAGTTGCAGCCTGTACAGAACTTCCGGAGCAGTTCCGCCACCGCAATGATAGAAGTCATACGTGGCGCAACGCGTATCACCCGAATCCACGTATGGCAGCGCCGAGATCATCGGTGCGCCAAAGCACCCGTCATTCGGAGCGCCGCTCGGCCCCATATCTACAACTTCCAAATTGTACGATCCGTACGTGCCGATCTCCGTGTCAACGATGATGTAGTACGTCACGCCTTCTGAGGCCTGCATCGTAAACCTACTGTTCGTACCGCCGTCAAATACGTGACAAGATAGCTCGTTGTCACCCGGACAAGCGCCGCCCGTCCGCACCGAAATGATCGTCGGAATCGAAAAACGCGACGAAATCTGGATATCCCGGCACGGCTGCGTCGGCGTATAGACATAAACACCGTCATAACCCCACTGCCCGCCGCACGAGGCGACATAGTCATCCACCATGCACTGGTTATTGACAACGTGTTGATAAGGCAAACTCGTGATCGTCCGGCCCGGACAACGCTCAAAATTCTGCCCGATCTCCTCGACGTTAAGCACATAATCCCCGCTCGCCCCGTTCACACCGTCTAGATAAAGGTAGCAAATCGTCCCCTGTGTCAATGTCGCCACGACCTTACTGTTCAGACCGTTCGAACATGTAAAGTCGTTGTTGTTGCAATCCAACAGCGTCATCGGTGATGAACAGGTGTAAGGCGCAGAGACCTGCTTCAACTCAAGTACTGTGTTGAAGGATGACCCGCACGTCGAAAACAAAAACGTTCCGTCACACGGGGCATAAAACCGGAATACCACGTCCGGTGCACCACCGTCCGACGCGCACGATGGTGAATAATTGTTCGTCGCGCAGTTCGTATTCCCCGACCACGTGTAGGGCAAGTTCGTAATGTTAAGACCCGGACACTGGTCATTCGTTGCAACAAGGTCCTGTGCCGTAATGGCGATCTGATAGTAACCCGCTTGAGCCGGCCCCTGTACACCCATTACACCGATATAATAGTCATGTGGGTGATCGGGATCGCTCATTTCCGGCAACTGGAATGTCACCCGACCTTGCTGCGTCGAGTAAATCCAACTCTCTGGACAATTACTATTTCCCCAATTCTCGCATACAACATCCGTGTGATAATACTCCTCGTGGCAGTCGTAACCCATCACTCTAATTTCAGTGTCAAAGAGTGAACCGCACAAATCAACCGTGATCAACTTCTTGCACTCTTGCGAAGACACATGATACCAGAGCTGCTGCGTGTAATCGCTGAAACAATCCGCCACAACCGTCGGAGCCCCCCAAGTGTAACCAGAATCATAAAACGGGAAATACGTTACGTTGTGCGCGTCTTCGCACAGACCATTGTTTGACACCGGCGGTACAAAGCCGCTCACTGCAGTCGGAGCCGCATCAAATGGATCCAGCCAGAAACGCAACGCTGTCTCAGGCGTGCCACCGCCGTACCACGAATCCGAAAATTTCCCGTACTTGTTCCAAAAAAAGAAGTCACATACATCCCAATCTGAACTGTGGCCGGTGAGAGTCCCATAGACCGAACCATTCGCATCAAACAGCGCCGAGCCGGAAGACCCCGACTGCGTACCGCCGACATCCGGATAACACCGCCAATAGTAGCCGTCAAAATTTCCGTTCCAGTCCGAGGACTCCGGCGCGTCATCGTCCCGCATCATCTTCTTAACGTCATCCATGGGATGATGAATTCCCCAGACTGGTGTCGCGGGTTGATTTACAGACCGGTTCCATCCAGCATAAAATGGACTGTAACTGGCCGGAGGCGGAGACGACAGCCGCAGCAGCATAACGTCGCTGTTCTCATATCGCACCAACACGCTTGCATTCGAGATACTAATCAAGTCCGAGTCGGCCATGGTCGCGCATGTTGGGCTTTCGTAGTCGAACTGGACCAGAAAGTTCGTGCCATTGTCCGTGGGATAACAGTGCCGTGCCGTGAGAAAGTACGGAATCGAACTGTTTACGGCATCGTTGATCAGCGTCCCCGTGCACACACCTCCGCTCGGCATATACAGACGTGCAACGCTGCGCTTCCAGGTCTGAAGCGAAGCCCCGTCTGGACAATTGATCCCCGGAATACATGAATCGCTTTCGCCGAGCGAATCTAACGGGCTGCCTGGTACGCGCTCACCGCCCCGAAAATGATGCAAAACTGTCGCGACGTGCAACTCCCCAGGCGCCTCCGCCTCATTCGGTACAAAGTACTCGATTGTTACCGCATCACCCGCCGTCGGTGGCGTGACATTCGTAGAATCAATCCAGTTGTTCAGCGAAGTATAAGGCCCTTCTATCTGAGAACGGCTGTCATTGTGAACATACAACTCCGCACCTCGCGCAAGCTGCCAACGGTCGTAGAGCAGATGAATCGCGTGAGCGCCCTTGGATTCAATCCGCAACCGGAAGAGCTTCCCCCCTGCTATCGCGGCAGATTCTCCTTGCGTCAGAACATTGATTTTCACCGGAATAGGCTCCGCTACCTGATACGGAATCGCATCTTTGCTTAGCGCGGCGGCTTCTTCTACAGCTTTCGCCTGCGCAAGCAGCGTGGCGTTGTCCTGCCGCGAAATCACCACAGTCGGAGCCGGCCCAAGCCCCAATTCCACACTTCGCAACCGCTTCACCGTTGCCGCCTGCAGGTCTTCTGCAATTGGACCCGCGCCACAAACCGCCACCAGCGACAGCCATAGGACCAATTCTCTCCTCAAGAATCCCATGATATACCTCCCTCTTCATGCGCTGTATTGATGTCTGGAAAGCTCAAAATATAACCGCGTGCTCCCGCTCCTGCAAGCAAATCCATTCAACTTTTCAAGAAAATTGTATGTGCAAGCGTCAAATGGACATAGCATTGAAGACCCCGCAAGGAAACTCCCTGCGGGGTCTGTGCACGCGGCAACTTGGCGCACAACTCATCCCACTCGCACAACACCCGCCTCGCGCTCCGTTCCCAACACGATCTTGAACTTCCCCTTCTTGTCCGGCAGAAATGTCAACACCGTCGTATGCCCCGCGGGCAGGAGTTCGTAAATCTCCAGTTCGCTGATCTCAAATATCTCGTCATCCGGCTCCGAGTCAAAGCGATGAATCAGCCACTGCACAGGCATCTTGAGTTTGACATCGTATTCCGCCGGTTCCAAGACTCCGTTCTTGAGCTTGGACTCAAACTGCTGCAGCTTCCGCTCTTCCCGCTCATGCGGGGCGGGCAGCCGGTTCCGAAAATAGAACCAATAGAAAATTAGCCCCACCAGCCCTACCCCGGCCAGAGTCTTCAGAAACGCGCTCATCTCCATGAAACCACTCGCTTCAAGGTGCCGTAACCCATTTTATAACATTTCCTTAACAAATTGACCGCCAGAATGTTTTGAACTTGAATCACTTCATGCTGACTCATTTAGATTGCCAGTGAGATTCCGGGAACTTCCGTGAAGCCCCAGGCGTAATATCAATGCAGCCGGATGAAATCAGGGTCTTCGGCTTGCAAGCAGTCATCTAAACCACGAAAGGACTGGACCATGGTGATTCTCAGCGTACAAGAGGCTGCGAAGTTTCTCGGCAAGACCCCGGCCGCTCTCCGTAACGGCTACAAGCGGTGGGGGGTTCCACACTTCAGGCTCGGCGGGCAAATTAAGTTCACCCAGGAAGCTCTCCAGGAATGGGTCGAAAAAGGCATGACCGTGGAGAATTCAGACGCCAATGCCGGTGCCAAAAATGGCCGCCGCACACGTCGTCCTGAAGCCAAAACGACTTCGCACTCAGGCGCTCACACCGCCTGAGCTTCGCCAAAAACGTCACCTAGCAACGGGCGCTCAACGAGCGCCCGTTCTGTTTCCACCTCGCCCCGGCCGCCATGTGGGGGGGACAACCTGTTAGGAAACGCACATCCCCCAAGACCTTGCGCCGTTTGCAAAACAACGCTATCCTATAAAAGACTGCCGACTCCGAAACTCAGCCCGAATCCTGTCGAAAAATCAGCCAAAATCGCCAAACATGAACAAGATAACGACTCTACGCATGAAAATCCTCTCTGTGACCTTGCTCACTTTCGCCCTGTCTGCCTCTGCTCTCGAATACCAAGTGACCTATATTGGCAGGCTTCCAGGGCACATCATGGCCCGCTCATCAGCCGTCAACGACCTCGGCCATGTCTGCGGCTTCTCGGACAACAAAGCCTTCTTCTGGTCACCCGAAAACGGTATGGTTGAACTGCCTCCACTGGCACCCCGCACCGATGCTATCGCCTATGACCTCAATAATTCCGATGTCGTCGCCGGTACCTCGGGCATTGACTTCGCCGGACCCAATTCCAACCGCGCCGTGCGCTGGACCAACGGCATCGTCGAAGACCTCGGCACGCTCCCCGGTGGATCGCGCAGTCAGGGCTTCGGTATCAATGATTCCGGCTGGGTGGTCGGCTACGGGCATTACTTTCAAGCTGGTTCAGAGTACTGGCGCCCAACGTTGTACCGCGACGGCTTCGGCATGACGATTCTCGACGGCGTCACGGGCGGCTATGCCTACGATGTCAGCAACACAGGAGTTGTCGTTGGTGTCACCAGCGGTGGTTCCTATACATGGACGGTCGCAGGAGGCGTCGCAATGCTCGGTGCGCCTGCCGGTTGGGGCAGCACTTCCGCGTATGGTATCAGTAAAGATGGCAATTGGGTCGCAGGCAATGTCATGAGCGCCAGCGGAAACCTGATTCAATTGGCCCGTTGGAGCGCTGGGGCAGGTTGGCAGACATATTCGAGCGTCAACAACTCAGGCTTCGTCAGCATCAACAACCACGGCGACTGCGTTGGCAGCGGCTCCGGCTTCGCAACCTATTTCTACACCGACTCACTCGGTTCGCACGATGTCAATCTCTACATTGATCCGGCTTCAGGTTGGGTAATCAACACCGTTGCCGATATCAATGAGTCCGGTCAAATCGCCGCATCGGGACAAAACACCATCACCTTCGACGCCGGTGCACTCCTTTTGACGCCAGTGGTCGCCAGCACGTTACCGCCCATTGAGAACCTCACCACAGCCTGGGACGGTGACAGCCTGCATTTCTGTTGGCCAGCCATGCCTGGCGCAACGCTGTATAGACTCTATGGCTCAACATCGCAGCCCGTCACCACCACTCCCGAAAACCAAATCACAACCTCAATCAGCAACTCTATCACAATCCTACCCGGCACCGAAGAAATGAAATTCTTCGTGGTGACTTGGGAAGATTAGCATTTCCCCGCCCCCCCCCATTTGGAAATGTCACGTTTTGTGCTTATATTGAGTCTGTCCGTCAAGTTTAGACGGAGACCGCAGCGATTTTAGTTCGTGTTCGCCTGTTCGTGATTCGCCGATTCGTCCCTCGTCGATTCCGTCGCAGTGATCCACGGAAGTCGTCGAGGGTTTTGTTTTTTAGTAAGTTAAGAATCGGGACGATAAGGAGTACAGACGATGGCAACACGTCTTTATGTCGGTAACCTGCCGTTTTCCGCCACTGAAGAAGAACTGCGTCAGGTCTTCGGCGAGTTCGGCACAGTTGAGCAGGTTGAGTTGGTCATGGACCGCGCCACGGGCCGCCCCCGCGGCTTTGGCTTCGTCCAGATGGACCCCAACGGCGCGACGGCAGCCATTGAAAAGCTCGACGGCACCCAGATGGGTGGCCGCTCGATCAATGTCAATGTCGCCATGGAGCGCACCGAGCGCGGCCCCCGTGGCCCGCGTGGTCCCCGCCGCGAAAACAACAACTGGTAACCTGCCAGCAAGTTGAGTCCAAAACGGGCGCCGAGTAACATCGGCGCCCGTTCTATTTTGACCATCCCACTCGGCCGCGATAATCTCGCACTAAAAAACGGCCCCGCTTTCGCGGGGCCGCCTTGTTTTCAAGCACGGACTTATCTTCTAGTCGCAATTGTCGCCAGACATCTCAATGGTCAGGCAGTAGCTGCCAAAGGCCGACGGGCCGGCACCATCCAACACCAGATAGTAAGTCGTCTCCGGATAAAGGCACGTCTGAATCCCCGCAGCGAGGCGTTGGCCGTTATTCAGACCGGGATTGTTGTTGTTATATTCGTAGGGCGATCCGTCGCAGCATTCGTCTGAATATAGACAGAGGTAAGTGTCAAACCTCGATCCAGCGGTTGTCACACGCAGAAAATCGTAACCGTACGAGTTGATCTGGATCATGACGTCGCGGCCTAACCTGCAGTTAGGATAGCTGCAATCGTTCGCAGCAGTATTGGTCTGACCGCAAACTACTGCGTAAAGATCATCGCCCGGTTCAGGGCCTTCAAGTACTGCCCCTGGACAAGCATCCTGCAGTTCATCAAGTGTCCTCGTCTGCACACGACCGGAAGTCTCGTAGTACTCCGGATGAAGCTGACGTTCCAACTCGAAGTACCGGTCATAGGACTCTTGAGGTACATCAATTCCCTGCTGATCGAGCTGGCTGATCTGGTCATACAAGGCGTCAAACTCCGCCTGCAATCCAGCGTCATTTCCATCTGGATTTTGGCTGGACAACGGAGCCTGCGGACGCTCAGTGCTGCAACCCAGCACCGCAAGACTCACTGCGACCGAAAGAACCCAAAGAGCTTTCATGGCTATTCCCCTGATTTTTGTGTTTTCGCCAAATATTTCTGGCGAACGGGCAAAACCACAAAATTCGTGACAACTTCGCCGCTGTCCATTGCCAAAGTATCCAGTTAAACCCTTGCAAATCAGGCCTTAGCCGCACACCTCCTCATCCTCCTCCCGCCAGGCCGGATCCACAATGCACAAAAACTCCAGCTCCTCCGGCCCTAAACAAGTAATCCGTTGATTCCTCGAGGGCGCGATATACACCGTGTCCCCTGGCCCCATGTCCGTCTCCACCCCATCCAATTCCATCCTCCCCTGTCCCTTGAGGATGTAATAGACCTCACTCGTCCTAAGCCTATGCAGCAATGAAGTTGCGCCGGGAGCGAGTTTTGCATGAGCCAGAGAATAGCCCAGTGCTAAGTCGGCTTTATCCGGGTGCAGAATTTCCCGCAAAATGGTCTCGTCACCTGCTGTAAATTCTACACATTCATCGAGTCGCTTGATCATTCTCGCCCTACTTTTCCTGCTACTTTTGCTCTTATTGGTCGTGGCATCTATGCCACACTACTCTTTCGAGTACAGCCCGACTTTGAAGCCGTCCGGCATTTCGAACATCGCCATAAATCCCATATTTTCAGGCAACGGACGCTTCTCCTCCAGCGTTTTTGCCCCCAGCGAGGCCGCTTGAGCGAGTGTGGCAGGAATGTCACGGACTTCGATGTAGTTTTGCCCCCCGTTGTCCACGATCTTTTCTACCTTCACAAGGCCGCCCGAAACACCGTGCGCGTCCGGCCCGAGGTCAATCATCCAGTAATTCTCCATCATCGGCGCAATTTTCCAGCCGAATAGCTGGCTGTAAATCCCCGCGCTTTGGGCGAGGTCGGTCGTAACCAGTTCAATGTGACAAATCGTGTGCATGAGTCCCTCCGGTGGTTGACAGGTATGCCGCCAAACGATTACCTTAAAGCTGAACCAAATTGTCCTAATTTGCGTTCAATGATAGGACTTTGGCGGCTATTCCGCAAGGTACAAAATCCGATTTCACCATGCACGGGCCACCTCGTGGCCCCATATTCCACAGGAGCAGTCTGCATGAATCGTTCACGCTCGCTTGCCGTTCTTGTTTCGGCACTCACCGTTGTCCTTGTTACGCACGTTTTACCGGCAGCCGCACGCGCTGAAGCGCTGGCCGTCGGAACGCAGGCCCCGGCTTTTGAACTCAAAAACATTGACGACAAGGTCGTCTCACTCGCCTCGGGCAAAGGTGAGAAAGGTACCCTCGTGGTCTTCACCTGCAATCATTGCCCGTTCGCTATTGCTTACGAAGACCGCATTATCAAACTCGCCAAAGAGTTTCAGTCTCAGGGCGTCAACTTCATCGCTATCAATCCGAACGATCCCACGATCAAGCCTGAAGACAGCTTTGATTTGATGAAGAAGCGCGCCGCCGACAAGAGCTTCCCTTTCCCGTATCTTGTGAATGAAGATGGCTCCGTCGCCAAGGCCTACGGCGCCGCTCGTACTCCCGAGACATTCCTGCTCGACAGCGAAGGCAAGATCGTCTATCATGGCCGCATTGATGACAACACCGAAGAGCCGAAGGTCACCGTGCAAGATCTCAAGAACGCGCTGACCAAACTCGTCGCCGGCGAAGCGGCTGCGATTGATCCCAAGACCACCGCTGCCTTCGGCTGCACCATCAAGTTCAAGAAGTAGCTTTCACCACCCTTATCCCCCCGGTCATCCGGGGGATAAGGTGGGGTCAAGCAATCCAGCAGTTACTGCACAAAGGCGCGAAGCACAATTCTCTTCATCATTCATCAATCAGCAATCAGCCTTCATCCGTCATCAACTTCCCTATTTCGGCCTTCTTTATCCCTGATCCTAAATCACAATCAATAAACCGGTTCACAAACTGACAGTTCAGCAACATGACTCTTCGCAACTCAGTTTTCACACCGCCGCATTTCGGCAGGGAGGTCTGGATGAAAAACAAAATTGTTCTCTTACTACTCACTTTGGCATTGGCGCATGCCGCCTTCGCCACCGTGCACACCGTCAACATCAGCGGCGCCTCGTTCTCTCCCGCCAACATCACCATTCAACAGGGTGACACCGTCCGCTGGGTCAAACCCGCCGGCGGCTTTCACAATGTTGAAGAGTCGAACGGTCAGCCGCCGGTTTTCCGCAGCGGTGATCCCACCAGCTCAGCCTTCACCTACAACTTCGCGTTTGCCGCGCCACTCGTAGGATTGTACAACTACGAATGTGTCGTTCACGCAGGCTCGGGCATGGTCGGCACGGTCACCGTCGAAGCAGGCGGCTCTGCTCCCGGCGCTCCGACGAACCCTTCTCCGGGCAACAATGTTACCGGCGTCAGCCCCAGCGCATCGGTCGGCTGGACGGCTGCGGATAATGCCGATCACTACACCGTGCGCTTTGGCACCACCAATCCGCCGCCCGTCGTCGCGCAAAATGTCCAGACTTTAATCTATCAACCCGCTGCGTTGATGACTCCGGGTACAGTGTATTTCTGGCAAATCACTGCGGTCAATGATTTCGGTTCTACCGATGGCCCGGTCTGGTCATTCACCACGCTCGCCTTGCCCGCGCAAGTCGGCGGCCCGTTCCCTGACAACAACGCGACCAACGTTCCTATCGTCACAACCGTCGTCTGGGAACCTGCTGACCGCGCCGAAACCTATACGCTCTTCTTCGGCACGAGCGAACCACTCCCGCAAGTGCAAAGCGGCACCAACACGTCATACGATCCGCCCGGCGACCTCGTACACTCAACGCAATATCATTGGCGCGTAGATGCTACGAACGAAGCGGGCACCACCACCGGCGCCACTTGGTCTTTCACCACCGAAGCCGGCTCCGCCGCAGGTGAAGTCATCGCGCCACGGGAATTCGCGCTTGCGCAAGCCTATCCGAATCCGTTCAACAACAGCGTGAACATCACCCTCGCAATTCCGCAAGACGCCATAACGCGCGTTGCAGTCTATGACCTCTTGGGCCGCGAAGTCGCCGTCTTGGCCAATGGCCTTATGTCCGTTGGTTTACAGCAACTCACATGGAATGCCAGCGGCAACGCCGGAGGGCTGTACTTCTTGAAATGCGAGTGCGCTGGAATTTCCCAGACGCAAAAACTCGTTTACATGCCGTAAACTCACCTCTGCCTCTCCTTTCCCCCCAAGTTCGTCCTCGAACTTGGGGGGACCAAGGAGGGCTTCTGCCTTGCTTCGCGGGAGAGCCTTTACCATCCGTCACCGAACAGCACGCATAGGAAAAGCAAACATGATTCGCTCGTGGACAGGCTCTTGGATTGTAGCCTTCTGTATCATCACCACAGCATGGGCAAGCCCGACTAATCGCGGCTACTCCGGCGCGCCCGGCTCATTGGGCCGCTGCTCGTCCAGCTGTCATGGCGCCGGAACCGGCACAGTGGAAATCTCGGGATTCCCAACTGAATACGTTCCCGATGCAACCTACTTGATTACCATCGAAGCCGTCTCCGGCTTCCCGATCAAAAACTTCAATGCCTCCGTCCGCGCAGGCACTGGAGCTAATCGCGCTGGGACTATCTCCGTCGGACAAAACACTGCCACCTACAACGTCGCGCAAGAGACCAACGGCGTGCGTTTGGCCACGCTTGATCACCAGTCTGCCACCTTCAACTGGCAAGCTCCCGCGGCAGGTACGGGCACCGTGCGCATGTATGTCGCCGCGCATCAAGGTGCACGCAACACCGGACCGAACACCAATCTCACGATTGTTTCCACCGAAGCCGTTGTGCCGCAGCCGCCTGATCAAGTGCAGTGTGTCGCACCCTCGAACGGCGCGGGCAATCAACCGCTTTCGGTCACGATGGAATGGCTCGCGGCCGACGGAGCCACATCCTATGAAGTCTATTTCGGTATTACCGAACCCCTGACATCGCTCTCGAACACTGTTGCGCTCTCGTTCCCGCTTGACAGCCTGTTGCCCGGGACAACCTACCTTTGGCGCATTGACGCTATCAACGATGTCGGCACGACGCAAGGTGTGCCATGGTATTTCACGACCGAAGAACAATCTCCAGCCGTTGACGCTCCGCTTGCATCTGAGTTTTCTTTGAGCGCAGCCTACCCTAATCCGTTCAACGGATTCGTGCGTGCGCAACTGAGTGTCCCCATGAACTCAGCCGTTACCGCGCGTATCTACGACCGCACGGGCCGCGAAGTCGCCACTCTGTTGGACAACGTCACACTCTCCGGTCTCCAGGAACTCGAGTGGAATGCTTCCTCACAAGCCGCCGGACTCTATTTCCTCCGCTGCGACTGCAACGGCCTGTCACAAACCCAAAAACTTGTTTACCTGCCGTAAGTAAAGGCTCAATCCATTCGCCGAGCCGGGTTAAGGCTGCGCAAACCGGCCGGAATATGAGCACTGTGCAACAAACAGCAAGAGTGGGAATGCCCTGCGCATCCCCACTCTTTTTTGTTTCTCATCACTCGCCATTGTTCGCAATTCATACTGAGGCACAGCAATTGCCCTATGTGCTCTCTACCGCTCGCGCAAATCCCGCAAAAATGCCTTATCTTGCCCTATCAGCTCAATAGGTGAAATCATGCGTCCATTTACGATTATCCTCATTCTTCTCTTCCCTGCACTCTTGTTCGCCCGCCCCACCTATCGCGGCTACTCCAGCGCGCCGGGAACGACTGGAACGTGCGCTTCATCCTGTCATGGGCAAGGCGCTGGCACCGTCGAGATCACGGGCTTTCCCGAATCCTATATACCTGACTCAACTTATCTGATTACCATCACTGCCGTTTCAGGCTCGTCCATTTCCAACTTCAACGGCTCCGTGCGAGTCGGCACAGGTTCCACTAATGCCGGGACCATTTCGAGCGGCACTAACACCGCGACTTACAACGTCACGGGCGAAACCAACGGCATTCATCTGTCTGCCAATAACCGCACGTCCGGCACCTTCAACTGGCATGCGCCCGCCGCTGGCACAGGCAACGTCCGCCTGTATTCCGCGTCTTTTCAAGGTTCCAACATGAACACTGGCCGCACCACGGTGATTCAACTCACGGCCACCGAAGCCGTCATCGAAACGCCGCCCGGCCAAGCAAGTAACCCGACACCGGCAAATCTGTCTGACAGCGTGAGCGTTACGCTCGCGTCGCTCTCTTGGGCGGCCGCTGACCGCGCCGACAGCTACTCCGTCTATTTCGGCACAACTGAGCCTCTCGAATTACTCGGCAACGTCACAAACACGACAATCACGCTGACTGATTCGTTAGATTATTTGACGAACTACCTCTGGCGTGTGGATGCAGTGAATAATTTCGGCACGACAGCCGGAGTGCTCTGGCAGTTCACAACTATCACAAATCTTCCGCCGCTGCCAGGCCTTGCCACGAATCCCTATCCGCATAACAACGCAACAGGTGTGTCCATTCACGTGGACACGTTGAGCTGGAGCCCTGCGTCGCATGCAGAGACATATCATATTTACATGGGTGCCGCGGAACCGCTCGAACCACTGATTACGATTTCTGACACACTGATCCTCGTGGATGCCAACTTGCCGTACAACACGACGTTTATGTGGCGCGTGGATGCGGAGAACATCGCAGGCACAACCACCGGCACAACGTGGTCCTTCACCACCGAAGTGCAATCCGCCGCGCATGATGAAATCATCCCGCAAGAATTCGCCGTCAGCGCTGCCTATCCCAATCCCTTCAACAGCAGCATCCGTGTAACGCTCGCGGTTCCGCAATCATCAATCGTCACCGCGAGAATATTTGACACGCTGGGCCGCGAAGTTGCCACGCTTTACAACGGCAACCTGTCCGCCGGGTCGCACGACCTGCTCTGGAATGCCGCCGCGCAATCCGCAGGCACATACTTCCTCCGCGTCAGCAATAACGGCAACACGCAAACCCAAAAACTGATCTACCTCCCGTAGCCAAGTTCTTCTTGAAAAACAAAAGGCCCGCTCACAAAATGAGCGGGCTTTATCATCTGGTCTCCCCCCGCGATGCGCGGGGGGACAAAGGGGAGTTCTGCTTCCCTTTTCTACTTTCTTGTTTCTAATTTCTAATTTTGGCCCCTCACCACCAGCATCTTCTCAACCTGCATATCCCGAATACTTCCGGGAATCCCTCCCACGCCCAATCCCGATTGCCGCAGTCCCGCAAACGGCATCCAATCCACGCGAAACGCCGTGTGCTCATTCACCATGACCGCCGAAGCATTCAACCGCGCATAACACTGCATTGCTGTCTCAATACTCCGCGTATAAACTGCCGCTTGAAACGCGAACGGCGACTGATTCGCGCGCCGAATCGCTTCGTCAATATCCTTGTACAAATACACACACGCTACCGGCCCGAAAATCTCCTGCGTCGAGACCTTCGAATGATCCGGCGGATTCCACAGCACCGTCGTCTTGTAACACGTCTCCGACAGCGCATCCGCACCCGACAGCGGCACCGCTCCTTCAGCAACGGCTTCCTTCACCCACATGTTAATGCGCGTCACCTCCTGCGGGCGAATCAGCGGCCCGATTTCCGTTTCCGCTTTCGTCGGATCACCAATCACCATCTTCGTTCCCGCTTCCGCAAGCTTCTGCGCGAACTCAAACGCGAACGACTCGTGCGCGTAAATTCGTTGCACCGACACGCACACCTGCCCCGCATGATAGAATGCACCCTTCGCCAACGGCGCCACCGCGCTTTCCCAATCCGCATCGGGTGCCAAAATCACCGGTGCCGTCCCGCCGTGCTCGAGCGCACACCGCGTCCCGGGCGCAATCTTTGAGCGCAGCATCCAACCCACCTTGGCACTCCCGATAAACGTCAAGAATGCCACCCGCGCATCCGTTGCCAACTGCTCGGCCACTTTCAAATCACTCGTCACGCATGCCTGGCACCACTCTTCTGGCAACCCTGCGGCATAAAACATCTCGACAAGCCGAAAACACGACAGCGGCGTTTCTTCAGCAGGCTTCACAATCACCGGACAGCCCGCCGCAATCGCCGGACCGACCTGATGTGCAATTAAATTGAGAGGATGATTGAAGGCACTGATGGCCACCACCGGACCAATCGGCTCGAACCGCGTCACCGCCAATTTCCCCTGCGAGGCCGCGTTCAGATTCATCGGCACCTCGCGACCTGCCGACGTGCGCATCGTGTCCACACAAATCCGCAGACTATCCGCCGCGCGCGCAATTTCAACCCGCGAATCCATCAGCGGCTTCCCGCCTTCACGCGCCGCTTCCACCGCCAGCGTCTCAGCATTTGCCAAAATTAACTGCCGCACTTTGTCCAAAACCTCCAGCCGTTTCGCCAGAGGCAACCACTCCGACCGCTGCACAAACAACCGATGCGCCGTCGCCAGCGCCGTCTCAACCGCGTCCGCTCCAGCGGTATCAACCGTCGCAATCGCCGTCCGGTCATACGGCGCAAAAACCTCCGCACGACCGGCAGGCCGCGCTCCCGGAATCATTAAAGGATAGTGTGGCATGTCATTTTTCCATTGTTTAGCCCAACAATGTACCCATTTTGCCCCGAAATGGCAATTTCATTCTGCATTCCGCCCCAGTCCTCTGGGGGGGTAGGGGGGGTAAAATGGTGTACGGATTGAAATGTCCAAGCTCCACACGCCAGCGGCATTGGGTCCAGCGTCCACGCAGGCACGCTGGCACGCTGGTTTGCATCACGACGAGAATTGCCTAAATTATACCATCAGCACTCCCCACGAATAAACTCACCCGTGAGCCATCAGCTCCCACTATTCTACGATCTCGCGATCATCCTCGCCTGCACGCTGCCGGTGCTGTTCCTCGCGAATCGGATTAGCCTCCCGCCCATTGCGGGATTCGTCCTCACGGGCATCATTATCGGCCCTTCAGGCTTGGGCCTTGTCCAAAATTTCACAAATGTCGAAGCCTCCGCCGAAGTTGGCGTCTTTTTGCTCCTCTTCATTGTCGGCCTCGAATTGTCCCTCTCCGGACTCAGGTCCACACCGGTTCGCACGTACCTTGCAGGAGCCGGGCAGGTACTGCTGACAACATTTGCCGTCGTAGGCATCGGCATGACCCTCGGCTTCTCCCTCGCCACGTCGCTGATTGCCGGCTTCGTCGTCACCCTGTCCTCCTCTGCCCTCGTCCTGAAAGGCATGGCCGACAAGGGCGAACTCACCACTCCGCTCGGGCAGATGGTCACCACCACCGCCATCGTCCAAGACCTTGCTATCGTCCCCATGATGATGACCGTCAGCGTCCTCGCCGCCGGACACATCACAAACTATGAAATCACCACCCGCGCCATTCTGGTCGCTTCGTGGCTGCTCGCACTTTATCTGTTGGGCCGCTGGATTGTCCCGCAGATGCTGCGCTTCTTGGTGCGCATTCAGGTCTCCGAGGCCATCCTGCTCTTCGCCGTGCTCTTGATGCTCGTCATCGGCGCCATCTCCGCTATCGCCGGGCTCTCCATGGCCCTCGGCGCGTTCGCAGCCGGAGTCATTCTCTCCGAAAACGAATTCAGCGCGCACATCTATTCGCAGGTGCAGGTCTTCTCGACCTTGTTCACGTCGCTGTTCTTCGTCTCTATCGGCATGCTCGTGGACCTAACCTTTGTCCTCACGCACCTCGATACCGTACTCGCCTTCGCTCTCGCGGTGCTCATCGGCAAGACACTCATCGTCATTATCGTAAGCGCACCACTTGCCCTTTCATTTCGTCAGCGCGTGCAAGGCGGGGCATATCTCGCGCAAATCGGCGAGTTCTCATTCCTGCTCCTCACCGCTGCCGTCACAGGAAAATTGCTGACGCAGAATGAATTCCAATATCTCATCGCCGCCTCCAGCCTGACCCTTGCCGTCACGCCGCTCGTCATGCAGCTCGCGCCCCATGTCGCATACCACGCAGGCCGCAGAATCGGCAAAGGCGGCGATGCGACGCTTGCCGAAAAGAACGCAACAGCCGCAAGACCCAAACCCGCCGTGCTCATCGTCGGCTATGGTGTCAACGGCCATAACGTCGCGCGCGTCCTGCGTGAAGCCGGAATCTATCACGAAATCCTCGAGTTCAATCCGCAAACCGTCCGCGCCGCCAGACTCGAAGGCGAAATCATTCACTACGGCGACGTCTCACACGCGGAATTCTTGCGCCACTTGCATCTAAAGGATTTCGACAGCGCCGTCATTGCCATCAGCGACCCCGCCGCAACGCGCCGCGCCGTCGCCGCCATGCGCAGACTGCATGCCGACATTCACCTGATTGTCCGCACCAAACACGTCGCCGAAGTTGAACAGCTTGAACGACTCGGCGCAAATCTTGTCGTGCCCGAAGAGTTTGAAACCTCGCTCCGCATCTTCGCTGAACTCCTGAGCCACTACCACATGCCGCCGCATATCATTGCGGCCCAAGTCGAACTCGTGCGCGGACAAAGCTACGGCACTCTCCGTGGCCGCGAGGGCGGAGGCGAAAGACTGCAGCAACTGCTGATGCAGCGCCTGGTCGAGGCCGTACCTATTCTGGAGAATAGCAAAGCGCGCGCAAACACGTTGCGCGCGCTCGGATTCTCCCCTGAAGGCCGCTGTCAGGTCATCTCCCTGTTAAGAAATGGCGCTCCCGAACAGCACATTTATGACAACCCATTAGTCCCCAATGACCTCGTCGTCCTCTACGGCGACCACGCCGCCTTGGACAACGGCGTCACCAAACTAAGCCAAATCGAAAGCTGAAGAAATATTAAGGCAATATGCTGAACGCGTCTGCCATTCATCATTCATCATTCATCCCTTATCCTTCATCCTTTATCCTTCTTCCGAAACACCACCGCCCCCAACTTCTCCCCACCTTCTTTGAACTTAGTCAAATACCGCCGCGCCCACGCGTATTCGGTGGCCAAGATTGCCAACCCAATCGGTATCACCACCACCGCCGGACCCGGCAGCACAATCATCATTACTCCCACAATCAGCACGCTAAATCCCAGAATCGTACGCACGAGTTTGAGTGCCGCCTTGAAAGCCGCGCTGCGTGTGTCTGTGCCGGATTGTGCTTGTGGATTTTCGCTCATCTGATACTTTCATGATCGTCCCGCCAACTTCAACCGTCGCCCGCGTCGCCAGCATTGCCCGGCGCTCATGCCTGCTGCGCATGCTCGATGGCACACAAGACGAAGCGGCGCTGCGTGGTAAACTCTTTGACGCCGACAGCGATGGCATCACCGTCGGTGATTTCGTGCACGCCGAACTCGAAGCCGGGCAATGGGCCGTCACCGAAGTTCTGCCGCGCGCAAATGCCTATCTGCGCAAAGGCCTGCGCAAAGAAAAGCAGGTCATGTTCGCCAACGCTGACCGCGTCGTCATCGTCGCGTCGCTCGCGCGGCCCGTAACCAAAATCGCCGCGATTGACCGCTTTCTCGTCGCCGCACTGTTCGGAAATGTTCAACCATTGCTCGTCCTGACAAAATCCGACCTCGACGAAAACCAACGCGCCGCCGAATTGTCCGAACTGTATTCGACTTTCGATCTGCCCGTCTTCGTCGTCAGCAACGAAACCGAGGAAGGCCTTGAGTCTCTCAAACCCGAGCTCGCGCACGGCGTCACCGCCATCATCGGCAACTCCGGTGTCGGCAAGAGTTCTTTGGTCAATGCGCTCGTCCCCCATCTCGAACTCAGAGTCCGCGAAGTCAGCGCTTGGTCAGGCAAAGGCACACACACCACCACCGCCGCAGTGTTACTCGAGCTGAACAAAAACGCGCTCGTGATTGACACTCCCGGCATGAAGAGCTTCGTCCCCTACGGCCTCACCAAGCACAACATCGCCTCGCTCTTCCCGGATATCGAATCTCTTGCGCAAGACTGCCGCTTCCGCAACTGCAAACACCAAAACGAGCCCGACTGCGCAGTCCAAAAAGCCATAGAAGAAAACTCTCTTCCCCCATCTCGCTACAAGAGCTTCCAAAGACTTTCCAGCGAAATCGAGAGCGAGTATTGATTCTCATTCCCCCCCCAGTCCTCTGGGGGGGTTAGGGGGGGGCAAACACCCAAACCAGTTCACAAAAGTCCAACGCGTTCGTCATCCTGAAGCGCGCCGCGCGCTGAACGATCCCTCCGCCTTTTCTATTTTCTATTTTCTATTTCAAAAGGCCGACGCAAGTCGGCCTTTTCACATTCTCTCACTTCTCCCCCGGCGTTCGCCGCAGAAGATAATCTATCAAGTCAATCTTCGTGATAATATCTCGCGACACGCCTTCCCGCACGACCATCACCGCCTCGCGGGACAGCTTCGTGAAAATCTGCGCCAGCGCTTCCAGCGATTCATCTTCATTCACCGTCGGGAAATCACTCTGAATAATCGTCTCAATGGTCGAGTTTGAGGTCCCGACTCCCGACAACAAAAACTTGAGCATATCCGCTTCGTGAATCAGCCCCAGCACCTCGTCACCTTCCATCACCGGCATCTGCGAGATGCCGTTCTCCTTCATGGCCAGAATCACATCACCCACACGCTCCGAGCGCCGCACCGAAATCAACTTGAATGGAAGCCGCGCCGCCAACATCTCCCGCACGGTGCCGAGCGGTGAACTTTCTTCCAGCATCCCGTTGTCGCGCATCCATTCGTCATTGAACATCTTCGACAAATAGCGCGAGCCACTGTCCGGCAGCACGGTAACAATCACCGATCCCGGCGGCACACGCTTGGCCAATTCCGCTGCCGCCCAGACCGCCGTTCCCGATGATCCACCCGCATATATTCCTTCTTCACGCGCCAACCTGCGGCCCATTTGAAATGAGTCGTGGTCAGTCACTTGAATCATGTCATCCACTAACTTGAAATCAATATTCCCCACCAATTGATCCTGGCCGATGCCTTCCACCTTGTAGGCGTACATTTCGCCGAATTCACCGGTCTTCCAGTAGTTCGTCAGCATCGAGCCAAACGTGTCCACACCCACGCACTGAATTTTCGGATTCTTCTCCTTCAAGTACGTCGCGATGCCCGTGAACGTCCCGCCCGTTCCCAATCCGGCCACGAAGTAATCAATCTTCCCTTCCGTCTGCTCCCACAACTCCGGCCCCGACAGATGATAGTGCGCTTCCGTGTTCAGCCGGTTGTGATACTGGTTCACATAATAGCTGCCCGGCGTTTCGCGGTGAATCCGCTTGGCGGTTTCATAATAACTGAGCGGTGAATCCGCATCCACATTTGCCGGACACACCACCACCTTCGCGCCGAACACCTTCAGGCCGTCAACTTTTTCCTTGCTCATCTTATCGGAAATCGTAAACACGCAGCGGTACCCCTTCACCGCCGCCGCCATGCCCATCGCCGCACCCGTGTTGCCGCTCGTGTTCTCAACAATCAATCCGCCCGGCGTCAATTCTCCCGCTTCCGCCGCCTTGTCGAGCATATAACTCGCCATACGATCTTTCACCGACCCTGAAGGATTCAAGTGTTCGCACTTGACCCAAATTTCGCCCGGCAGCCCCGCGCCAATCTTGTTCAATCGCACCAGCGGAGTATTCCCCACCGCGTCCGTAATTCTCTCTAACCGCCTGTGTTGTTTGGATGGTTGCATGATGAAATGTGGTTATGTTAATTCTCAAAACTCAATACACAGATGCAAACTTCGCGGCAGCCCCATCCCCGAACTCCCAAAACAAATACGGCTCAATCAACTCCAATTCCATCAGCACAAACCGCCCGTCCCGCAACACACCGTCCACCCGCGCATACAACGGCTCTTCGGTAAACGGAATCGCATCCAGAATCGCGCGCGCCTGTCCTATCGTCTCCGCATTCATTTGCGCCGCTCCCTGCACGCCGCCGTAACGCGGCTGCACGCGAAAATCTCCCGCCGCCGGAGTCTTCAACACCGCATGCGAAAACTCCTTGCGCAAAAAAATCAGCGAATACTCGCCCGGCTCCACGACCTCCGGCATGAACGGCTGCAGCATGAATCCCTTCTCGCGGTTCACCGGCGCGAGCTTCTCCAACACTTCTTCAATCGTCTCCGGCGACACTCGCAATGTATTATAAGCCCCCGCAGAAACCGTCGGCTTAATCACACACGGTCCCGTGACATGCTTGACGAGCAACTCACGCGTCAACTTCTCGCGCCCGATCCACACCGTCGGTGGAATCGCTACACCCCGCGCCGCCAAATCTCGCAAATAGAGTTTGTCGCTGTTCCACCGCAGAATGTTCGGCGCATTGTGCAGCCGAATCCCCGCCGCTTCGACCTTGTCAATCCATTTCAAGAACTCGATAATCCGCCACGAATAGTCCCAAGTGCAGCGCACGATAATCTCATCACACTCGCGCCACGTCTCATCGGGATTATCCCAAATTAAGATTCTGCAATTTTTCCGTTCGCACAGCGCGCGATAGAGTAGCTGTTCACCCCCCGACAATTCCGGCAGCTCGCGGTCCGTCGCCAATCCAATCATGCGCGCGCCAACTTCGCCGGTTCATCGGTTATCACACCCGCGACACCCAACTCCACCAGCCGCGCAAATTCACTCCGATCATTCACCGTCCACGTGAACAGCGGCACGTTGTGAATCTTGAAATACCCAGCCAATTCCGCCGTGATCCACTCGTGCCAATAAGCAATCCCCCGCGCGTCGCATAACTGTACTACTGCATGCGCCTGCTGAATCGTCATCTCCTGCGGCACAATCCAAATCGCCGGCACATCCGGCGCCAATTTGCGAAACGCGCCCACGACATCCGGCAGAAAACTCGAAAACAAAAACGTCTCGTGCGGCATAGTTTTGCGCGCGACGGCCAAGATTCGCTCTTCGTGCCCTGCCACCTTCACTTCAATATTCACAAATCCCTTATCCGCCAACTCGCGCAGCACCTCTTCGAGCGTGTGCACATGCGCCCGCAAGCCGTGCGCAATCTCCCGCATATCAGCAAAACTCAACTCGATGATCTTTTCACCCGTCGCAAACGCGTCATCGTGAAACACCACCGGCGTTCCGTCGGCAGTCACCTGTACGTCCAGTTCCACACCGTCCGCGCCCTCTTTCAGCGCGCACAAGAACGAAGCAATCGTGTTCTCGCATTCATGCGTCGGAGAACCACGATGCCCCAATATGATTGGCCGTCCAGCCAATATCTGTAAAAAGCGATCAGCCAAGAAGAAAAATTGAAAATAGAAAATTAGAAAATAGAAAACAGATCACGTGTGCGTGTCATCATTCATCATTAATCATTCATCCCCCATCCCCCATCCCTATCCGAGCCTCCCCATCGCCATTTTAATTCGCTCCAGCGGCTGCGTCAACGCCAACCGAATATACCCAACGCCTTCCTTCCCAAATCCACGCCCCGGCGTCACTACAATATCATTGTCCAGCGCGCGCGCCACAAACGGCAATTCATCATCACCCACGCGCGCCCAAACATAAAACGTCGCCGGACTCTGAATCACATCCAAACCCAATTCCGTCAGCGCACGCTCCGTATATGCTCGCCGCTCACCGTATATCTTTCGAATCTCCACCACCGATTGCGGCGGTTCCGCACCGCGATAGCCCGCCAGCCCATCCGCCATCGCGCGTTGAATCATCAATGGCGCACCCGAATCAATCTGTGACTTCGCCTTCACCAATGCGCTGATGTAATCCGCGCGTCCCACGCAAAAGCCGATTCGAAATCCCGTCGCGTTAAACACTTTCGACAGCGAATGCATCTCGACTGCATTCTCCGTGTACTGCAAAAATGACGGCGCGACATAATCCCCAAAGGTCATTTCACTGTACGCGTGATCGTGACAGACAATCGTCTCCGGATGCATATCCGCAAAATCGCCCAACTGCTGCCAGAACAGTTCCGTCGCAATCGCACCCGTCGGGTTGTTCGGATAGTTTACAAACATCATCCGCGCGCCTTCCGCCAAATGCAAATCCGGCAGAAAGCCGTTTTCCTTCGTGAGCGGCATGGTGCGCACTTCACCGTCACACAACGTCGCCACGCCCTGCGCATACACCGGATAGGCAGGCGAAGGCGCCGCCACAACATCACCCGGATTTACAAACGCGCGCCCGAGCGAAGAGAGCCCTTCCTTCCCGCCCAACACAACACATATCTGCGTGTCCGGATCGAGTTCAACACCAAACCGTCCCTTGAAATACGCCGCAATTGTTTTGCGCACGCCCGCATCCCCGCGCGATGACGAATAGAAATGCGCATCCGCATCCGCCGCGTGCATCTGCAAACTCTTCGTAAACGAATCCGGCGGCGGCAAGTCCGGATCACCGATTCCCAAATTAATCACATCGCGTCCGGCCGCCTGCTTCGCCGCAATCTTCCTCTCAAGATCCGCAAACAAATACTCCGGTAACCGCGAAAGTCGTGTAGCTGGTGAACTCAAAATGTCGCTTTTCTATCTTCTTTGTTCTTCGTTTTCGTCGAGCCGGGTTAAGTCTGCGCAACTCGGCCGGAATCCCCTTACGGCAAATTCTCAAAATACTCAAACGCATCCACCAAATCGAGATACACCCCGTCAAATCCCGAATTCAAAATGCGCCGCGTATAGCTCGAATCATTCCCCGTGATAACCGCCTGCCACTCCGGCTGCCAATACTCTACCTTGTAGTTGCCCGGCCAATCCGGATTCACACTCCCCAACCACGAAGGCGGATTGGTATTCCATGAAGGCTGCCAATAGTAACGGTAATCTTCCGCCTCGCCGATACTCATATAGCAAATCACCAGCCGCGTCCCCCCGTTCGCTTTCACGCGCAGCGCATTCACATCCGCCGCGCTGAGCTGCTCTTCCCAAAAAAACAAATCCACCACCACCGCGTCGTGGTTCATCTGCGCAACGGTGCTGAGAAATTCCTGCTTGTCCGCGAAATTCGGATTGATCAAATACAGAAAATTACGCGCCTGCGCCAATGTCGTAATATTATCCGCACTCACATGATACGGCGCCGCAGGGTAGGCCGGCACATTGTCCAATTCACGGTGATCCGCCGCAAACGAAATGAACCCGTGCGCGAAATTCTGCGCGTATGAATTGTCCATAAATGAATGCGTCGAGCAGTAGTCTATCACCAACCCCTGCACCCCCGCCGCTTCGCACCGATCCATATAGCCCAGCATATAGTTTCGATCAGCTGCTGGCGTCGCCACATTGTCCGCTGTGTAGCCATAGAACAAATCTTCGCGCGCCTGTCCTGTGATAATCGAAACATAAGGCTGCGCCAGCGGCCCACCCGCCGTGCTGTCCGTCGTAATCAACTCCTGCCCGTTCTGCGGTATCACAATGAAATTCGCATCCGCCGCCACCGCGAAATTGCGAATACTCTGAATAAACTCCCGCATCTCCTGCCGGTACATCACCGGCCCCGCAGGGGTATCCTCGGCAGCATTCTTCACATCACAAGAAGCCAACAATAACTGCACCGTCATCATCACACCCAAAAGCATCTTCATCATCATCTCCCTATTCATCATTCATCATCCATCAAAGGTGTTTTCAAACGTCGCGGTGTCCACTTGCCTTGTCATCCCGTAGGAATCTACTCAAGCAATCCTCTATCTGCAAGCGCTTCCCGACTCCCCCGTCGCCGAGCGGAGACTTAGCGCGTCAGCGCGGTTTCCCGCCGAAATCTAAAGGGGGGCACCGCAGCGGGCGCCGCCACGGGAATGACAAATCGCTCTATTCTCCCTCTGCTCTCCCCTTCTCCGTTCACGGGGAAGGGGCCGGGGGATGGGGTCTGCATTCATCAATCATCACTTCCGACAAACACCCTCTCCGCAATACTCCGCTGCCGTATCTCCTTGAACCCCGTCGCCACCGTAATATGCAGCGCCCCGCCCGGTTGATGCACCGCAATCGCCTTATCAAAATCAAAATACCCGACTGCACAACCCGCGCACGCCGTCGCCACTGAACCGCTGCCGCAAGCCAACGTAATCCCCGCACCGCGCTCCCACACCACCAGATTGCACGACTCGCGCGAAAGCACATTCACAAACTCGATATTCGCGCCCTGCGGAAACGCCGGATTCTTCTCTAAACTCGGTCCATACTGTGCCGCAAACGGAATCTCGCGCTTCGGTCCGAAAATCACGCCATGCGGATTCCCCACATTCACCGACAGCACGTCAAACGTCTGATCCAGCGATGTGAGCTTCAACATCGTCGGCGCTCCAGCTTTCGCAAAATCCGGCGCGGGCATCGTCGTCTCAATCACATGATCCCCCACATACCACGCCCGCTGCACCCCGCCGCCCGTGAGAATCTTCATCTCACCACTTGTATCATACCCCCGGTCATGCAGAAATAAAACAAAACACCGCAGCCCATTGCCCGAAATCTCCGCCCGTGAGCCGTCCGCGTTCCACAGGTGCATCTGATGGTGAGCTTGGTCACAATCCGTCCTCACCAATATCCCATCCGCCCCAATTCCCGTCTGCCGCGCACACCAATTCCGCACCCGTTCCACCGTAAAATACGTCTCTGCCGTCGTCCCCGAGGGCAAATCCGCCGAATCTACCAGCAGAAAATCATTGCCCAGTCCGTGATATTTCGCAAACTTCATTGTAGTTGTATTTTGCCAATTCGAGTAGAATCTGCAATATAGCGGCTTTTACTGAATCAGGCAATCACTCTTGCACGCCTCCCGCAGGTTCCGTATATTCCCCTGTTCCTGTTAGAGCTTATGACGGATTTCCAAAAAGGTCGCCCCATGCGCACGTTCGCAATTGCTACGCTACTCTGTTTTACCCTCGCTGGTTCCGTTCTGGCCCGGCCCCAATACAGCACGCTGTTCGGCCAAAGCTGTTTCCTCTGCCACGCCAATCCCACTGGCAATGGCCTGCGCGAACCGTACGGCAGCCAGTTCTTCGGCCCGCAGTACCTCCCCATCAAGCCCGTGAGCTATGAGGCGCTCAACAAGATCAACCCCAAGCTCAACGAGAACGTCACGGTGGGTGCCGATTTCCGCACCATCTGGCTGGCCACGAATACGCAAGAAGATTCCATCCAAGCCGGACTGTCCGACCAATTCTCCACGAACACTGGCACCACCGCGCAGATGGAAGGCAATCTCTATCTGCAAATCCGCCCCTCCGAGCAATTCATGCTCTACTACTCCGAAGGTGTCGCAGGCTTCACAGGCCGCCGCGAAATTTACGGTATGGCCAATCTGAAAGGCTTCAAGGCCTGGGCAAAAGGCGGCCAATTCCAGGAGAACTTCGGCTTCCGTTTTGCCGATCATACCGCCTTCACCCGCACCGGGCTCTGGGGCGGCTTTGACGGTTCAGCCTTCAGCACACCCAGCCCCCCCCACTACGGCGTCGGCCTCGAAGTCGGCACCCGCATCGCGGGCTTTGACATCTCCACATCCTACACCGCCGCCCAAAGCAATATCCCCATGGATCGTGACCAGCAAAAACGCTGCATGGGCCGCGTCTATGGCCAAAAGCGCCTGCCCTTTGCTAACAAGTGGGTCGTCTCCGCTGGCGCGTCCGGTCTGCACTCACCCGGCAAAGCCGCCGATCCCGAGATCGGCTTCCCCGGTGATGCCACTCGCACCGTTGCATGGGGCGGCTTCGGTGGTATCGCCTTTGAAGGCTTGCATAACCGCATGGGCACAGGCCACGGCGCCTCTAACTTCGGTTGGCTCGCCACGTCCTTACTGTTCGAGTACGACCGCAAAGACTGGATCACCCCGGATCAGTGGACATTCCCCAATCAGGTCAGCCCTTTCGCCATCACCAGCGCTTACGCCACCGGCCAGCTTGATGTCATGGTCTATCAAGGCGTCTGGCTGCAGTGCGCTTACGACTGGCTCGATAATGCCGAATCCTCGTGGATCGGCGGTCAGGCCGAGCGCACCACCATCGGCGCATCCACCTATCTCCTGCCCTGGGTCGAGTTCGCCCTGAAGCACCGACTCTACTCATCCGAAGCCAGCCCGGTCACACAGCAGCCTCAGTCCCGTAACAAGAAGCAGATCGAAGCCCAACTCCACGTCTTCTTCTAATTGTTTTTCTTACCTTTTCACTTCTCAGAATGCCGCTTCCCCAAGCGGCATTCTTGTTTTGCTGCCTCCTTAAACTTGACATTTCAAGTCATATATGCCACCTTGTAGTCATGGCTATCTGCCGATGCTTTGACAACCCTGACTCGCAGCCTGAGGAGGCAAGAATGAGGATGATACTACTGCTTTTGTTGGTCGGCCTGTTTTCCCAGGCCCATGCGACCGTCCACACGGTCAACGTAAACTCGCTGTCTTTCAGTCCCGCCAATATCACAATCAATCAGGGCGATACCGTCCGCTGGGTGAAAAACGCAGGAGTGCACAACATTCGTGAATCCGGCGGCACTCCCGACACGGTGTTCTACAGCGGCGCACCCAACGGTGCCGCCTTCACCTACAATTTCGCCTTCAATGCCCCGCTTGTCGGCACCTACAACTATCGCTGCGATGTGCATTTCAGCGTGGGCATGACCGGCTCCGTGACGGTCAATCCGCCGCCCTGTCTCGCGCCTGACAGCCTCGTTATCGCCGCAGAATCCCCCGCAGTCCGCCTATGGTGGCGCGCACCGCAAGCCGGGCACTACGATGCTTATTCCACGACTGATCCCTTGCTCACAACTCCGCCACCGGGAGCCGGTTGGACGCTCGAAGGCGGTGTGGACATGGCCGCACCCGGACAAGCCACACTGCTCTTGAATTCCCTCTCCGATCAACGCATGATCGTTGTGGTACAAGACTGTACTCCTTGACAATTTAGGTCTCGTACTCAACGCATAAAGGCCACCCCAAAAGGGTGGCCTTCTATTTCCGCTTCCCCCCCCCCCGGTCCTCCGGGGGGGCTAGGGGGGGTCAAGCTGTGCAAGTAAGCAAGATGTCGTCAAGCGACTGGTCATCCTGAAGGCCGCCGCGGCCTAAAGGATCTCTCTGAAAAACTTGATTCGGAAATCGTCCCCCACTCATCCTTCATCCTTCATCCCTCTCTCTACTCCCCCCGCAGCTCCTTCAACACCGCAATACTCCCCGGCGTATCCTCATCCGGCAGCTCCGTCGTCCCCGGCATGCCATCAAACCGCGAATCCGTCGCCAACAGCTTGAAGCCCGACAGCCCGATGAACCCTTTCCCAATCGCTGCATGCCGGTCGCGATGCTGCCCTAATTCAAATTTTGAATCATTCAAATGAAACGCCCGCAAAAACTTTAGTCCGATCTGCTCGTCAAACTCGTTCCATGTGTTTGCATAAGCTTCCGGCGTGCGAATATCATAACCCGCCGCAAAGATGTGGCAGGTATCCACACACACACCCATGCGCTCATCCTGCTGGCACTCGCGAATCAAATATCCCAGATGCGCGAACTTCGCTCCCAAATCTCCACCCTGCCCCGCCGTTGTTTCGAGCAATATCCCCACGCCCAAATCTTCCGTTCGCGCCAGCACTTCTTTCAACGACTTCGCGCAATTCTCCAACCCAACCGCTTCTCCCGCACCCTTATGCGAACCCGGATGCGTGTTCACCCACGGAATCCCCAACAGCGCCGCGCGCTCAAGTTCATCCACAAATCCATCCACCGATTTCTGCCGCAGCGTCTCATCAGGTGAAGACAAATTGATCAAATAGCTGTCATGCACAAACACCGGCGGTTCACCGGCATTCTCCCACGCTTCAAACCACTTGTAAATATCCTCCGCTTCTATCGGCTTACCTTGCCACTGCAATTGGCTCTTGGTAAACACCTGAATCGCTTCACAGTCAAATTCAATCCCCCATTCAAAGGCCTTGTACAGTCCGCCTGCCGTCGAAGTATGCGCACCGAATAACATCGCTGTTCCTCCTTGGTTCTTGTGGGCAAGGTAGCGAGGATATTCCCAACTTGCAAGCCAATTGACCCCACGTAGGAACATGGTTTGCATCTCTATTCGCCATGCGCAGCATCATCATCTCCACACTAATCTTCTTTCCGGCCAGCTACTTCCTCCACAAGTATCTGGACAACTGGGGCCTCGACAGTGGCCGCTCCCGAACCCTCTTGGTCATGCTGCTCGCCTCCATCATTGGCTACGCCGCTGCCTTCCTCGTGGACTTGCTCTTCCAATAACCCCAGACCGCAACACCTTGCCTGCCTGATTCAACCTAAGTCAGGCCTCCGTCTGAAATCCGCAATGATGGCTCGGCCCTTCATCTTTCATCCTTCATCCTTCATCCTTCATCCCCCATCCCCCATCAATCATCCGTCATCCGTCATCCTTTCCCCAAAAAAACCGCCGGGCGGCCCAAAGGCCGCCCGGCTTTCTCTCCGAGGCTAATCCAACTGCCCACCAAGCGTCACGCGCCAGCGGCAATCGGGTCCAGCGTCCACGCTGGTGGTTACTTCATCAACACCATCTTCGACTGCGCCGTGAAGCCGTTGGCTTCCATCTTGTACAGATAGAGACCGCTCGACAGCGAAGCCGCATCAAACGAAACAGTGTGGCGGCCGGCTTCAACATTGCCGTTCACCAACTCGGCAACCTTCTGACCCATGATGTTGAACACGCTGATCGAAACGTGACCCGCTTCAACCATATCAAACGCGATGTTCGTCGTCGGGTTGAACGGATTCGGATAGTTCTGATGCAACGCATACTCCGACACCACCGAAGCCGAACCCGGAGTCGCTTCAACAGTCGCCAATTCCTGGCGGCCACCCAAAACGTCGGTCACGGTCAAGCTGTAGGTGTACGTCGTGCCGTTCGTTACGTTCGCGTCCACGAAGCTGTAGTCGGCACCGGTCGCGCTGTTCTGAGCTTCAACAACCGCAATCACCGAACCGTCACGGCTGACTTCGTAGTTCGCCAGTTCGCGCTCCGACAACGTGTTCCAGTTCAACGCCACTTCGCCATCACGCGAAACCGCGCTGAAACCGCCGAACTCGGCCGGCAGAATGATGTCATATTCAAACGTCAAGCATGCGCCGATCACGTAACCAACGTCGCCGCCGGCACGGTCGAGGACGCACAGCACCCAATTGCCCACCGCGTTCTGACCGTCATAGGCGCTCAATGCCTGATCAGGAATGAACGATCCCGTGAACGGAGCCGCGCCAAGAGCAATCGTCGTCGTCGCTTCATCGTCAAACACCGTGCAGGTGAAATTGTCGCCGGCACTGCCGCGACGGTTGCTGAGCGTGTCCAACGTGCCCATCGGCGACAACAACGTGATCACAAGGTCACCGTCAAACGTGTGCACCAAGTCAAGGCTGACATTCAAATCCGTGATGTGATACTGGAACGGAACATTGATCGTCAAGCAAACATCAGCGTTGTCCAAAATATCATAATCCGTGTTTGACGCGGCAATCACGGAATGGCTGTTCGGCAAAGTCGAGCACTGGCAAACGCACGGCTCTGTCCACAAACAGTTCGCGGAGCAGGTACCGTTCAGCGTCCAAACACCACCCAACGTCGCACACTGCGAAGCATACACGCCTTCAACGCAAGCCGGAGCGTGGCACAGGTCAGCGCCCGGAACGTTGTAGCAGCAGCTGCCCGTCGGGCACGGCGTCGCACAGGTCAACGTCGCGTTGAACTCGCCACCCAACGTAACGCAGTCTTCAGCAAAGACATCCGCGCAAGCAGGGGCACCGGTGTTGTCAACATAGCAGCAACGGCCTTGCGGACGGCAGTTGATCGCCGTCGAGCACGAAGCGCCGTTGATCACCGCAAGCTGATAGTTACCCGCGGCTGTGCTGAAACCGTCAACCAAAATATAGTACGTCGTGCCGACCGAGCTGCAGAACGTCACGCGCGACTGCGTGCCGCAGGCGTCGTCGCTCGAACCAACACAATTGAACGCGCCGCAAGCGCCGCAATATACGGCAATCTGCGAGTCAAAACCGCCCGAAGCAACACAGTTTTCAACCGTCAGCGTGTTGCCGTTACCAATCACCGTGTACCAAACGTCGCCAGCCGTGTTGCTCGAACCCGAGCCGCACCACAGATTCGGATCATCGTCCAACTTGCCAACCGTCGAGCCGGTGTAAGTACCACCCACGGAAATCGCCACCGCGTCGGCACAAGTCTCACCACCCGGCAGAGGCACCGGGCACGGATTCGCCGTGCAATTCAAACCAGCCGTCCACGTGCCGCCCAAAGCGGTACATTCAAGCTGCATGTTCGTCGCGCAGCCACCAGCATAACAGCAGCGACCCGTCGGGCAAGGACTCGAAGCACAAGTCGTACCTGCGCCACCCCACTGTCCACCGAGCGTCGTGCACTCCGCATTCGTAAACTCGCCGCACGTTCCAATGCCGCCCTGCAAATAGCAGCAACGGCCGGTCGGAGGCGGTGACAAATAGAACCAAACCGCACGGTTGCGAATCGTATCTTGAGCCGCAGAGGCCGCAGTCGAACAAGTATAAGTCAAGAAATTGTTGTTAGGTGCAGTGCTGCCTTGCTGAATCGCAATCGTGCCGCTCGGAAGCGTCGTGCCGGTACGAGCCAGGCTCTTGTACTGGAGCTTGATCTTGCCCGTCGCATAAAGAATCGCTTGGAACGAATAGGCAAACTGTGCGCCGCCGCTCGAACGGCCAATCGAGTCCCACTGAATAATCGCGCGGGTGCCTTCGTCCTTGAACCAAACAGAACCTGAGTCAGTGGCCATCACACCACCCAAACCACCAGCGCGCGTGTCCAAGTCATCCCAAAACGGCAGAATACCGCCCGACGGGAACGTGGATGTCGGAAGAGTACAGGTGTTCGAGAAACCCGTCACTTTCGTGATACCGATGGCACCGTTCGTGCTGGGATACAGCGTCGTACGATTCACACCATAGAACGGGAAGTTGAACGACAAGGTCACCGTGTCGGCGTTGTCGTCTAATGCACGGATGTCGAGAAGTTCGAAAGCGCCCGGCGCACCCACGATGTCTTCCCAGAAGAACGTCGCCGTGTCGCCACCCAGGTTGTCAACCCAACGGTAGCCGAATCCGTCCGGACCACCCACCGCATCCAACCCATCGTAACCGCCCTCTTCCGGCAGCGTACCGAAATACTCGGTCACCATTGCCTTCATGGCGTCGGTCAACGGAAGACCTTCTTCGTAGTACGCCAAAGCCTTCTCAAGCGTCACTTCGACCGAGCCGTCCGCCTTGACATCTTCCTTTTGGTAGCCAGCAAATGCCGCACTCGCGGCAAGCGCCAGCAAAATACAAACTGTCCAAAGCTTCTTCATGGAATCATCCTCTGCTGGTGATATGTTTCCCAATCATTTTACACGTTCCTAATGAGCATATCTAATATATTTGATAGGGTTGCTGAATGCAAACAATTTCCAACACTTTCTTCATTCTATCATTTAAGATTACAGTGGGTTAACAAAATTTTTAGTCTAATATGAATAACCACTTATGCCTCCACTGACCCACCCGCCATCTTCTCACTCCTGCCTTTTGGAGGCATCACTCCCCGGCCAACAAAATTGTGGACAATTCACACACTTTTGGAGCCGATTTTGCTCCTAAGTCCACGTTCCGCTTGACTTTCTATCCCTAAATCGGTACTTTTGAATGCCCTATTGGTCGGATTCCCAACCAATATGTCGTACCGTTACTCCCAGTTCTACAAGAACTTAAATACCACATTTCCGTTGACAACCGCACAGTTCAGCGCATATCAAATGTCACAGACTTTCCGCAAACTGCTGTTCATGCTCACCCTTGCCTGCCTCACTCTCGGCACGGCCAGCATGAGCCTTGCGCAGAACGTCGTGCTGCCGCATTTCCTCAGCACGAACACACCCGGCTCAACGGCCCAATGGGGACTCAAAGGCTATCTCGGCCAGCCCATTCTGGGAATGACCGCCGCCACCGAAACCGGGCAAGCCGTCACCACCGGTTACATCCGCACCATCACCCAGGCTCGCAGCTTCCCCTCGTTCGGCGGTGAAACCCCGGCTCCGGTCGTCTTCGATTTGGCCCTCGGCCAAAATTTCCCCAATCCGTTCAATCCGACTACGGTCATCCCGGTCACGCTCGACCACCGCGCCGCCGCAAAACTGGTGATCTTCAATCTGCTCGGTCAACAAATTCGCTCCTTCGACCTGTCGCACCTCGAGGCCGGACAATACGCCGTCACCTGGGATGCTAAAAACGACGCCGGACTCGCCGTCCCCAGCGGTCAATATTTCGCCCGCCTTGATCACGATTCGCGCATGCTCGTGCGCAAACTCACGCTCCTAAAGTAATCTTCTCATCCAATGGGATTTTCCATGCGATTTGCCGCCATTCTGTTCGCCGTCCTGCTGGCCACCGCTGCCTTCGCAGTCGTGCCGCCCACGATGACCTACCAGGGAATCTTCACCGACACCGAAGGCAACGTCTTTCCTGATGGTGTCTACGAAGATGTCGGCTTCCATATCATGCATTCGGTTCAAGGCGGCCCCCCCGTCTGGTCTGAGTGGCAGGATATCACCGTCACCAATGGCGTCTTCGAAGTCACCCTCGGTCTGTGGAATCCCCTGACGCCAGCCGATTTCCTCGATCCGCAAGGTGACGGACTCTGGCTCTCTATTTCCTATAACGACCTCTGGATGCAACCCCGCCAGCGGATCAACTCCGTGCCTTTCGCCTTCATCTCCTGCTGGGCTGATTCGGCACGAAGCTCAGCGAATGTAGGCTCACTCTCTGAGCAAGAACTGATTGACAACGTCAATCAAGTGGACAATCACGAAACACGCATAAGTGCACTGGAAGCCGTGGCATCCGGCATGTTCTCGCAAAACGCCGCGGGTGGAATTGTCGGCACAACGCCTGTCGCTTTTTCTAGCAATACTTTCGACGTTGGCGGGCCGGCTTCCATAATGTTCTTCGCGCAGGTGATTAATGACGGCATGGAGCATTCTGCGTGGAAAGCCCTTCTCCAGTTGCAAAACGTCGGCAATGGGACGATCGTCTCGGAAACGGAATATGAATTTCGCGCCGACGGCCGCTCCGATATTCATTTGCAGAAGACCTTTCCCGATGGAGCTTCAGCCGGAACGTATCGTTTGATCGTTGAGGTCCAAGCGGTGGATGGCCAAGTTGATGTGGATGATATCGAGTTCGGTGCCGTATGGATTCCCTGACACATCCTTGCAAACAGATAATGATTGTTTGATGACTCTCGACAAGCCCCGCATTCACTGCGGGGCTTTCTGTTAATATGACTCCATGAATACACTTTCACATTCCCATACCTTCGGTCAGGACATCCCGCGCACCGGCGAAAGGCGCACGCTCATCGTCGTGTTCCTTACCCTGACCATGATGGTCGTCGAAATCGCCGCCGGTTGGCTCTTCGGCTCCATGGCTCTGCTTGCCGACGGCTTGCATATGGCCTCGCACGCGCTTGCCCTTGCTCTCAGCTATGCGGCCTACCGTCTCGCCCGCAAATACGCCCACGACGACCGCTTCAGCTTCGGCACCGGAAAAATCAACAACCTCGCAGCCTTCGCCAGCGCGCTCATGCTCGGCTTCTTCGCCGCAGTCATGGCCTACGAGAGCTTCGTGCGTCTGCTGAATCCCATTCCCATCGTCTTCAATCAGGCCATTCTCGTTGCCGTCATCGGCTTGATCGTCAATGGCGTCAGCGCCCTCATTCTCGGCCATGATCATGCTCACGACCATCATCACGATCATCACCACGATCATGATCTTGAACATGACCACGATCACGGCCACGACCATCATCATCACGCGCACGGCAAACACGATGACCACAACCTCCGCGCCGCCTACCTGCACGTCCTCGCTGATGCGCTGACATCCGTCACGGCAATCTCCGCATTGCTCGCTGCAAAATATTTCGGCTGGATCTGGATGGATCCCGTCATGGGTATCGTTGGCGCGGTGCTCGTCAGCTCATGGGCCGTTGGCTTGTTGCGTGATTCCGGAAAAGTGTTGCTCGACCGCCAGGCACCGCTGCCGATGATCGAGTCTATCAAGCATGCTATTGAATCCAATTCCGAAGCCAAAGTCGCCGACATTCATGTCTGGTCCATCGGCTCTGGCATGTACGCCGCCGAACTCTGGCTCGCCACCAACCAAGACCTGTCTCCCAATCACTACAAATCCCTAATCCCCAAGAGCGCCAAGATCGTCCACGTCACAGTAGAAATCCACAAGCGCTGACTCCGTCGCCCCAAACCAGTTTTTGGGGGATAACAAAGACTACACAATATTGCTGACCGTTTCGCGAAAGTAGATTACAGTGATTCGCCTGATTGACAGGTACCCCGTTCTATCCTATTGCCTGCTCACATTCGCAGTATCTTGGGGATACTACGGCATATATCTGCTGACTCAATCAGACCGTGTAACGTATGTGCATCCACTGATCGTCAAACAATTCAGTCCGGCAATCGCCGGACTGTTTCTTTTGGGCCTATCGGGTGGAAGCTCTGCGCTTGGTTCGCTGTTCAGAAATGCCCTGAATTGGCGCGTCGGTTGGCGCTGGCTTCTGCTGTCGCTACTCGCCGAACCGCTGCTCTTTTCAGGCATCATTCTCGCATACTGGGCAGCACACAACCAGCTTAACTTCAACAACGCGTTCACTCTTTTCGCCACACCGGGCGCCGCCTTCGGCGTGTTTCTCGTTGGACTGATTCGCTGGGGATTCTCTGAAGAAGTCGGCTGGCGCGGCTGGCTGCTGCCCAAACTCCTGTCCCGCTATTCGCCTTTGACGGCATCACTCGTCATATCGGTCATTGTTACGCTGTGGCACTTGAACCCTAATGAACTGGCTTCGCTCGCGGTCGTGCGCGAGAGTCCCTATCTTCCGGGTTCTTATCCAGACTTGGTCGAGCGTCTGATTATCACGATTCCGTTCACCATGTTGATGAACGTGATCTTTATTCGCAGCGGCGGCAGCCTATTGGCTATGATGATCTTTCATTCCGCGAGCAACACATCTTACTTTGCTCTCCGCGAACAATTCCCTGAACTCACATCAGAATTCTGCAAAGCCGGTTTTCTGCTTTGCCTAACTATTCTTGGCGTCACGCTGCCATTCCTATTGCGCAATCGTAACCCCGCTCGTCATTCGCCCGCAGTCCTCTAATTGCAAGGCACAATTCCATCCATGTAGGGACGGCACGCGTGCCGCCCGCGCAAGCAGAATCACCAACCCAGAGGACAAAGCGCGCCGCGCGCTAAAGGAACCACCCAAGCAACATCACACCGCCAAGCACATCCCGTTCCGATTCCCCGTTCTCCGTTCACAGAGAAAGGGTCAGGGGATGGGGTCTCCAACACAAAGCCCCGCGAAATCTCGCGGGGCCTTTTTCTGTTCTCCCCCCGCGATGCGCGGGGGGACAAAGGGGGGGTCTGCTTCTTCCTACGGCATCACCACAACCACAACATACGCACGCTGTTCGGTTGCCGCCAGAAATACATCATCATCCGTGAACGTCGTCGCGGTCGTCGTACCGATCAACACCGAGTTTCCCGGCTCATAATCCTGCGTGTCGCCGCGATAAATCTCATAACCGCTCGCGCCCGCCACCGCGCTCCAATACAGCGTGGCATCGCCGTTCGCAACATCGGCGAATATCACCAAATCCGTTACCGCCGCTCGCGAGTACTCAAACGCGCCCAGATCGGCATACGCGCCATTCGGACGAGCGTTTCCATCAAAGTCGCTTAAAACAGAACTTGCCGGATCCGCCGCGTCCACGCACGGACTCGCGCCGGTCAAATGCAAATTCCCATTCACGGCATCCACGTACTGCGGATCAAGATAGATATTGTAATACAGGTCGCACGGATCACCATTCACGTTCACCGTCGAAATCGTCCCCAAACCGGTCGGCGGAACACCCCGGAAGTTCACGCCCGAAATTCCAAAGAAGTCGCAATAGTCAATATCGCCGGTAGCGCCCTGGTCAAAGAAAATCGCACAACTGGCTGTCGAGTTCGACACAACACAACTGTTCATCGTTAAGGCTCCGCCATCCATAAAAATCACTCCCCCCGGATGGCCGCTCGCGCTGTTGTCATTCATTGTGCAAAACTCAAACGTCGGACTGCCGCCCGCGTTGTACAGCACACTGCCCGACCCGTTCCCGTCTGGATAATCCAACGAGTTGTTCACGAAAACACTGTTGGCGACATACGGTGATGCAGCGGCCATACAGTGCATCGCCCCGCCGAACCCACCTAAATCATGCTCAATGTACTCCCCGCCGCTCTCTTCCCAAATGATAATAATGCTGTGGTTGTCTTCGAACCAGCAGCCAAAAACACTGTCCGTGCCCTGCACAAACCGGATCGCTCCGCCCGTTCCGTCGCCATCGCAACTCATGCAGCCCGCATCTATGCCTGCCTGATTGTCCTCAAAACGGCAACCGATCAACGTATTATTACCGTTTGATCCAATCGCCCCGCCATCGGTTGCGCGGTTATTGCGAAAAACGGAGTTGATGACCATCGTGTTGTTGCATAACAATGCAGCGCCCAAACGGCAAGAATGACCTTCAAACACGCTATTTGAAATTGCTGCTAAACCCGGATCACGAATATTCGCACCACCGCCGCCATCCCAGGGGTCGTAACCCCAGCTGCCATTGTATGTGAAATTCGCCCGCAGCGTGCATGCCTCCATCGTTAACTCAGCAACGTTCCGGCATTGCAGGCCGCCAATCTGCCCCCACGCCGAGTGATTGTTCGAAATCGTCGTGCCCGTCATGTGCACATAACATCCCGCATCCGCACGCATCCCGCCAATCGTCTGGTCTATCGAAGAATTGTTGTCAATCAAACAGGTATCCAGCGTAATCACCGTGCCCATGTCCACCGTAATTCCTCCGACATCGCCACCGTTACTGTTGAACGCCACCGTACAATGCCGTACGTGCACGATGCTATTTGACGCCATGAAACCGGCGGCACTTTCACCCATCGGATATTGGTCCGGATGAATCGTGGCTATGTTGTTCGTGATCATAGTGTATTCGAGTTCAATGTCACTACCATCAAAATACGCGCCACAGCCCCGTAACGTCGCGTGACATTGACGAATCCAACTGTGCGAAACCCTCACATCAGAATTGTAGCAATACAAACCGCCACCGTAGCTTAATGCTCCCGCCCCTGTCGCACCACTGTAAGTAACACTGCAATAGCGCAGCTCACAATCGGCATGCGCATCCATAAACCGCAGCCCCCGCCACCGCGTCGGCGAATCATACGGAAAGCCGGAAGGATCACCCGTAAACCAAATTGAATCACTTTCCGTACCGATCGCTTGCAATAGGCCATTAACAACCAGTTTGAAGTTGCCTGCGAAATAAACACGCACACCCGGCTCAATCAACAGCGCGTCGCCTGTCGCAACCGTGATATCCCCCGTGTGCACCACATACGGTGACCCACTGGCCGCCCACACGCCGCTCACATTCCCCGAGGCCACCCAAGTCGTATCCGCAAACGCACTGGCCGCGAACAGCAAACCTGACAACACAAGTAATAACTTCATTAACTTCATCTTACCCTCTCATCCTTGCGCCCGACGCCCAATAGTGAAACTGTTACTTTAACTTACAACCGATTCCTCCCAAAATCAACCTTCCAAATTATCTTCGAGAATTGATGCCCTCGCGCTAGCGGGATATGGGTCCAGCGCCTGCGCTGGTTTTTTTCACCTACTCTGGCCCTGTTGTTGCATTGGTGTTTTTGAACGATTGCGGTTTAACACAACAAACCCGAGCACAACATGCTGGCAACACTGCTTGTCGTGGATGACGATCGCGATATTCGCGAAATCATCCGTCAGGTCGCCGAAATCAAGGACTATGAGGTCATTGAGGCCGAAGATGCGACCGTCGGACTGGAAAAAATGCGCACCATGGCGCCCGATTTGTCCATCATTGACGTTGGATTACCCGGCGGCATTGACGGTGTTGAACTCTGTCAACAGATTCATGAGGTTTCGCCGCAACATCC